>Ga0209306_1000009_pt1 | contig 165162 bp, 147 predicted proteins | sample COGITO_mtgs_1103_3_FD_184793 | JGI IMG/M metagenome (GOLD analysis project Ga0209306, IMG submission 184793) | Pelagic marine microbial communities from North Sea - COGITO_mtgs_110328 (SPAdes) (version 2) | ecosystem: Environmental > Aquatic > Marine > Epipelagic ... | reverse complement strand
GGACGAAGGTTTACGCTTCGCAATCCGTGAAGGTGGCCGTACAGTAGGTGCTGGTGTTGTTGCGAAAGTAATCGCATAATATTGCATTGAAGATACGAAGAAGGCGCTCATTTGAGCGTCTTTTTTTTGCTTAAGAAAAAGTGTTATCGGGAGCAGCAGGCGGGGCCTTTTCCCCGCACAAACGCGCTGTTCGCCATCCTTGGCCGCTCGCTAATGGCATCCTTGCCATTAGACGGTTTGAGCGGGGAAAAGGCCCCGCCTGCTGCTCCCGATAACACTCATCACGCAAGTGCGCGAGCAACATACGCTGCTCAATTTGCTTCTTTTTGAACAATATCAACTGTTTATTAAACTACTTGAAATCGAATATTCGGATTGGGACGGCAATAGTTAATTCGCCAAGTAACTGGTGATACACGCTTCAATGTATTCTATTCGAGCTGGCTTTATTACCTGTCGATTACAGCATAAATAAAGACTTTCACTTACCGGATTGTTTAGATGGTGAATTTGCAGTAAATCTTGCTGATAGAATGCTTTTGCCGCATGCAGAGGTAAAACCGTGAATCCCAAACCTCGGCTAACCGGCTCCAATATTAAACTTATTTGGTTTGAAAACCCTTTATGTACGAATTGTTCAACATGTTCAAATTCGCTAAAATTTTCACTCAATAGCAATCTCCCGTGATGAGCTGCGTCAGGATGTGCAATAAATCCTAGTTTAATAAGTTGTTGCCACTCTACTGAATCGACATTTTTTGGCGTTATTAAAACGAGAGGCTCGACGGTAATTTTTTTGCTATTCAAGTTGCTGACCTTGGTTAAATCAGTTAGCAAGCCTAAATCAATTTTACGTTCCGCTAGCGCCCGTTCAATATCTCTATTGGGTGCAAATGTATAGTCTATGATCAAATTTTGATGGCTTGTTTGATGATCTAATAAAAATGGATAAAGGCGTAATCCTATACTTCCTGGAGAGGAAAACTTGACGATGCCTTCGTGCGGTTCGTCGTGTCTAATCAATCTTTCTAAGTCATCCGATAACTTTAATAGTTCATTGCCCTGATGGTATAACTGTTCTCCTGCGTTTGTTAAAGAAAAAGATTTCCCGTCGCGGATTAACAGTGGTGTTTTGAGTTGCTGTTCTAGTTTTTTTATGTGCTGACTGACGCCAGACTGCGTCATTGCTAAACGCTCGGCGGTACGGGTAAAGTGGCCTATCTCTACTAAAGTACAAAATGTTTTTAATAAGATTTGATTAATCATTACAGAATATACTTATTTTTATAATAAATGATAATTTTTCAATTTTAGCATGTCCGCTATACTTGATCTAACTAATTAAAAGAGGTAGAGAAAATGAATAAAGCGTATCCACGATCTTTTTCACACATTGGTATATCCGTTCCAAATTTAGAACAAGCGGTTAAATTTTATACCGAAGTGTTAGGTTGGTATCAGATAATGGTGCCCACGACTATCATCGAGGACGACAGTCCTATTGGCGAAATGTGCACAGATGTTTTTGGTGCAAACTGGGGGCAGTTTAAGATAGCTCATTTGTCGACCGGAGACCGCATTGGTGTTGAACTATTCGAGTTCACCAACCAACAGCAGCCAGAGAATAATTTTGAGTATTGGAAAACGGGTATATTCCATTTTTGTGTTCAAGATCCAAACCTAGAAGAATTGGTTGAGAAAATAGTAGAAGCGGGCGGTAAAAAAAGAATGGACAAGCCTCGCTATTATTATCCAGGCGAAAAACCTTACAGAATGATTTACATGGAAGACCCGTTTGGGAATATTCTTGAAATATATAGTCATAGCTATGAATTAACGTATGCGGATGGTGCTTACTAATTGGTTTAAGGCAAGGATGCCCCCCCATTGTGTTCGTACATTAAATTCACGAATGAATTTTGATAAATGATTACTTGTTTGTCGCTTACTCTAAAAATACTCAGATAGATAAGGTAGAGAAAGTATATTCAATATTTGCTTAAGGCTGATATGTGCACTTTGCTCATGTAGTGAGTTACACTTCACAAAGAAGATAGATTAGCTCAATGATCGAAGGAATTACTATGACGCGCCCAACCAAAATGAAAACGATCGGCATTCTCGGTGGTATGAGTAATCAAGCCACTTCTGAATATTATCGAATGATTAACGAGCTTGTTAATCAGCGCTTAGGCGGTTGGGAAATTGGGGAAACACTGATCCAAGGCCTTAATTTTGGCAATATTGAGTATTACGTTAGAAACGGTCTGTGGGATGAAGCCCGCACGTATATTGAGGCTAAAGCAAAAGGTGCAGAATTAGCTGGCGCTGATATGCTTATTTGCGTTAGCAATACGATGCATTGTGTTCTTGACAATATTGATAGCGTGGTGAGCATTCCTTTTATTCATATCAGTGATCCAACTGGACAAGCAATAAAGAATGCGGGGCTGACGAAAGTAGGTATTTTAGGCACTAAGCCAGTTATGCAAGCAAGCTATATCAAAGACCGGTTTGAGAATAAGTTTGGTATCGAAGTCATTTCGCCAAATGAAAGCGAACAGATTTCCGTAGACAAAATTATCTTTGATGAACTTGTAAAAGGAAAAATTTCAAAGGAGTCAAAACGGGTTTACGTTAGTGTGTGTGAAAACTTACTACTAAAAGGCGCACAGGGCATAATTTTGGGTTGTACGGAAATATTTTTGTTGTTGAAGCAGGAGGACCTTCCGCAAGCTCCGTTATTCAATACCACCGAATTACATGCAAAAGCGGCCGTGGATTTAGCACTGGCGTGAAGTCAGGCTCAAATCCAAGCCTCGAAATCTGGGTTCAAGGCCTGAACCATAAATCGCTGTCTAAGCCTAACTGAGCTTGCCGAGGTCGTCTAAGTAAGCCATTACTCTTCTGCTGGCGTCTTCCATTTTTTGCAACGCTAGTATCGTCTGCTCTTTGTTCTGCTTTGTAAATGCTTCGAGTGCTCTTACGCCTTCATTATGAACTTCTGCATGAGGCTGATCTATACTTCTAAAGGTGGTGTTATTAGCATATTTTTGTAAGCCTTTAGTTTCATACCACTGGCCTAAACGGCAGTTTTTATGGTTGGCAAAGTCACTTGGCGCTTTATTAGTAAGGCCATGGATGACGCTATAAACTTCACTTTTCCATACGATATGATCTAGCTTTACAGTTTGAATAAACGTGCGATGCGCAGACTCTGAGATCGTAGACTTCATGCTGTTGCTGCTAGTAACAATAGTGCTGTAGTTTTCGCTTAAGGTAGTTATACCAAGTGAAAGTGTTTCATTGTTGTGTTTAACATCTTCAGCTGACTCCACCGCCGTTTTCGTCGATGATATGATATTGCCTACTAAATCCGCCACTTCACTGGCTGATTTGTTTGTTTCTGTTGCTAACGAGCGAACTTCATCAGCCACCACGCTGAATCCACGGCCAGCGTCGCCCGCCCTTGCAGCTTCAATGGCGGCGTTCAAGGCCAATAGGTTTGTTTGGTCAGAAATACTAGTAATGGTCGACACGAACTTGTTGATGTTATCGGCTTTGTCAGAGAGGCCTGATATGTTTTGAGTCAGACTGCCCATTTTATTAGTCAAACCGCTCATTGAGCTAGCGATGTCGTTCAAAGCTGATGTTGAAACATCAAACAGTGCGTTTATTTGTTCTATTGATTCACTTTCGCTTTGAATGTTCAAGAAGGACTCTAATACGGTTTGTCTTATTCCTTCCACTTGCGTCAATGATTCAAGCGTGCACTCAACGAGTGATTTTTCGAAAGCATCGTTTGGGTTGGGCAAATTTATTTCTTGAATCAATGCTTCTTTTTCCGCTTTCTGCTCATCTCCAAAGGAGTTTGCCTCATGTAGTTTTTGCTTTAATTGTGCATTTTCGCGTTCTAGTTTTTCATAATTTGAGGCTAAGACAAACATCATAAAGTTCCATTGGTTGAGTAATTCATTTATTAAGTTTTTAAAACGTTAAGTCTTAAAGCAACTAAGTCGTCAATGAATCTTTTATTTAAAGTAAGTAATATTGTTGTGAATTGTGGTGGTCACAATTAGTCCGCGTAACATTGTATCGGTCGATATGAAAAAAAAATAAGTTAGACTATTCAATTGGAACTATAAATTTAGAAATAACCAGATAGGAACGCCAAAGCAAACCAAAAAAATCATAATAACAATCAATATGTTTTTTTTCGTCAATTCAAAATGCCGCCTTTTATTTTCCATGTGTTTGTTCTTTCTGTGTAAGTTCTTAAGCTAATACTATAAATAAACTGCGAGCAAAGTATAGCCAACAATTGTGATTGGTACTGATAAAATCGTACTAATGGCAATGATATGTGCAGCCAATTGGTGATTGCCCCCAATCTTACGGACCATAACGTAGCTTGCTGCTGCGGTTGGGGCAATTGACATCAGGTACACGACGCCCAGCGTTATGCCTCTAATATCAAAATAAATGGCAGCCAAAACAATGCTCCCTGGATACACGAAACATTTTACGAATATACTCAATGATGCCGCTTTTGCATCGTTCCTAAAGCTTGAAAAGCGAAGCGCCGCCCCTGTACACAATAGTGCCAGCGGTAAGGTCAGTTGGGCAAAATAGCCTGCACTGTTTAGAATTATACTCGGTAATTTAATGTTGAATGTAGATACCAACAGGGCTGCGACAATCGATAAAATAATGGGATTACTGGCCACGCCTTTGATCACGATAATAAAAGAGGTTTTGCTATCCAAATAGAAATTTAAAATACCGACACTTATCACATTATAAGTAATGGTGAGTGCGCCTAAGTATATGGACCCTAAGGCCAAACCTGCCTCACCGTAGGCATTTGCGCAATATGCCAAACCGATTATACCCATATTTGAACGGAACGCGCCTTGTATCACAACCCCGCGGTCACTGCGTTTGGCCACTAAAAATGGGCTAATAAGCATCAACGCGAAACAAATTGTAATTGTGCCTAATACGCCAATCACTATCATGTCAAAATCAAATACCGCATCGATGTTGCTTGCGCTAATAGTCGTGAATAGTAGAGCGGGCAACGCAAAATTAAAGATGAGTCGACTGGCTCGTTCAACAAAATCATCCGTCATTAGTCCGGTCTTATATAAGCCGTAACCGAATGCGATTAATAAAACAACGGGACCAATGACTGAAAAGGCAAAATCGATGATGGTTTTAGTATCTAACACTGCGTGACTCAGGATGAAATCGTGTGGGAATGATACGCGTTTTATCGCGGCTTTTCTAAATAAACGTTTTAAGCGGCCGACCGCTTTGACGATATTGGATAATCTTGACGACTCCGACTAATAACAGTTTTAGGCGGAGTCGTAGAGCCTGATTTAAAGCTTAAGCTAAGTTCTCAAGGTTAACGCAATTCTCTGCGCAATATTTTACCAACCGTCGATTTTGGTAATTCATCAATAACATGTAGTTCTTTGGGAATTTTATATGCAGTTAAGAGGGTTCGACAGTGGTTCAGCACTTCCTCTTTATCGATATCATTTTTGACGGTAACGAAAGCACATACTCGTTCTCCAGTTCTTTCGTCTGGCTTTCCTATTACAGCAGCTTCTAATATATCTGGATGTTTTGTGAGAGCATCTTCGATCTCATTTGGGTAGACGTTAAAGCCAGAAACGATGATCATATCTTTCAGGCGGTCGACGATTTTAATACAACCATTGGGTAGCCTCACGCCGATATCGCCGGTTTTAAAGTATCCATTCTTGGTCATTACCTTTGCTGTCTCTTCAGGACGCTGCCAGTAGCCCTTCATTACCTGTGGACCTTTGGCCGCGATTTGACCTTCTTTTCCATCCGCGACCGCTTGGTCGTTTTCATCTAACATTTGAATATCAGTATATATCAATGGAAGACCAACAGTACCAATTTGTTCATCACCGGGTTCGTTGAATGAAAGAACAGGAGCAGTTTCTGATAAACCGTATCCCTCGGTTACAGCACATCCTGTCGTTTCTTTCCAAAGATCGGCCGCTGAACTTGTCAAAGCGGTTCCACCAGACATTGTTAGTTTTAATTTACTGAAGTCTAGTGAAGGAAACTCAGGGTGTGCGCAAAGACCCATAAACAAAGTATTTAAACCAGCGAATGCGCTAAACTGATGAGGTTTAATTTGTTGCACAAACGCATCCATATCGCGTGGGTTAGGGATCAGTACACACAGTGCACCTTTTGCAAACAAGGTCATCATACATACGGTAAACGCATATATATGATAGAGAGGAAGTGGGCACACGATTATTTCTTTACCGTCGTCAAATCGTTTACCTAAGCGCTCAAGTGTCTGAATGCTGTTAGCAAGGACGTTGCGGTGAGTCAATTCTGCACCTTTGGACACCCCAGTGGTGCCTCCTGTATACTGCAAGATACAGCCGTCATCCAAGGATATATCTGGACGAGCTGGCAGTGTGAGATCTTTGGCTTCTTCAAATATTTGAATAAAACAAGGAAGTCCTGACGCAGACTTTGTTTTGTTGAGCATTTGAGCTGCTCCCGTGACAATCACGGTTTGTATTTGCGTTTTATCTTTTATTTCTTCGAATTTAGGCAGAAAGTCTTCTAGTATCACTAATGCTTTAGCACCTGAATCACTAAATTGATGCGCCATTTCGGTCGGTGTATACATTGGATTTGTATTGACGATAACTAAACCTGCACGCAATGCACCGTAAACAGCTATCGGATTTTGCAGTAAATTTGGCAGTTGGATCGCTATTCGATCGCCGGGCACTAAATTGCCATTTGCTAATAACCAAGCGCCAAATTGAGCTGACATACTGTCTATTTCTGCGAAAGTTAGGGTTTGTCCTAGCGCATTATAAGCAGGCTTATTGTCAAATTTTTTGAAGGTTTCTTCTATGTAATCAGCAAGAGAATTAATATGAGACGGTATTACTAATTGCTCAGTCATGTCACATCCTTAATGTGTAAAGTTAGTTTTTGAGTCAGATTGGATAATTGAAATAAGATAGTCCTAAACTGATGTAATTAACAATCAATTTACATTATATGCGCTTATTGATGATTTGGATTGCAATTTATAGGATATTCATCGAATGGCTTTGCTTACCTCGATCAGGCAGTCTTATTCAATTTATATCTGACCAGTGCAAATACAAGACCGCCAATAGCTCCTGCGATGCTTTGTGTGAGTAAACCTGAAAGACCTCTTGCTCCCGCAATAATGCTAACGTCCAAAATAGGATGCATCGCAGATAACAGAGTAAACACGGCTACAGCTCCTGCTAGAGAAAATAGCCAAAGCTGAGAGGATTGAGAAGGTGATTGAGGGTTATTTGCACGCTTTGCTGATACTGAGGGTAATTTATTTGCGATAAGTAGAGTAACCGACATGGCAATTAGCATACCAACAAAAACGATAACGCCATATGTTGGAAGAAGACCTGCAAAATCGACAAAAACTGTTTTTATTCGCAGGCTTAAAGGAATTTCAGCGCCGACAGAGATTAATCCGGATAAAACAGATTGGGTGTGCAGTGCACTCGCTATTAAAAAGGTAACAAGCGTAGCAACCAAAAGTTGAAACATGAACAAACCGAATCGGACTAATTTCGTTCTTTTATGCATGGTAGTGGGGCTTTCCAAAATTTTCATTCTCCGTTTGCTTATTGTCACTATATCAGTTTTGTCGACAGCTATTTTCTTGATAACTATGATAATAACGACTGTTTTAACATAAAGTGCAGTTATTATCTTCTCGTCTTAGGATGAAGATAGTAAGATACAAATGACATGACTTCCACGTTTCTCTTTAAAAAGGATAATGATGCTTCTAACACGCTCAACATTAATCACTAAGCTAGTTGCTTCTTCCTTACTGTTAGCCTCATTGAGTTGGCAAGCAGCATTTGCGCAATCGAACACCGCCGTTACCGATGACAATTTTGACGTTGAACTAATTGTCGATGGCTTACCTAAATCATGGTCACTCGCACTTTCTCCAGATAACGAAATATTTGTTACTGACAGAAGTGGGGGGATCATTGTCTTTGACCAGCAATGGAATAAGAGGTCCTACACCACATCGATAAATGATGTATTTTCTGAGGGCCAAGGTGGCTTTCTGGATTTGACGTTCCATCCTGATTTTCTATCAAATGGTTGGGTTTACCTAAGCTATAGCGCGGGCAATAGTGATTCAAATCGATTGAAAGTGGTTAGATTTCAACTACCTGAGTCAGGTAACAAGGTTTCAAAAATCGAAGACGTTTTCACTGTTAAGACAGACAAAGACACCCCTGTCCATTATGGTGGGCGTCTTGCTTTTTTATCTGACAAGAGTCTATTAATAAGCACTGGTGACGGGTTTGATTATCGAGAGCAGGCACAAGTCAAATCTTCACATTTGGGCAAAATACTGCGAGTGAGTGACACTGGGAAGGCAGTAGATGACAATCCTTTTTATGATAAAGAGGCGCCCGAAAGTAACGCTAATTACGTATTTAGCCTGGGACATCGTAACCCACAAGCGCTGTTGGTAAGTAATTCAGGCGCCATTATTTCGCATGAGCACGGACCAGCAGGTGGTGATGAAATCAATATTATTGAAGCCGGTAATAATTATGGTTGGCCTGTGATTACTAATGGGATGGACTATTCCGGAGCTGTCATTACGCCATTTACTGAATATAAGGGTATGCAACAGCCTGATTTTGATTGGACTCCCTCAATTGCGCCCTCCGGTATGATTTTATATGAGTCATCAAAGTTGGCATCTTTATCTCAACATTTGATTGCAAGCTCTCTCAAATTTAAACAGCTTAGGGCCGTCATGTTTGACGGGATTGGCATGTCAAACGAGCGAATTTTGTTGTCAAACTTTCAAGAGAGACTAAGAGACATAGAGCAAGACAATGAGGGAAATGTTTTGTTGTTAACAGATGGCGAAGACGCGAAGATTTATAAACTCGTGGCAAAGTAGACGAGTATAATTTAAATTCATTAACATTAGTAAAACAATTAGTTTGATGAATATCGGCTATAATTCGTTGCTGACGTTTTGTCATTCAAATTGTTAACGTTAAGCGCTATAATGCGCAACGCATTTTTACAATTAAGTTTATTCTTGTCAGATTGTTGTATAGATATTATCAATTGATGTAGACAATTTAAATGAACAAACATCAGCATCAAAAAGAGGGTTAAATAGTGTTAGAAGATTATCGTAAACACGTAGAAGAACGCGCAGCTGAAGGTATACCGCCAAAGCCATTGAATCCAGAGCAAGTTGCTGCTCTCGTTGAACTATTGAAAAACCCGCCAGCAGGCGAAGCCGAATATTTATTAGAACTAATTTCAGAACGTGTGCCTCCAGGCGTTGATGAAGCAGCCTACGTTAAAGCTGGCTTTTTAAGTGCGCTTGCCAAGGGCGAAGAAACTTGCGACCTTATCAGCGCTGATGCCGCAGTGCAGTTACTCGGTAACATGCACGGTGGCTACAACATCGAAACCTTAGTTGGTTTGCTCGATGATAAAGACTTGGCAGAGCTTGCTGCAGAAGAGCTTAAGCACACCCTGTTAATGTTTGATTCTTTCCATGATGTAGAAGAAAAGCACAAAGCTGGTAATAAGTTTGCAACGGATGTATTAGAGTCATGGGCTGAAGGCGAGTGGTTTACTTCACGTGATGATTTAGCCGAAAAAATTACGATGTCTGTTTTTAAAGTGACAGGCGAAACCAACACCGATGATCTATCACCAGCGCCAGACGCATGGTCTCGTCCTGACATTCCTTTGCATGCACGTGCGATGTATAAAATGACCCGCGATGGCTTAACGCCAGAGACACATGGCGAAGTAGGTCCACTTGCACAGATTGACGAAATTAAAGCAAAAGGTTATCCAGTAGCATTCGTGGGTGACGTTGTTGGTACAGGTTCTTCACGTAAATCAGCAACCAACTCTGTTTTGTGGTTTTTCGGCGATGACCTTCCTGGCGTACCTAACAAGCGCGGCGGTTGTGTTTGTATCGGTGGCAAAGTAGCTCCTATTTTCTATAACACAATGGAAGATGCAGGTGCCTTAGTATTTGAAGCTGACGTCGACAAATTAAACATGGGTGATGTCATCGACATCTATCCATTCGCTGGCGAAGTTAAAAACGCTGAAACAGGCGAATTGCTGTCTACTTTCGAATATAAATCAGACGTGTTGCTTGATGAAGTTCGTGCTGGTGGCCGTATTAATTTGATCATTGGTCGTGGCTTGACTGACAAAGCTCGCGAAGCATTAGGCTTAGAAGCGAACAATATGTTCCGTAAACCTGAGGTTCCTGCGGCATCAAACAAAGGTTTCACACTCGCGCAAAAAATGGTGGGTAAAGCATGTGGCGTAGAAGGTATTCGCCCAGGCACATACTGTGAACCAAAAATGACCACAGTAGGCTCGCAAGATACTACGGGTCCTATGACTCGTGACGAACTTAAAGACTTAGCGTGTTTAGGTTTTACTGCCGACTTAACAATGCAGTCATTCTGTCACACAGCAGCTTACCCTAAGCCTGTAGACATCGATACACAGCACACCTTACCCGACTTCATTATGAATCGTGGTGGTGTTTCATTGCGTCCTGGTGACGGTATCATTCACTCTTGGTTAAACCGCATGTTGTTACCAGACACGGTTGGTACTGGTGGTGATTCACATACACGTTTCCCAATGGGGATTTCATTCCCTGCAGGTTCTGGCTTAGTTGCCTTTGCTGCTGCAACCGGCGTTATGCCGCTGGACATGCCTGAATCAGTATTGGTTCGTTTTAAAGGTAAGATGAAGCCTGGTATCACTCTGCGCGATTTAGTCCACGCTATTCCGTTATACGGTATCAAGCAAGGTCTCTTGACTGTAGCTAAGAAAGGTAAGATTAATGCTTTCTCTGGTCGTATATTGGAAATTGAAGGTCTGGATGATCTGACTGTTGAGCAAGCATTCGAACTATCTGATGCTTCTGCAGAACGCTCTGCTGCTGGCTGCACAATCAAGCTGTCTGAAGAGTCGATCACAGAATATTTGAATTCGAATATTACTATGCTTCGCTGGATGATTAACGAAGGTTATGGCGACCCAAGAACATTAGAGCGTCGCGCACGTAAGATGGAAGACTGGTTAGCCAACCCATCACTAATGCAAGCTGATGCGGATGCTGAATATGTTGAAGTACTAGAAATTGACTTAGATGAAATTAATGAGCCAATTTTGTGTTGTCCAAATGACCCTGATGATGCTAAGACATTGTCAGAAGTTGCCGGCGATAAAATTGATGAAGTATTCATTGGTTCATGTATGACGAACATCGGTCACTTCCGTGCTGCGGGTAAGCTTCTTGAACAGTTTAAGGGCACTTTGCCAACGCGTTTATGGATGTCGCCTCCAACCAAAATGGATGAAGCTCAGCTAATGGAAGAAGGCTACTTCAACATTTACGGTAAAGCTGGCGTAAGAATGGAAATGTCAGGTTGCTCTTTGTGTATGGGTAACCAAGCTCGAGTTCTTGCTGGCGCAACAGTGCTTTCAACCTCAACTCGTAACTTCCCGAACCGATTAGGCGATGGCGCAAATGTGTATTTGTGTTCAGCTGAAATGGCTGCGGTAGGCGCGATTGTTGGTCGTATTCCAACGGCTGAAGAATATATGGAATATGCGAGTAAAATTGAGTCAATGAGCGGTGAAGTATTCCGTTATTTGAACTTTGATCGCATGCCTAAGTTCAGCAAAGCCGCTGCGGCTGCGAAAGAAAATATCATTCCAGCGTTAAACATTGTGTAAGAGCGTGATAATGTTGGCAGGGTAAGCGTTGTTGCATAACGTTTACCGGCGATGATAAATAATCTAAACGCCGAGACTCTTCAAAAGGTCTTGGCGTTTTTTATATTGTACATCTCGGACTTTACTCTTGGTTTAAATAATCAAAAAGTCATTAACAGCGCTTTTGTTTAGATACATAATACTCGTTAGCTAAAAGTCGCAGTGAAATAAATTACCCAATAAAATGCTTCGACAATATAAACAAAACAAGGATCGCTTCGTGAAAAAATACTTATACAGCAATATCGTTGGCTTTATCGCCATTATATGTTCGTCAATATTTTCGCTGCAAGCCTGCGCACAAGAAGAGAGTGGGAGAGGCTTAGACAAGCAGGTTCAGATTGATATAACAGCAAGCCTTGATGCTGATGATGAACTAAATGAAGAAGAGTTAGCCTTACTTGCTGACGACAGTACTATTAATATTGCATTTGCCGACAAGGCGCTCCAAGTTGAATTTGCCGATTCCTTTGAAGAAAGAGCGCTCGGGTTAATGCATCGCAAAAGTTTGTGCGCAGACTGCGGCATGCTCTTTCAGTTTGATAGTGAGCGTATAGCCAGCATTTGGATGAAGAACACCTTTGTGCCGCTTGATCTAGCTTACATAACGGTTGATGGTAGTATAGTCGACATAAAGCAACTTCAGCCCCACGACCTTAATTCAGTAGTGTCATCACAAGAGGTTCTTTTTGCTTTGGAAATGAATCAGGGCTGGTTTGCTAAAAACGGCATAAAAGTAGGTGATAAAATATCAATAGAAGGGCGCGTTAAGCAGCCCTCATTTTAATAATAAACATTTAGCTGTGTTAGGCAGCTGTCGATAATGTGTTTCTTTGAGTTAACGTAGAGGAAGATAAAAATAAATGAATTCAGCGTTGAATGTTGCCAAATTTGGTGGAACTAGCGTAGCGACCTACGAGACAATGTGTAATTGCGCGAAGATAATTGCGAGCAATCAAAATACTAGAGTTGTAGTGGTTAGCGCTTCTGCGGGCATAACCAATCATTTAGTTGCCTTAGCAAACACAGCGTTGACCAGCCAACAGATCGAAGAAATTGTCGAAAAGATTAAGACCATTGAGCTGGCTATTGTCGGTAAGTTAAAAAAACCAGAGCAGATAAGCGATAAGCTAAACGTATTGCTAACTGAACTAACCGAATTAGCAAAACATGAAGAAATCAACTTTAGAGATGATTTAAAAGACGCCTTAGTGTCTATGGGCGAACGCATGTCTTCACTTTTGTTTTCAGCGGTTCTTAGAGAGTTCGACGTTCCAGCGACTAATTTTGACGTCAGAAAAGTATTGCGCACTGATTCGTTATTTACACAAGCAGCGCCGGATCTTTCCGTTATTAGGCAACTTTCACAATCCTTGCTGCAGCCTGAACTTGATAGCTCAGTCATTGTGACCCAAGGCTTTGTTGGTGCCGATGAGCAGGGGAGAACAACAACATTGGGCCGTGGTGGCTCTGATTTTACGGCAGCACTGCTGGCCGAAGCACTAGATGCACAAACCTGTGAAATTTGGACTGACGTTATTGGTGTTTACACAACCGATCCTCGCATTACTGACAAAGCGCGCCCTTTGCCAGAGCTTAGTTTTGAAGAAGCTGCCGAAATGGCTACGTTTGGTGCCAAAGTATTGCATCCGGCAACGATGGAGCCTGCGCTTCGGCAGGACATTAAAGTGTTTGTAGGCTCTAGCCGTGAACCTGAAAAAGGCGGCACGTGGATAGTCAGAGACTGCGAGCATGAACCGGCTTATAGAGCTATTACGCGACGTAAAGACCAAGTAATGGTAACGGTCAAAACACCCCAGATGATGTATGCACAGGGATTCTTGCAGCGTGTTTTTACAATTATCGCAAAACACAATCTGTCGGTTGACTTGGTAACCACCTCTGAAATTTCGGTGTCGTTTACACTTGATAATCCGCCTAATTCCGTTTCCGAAAGGGTCAATAAAGAAACGCTCTCTGAATTAACCACAATATGTGATGTGACTATTGAGCAAGGATATGACGTGGTTACGGTTGTGGGAAATAATATGCATAGCTCTGCTGGCGTATCGAGCAAAATATTCGAAGCCGTGACTGACTTTAACTTACGAATGATTTGTTTTGGCGCAAACCCGCACAACTTATCTTTCGTCGTGAGTAATGCTGACAGTGAAGATGTCGTTAAAGTGTTGCACAAAGCGCTTTTTGAATAATCGTTCAAAGCAGGCATAGCGCAGTTAATTATTGATACAGCTTAAAATTAAGCAATAAAAAAGCGATTTTGTAGCTATTAAAACGTTGAACCAATGTTAAGAAATAAATCTCGCTAGCTTGATATCCAAGCCTTCGCCGGGAAGTACTTAGACCTTAAAGCTACCAATAGACTCTTGTAGTTCGTCTGCCAGTCTCGCTACTTCAGCGCTCGATGCGGTTGTCTGCTGAGCACCTAAAGTGGTTTCTTCTGCAATACCTACAATGCTCTCGAGTTTTTCGCTAATTTCCGCCGACACCTGATTCTGCTCACGCGCTGCTTGTTCGATGCGAGTGCTAACTTCATGCGCTTTATGCACCGCGTCAGTAATCAAATCAAGCGCTTGAGCTGCTTTCTCAGTTTGTTGTACACACAGCTCTGTTTGTTGCTTGCCCTGTGTCATTACTGCGACCGCCTTTTCAGCGCCAGCTTGCAAGACCTCTATCATCGAATTAATTTCTTGCGTCGATTTTTGTGTCCGACTCGCCAAAGTGCGCACTTCATCTGCAACAACAGCAAAACCTCGACCTTGCTCACCTGCTCGTGCTGCCTCAATGGCGGCGTTCAGTGCGAGTAGGTTAGTTTGGTCTGCGACGCCACGGATTACATCAAGGATACCTCCTATGGATGCGCTGTCTTCATGTAGCTTGTTAATAACGTCAGCAGCTTCCTGTACGTCACGAGCAAGTATTTCAATAGTCCGTTTGTTGTCTAAAGATATTTGTTTTACTTTCTCCGCCTCTTCATCAGCGTGACCAATTTCTTTCAAGGTATCGTCAGCGCTTTGCGAGACAAGTAGAGACGTGCTGTGCATCTCAGTAGTGGCCGCCGCAATTTGCGATATTTGCGATTTCTGATCTTGAATCGATCTCGTTGTTTGTTCGGTTACAGCGGATGTTTCACCAGACGCAGCGGCAAGTTGCTCTGCTCGGCGATGAATGCCTTCAATTAATGACTTTAAGTTATCAATAAGTAAGTTACAGTTTTTCGAAAGCACACCGAATTCATCTTTTGATGAATCATCAAGGCGATGCGTTAGGTCACCAGAAGATGCAATTGTGAGTAATTCATTCACTTTTGCTAAGGGATTTATTATCGCAATAACACTCTTGTATGCTGTGAATGCGGCAATACCCAAGGATGCCAATACCATCACAACCACCCATTGAATGCTTGAGCTAACTTGTGAGCTAACGTCCTCTTTGAGTGTTGTTGCTTTATTGTTAGCCAATTTTAGTAAGCTAGCTAATGATTCCAGGGCACGCGTAATATTTTCATCAGATGCGTCTAAGAATTTCTTAGAATCGACAGCTCTTTCTAGCATGTTTGTTTTTGTTCTCAGAATGCCATTAGAGCCAGATGTCGTATCTTTTATTGTATCAATTAGGTCGCCGACTTCATCCAATGTGCCGGTATCGTCTTGTCCGTTTGCCAGAGTCACCATACTCGCAAATTGCTCATCAGCTTGCTCGACCATTACCAGAACTTCTTTACTTCTGAGTTCTGCTCGCTGAAGTGTCTCAGTCGAAGCGAACTCAGCAATAGAAGATAGAAGTGAGAGTAAATTTGACTCTAATTTAACGCCTTCGCTCGCCACTTTTGAAAGTAAAGACGAGTTGGCGACTTCATCTAAATCAGTAAAGTCCAACAATAAAGAAGTGGCATCATCGGCACTTTCTTCAATCACTGCATACTTAGATTTTACGCTGTCACCGAAGTTTTGTTCAGCGAGGCGGTTGGAATAGACTTGAATAGCGTTTGTGGAATATTCGTCATACGCGCCTTCAACTGTAGCAAGAGCGCTTTTCAAACTACTTTCAGATTGCACCGTAGTGCGTAAATCCGATAGCTCTGATTCAAAATTGCCTTTACTCGCCTCAAATTCCGATAGCTTGTCATTTAAATCGGATTGATTAGTTGTGACGTAAGCTTCAAAAGTTAATCTCCCCATATTGAGGAATGACGCTTTTAAACTGTTGCTGCCTCCCACAGTTGGCAATGCTAATTCACTTACCTCAGCAGTGGCACCTTCGATCTTATTTAAACTAACAAGCGACAGTGCACTTAATAATACGAGCAGAAAACTGATGATGCTAAATCCGCCTATTACTCGCATTTTCACGGTAAGATTCATTTTTTGACCCCTAAATACTCGGTTTTGTGACAATGATTTCTGTCTTTTGAACAGTAGCGCAAGAGTAATTGATTTCAGCAAAGACTCGGGTACGCAGTTTCATAACTATGTGTATAAGAAGGTATCGGTAGGAGGGTATTTTTCTTTATGCCTGTTGTGAAAATAACTGCTTCGATTCAATGCAATAGAGCGACATTCTCTTGCCCCAGACGAATCCAGTATCTAGCGCGATGATATTTTCGTTGTTGGTTTCGCCCATTAATGATGCCCAATGTCCAAATAAAATGATTTTATTTTTCTTCAATTTTGGATTGGGAGAAAGGTACCAGGGTGTGAGTTCTTCGGGCGCGACATTTGGGTGGCATTTAGTTTTAAACTCAAGCGCGTTGCCGCTTAAAAAACGCATTCGTGTAAAGGCGTTTACGACAAACCTGAGCCGCTCATTGCCTTCTAAGCTGTCGTTCCAAACAGTGGGTGTATTGCCATACATATTTTTTAAAAATTTGAGTTGTTTGCTGCCGGTTAATGCTTCACTCACTTCATCTGACAGCGCTAGCGCTTTTTTTGTAGACCACATTGGATATAAGCCGGCATGAGAGATAAAATGCCGCTTAGCCGGTTTTAACGCTAGCTTCTTAGTACTCAGCCAGTCGATGAGTTCACTGAATGATTTGTGTTTCATTAATGGGGCAAGTTTATCGACGGGTTTTGGATCGCTGATGCCGTGAGCCATGGCAATAAAATGTAAATCATGATTGCCGAGCACAGTATCAAAATGATCGGAACCCAAATCGTTTAAAAATTTAAGTGTTTCTAAAGACTCGGGCCCGCGAGCTATGAGATCACCAACAGCCCATAGCTTATCTTTTTTTGCATTAAACCCTGCCGCCTGCAGAAGTTTGCGCAATCCTTTATAACAACCTTGAATATCGCCGACGACGTAATTCTTCATGCTAAGATTAGTGCAAGCTGTTTGGTTTTGACAGGTTAAAAACAGGTATCGATTCACGATAAGCTTGCCCGTCAGCGAGCTCAAAGTCGTAATAACCTTCCATTGTGCCTACTGCCGTCTTTATCATCGAGGCGCTCGTGTATTCATAGCTTTCATTTGGTTGAATAATTGGCTGCTCACCGACAACACCTTCGCCCTCTACTTCAACTCGTTCGCCGTCACCATTGGTGATTAACCAATATCGGCTTAACAGTTGCGCAGGTTGTGCCAAGTTATTGCTGATAGTAACAGTATAGCTAAAAACATAAACAGGCGTATTGTCGCCGCTGTCTTTAACGCCCATAAAGTTGGTTTTGGTGCTGATGTTGAGTGATTTTTTCATTGCTTTAGTCTGCTTTTTTAGTCGCGCTTTCTTCAGCGGATTGTTGTTCACGCTCTTCTTTTTCAAGCTCTTCTTTTTCAGAAGCAATGCGCTTTTTCTCAACGTAATTAGCTATCAATGCAAAATCCTGCAAAGACAAGGCTTCAGCTCTCAATTCTGGTTTTATGCCTAAAGATTCGATTTCTTCGTGCGACATTAATTCTTTTAAGCTATTGCGAATGGTTTTTCTGCGTTGATTAAATGCAGTGGTAACGACTTGCTGTAGTCTGTCGATACTATCGACTTGAGCCGGTGGCGTTGCATGTGGTATTAATCTAACAACAGCAGAGTCTACTTTTGGAGCAGGCTTAAATGCTGTAGGCGGAACGGCGACCACAGGCATGGCTTGGCAGTAATACTGCGCCATCACCGACAATCGGCCATAAAGCTTGTCTCCATGGCTTGCGCACAGGCGTTTTACCACTTCATTTTGAAGCATAAAATGCATATCTTTCACTTTGTTGGTGAAAGTAAACAAATGAAACATCAGTGGCGTTGAAATATTATAGGGAAGGTTGCCAAAAATCCTTAGTTCACCATCCGTCTTAACTAAGCTGGCGAAATCGAACTTCAGTGCATCTTCTTCTATAACGGTCAGCTTTTTACTCAGAAACGGATGCTCGCGTAATCTTTTTGCTAGGTCTCTGTCGAGTTCGACAACAGTGAGATGGTCAACTTCTTCCGCAACTGGGTCGGTTAATGCGCCTAAACCAGGGCCTATTTCGACAAGGTTCTCTCCGGGTTTTGGATTAATCGCGGAGACTATTTTATCAATCACATACTGATCATGTAGGAAATTCTGACCAAAGCGTTTTCTTGCCGTGTGGCCTAAGTGCTTTTGACTCATGATTTTTTCCTAGCCAGTTTGATGGCTTTGTTAATTGCTTTGGTAAAGCTACCGCAATCGATATCACCGGTACCAGCAAGGTCACATGCAGTGCCGTGATCCACTGAGGTTCTAATAAACGGTAGACCCAGTGTGATGTTTACCGATGCGCCAAAGCCCTTGTACTTCAATACCGGCAGACCTTGATCATGGTACATCGCTAGCACAGCATCAGCTTTTTCTAGGTATTTTGGTTGGAAAATAGTATCCGCAGGGAGTGGGCCAACAAGATCAATGCCTTGTGCTCGCAGCTCATTTAATTTTGGTGTAATCACCAAGATTTCTTCAGTACCTAAATGACCGTCTTCACCAGCATGCGGGTTTAAACCGCAAACATAGATTTTAGGCGATTCAATACCGAACTTAAGCTTCATGTCGGTGTGAATAATATGAATAACTTTGTCGAGGCGCTCAGGCGTGATAGCTCTGGAAACGTATTGTAATGGAATATGCGTTGTTGCAAGGCACACGCGCAAGCCTTCGGTTGCCAGCATCATCACAACATCGCTACAGTTAGACTGATTTGCAAAAAATTCGGTGTGACCACTGAACGAAATGCCTGCTTTATTAATGATGCCCTTGTGCACGGGGCCCGTTACGACTGCGTCGAAGGTTGCGTTAATGTTCTCGTCACAGGCTTGACGCAATGTTTCGACAACATAGTGCCCGTTTTCGCTATTTAATTCTCCTGCTATAACAGGAACTGCGACAGGAATATGCTTAACGATCAATTGACCAGGCTGTTGAACATAAGTACTGCTAGCATCATAAGGAATAATATCGAGTGGAATTCCCAATAATGTAGCTCGTTCTTGCAGCATGTCAGCGTCGGCATAAACCACGAGTTGAGCATCCCAGACCTGCTGGGATAATTTAATGATAAGGTCTGGGCCGATGCCCGCGGGCTCTCCAGGCGTAACAGCAATCTTTAAAATTTTTGACATTACAGGTCTTTTTTATCGAGTAATTCAATGTATGCACCTTCACGCATTTCGCGTAACCAAGTGTCTGTTTCTTCATTAAATTTTCTGTTAAATAATAATTGATACGCACGGTCTTCCTTGCGTTTTTCCGTTGCATCATCAATGCGACGTTCAATCAACTGAATCAAATGCCAACCGTGAACTGTTCTAATTGGCTGGCTATATTCATCTTTTTTCAGGGTGCTAAGTGCATCCTTGAACTCAGGAACATAAATGCTTGGGTCGTTCCAACCTAACACACCGCCTTTCAAAGCTGAACCTGGATCTTCGGAATGCTGCTTTGCTAACTTAGCGAAATCTTCTTCGCCTTCAATCAATTTAGTACGAAACTCTTGCAGCATTTTTTCAGCTTTTTGATCGCTAAGGATAATCGACGGCTTCACCAAAATATGGCGTGCATTAACTTCTTCAACTTCTACAGTCTCGATGCCTCTCGAATCCAGTATTTTCAATACATGGAAACCGGCGCCGCTGCGCAACGGGCCAATTAAATCGTCTTTTTTCTTACCGTCTACGGCTTCAGCGAACAAGGTTGGCATAGAGTTAACGTTCATCCAACCCATATCACCGCCCTCAAGTGCTTTTGGACCAGAAGATGATGCTATCGCGATTTTGGTAAAATCAGACCCAGAGTTTAATAGTTCAAGCACCTTGTCTGCGGTGTCTCTCGATTTAGTAATTTCTTCTTCCGTTGCACCCGACGGTACAGCAATAAGAATATGGCCTAAACGGTATTCAGCTTGTTCGTCACCTTGTTGGTTAATTAAGTTTACCAAGGTATCAATTTCTTGTGGTGTAATATAAACACGGCGTCTTACATTTGCGCGCGTTACTTCACCTGTGATTAGTTCTTCACGGACTTTTTCGCGATATACTTCGTAGGAAAGGCCATCAAGCTGCACCCTTTTGCGCAATTCATCAATGCTAATATTGTCTCTCTGCGCAATGTTGCCGATAGTTTGCTCTAGCTGTGGGTCACTGATTTGTATGCCCATGCGCTCTGCCATTTGCATTTGCAGGCTTTTTAAAATTAAACGCTCGATTGCTTGCGTGCGCAAAGCTCTGTCTGACGGTAGAGCTTGTCCTTCCGCAACTGCGCCTTGTTTAACGGCATTGACTAGCTCAGATATTTCACTTTCAAGAATAACGCCTTGGTCTACAATGACGGACACTTTGTCCAGACTTTGCTCAACCGCGTTGGCTAGCATGCTGAAAACGATGGTAACACTCAGTAAGCTTGCTTTTAATAATCTGTATTTCATATTTTCTCTATTTAAATTACGTCTAAATCTAGTTAATTTAAAACATAGGGCTGGCGGTAGCCAAACATCCCTTGCTCTAACATATCGGAATTACTTCTGCGGCTGCCTATACCTTTAATAATAAACTGTAGGCCTATGCCTGAGTCAAACTCATCGGTTGTGCGCGAGCCCGCTGCGTCAAATCGATTACTGAGACTGCGCTGATAAGTGAAGCGTAATGCCCAGCAACAGCTTTCGTATTGAATGCCAGCGAAGCTTTCGGTGGTTCTGGAGAGATTAGCATCTCTATACCAGCGTCCTACCCAATGCCATTTTTCGTTTATTGGCCAACTAGCGGTTACACCAAATTGGTTTATTTCTTCTCCAGACAGATCCCGAATATAGCGATGGTTAACCTGCATAAGCTTATTATCGTCAATACGATACTCAGTCGCAATACTACTACGTTCTACTTTTTGGGTTTGCGTCTCAACCTGAATATCAGAGTGCAAAAACCAGCGTTGGTTCACTTGCCAATCAAATTCAGCGGCTAAAGCTGAGCGATTGTCTTCTCGCACACTGCTAATTAGCTTACTGTCTTCTAAATAAAATATCTGACCGACGCTCAACACCAATTTTTCTCTGTTTTTTTGATCGATGAGTCTGGCTGTTGCACCTAATGTAAATTGATTATTGTCGTTAATGCGATCTAAACCTGTAAATTCTTGCCCGCGGAATAAATTGTTAAAAGTAGTCAACAGCGGTGTTGTATCATAAAGACCAATATTGTCTTGTTCTTCGAAGCTGGTATAAAGATACTGTACCTTTGGCTCGATAGTTAGCCCGTATTTATCATCTAATACTAAGCCTTCTTTTTCGAAAATGAGAGAACCATATAATCTGCCTTGACCAATGGTTCTGCTGACGCTTTCGTCAAGCTGCCCTATAGAACCTTCCGGCAGTTCTTGCTCGTAATAAGTTTGTAGCAAACTCACTTCTGCTAGCAGTTCACCCCAAGCGCGTTGGTAGGGCAGGGATAAACTAGGCTCAATGTGCACTCTAAACGCATTCGGTTTTAAATCGAGCTTATTCTCAAAGTAAGCCGCTTCACTTGCTAATTTGAAATCAATGTATTCACCGATATCGCTGCCGTAATTTAACTTCATTTCGGGTAATGCACGATATACATCGGGATGATCACCAACAACTTCGAAATCGCGAAACTGTAAAGAAAAGTCTAAATTAGGTGAGTAGTAATTTAACCCTAGTTGGCGGTATAAGTGAGTGTCAGCGCGATTGTAATAATCAGAGCCAAGGTCAACAATATAGTTGTCGTCGCTTATTCCGCTAAAATCGACATTTAAACTCCAATTATCGCTTAATTTCCCTTGATGCAAATATCGATAAAAATAGCGGTCCTCTTGAGTGAGGGTATCGAGATCCTTCGGTAAGTATTCTAACTGCACTTCACCTTGACTTTGACTAAACAAATAACGGAATTCTGTTTTCAGTTGAATACCGCGGTTGGTCATCGCTCTCGGCGAGAAAGTTGCGTCATAATTAGGTGCAATATTCCAGTATACCGGTTGTTCATACTCAAGACCGGTGCGGGTCGAGCTGCCAATATTAGGAAATAATAATCCGCTTTGACGTTCAGCAGTAACGGGAAAGGCAAAATATGGGAGCCAAAACACCGGCACACCACCAAGGTAGAACTTAGTGTTATAAGCCTCACCAAATGGACTGTCTTTAGCAATGACAATTTCACTGGCAAACATTTTCCAATCTTCACTGCCTTCAGGACAGGTGGTGAATGAGACTTCTTCTAAGCGTAAACCTTGTTCACCAGAAAGCGACAGCAAATCAGCCGCACCACGCCCTGATATGTTTTTAAATTGATACTCAGTATCTTGCATTTGCAATAATTTAAGGTCGCTGTTCAATTCAACGCCTTGGCTTTCGACTTGCAAAGCTTCGTCTCGATAAAGCACATCACCGCTAGCGATAACTTGTTTTCCGTTATTATCTATTTGCGCAACATCTGCATTTATCATGGAGCTAGGACTGGTAATCAGAACATTACCGTTAAATAATGCTGATCTATTTTGAATCATTTGGGCGGCGTCAGAACTTACTTTGATCTGCTTACCGGTAGTCAGTAATGATGACTCAAACGGCGTGCTTTCAGGTATACACAACTCAACAGTTTGCGCACTCACAAAAAATGCACTAATACTGAGCGTTGTGGCAAAGAACAATTTAATCATCAAGTGATTTTAGGTAACCTTTTCAGCTAGTCTCGGTGATTTCACCAAGATCTAATGTTCGCATGGTGTCGCTTAAGCATTGTCTCGTTCCCTCGGTCCCGTAGTGTTGAGAAATCACGTTGAGAAATCACGTTGAGAAATCCCGTTGAAAAATCACGTTGCAACACTACTTGAGATGCTTTTGTTGATGTTGCGACCCTGCACAACGCAGGTATTTTTCGCAACTATCGAATATAGCGTTCAAATGGCCTTAAATTTTAATGCTTTGGGGCGGAATAACCAACTATATTGTTGGATAATTGGTAATAAATACATAATTAAATGTAAAATGCTGAAAAATACAGCGAAATTAGACACAGAATGCTACCAACGAGTGCATAATTCATTCGAGAACTGCCATTATTGATTCACTCGCTTGTTCACTGAAGAGTGATTTATTTTTTATAGCGTAAACAAACATGCCAGAGGGCAACAAAAAGATGCAAATTTGGGGAAAGGTTGTTGGAGTGCTTTTTGGCTTTATGTTTGGCCGAGTAGCGGGTGCGATATTGGGTTTAGTGGTTGGCCATATATTCGATGTCACCTACAGTAAAGATTTCTCTCAAAAAGGCGGTTTTTCTCGTTTATTCACCACTTCGAATGAAATTCAACAACAGGCTGTTTTTTTTCATAGTTTGTTTTCTGCACTAGGACACGTTGCAAAGTCAGATGGTAAAGTGACGCAAGAGGATATTCAGATCGCGTCTGCTCTAATGGATGAAATGAACCTTAGCGGTGACGTAAGATTAGAAGCACAGCAAGCTTTTAGGGACGGTAAGCAGCGCGATTTTGCGATTATCGAGATGCTGCAACAATTTAAAGAGCAATGCCATGCTCGCAGAGATGTCCTGCAAATATACTTGGAAATATTAATTCAAGCATCCTGTGCAACTAAAAAGTTGAGCGCCGCACAATACACCGTATTGGAAAAGGTAGCTAAAGCGCTAGGTTTTAGACGCGTTGAACTCGATTTTTTGATTATGACTTTTGAGGCAGAGCAACGATTTCGTAGAGGTCGGTCGCAGGCAAATAATCAACGTGGTCAGCAAGGCCAACACAGACAAGACCGGCAACAAAGCACACAGCGCTCGTATTCGGCAATAGCTGAACTTGATGATGCATACAAAATTTTAGGCATAAAACAAAGCGATGATGCAAAGTTGATTAAAAAAGCCTATCGCAGACAAATGTCATTGCATCATCCCGATAAAATGGCATCAAAAGGTTTGCCTGCGCAGGCACTTGAACTGTCTAAACAAAAAGCGCAAGACATTCAAGCTGCCTACGAGTTGGTTCGAAAACATAAGCATTTTTAAATGAATTTAATGACCGAACAAAATCAAAAAGAAAAAGCCATTCTTTCGACTGAAAATGAAATCGCGATTAATGACTTTATTAGCATGCTTTGGGTTGAAAAAGGGCTCAGCGATAATACGGCTTCTGCCTACAGAACTGACCTCAGTAAGTTTTCGCTTTTTTTACAAAGCAAATCAGCATTATCGTCAGATCTAGTTTCAGTGCAAAAAGAGGATATCCAAGCTTATCTGACTGCGCGTTTTGAACAGAAGCTGTCGCAACGTTCAACGTCAAGATTTCTGAGTTCATCGCGATCTTTCTTCAAATACGCTATCGCTAAGAAGTGGCGTGAAGATAACCCGACGCAGGGGGTCAGTAATCCAAAATTACCCAGCTATTTACCCAGCACGCTAAGCGAAAAGCAAGTAGACGACTTATTGGCTGCGCCGAATGATGACGATCCTATCAATGTACGTGATAAAGCCATGCTTGAAGTACTGTATGCTACCGGTATTCGCGTATCTGAATTGGTCAACCTGCAAATGAATGAAGTGAGTCTACTGCAGGGCGTCATTAGGGTGATGGGTAAAGGCAATAAAGAGCGCTTAGTGCCGTTAGGCGAGGTTGCGATTGATTGTTTAGCTGCTTATTTAAAAGAGTGGAGACCACAATTGCTAAGCAAGCCTAGCAACACCATTTTTCCAAGTAAGCGCGGTTCGACAATGACGAGGCAGACCTTTTGGCATCGTATAAAACTGCACGCAAAGCAGGCTGGTATTCAGGTACATTTATCTCCTCACACCCTAAGGCATGCCTTTGCTACTCATTTACTAAACCACGGCGCTGATTTGCGCGTAGTACAAATGCTGTTAGGCCACAGCGATTTATCTACAACACAAATTTATACCCATGTTGCTACCGAAAGACTTCAATCTTTGGTGAAAAACCATCATCCTCGAGGGTAAGAAAAAAGTTTGAATGTTTTTTTGCGAACAGACGGTCTAATAACGAACAGAAAGAATACTTAAAACAAAAAGCGACATCGCAATTTATTGGAATTATTATATGAACTATATCTATAGCTTAACGGCAGCAACCAAGCTTGTCGCTGCTTCAATCTTGGTGCTTTCCTCAGTGCTGTCGACATCAGCGTCCGCTGCTCAACAAGAGCATGCCGAGCTGATAAAACGTTTTGAGCAAAAGCTAAACTTCAAAATAATCTCTGTGGCTGACGCAAATGTTCCGGGGTTATTGCAGATAAATACGGACACGGGCATTTTTTACGCTAGCGAAAACGGTGAATATTTTCTAAGTGCTCGCGTTTACCGCGTGGGTGACGAGATAGTTGATGAGACAGGCGCCGCTTTGCAAAAGTATCGTCTAGAGGGTATTAAGCGCTTTAAAGATTCAGCCATTGAATTTAAGTCTGCAAAGGAAAAGTATGTGTTAAACGTATTTACCGATGCGACATGTGGTTACTGTCGGAAATTGCACAATGAAATGGATATCCTCAATGACTTGGGTATCACAGTTCGCTACCTTGCGTTCCCAAGACAAGGTCTTAATAGCAAAGTTTATAGCGACGCAGTTTCGATTTGGTGTTCAGACAACCCGCAAGAAGCGATGACACAGGCTAAGGCCGGTGGTAACGTTGCTAGCGCATCGTGTGAAAATGAAGTAGCGGAACAATATAATTTTGGTAAAGCAATTGGCGTTAACGGAACCCCAAATATTATTTTGCCAGACGGCACAGTTATCCCCGGCTATCAGCCAGCTCAAGCTCTTTTGGCAGCTTTGAGAGCTGCAGAGAAAGCGTAGGAGTTTAATGCTATGAGGCGTGTTTTTCTAGAGCACGCTTAAACCTCATTTTTACGGCACTCAATTTTTACTCAACTATTTCGGCTAACTCTCTGAACTCCAAGCATCCTACAATTCTAAAAACAACAATCGTTCTATCTTCAATTCTCAACGAATCAAGCCTTGTATTCATTATTGTTGCTCCATTCAAATGACTGCCAATATTGGCAATTTTAGGTATAGACGTTGGTAAATGATGAAAAATCATAAATTAATCAAAATGAGTTCGTATAGTGTATTTAGTTCACGTGCAATATATAACAACGTATGGTAAAGCATAACTAAATCTACCAGATTGTTTGGCATATTCTGTGTACGTGTCTTGTTTGTCGCAAATCATACATGAAAAAAGAAAAATGCTCATAAATCCTAAAATCGCTGGCCTTGCCACTGTACTCTGTTCGCTTGCTGCGCCTTCATTTGCGTCAACTGCTTTATCCGAGCGGATAGAATTTAGTGGTTTCGGTCGCTTGATAGGGGGCTACTTAGATGAGAAAAGCGTCGAGTATGACGGCTATTCAGATAATCTGAGCTTATCACAGCAATCTCTTTTTGCGTTGCAAACTGATGTAACCGTCACCGAAAAGCTCAGTCTTTCTGCTCAATTACTTGCTCATTCAAGTGAGAAGCGTGAGTCGGGCATTGAGTGGCTATATCTGAGTTATGAGCCAACTCAAAACTGGCGATTCAAGTTGGGCAAGTTGCGTACACCTTTTTTCCGCTACAGTGATGTTATTGACGTTGGCTTCGCTTATCCATGGATCTTGCCGCCACAGCAAGTTTATACCGCTTATCTGTTTTCAAATTATGAAGGTAGCAGTGCAACATATATTTCTAGTTTCGATGATGTTACTTTTGAACTAGAGGCATATTATGGCCGATTTGATGGCGATCTTAATCAAGATGACCGGAAAGTTGCAGTTGAAGTCGATGCTTTATTCGGCACAATCTTAAGTATAAACAGCGGTAACTTCACGACAAGACTCTCTGTATTTAACTCGTCAGATTTTTCGGTAAACATACCAGAATTGACCCAGTTTTCTAATGTGTTAGAGAGTGCTGGATTCATTCAAAACGCAGAGTCTTTGCGTTTCGATAGCAGCGTGACAGTTTACCAAGCAGGTTTTAATTACGATAACCTCGATTACTTTTTCGCTGCTGAAGGCATGAAGATTGTAAGTGATTTACTGGCAGTTCCGCAGGTTGATTCGTATTATTTTACTGCAGGCTATAATTTCCATCCTTTGCAAGCACACGTGACTTATGCCGTGTCCAACAGTTCATACAATGCTAGCGATAATTTAATCCCCAAAGGAGTTAATCCGCAGCTTGATCAGCTGTCATTTGGTTATGACCAAATTATCAGCGGCTTGCCGGCGCTTTCGTTAAACTCTCTTTCTCTAGGTCTTCGCTGGGATTTCACCCGCGGTATGGCTGCAAAAGCAGAGATTACATTTTTAGATGGAAAGCCTGGTGACAATTCGTTCTTTAATAACGTCAGCGACCCATATTTTAATGGAAAGGCGACGCTCTACCAAGTCGGATTGGAGTGGGTCTTTTAATGAAATATTTGTCAAAGATTTGCCTTGCCGTTTTGTCGATAAATGCATTTAGTATTTATGCTTCCGATGTGGTTGTAGTTGCGAATACTTCAGTAGACGATCTTAAAGCGGAGAAACGTCAAATAAGAGATATCTTTATGGGCAATGATTCTCAATTCTTTTTAAAGCCAGTGGTATTAACCGCAAAAAGCGAAGCGCGTTTTGTATTTAACACAAAAATAGTCGGTCTGACCGAATCACGCATTCAATCCTACTGGGCGCAAATGCGATTTAGTGGAAGGAAGAAACCACCGCAAGAGTTTGAAACTATTGACTCTATATTGGCTTTTTTGCAGGAAAACAAAGATACCGTTGCGTATGTACCCGCTGATACTGAAATACCAGCTAACCTAACGATAATCTACAAAACGGAATAGTAGTTAGGGCACCGCACTACTTTCATTGGAGCTTTTCCAAGATGATTTCCAATGGTTCCGGCTTACCAAAGTAATACCCTTGCAAAATGTGGCATCCGCTGTCAAGCAGCAGTTGGCTTTGCTCAATCGTTTCAACCCCTTCGGCACACACCTGTAAATCTAAGTGTTTAGCCATCTCTATTATCGTTTTCGTCACCAATGTGCTGCGCTGTGATACCCCAATTTGATCGACAAATTGTTTATCTATTTTTAAGGTGTCTATCTTTATTTGTGTTAAATAGCTCAGTGATGAATAGCCCGTGCCAAAGTCATCTAGCGCGATAGAACAGCCCATATTTCTTATTTCTTCAATAAATAGATTAGCACCTTCAAAGTTGTCTAAGTAGGCCGATTCGGTAATTTCAAATTCAATTTGCTGCGGTTTTACTTTGTATTGCAACATTAGCCGATAGATGATGTTTATTAACGATGGGTTCTTCAGATCATGGATAGATAGGTTCAGAGCAATGGTAACCGAATCACGAACTGCAAATATAGATTGCGAGTCTTTAAACGCCTGTTCAATTACCCATTCGGTAATCTGCGTGATTTTTCCGCTTTGTTCGGCAATGGGAATAAATTCAGCGGGTGATATATGTCCTAACTCATCATTCGACCACCTAACAAGGGCTTCGTAGCCAATAATCTCTTGATGAACATCTACTTTGGGTTGATAAAAAAGGGTAAATTCGTTTGCGTTAAGTGAATTATTTATTGCGTTTGCTATTCTTAACTTACGACGGCTAATTTCAATCATGTCCTGACTAAATAAGGTAAAGCGATGACGACCGTCTGCTTTAGCACGGTACATTGCAATATCGGCATTGGCGACTAATTCAGTCACATTAAAGTCAGAGGCACTGGCTCTTGCGATGCCAACGCTGGTACCTACCTGTAGGTTCCATTGCTCTATATCAATGGGTTCTGAAATTCCTTTGATGAACCTACTGGCCGTTTCCTGCAGATAATCATCGGTATATTCTCCTTCCAATAATACCAAAAACTCATCGCCTCCTAAGCGCGCTACAATATGTTCAGGCCCGATAATATTGACGATTTTTCTAGCAATAGCACGCAGTAAACGATCGCCGGTTTCATGTCCAAATGAGTCGTTTACTAGTTTAAAGCCGTCTAAGTCGAAGAACATTAATACAGCATCAGAGTGCATAGCTTTTGCTTTTACTACAGCAGTTTCCAAGCTTTGCATGAAGTATTGTCGATTGGGTAGACCGGTTAAGATATCGAAATTAGCTAGCTTCTCCATCTCTTCTTGTTGCTCAGTCAGTAATTGATTTTGCTGCTTGTTTTTCTTTATCTCTGCATTAATTTCTTTCATCATACTGTTGAGGCCGTCAGTCACAACAGATATTTCTCGCTTACCGTTAACAGTGGCAACCAAGCTGTAATTTCTCGTATCTTTGACTTTTCGTAAGAACGTCGCCAGTTGAATAAGCGGTTTTAACGTGCGGTTTTGAAAGACAATAATTAACACGACGTTAGCGAATATCGTTAAAATGGCCCAAGGTAAAATCGACCACAATAAATTCTTTTTACTGACTAATAGTGGCTCCGATAGGTCATTTGCAATGATCAAATAACCCAATGATGATTGAATGTCCCCAATCCGCTTTTTGGCTAAAATAATACCACCGACTTTAGTCATGCCTAGTGGATATTGAAAGTAATCTTGGTAGTTAATTTGCGGCAGTGCAATAATTTCATCAGGCGTTTTGTTGCGCCTTAAAGCGTTGCCTAAATAATCACTTAATATGCTACCGTTTTCATCAAAAACAGCAGCGAAGCGAACATTATCGTACTGTTCTAACTGCAATAACGTGCTATCGATCTTGAAATTATCTTGTTCGTCGATGCTTGCAATTAGATCAATCGCGACGTTCTCAGATAAACCATTGAGATCGTTGCTTGCGGTTTGTTGGTATAGGGTTTCGTAGGAGTCAATTGCAAACCATAGAATAAGAGTGCCGACAGAAAGAATTGAGGTGAAAGCCAATATTGCAATTTCAGTCCGAAGACTTTTTATGAGCATATACACCATCCGCTATAAGCATAATAATTTGTTCTGAAATGTAGAACTGACGCTTGATTGATAAACCGTTGACTCTACATTATCGGCAATCAGACCGCCAACTCAACCTTTTTCTATATTATTTGAGCTTTGACGACATACCGTAATGCAGGGTTAGGATCGAGGCTGTCAAACGGGTAGCAGGTAATTAAGGTAATGCTTGATGTGCCTCCTGTATTGTTCAAAACATCTAGGTTGTGTTGGTCGACAATCTCAATACTTTTTACACGATAAGCCTGTTTTAAATAGGTTGTTTGCTCACCCTCGCTTTCTAAACCTGCTCGTGGAGTGTTCGAGTTGCGGCTCGTTAAGTAAATGAGGTCTCCTGTTTTGGCCTGTTTCAACACGTCAAAGTGAGTATCACGATGACCCGCGATTGCGGCGTTTCCGAGGCTTCCTAGCGCTGCAGTTTGCAACATGTGCGATGGACCAAATGCTAAATTACGTCCACTTGCCCCCGCCAATACATACTGTGTTTTTTGGTACATCTCAAGTTTAGCAACAGGATAAGTATCAGCCCATGGCCACGGTTTTCTTAGTTCTCCGGTTTTCATATAGTGGTCCCACGAATCCGCAATTAAGTACTGTGCATACTGCGCCTTAGCCTTTATGTAAAATCCATCAAGAATGAGAAATAGGGCAAAGGCAAAAAGCGCTAGGCTCACCATTGTTTTTAGTTTAATGCTCTGATTAACCGTGCGTTCAAAAATAGAGCCTTCTTTAGTTTGTCTCATTTACTCGGCCTCCTTCTAGTGTTTTAGCTTTTCCTCAAAAAAGGAACTTTTAGTGCCTTGATGAGTAAACTCATAAGCAGTAATAGTATTCCGCTAAGGATGCTCAAATGCGCATTCGTGGCCGTTTGCGGTAAGGTAAATGCCTGCTGTGATTGAGCTGTCTTTATATTTTGTAACTGCAGAGCATGTTTTGTTACTTCTCGTGTTGCTTGCTGCTCAGCGCTTAAGGCATCATTATTGTCGCCGTCACTCTCTATGAATGAAGGCTTACTTGGGGTGATGTCAACGGCCACCAAGCTCGTATACTCACTAACAATGTGATGCTCAAGAGCGGTTGATGTTATCTCTTGAATGAGCGCTTCTTTTACTAATTCTTCGCTGTTATGGCTTTGTATAAGATTGCCCAGACTATTGGCTCCCACTCTGTGAAAACGTGCCTCTTTATGTAGAGTGGCAGCATTGCGCTTGTCTCTCGTCAATTGAGAAATCTTTTCTCTGGCCCACACTACATTGATGCCTTTTGCTTTTTCTTGCAGAGCAAACTCAGGTTCAGCCACTTGCTTTGCAGCGATGCTTTCTTCGAAACTGCTGTTAGCTAAATCTACTGTTGTGGCTGTTTTGCTGCTGAATGTCGTTTTGGGTGTAAAATGCCATGAAGAATGATTAAAATTGCCAACTAACATTGGCTCACTTGTGTGTTGCAGCGGTGAAGCTGTATTGTCAATCATAGGTTGTTTGTAAGTAATTACTAATGGTTCGCTCCTATATAAATCAGAGATGACGTTCGGGTACATCTCAAACTGTTGATATTGCTGGATGCCTTTTAAGTTCAGTTTGATGTCGGTCAATGCTGGTGCATTGATTTTGCCGAGTAGCTGCGCCATTTTTTCCTCAACGAGCCTAGTGTCACCGATAAAGGTAAAAGTGCCTTTGCCACTTTTTGCTGCTTCGGTCATGAAATAGCTGTTTGGAGCAGAGCCTATACCAATGGTAAATAGTCTCGCTTGCCCCAAATTTTCTGCAATGAGCGTCATTAAATCGGATTCATTACTAACACTGCCGTCTGTGATAAACAGAATTTGTTTAAAAAGCTCCGGATCAGCTTCGCTTCGCAACGCCATAGTCAGTGCTTGACGCATTTCTGTTCCGCCATTCGCGCTCAACTCTGAGACAAATTCAAATGCAACGGCTTTGTTTTCTGGGTCTGCAAATTTTGCTTGGCGCCAAAGAATTTCTGCATTGCTATTAAATTCAATAATATTAAATTTGTCTCTCGTGCTTAAATCATCAATGGCATAAGCCAATGCTTGTTTGGCTTGCTCAATCGCTTTGCCGGACATCGAGCCTGAGGTATCCAACACAAAGATAACTTCTCTATCCAGATAAAGTGGTTCGTCTGGCAATGGCGGATATAGCACGATCAAGCCATATTCATTGCCGTTGACGAACTGCGTAAAGTGAGCTGAAGTTGGCTTGCTGCCCAACTCTGGCTGCCAATTCAATACAAAGTCATGCATTTTCACCTGACTTTCATCTAGTGTAACTAGGTACTTATTATTCCCCAAGATACCCGTATAAATGCTGTGATGTTCACTTTCTATGCCCTGCAGTTGTGTTCCGGTGTTAAGCACGACACTGATATTGATGTTGTCTGAAAATGCAGGCTCTGAGACTAAGTCCTGTATATTGTTACTGATTGCCAAGTCTGACATCTGCGTATTCCCTGAACTGCTGAGCAGCGCAAGTTCTGTCTGTTCCTCATTTTCGCTGGTTATTGCGGCATCAGTGTTTGTTGGCATGTATCTGGGTGTAATGCCCAAAGGAAAACGCAATGAATAGCTACCGTTCGAATATTGCAAGGTTTGTTGGTACTCAAGACTAATTGTAATCGTTTCACCGGGGCCGATGTTTGCAATGTTATTGATGAAGAGGTTAGGCCGCTTTTGTTCAATTAAACTGGCTTTCTTACCTGCCAGCTTTGCTTGTTCAAACAGCTGTTTCGCCTCTTGTTTCTCTTTTATTTGTCCTTCAATTTTTCGCTCGTCTATTTGAATCATTAAATGGTCGACTGCCGCGTTTTCAGGTAGCGGGAATATATAGAGGCCATTTACCCATTCATTACTTGGGTTAGTGAAAGTTTGGGTGACAATAGCTCTCGCAATCATACCTGTAACGGCAATTTTTACGTCGGTTTGCAGATTATCACTTAAAGTAAAGCCTGAATTAGTGCTTGCGTGGTTTTTTCTATTGGGAGGGCTTTGGTCTTTATTGTCAAAAACTGGCTGAAAGTAAAGTTGCCCTGTTTGCGTGTCTTGATAAGGATTATTTACGGTAATATTGGCGCGCTCAATATTGACACTCTCAATATTGAAACTGTTGAAATTGCCTTGTTGATCAATGCTAGTGGAATTTTGAGTTTCAATTACATTTACGCCAATATTCTGATTATTAGCTTGACTAAGATTGAGTTGCGCAGACGCAGTTAGCGATGAGCCCGACAATACTAGCGAACCTGAACTCTCCTCATTGCTTGGTAGCAGTCGATTATGAAAATCAGGTACTACAGCCTGAATGACACCAACAACAGTAACTGCGGACACAGCAATAATGAAGCGATGAAGTGATGCCATGAGAGTCTTCCTTTTGTGCTAAATATAAATGCGATGATCAAGAGCTAGTATCAGGAGCTACTACTGCGAGCTCTGCTTTAGAGCTCGAAGTAAGTACTTGTTTACTTATAAGTTTTCTAGTTGTTTGCTGCGGTCATATCGACAGGCTTATTACTCACTTTCAACAACACGCGACGGTCAAAAAAGTTGTCTTCAAAGCTATCGCTTTCACTCACCAACTCTGACTCACCAAATGACTGTGTAATAATCTGATTGTCATTCACAAATTGACTTACCAAATAATCCTTAACCGCCTTGGCCCGCTGTTCTGAAAGCACTTGGTTGTAGGTTGATTCACCGCGCTGATCTGCAAAACCAGCAAGCTCAATTTTCAATTTTGGATTCTTACGTAATTCACTCGCTAGACCGTCAAGCTGCGACTTGTAATGGTCCTCAACGATAAATGAGGCAGTTTTAAATTGAATATTTGCTTCAAGACTTGGCGTGACTTGCTGAATTGCTTGACTCATTGCGCTGTCCATTGCTGCAATTTGTTGATTTGCCGAGGCAATTGATTGCTGATAATCCCGCTGTAGCGCGACTAGCTCCTGATTAGTGCTGTTTAATGCATTTTTTGTTTGCGTTAAACGGTTTTTGTCATTCACATCATCGGCAATCAATATACCAAATAGACCCGCAACAACAGCACCGACAGGACCGGCAACAACGGCACCAAACACAACTCCCGTGCCGAAGCCCACTGCGTTGTTTTGGTCTTCTTTGCTTTTTATTTCTTGGGCGCTGGGTGTTGCTAATTGTTCATCTGAACGAGAGCCCGCAACTGAAAAAGCTGAAGCACTCATTAAGCCTGTAAATGCGATAGCTAAGGTAATTTTATTAAATGCTGTTTTCATGTTTTTCTCCAAAGATTTTTAATTTTTTATAAATGACTTTTTTCAAAGCATCTGTGAATCGCCATGTCATTAAACAAAGAATTCATGGCAACTTAAGGGAGAAAAAATGGCAATGTTGAGGTCAATTGTGGCGAAAAAATGGAAATTACCTCGAAGGGCTTTAACCCACCGGTATTTTCTATATAGTAAGTTTAATTCTTAATATCGATAGCTTAGTTGTTTATCTCGGGCGGTTTATAAAAAACACCTTACAAAAGCAGCTAGTTAAACGTCCTTAATAACAAGCTGTATGAACCAAAGGTATGTTATGTCAAAGCAAATTGCTTTAGTTGAAGATGACCGAGCGTTAAGAGATAACTACGTATCCGCGTTATCTAAACAGGGCTACGAAGTGAAAGCCTACGCAAATAGGCAGCAAGCTGAATTGGCCTTTGCAAAACAACTGCCCGATTTAGCTATTGTCGATATTGGTTTGGAAGATGAAATTGATGGGGGCTTTGCAGTATGCCAAACATTGCGTAGTCTCTCGAAAACCCTGCCGATTATTTTTTTTACAGCACGTGATAATGATTACGACACAATATGTGGTTTAAGAATGGGCGCGGATGATTATTTGACAAAAGATATTAGCCTGCCGCATTTGTTGGCGCGCATCGCGGCCCTATTCAGGCGAACTGAATTGTTGAACGAACCCCAAGTTCCTTCAGATCTTATTGAGGCCGGCGATTTAATAATGGACGCTAAGCGCATGACAGTGAAGTGGAAGGGACAGTTTATTGAACTCACTGTGACCGAATTTTGGATGCTACATGCGATTGCAAAATATGCCGGGCACGTAAAAAGTCGACAACAGTTAATGGATGAGTCCAAGATGGTGGTCGACGATACAACCATTACGTCACATATTAAACGCGTGAGAAAAAAATTCGTACAAATCGACCCCAGCTTTGATCGTGTTGAAACCGTTTATGGCATGGGCTATCGCTGGAAAGCAGAGCATGCATGAATAAATGGCGCATTGGCTTACGCGCTAAGCTGCTTTTTTTCTCATCATTTCTATTCGCCATTCCGTATTTGGGTTATCAATACGTGTGGGAATTAGAAAGCTATTTGCGCATAGGTCAAGAACAAACCATGGTGGGGACCGCCCGTGCAGTAGCGACAGCTTTGCATGAGCGACCTAAACTTTTCGATGTGCAGTCTTCCTTTGTTGGTGCCGTGCGGCCGGGGACAGACTTGTATGCCCACAGTATGGATTATCCTATTCAACTTGATGGTGATGCATCCGACTGGGACCAATATCAAGCTTTTAAACTCAATTATGCCGAGCAAAATCTCGTGCAAATCCAGCAAGTTTATCGTCCTCAAAGCCTTTCGTTTAAACACATGATTGGTCGTTATGACAACTTTTTATATGCCTTATTTGAAGTAGTTGACGACAGCGTGATTTACCGAGCTCGCAATAGTTTGCGCATCGACCGCAACGATTATTTGCAGGTGGCGATGACCGACATTAATGGTAAATTTGAGCGCTACCTCGTTGCGCCCATGCAGTCCGGCTGGGTTAATGCATACCTGCTTCAGTCTGATACACAGAGTATTCAGCCGGAGCGCTTAGAAACCAAAATTCAAGGTTACTGGCAGCAAACGGAAATGGGCTATACGATAGAGTTGCGCTTACCCGTTAGCATGATGTCGAGTAAAATTGCATTCGCGATCACCGACGTTGACGACCCGCAGACGCGCTTTTCCAAATACACGATTGGAACCTCCGATCCGTCGAATAAAGACGCCTTGGGCACCATACTCATTCCGTCGCCAGATATTGAAAACATACTGAAAGGATTGCAGTACGCGAATGCAAGAGTTTGGGTAATTGATAAATATATGCGCGTTTTAGCTAAGTCAGGCGAGATACAAAGTTCAAGTGGACTGCAAACTCAGCGCAGCGAAGAGCAACGCATTTTTACTGATGAAAGTGGCAAAAACAATGGGATTGAACCTAGTCGTTATGCTTCACTCGAAGCTGAAAACCTCTTTGTTAATAGCTATGATGGTACGTCACTACAAAATGAGTCAGGCCAAAATAGCACTGGTTCACAAGCCGAAAATCAAAATGATGGTAAACAGCCAGGCTGGTGGCAATATATTGAAAATGAATGGCTCCTTCCTGTTTACTATAAAATTCTCACTAAACCGCCCGCCGACTTTGTAGACGATCTCGAAAATGCCTATGCGCTGCAGGGGAAGGATATAGAACAGGCGCTAAGTGGCGTGCCCAGTTCGTTGTGGCGTTTAAGTGCCGATAAAAAGGCTGTCATTTTATCGGCCGCACATCCCATTTACATTGATGAGCAGGTAATGGGGGCCGTCGTTGTCGAACAAACGACAAATGGAATAAGAACACTTCGAAATCAAGCTTTAGAAAAACAGTTTCATTTGATTTTGAGCGTGATTGTTTTAGGCACGCTTGCCTTATTTTTATTAGCATCACGTATTTCATGGCGAATTCGAAAACTTAGAAACGAAACAGAAAGTGCTATCGACAGTTCTGGTAAAATAGTCGGAGAAATTAGAGCGTCTGCAACAAATGATGAAATTGGCGATCTGAGCCGAACCTTCAACAGCGTGTTGTCAAAACTAAGTCAATATAATAGCTATTTAGAAAATATGGCGTCGCGTTTGTCGCACGAATTAAGAACCCCCGTAGCCATTGTTAACTCGTCACTGGACAATTTGTCGCTTGAGCAACATTCAAGCGACAACCAAGTCTATATTGACAGAGCGAAAGAGGGGATTGCGAGGTTAAGCAAAATACTGAGTAATATGAGTGAAGCAACTCGGCTAGAACAAGCTATTCAGCGCAGCGATATCGAGGAGTTTTACCTTGACGAAGTGTTAGATGGTTGTTCGCAAGGGTATCGAATTGCTTACCCTGAAAGGCAGTTTTCACTTGAATTGAAACTAAAGAAGTTAATGATATCTGGATCGCCTGACCTTCTCGCTCAAATGTTAGACAAGATTGTCGCAAATGCGCTTGAATTTAGTCCTGATGACTCGGTAATAAAAATTGCTTTAACGGGCAACTCAAATGCCTACAAAATTCACATTAGCAACCAAGGATCGTTGTTACCTAAAAATATGCAAAAAGAACTTTTAGACTCCATGATATCCGTTCGCAAGGAACAAAACACGGAGCAGCCACATTTAGGTCTAGGTTTGTATATTGCTAAAATGATTGCACTTTTTCATCATGCCGACATTAGTATCGACAATCAAACCGATGGAACGGGCGTTGTCGTCACAATAAGTTTTAAATCCCGCTAACGCTGCCGATAAAGGGTTATGAAGATGCAACTATCATGCACTTGCGCAGCTAAAACTATGACATTCTCACACACTTAGTTTGGGACATATTCTGCGACAGATACGGTGTATTAGTTATTTATAAATATACACTATATGTCGTTCGACTATTTTTAAGTTGACGCTCACGATGTAAGTTGTCTCATAGGATATCAATTTATTTTCTTTGGATACTTTTAAGATGCCACGACACCTGCTGCTTTCGATTTTTTCTTCAACAAAGCGTGTAGCTTTCTTAGCTTTGTTGTTTATCAGCCCTGCATGTTTCGCATTGGGTGATAAATTAGCACGCCAAGATGAAGCAACATTGAGCCTAGTCGCCTATTCGGGAATAGGCTTGATTGTCGTGCTCTTGGGACTAGCTATTTATGCGTTTGTAAGTATGCATTCTAAAAACAAAACCATTGAAATTCATGATGAAGTTATTGCACACAAAGACGACATCTTACAAAAAATGAATAACGGCCTAATTTTAGTAGGCTTGCGTGGGAACGTCGTTGAAGTGACAAACCCTGCAGCTAAATTACTAGGACGTGAGAAAAGTAGAGTATTGAACCAGCCGCTGGTCGATTTTTTCAAAGCAGAGGCAAAAGATGCAATCAACAAAGCAATGGACGGCAACGAGACGGTAAAAATGGTGGTAACCGCCCCGTCCAGTAATATGGAGTTGCGCCTTACAATCGTGAAAAATACCTCCATGTATGACGGCGTAGCTTTCGTTGTCAGTCTCGAAAATGTCAACGATTATGAAAAAGAATTAAAAGAAACAAAGATCAACTTAGATGAACTGAATGAACTCACTGAGCACTTATATCTAGGTCAAATGACTATTGATTTTGAGGCGGAAACTTTCCAAGCAAATCAAATACTGTCCACTATTTTGGGTCAAAATGAAGAGGTTTCAGGGGACTTCGATAAGCTACATAAACTTATTTGTCCAAATAATATTACCTTTTGGAAACAGTCGTTTGAGTTAGCGAAAGAACAGCATGAAGTTGACTTTAAAAGCGTTCTGCAGTCGATTGAATTCAAAGTGCCAGTGCGCATTGTTGCCATTAGTACGGCGAAAAATAGCAAGGGTAAGTCGACGAAGTTCAAATTATTGGTCATTGATGAAACTGAAATCCGCCAAAACCAAAGAAAAGAATACGCAAGTGAACAAAAAGTGAAAGCGATGCTGAATGTGTCGCTGCATCCCGTTTATATACTTGATGACGAATGTCGTATCGTTGCAATTAATAATCCATTCGAACGCATGTTCGGTGTGCGCATAGCGGATGTTAAGAACAAACGATTTGATTTGCTCAACTTAGTGCCAGAAGACATCAACATTTTACATAACCCAGACGACACACCGGTCTCAATTGGTAGAGCGCTCAATCGAGAGTTTACCGGTAAAGTAGGCAGAAAACTTGAACAACAGCATCTGGCGGCAGACGCTCCGCAAAGCTTTAGTGAAGGAAATGATAGCAACACGACGCTGCATCTACGTGTCACCTTACAAGCTTTCGGCGATGATAAGAATGAACGCGCTGGTTTTACCGGCATGTTCCAAGATTTAACGTTGTTAACAGAAACGCAGCGTCAATTAGAATCAGAGCGTACTCACTTCTCCAATTTGCTCGATATTGCGCCAATAGCCGTCGCAACGATTGATTCAGACGACAGAATTGTGCATGCCAACACCGCAATGACAGAACGTTTGGGCTTAAATGAGAAAGAGCTTAAGAAAGGTACATTTTATCAATTGTTCAACGATGCGGATGCTGCGGGCCGTGCAGCCAAACAGCTGCACCAGACCGGTCGCTTAAGAGCATTCAACACGAGCTTGCGAGGTAAAAACGAGGTGATGCATCCGAGCGAACTACATATAGATTTATTTGATAAAGAAAAAGAACAATACGTTTGTTGGATTTCCGATCGTTCGGGCGAGCAGTTTCAAGAAGATAAATTCCATGGATTGCTTGAGCATAGCAGTATGCCAATGGCAATTTTGGATGAAAAAGGCTTCTCTAGCGTTAACCCTGCGGCCTGTGAATTCTTTGGTGTTGAAAACGAAGATGATTTATGGGGCTTTGCACCTTATTCACTCGAGTTAAATAACGACGAAGGTGAGGCATATGAATTAGAGCGTATCGTCAACAAGGTGAAGTATGACGGTCGCGCGAAATCGATTAATTGGGAGCATAAAGTAGGCCCAACATCGCGTCCTTGTCAAGCTACCTATATACCGGTTTACAAGGGTAAAGAATTTGATTCAATTCTTTGCATGTGGACCGATTTAACGGAGATCATTCAAGCTGATCAAGCTAGATTAGAAGCAATTACTGCGCATAAAGAAGCCGAGCGCGAAGTGGCTGAGAAGCAACAATTACTGCGTTCAAGTCACGAGCAGCTTGCCACCAAACTTCGTGATCTGCGTGATACTGAAACTAAGCTTCAGCTAGCTCATGACGAAATCTCTGAGGCCAAAATTGAATATATCACGCTGCAAGAGCAGCATCAGAGCGTCACTGACAATCTTCAAAAAGTGCAACACCAGTATTCACAAAGCAGAGAGATGCTGAGTGAGGCGCAAGAGGTTAACAATACCCTAACTGAACAGCTAGAGCTTTCAACGAAGAAAGTAAATAACTTGCAAAGTCAGCGCAACGAAATTTCGAACCAATTGCAGTTGAGCGAGAAGAACTTCAAGGAAGCACAATCGCAGCTTGAAGCTAGTGAAGAAAACTCAAAGCAACTGCAGCTTCAACAGCAGCAGCAGCAAGAAAAAATGCAGGCTTACGTAACGCAAATTGATTCATTGAAGCAATCAATTACCGACAAAGACGCAGAGATTAACGAAGTTGGATCTCAAATTACGGGTCTTCAAGAGCAGCTGCAAACCAGCGATAGTAATAGCGAGAAGTTAAAGCAAGCGTTAATTAATCAGCGCAAAGCTAGCGAAGAAGCTGAAAATCAGCGTCGTGAAATTGAGCAAACGTACAAACTAGCGCAATCGGAATTGACCAACAAAGTGCGCCACGTTGAGCATTTACAAAACGAAATGCAAAAATTTGAAGAAATGTCGAAGCAAGAAAAAGGCGACATGGCGGCCCAGCAAAGCAAATTGATGCAAGAGCTGGAAGAAAAGCAAAATGTACTGCAAGAAACTCAAAATGCACTTGATGAGGCGAAACAAACAGCCGAACAAGAGAAGCTTGAGAAACAGAAGCAGCAGGAAGAGATGAAGCGCGTTGAAGCAGAGTTGGCCGAAGCTGAGCAACATGCGGAGCGCAAGCTGCAAGAAATGAAAGAGGCTGAAGAGCTGCGATTGGCCGAGCAGAATAAGCTTCACGAAGAGTTAAAAGCGAAACAACAAAAACTGCTGGAAACTGAGCAAATCTTAAGTGACGCGAAACAACAAACAGAAGCTGAGAAAGCAGAGAAACTTCGTCAGCAAGAATTGTTCGACAAACTGCAGGCAGAGCTACAAGAAATTGAGCAACATAGTGCCGCTCAGCAAGCCAAAATTGAACAATCAGGTAAACAGTGGGAAGAGCATCAAGCCGAGCTTAAGCTAGAAGTTGAGGCTAAACGTCAGCAGCTGCAAGACTCACAAACTAAACTCGATGAAATTCAGCAGCAGGCTGAAGCTGAGAAGCTTGCACGTCTTGAAAAAGAGCAAAAACTCGAGCAGTTAACAGTTGAATTGTCTGATGTTGAAAGCCGAGCGAGCAAGCAGCGCGAAATGCTTGAAGGCAGTGAGGAACAGTGGACCGCGCATCACAAACAAATTGAAGAACAGAAGAAGCAGCTACAGCAAGCTCTTATTGCTGCTCAGGAACAAAACAAGAGTCTGCAGGAAAAGCTGCAGGGCAATCTAAGTGAGCTACAGCACGCGGAATCGCAGGTTTCAGAGACTCAATCAGCAGAGAACAAACTGCAGGATGAGTTAAATAATGCGAAAGCGCAGCAAGAAGAGCTGGAAGCTCGTATCAAGCAGCAAGAGCAGCAAGAACTTGCGCTTAAAAAGCAAGTAGAGGAACAACAGGCAACCTTGTTAGGTCGTGAGCAAAGTATTCAGGATATGGAGCAGAAACAAGCGCAGCTGTTGGCTCAATTAGAAGCGGTTCAGCAAGAATATAGTCAGAGTAAGCAGAGCCTGAGTGAGCAACAAAATAATCAGTCTGGTCTAGCTGAGCAGTTGGCTTCATTAGAGAATGAGCTACAGTCAAGCAAAGCGCAGTTAGATGACAAAGAGCAAGCATTACAGAAGGCGCAACAACAGCTACAAAGCAATGAGGCGATGCTCTCTGAGCAGGAAGATGCGCTAGTAGCTGCACACAAAGAAGAGTTGCATCAAGCGCAAGAGCAAATGAAGACGCAGAAGAAGGAAAGTGCAGTGCCAGAGCAAGAGTCTGCAATTGCCAAAATACCTATGCCTGAAAACCCGAGCGTTTGGTTTGATTTACTGCCTTATCTGCAGCAGCAAGGGCAGGTGGACTCGCTTTCTACAGCGCTCAATCAGTTAATTTCTGAGTTGGAGACCGTTATCGTGTCGACTGATAATGCAGTGATGCAGGATGATAATGGTGAAATTTTGCGTGGGGCCAGAAAGCTTGTTCAGTCGGGTAAGAAAGTTAACGCAGATGCATTATTTGATGTAGTGAGTCGATTAGAAGTCGACTGCGGATCTGGTATGGTTGACAACATATCGATTGGTTGGCCGAACACCAAGCGTGCTTTCTCTAACACGCTGAGAGTAATTTATGAAAATTTACATGGTTAAAATGCAAAAATAGTAGCGCGACAAAAGCCGTCAATAAGCGTTTAAGGTGCCTGCTGGAAATTTGATAAAACTTTCAGCGGGCATTTTGGTTACTAGAGTACTCTCATGCACTTTTCACTGTTTTTTGATAAATATCTATAAACTTGGCTATCAAGTTAATGACTCGCCTGTGTTAAACTCACCGCCATATCTTGAAATTTAGAGAAATCAGTTTTGCAAATACAGAGACGCCACGCCGTCATTTCTAATCCTATCGATGTTCAACTACCACCAATTCTAGATAGATTATATCGAAATCGAGGTGTTACCGACGTCGCTCAAATACAAACTCAGATAAAAAAGTTACGTCACTACAAAGAGTTGAAAGGAATTGAGCAGGCTGCATCATTAATATGTGAAGCAATAAAGCAAGAATTATCAATCTGCATTATTGGCGATTTCGATGCCGATGGCGCAACCAGTACTGCTATTTGCATGTTGTCTCTGAAGGCATTTGGTCATACAAATGTTCATTATTTGGTGCCAAATCGTTTTGATTTTGGCTATGGACTAAGCCCCGAAATTGTCGATGTTGCCCATCAAAACAATGCTGAATTTATAATTACCGTTGATAATGGGATTTCGTGTGTTAATGGTGTGAGTCATGCAAAGGATTTAGGCATGAAAGTGGTGGTCACAGATCATCACTTACCAGGTTTTACGCTGCCTGACGCTGACGCGATTGTTAATCCTAACCAGCCTGGTTGCGAATTTCTTTCTAAGAATTTAGCTGGAGTTGGCGTTGCTTTTTATGTGATGTTGGCCGTAAAAGCAAAGCTGCAGGACCAAGGATGGTTCGAAAAGAAAAACGTTCCAGCGCCGAATTTGGCTAATTATCTCGACATTGTGGCTTTAGGCACGGTTGCCGACGTTGTGCCATTAGATCAAAATAATCGGGTATTGGTACATCAAGGGCTCCAGCGCATTCGCAGCGGTATTGCCCGCCCGGGTATTCGAGCTATATTGGATGTTGCGGCCAGACCTTGTCATAAGCTCTCATCAACCGACCTTGGTTTTGTGTTAGGTCCGCGCTTAAATGCTGCGGGTAGACTTGATGACATGTCTCTAGGTATCGAGTGCTTGCTGACAGAAGATGAACAAATGGCACGGCAAATGGCTGCGCGATTAGACGCATTGAACTTAGAGCGTCGTGAAATTGAATCATCGATGAAAGAAGAAGCTGAAAAAGCACTTCAGGCTTTTATGTCTGATGGAAATGACTTACCTGCTGGTGTTGTTCTTTATCAATCAGACTTTCATCAAGGCGTGATCGGGATATTAGCGGGCAGAATCAAAGAGAAATACTATCGACCCACTATTGTCTTTGCGCAGCAAGACGATTACGTCATTAAAGGCTCTGCTAGGTCAGTTCCAGGCGTTCACATTCGCGATTTGTTGGAAACGGTAAATACGCAGCACCCGGGTTTAATTGATAAGTTTGGTGGCCACGCGATGGCTGCAGGACTCAGCTTACAAACAACAAAATTAAGCGAGTTTAAAGCAGCCTTTGAGACTGCGGTTGCGCTGGCAACGAAAGGTTTACCAATGCATAACTTGATTTTGTCTGACGGAATGCTGGAAAGTGACGAAATCAATATTGATAACGCTAGTCTTATTAAGTTGGCGGTTCCTTGGGGACAAACCTTTGAGGAGCCATTATTTGATGGGGTATTTCAAATGCGCAGCCAGCGCATTGTTGGTAAAAACCACTTAAAAATGGTCGTCAGTTTAGACGGCATAGAATTCGACGCGATTGCTTTCAATATTGACCTAGAATCATGGCCAAATGTCAAAACTAGGCAAGTTAAACTGGCTTATAAGTTGGATATTAATGAATTTAGGGGCCAAATCAGTGTACAATTGCTGGTCCAAGCGCTCGAGTCAGTCGATTGAGGCGTATTTTCAAATAAGGTTCACAGTTGGGCTGCCAAGTCATTTTGAGTAAGCAAGATAAGCTGATGAAACCGAGCTCATTATAATATAATGCGGCTAAAATGAGGCATATTAGAACGATGGCAAGAAAAACAGCTTTGCAAACATTACTAGAAACTCACCCAAACTTGGTGCATTCAGAATTATGCAAAGTGACATCACATGTGCAGCGCGAAGAAGATGGTTGGTTCGTTAACACACTCCTAATCGTTAAATCGGATGTCCCTTTCATCTTCAAACGACGCAAAAAATACAAAAACCTAGAAAGCAGCGTCGTCAATTTAACTTATTACCCTGAAGTAAAAGAAATCGCGGGTATGGAATTCGAAACAATGAAAGTTGTTAGGATCAAAGTGAGCTAGCTTGAACAAAGACATTTACGATGGGTATGTGCTCCATCGACGACCTTATCGTGAAACTAGTCTTATTGTTGACTTCTTTACCCTCCAGAATGGCAGGGTTAGCGCAATGGCGAAAGGTGCGCGAAGACCAAAGTCAGATAAAAAAAGCTTATTGCAGCCACTTCAGGCGGTTAACTTCGAACTGAGCGGCCGCGGCACGTTGCGAAATTTAGGAAGAATTGAATCGACCTCTAGATCGTATGTGCTCTCACAAAATGCGTTGTTTTGTGTTTTTTATATGAATGAAATATTGAATAGGGCGCTTCCGGAATCGGAAGTATTTACCCGCTTGTTTCATCAATATGAGTTATCTTTGAACACACTGCAGGCACTATCAAGCGCTCATTGTGAATTAACGGAAATTGAACCCGTATTGAGAAATTTTGAATTTGTATTGCTTGAAGAGTTAGGTTATCTGCCCGACTTTACTTATGATTCACAGAATGAGTCGGAGATAGTGGCTAACAAGAGCTATTCGTTAATGAATGAAATTGGTTTTGTTGAATGTGACCCGCATCAGTCGTTTGCCATTAGTGGGCTCGATATATTGGCAGTGAATGACGATGACTGGCAGCCAGCGTCGCTAAAAGCGGCAAAAAAGATAAGTCGTATTGCTTTGCATCCAATATTAGGCGACAAACCGATTAAAAGCCGTGAACTATTTAGTAGTAAAACAACTACTTAAACTAACCCTTTTTCGCTAACCCTTTTCGGCAATCCAAGGAGAGCCAAGTGCAAGATATATTACTAGGTGTCAACATTGACCATATTGCGACACTTCGCAATGCAAGAGGTACTAATTATCCCAACCCGGTGCATGCCGCTGATGTTGCTGAAAGAGCCGGTGCCGATGGTATTACGGTACACTTGCGTGAGGATCGTCGACATATAAAAGATCAAGATGTGTATTTACTCAAAGAGACCATTAACACACGCCTCAACCTTGAAATGGCGGTGACCGATGAAATGCTTGCGATCGCTGCCAAAGTGTTGCCTGAATTTTGCTGTTTGGTACCTGAGAAGCGAGAAGAACTGACGACCGAAGGCGGTTTGGATGTTGCTGGTAATCTTTCGAAAATGCGCGCGGCTTGTGAGCAATTAAAGGCACAAAACACCTTAGCCTCATTGTTCATCGACGCCGATGAAAAGCAGATTGAAGCTGCGCTTGCGGCTGGAGCGCCTTATATTGAAATCCACACGGGGCAATATGCTGAAGCAAAAAATGAAGCACAAGCCGAGTTTGAATTGGCGAAACTCATTAAAGGCATACAGTATGCGCATAAATTGGGATTGAAGGTGAATGCCGGCCATGGCTTGCACTATCACAACGTCAAACCAATCGCGGCTATCCCTGAATTAATTGAATTGAACATTGGGCATAGTATTATTGCGAGAGCTGCATTCGACGGTCTTGAAAAAGCAGTCAAAGACATGCGTTTATTAATGCAAGAAGCAAGGTTAGGTCACCGTTAACTAATTCAGGAGTAGTGAATGCCCATTGTCGGAGTCGGAACTGATATTGTTGAAATTGCAAGACTGCAGGCGAGCGTTGACCGTTCAGATTCTATGGCCAAGCGGATATTGACGCCTAGAGAATATCAAGACTACTCAACGTTAACTGAATTGCCAACGCTTAGGTCGCGCCAACAGGCGGGAGCGGTCGACAAAGAGTCATCTATTATCAGTTCGCAAGCGCGCTTTTTAGCCAAACGTTTTGCTGCAAAAGAAGCTGCGGTGAAAGCCATTGGCAATGGCATTGGTAATGGCGTTAGCTGGCAGCAAATTGAAATTGCACATCACGCTACAGGCCAGCCTTATATGCGTGTAAACGGTCATCTTGAGGAACTTTTCAAGCAGAAAGGCGTTAACCACACGCATATTTCTATCTCAGATGAAAAGCATTATGCAACCGCTACCGTCATTTTAGAGGGGTAATCGCTGTGGTTCAGTTTTTTAAAGCAAAAAAGCCCTCATCTTCAGGTAAAACAAGACCTCAAAGGAATCGTGCTCAAGTAAAGGCCGAGCAAGAGCATGTCGAGTTTTCAGCGGACGTTATTGATCACCATGGCAACGGCATATGCCTATCCCATCAACCGATTATCGTTGTACCTGCGACAATTCCAGGCGAATCGTATCGAGTAGAGATACTCACTAAAAAGCAAAAGGTATGGCATGGCAAAATTGTAAAAGTCTTGCAAGCGCATGAATCTGCTCGCGTTGAGCCATTTTGTCCTTATGTAACTACTTGTGGCGGATGCTCGCACCAAGCATTTCGCGCCGACTATTTAATTGAAGCAAAGCAAGCCAGTTTGAAAAGCTATTTAGACAATGTTATTTCTTCGTCAAGACTAACGCACTGTGAATGGGGAGATGCAATACATTCGGATATTTCGGATATGCAACATGGATACCGTCGTCGCGCTCGCTTGGCTATCGATGCGCGTAATCCAGACGAGATTAAAATTGGATTTCGACAAGAGAAGTCGAATAAAATCGTTGATATACCAAAGTGTGCGGTTTTAGTTGAGTCACTGCAGGATGTTTACACCCAATTAGTCAGTTTAATTAAACGCCTTCCGAGTGTTTCTTCTATCGGTCATATCACGTTAACTGAAGGTTCTGAAAGGGCGCAGGTTTGTCTACATTTAACGAAGAGCTTAAGTGCCGAATCAGTGAAAATGTTAGTTGCAGAGCAAAAAGCTTCTGGCACAGAATATGTAATAGAAAGCAAAGGTTCAAAGCTTCTGAATGTTTCGGTATTAGATGGAGCGGATAAAAGTAGTGACGTAGGTGAAGATGCAATTTTTGATGCGAAATTCAGCATTTCGGACATTCCATCGTTGAAAATTGCAGTAAGTGCTAATAATTTTATACAGGTCAACAAGCATGTGAATCAGCAGATGCTGCGCTTAGCGAAAGAATGGTTAAATCCAAGCGCTGAGGACTGCATTGTTGATTTATTTTCGGGCATGGGTAACTTTTCGTTGGCTTTGGCTGATTATTGTAAAGAAGTTATTGGCGTTGAAGGTATCCCTGAAATGGTGCAACAAGCTAGCGCAAATGCACAGTTAAATGGCATCAGCAATTGTCGCTTTGAACACTTTGATTTGAATAACTTGGCCGCAAAGGCAACACTTGATATACCGCAGGGCGCTCTCTTTATAGTCGATCCGTCGCGCGCAGGTGCTTTGGAAATTATGAAGGTAATATCGGTTTTTAAACCACAAAAAATATTGTACGTTTCTTGCAATCCGACTAGTTTTGCAAGGGATGTAGAAGTTTTGCCAAACACATACGAGATTACTAAAATTAGAGCACTTGATATGTTTCCGTTCACAAAGCATATTGAGATGATAGCTTTAATCAGCTCAAAGTAGAGTGAAACCAAATGGTATCAATTAGAAGCGTACATCAAAGCAGTCGCCCCACTTTTAGCCAATGGTTGGCAGATTTGGATGTGCCCGAAAAAACCAAAACAAAACTTCGCCATGTTTCAGATCAACCAGATACGCTCTTAGTTGGTCAAGAAATGGTGGAAATCTTGCACGAACTGCATATGGATGATGAAACGCTGCAAGCGGCTTTAGTCTATCCATACTGTCAAATTCATAAATTGTCCGAAGAACAAATTGAAGACCAATTTGGCTTGCCAATAAAAGAGCTTATTTTGGGCGTTCGACGCATGGATGCCATCAAAACTCTCCAATCGCGCACTCGCCAAGACGAAGATCACGTCAATAATTTACGTCGCATGCTGTTGAGTATGGTCGAAGATGTGCGAGCCGTGGTGATTAAAATGGCGGAGCGTATTTGTACCTTGCATGCCGTTAAAGAGGCGGATGAAGAAACACGGGTTATAGTGGCGCATGAGTGCTCAAGCATCTATGCGCCTTTAGCTAATAGACTCGGAATTGGGCAACTCAAATGGGAGCTCGAAGATCTCTCTTTTCGCTATTTGCATCCAAACACGTACAAACGCATCGCAGAAATGCTGGATGAAAAGCGAATTGATCGTGAACAGTACATTATCGACATTGTTAACAAATTGCAGGGACTGTTGGATGAGCAAAACATCAAGGCAGAGGTAATTGGTCGACCCAAGCACATATATAGCATATGGAAAAAGATGCAAAAGAAGCAGCTTACTTTTGAAGAGTTGTTTGATATTCGTGCTCTGCGTATTGTGGCCGATCGCCTGCAAGATTGTTACGCGGCCCTAGGCACAGTGCATACAAATTGGAAACATATCCCGAAGGAGTTTGATGACTACATAGCGACGCCAAAACAGAATGGTTATCAGAGCATTCATACCGTTATTATTGGCCCTCAAGGTAAGTCAGTTGAAATTCAAATCAGAACACAGCAAATGCACCAAGATGCAGAGCTTGGTGTTGCGGCGCATTGGAAGTACAAAGAGGGGACAACGGGCAAAGCGGCTGGCTCAGAAGAACGCTTGAACTGGCTGCGAAAAATCCTGCAGTGGCAAGAAGAAATGGCTGAATCGGGTAATTTGGTTGAGGAACTGCGTAGTCAGGTGTTCGATGACCGAGTATACGTGTTTACACCCAAAGGCGATGTGATTGATTTGCCCTTAGGTTCAACCCCGCTTGACTTTGCCTATTACGTACACAGTAACGTTGGTCACCGTTGTATTGGCGCGAAGGTAAATAAACGCATTGTGCCATTTGTTTATAAGTTACAAAGTGGCGATCAAGTTGAAGTACTTACCGGTAAAAACCGGTCGCCTAGCCGTGATTGGATGCATCCTGGCTTAGGCTATGTGCATTCTGCTAGAGCGCGAGCGACAATCCATTCCTACTTTAAAAAGCAGGATAAAGATAAGAACGTTGATGCAGGAAGAGAACTCCTAGAGCGTGAGCTTTCAAAAGTCGATCTTCCGATTAAGCTTGCTGCAGAGGCGCTGGATAAATTCAATGCTAATTCTGTTGACGATCTGTTTGCTGCTATCGGGGTGGGCGATACGCGAGTGATGACGGTTGTACATTTCTTATCACAGAAACATGCCCCGGCGCCACCAGAACCAGCTGAAATGGCGATTAAGCCGCGCAGAGCAAAGCTTCGAAAAGGAGCGGAGCCGATTATCGCAGAAGGTGTCGGTAATCTGCTTAGCCAAATCGCAAAATGCTGCCAACCGGTAGCTGGTGAGCCGATTTTAGGCTATATAACCCAAGGTAAAGGCGTTAGCGTGCACAAAGAAAGTTGTACACAGCTCGCTAATCTATTGGAACAACATCCCGAACGCCAAATTGACGTTTCGTGGGCAGTAGAGCATCAAACAAGCTTTCAAACGGAACTCAACGTTTTTTGTAATGACAGAACCGGTATTTTACGAGATATCACTACCGTATTATCAAATGAAAAGGTGGGTTTGCTCGGCGTGAACAGTTTTAGCAACAAAAGCCACAATTCTGCGCTAATAAAACTCACCGTTGAAGTGACAGATGCCAATAATTTAGCTCGCGTTGTCGATAGATTGAAGCAACTGCCGGACGTGAATGATGTCGCAAGGGATTAATTCGAGTTTGCTACAAAAAGCACTGGAAATTCAGCTGAAATGCGCGGAATTCGGATTTGATTGGCCAGACGCCGCGCCCGTATTCGATAAAATACTTGAAGAAATTGATGAGGTAAAAGCGGAGGTCAATGCGACCGAACCGCAGCAGCACAAAATTGAAGATGAAGTAGGCGATTTGCTATTTGCAGTTGTGAACTTGTCGCGTCATTTGCACGTCAACCCAGATCTTGCGTTGGCAAGAGCGACCGAAAAGTTCTGTAAACGCTTTGCTTTAGTTCAGACATTTGCTGCTACTGAAAGCGTTGAGCTCAAAAATCTAAGCGCAGAGGAACTAGAAATACTCTGGCAAAAAGCAAAGCTAAGCTTAATTAAGGCAGATAAAGTGAGTGAAGAGGCTGGTTAAGGTTCATTGGGCCGCAGTATTGAGAATGGTTTTTGCAGCATAAAGTATCTGAACATAACAAAGGTGCTCCGCACAGATTCAGACAAAATCCACAAAAACACTTCGCTTTTCCTGCAAAGTCTGTATAATTCGCGACCTGCCCAGTTGCACCCACCTTTGGGAAGGTGGTAGATTGACCAGCTCGAAGGGGCTAACAGGTTGATAAATATACACTTTGAGCAGAATACACTGCTTGACAGTGAAACTAACTGATAATTTTGGGTGACGAATAAATGAAAACTTTTGTTGCAAAGCCAGAAAGCGTACAGCGCGACTGGTATGTGGTTGACGCCGCAGGCAAAACTTTAGGCCGTTTAGCGGCTGAAATCGCAGTAAGACTGCGTGGAAAGCATAAACCAGAGTACACACCTCACGTGGATACTGGTGATTACATTGTTGTAGTTAATGCAGAAAAAATTACGGTAACAGGAAATAAAGCGCTAGGTAAAATCTACTACGCTCACTCTGGTTACCCAGGTGGCTTGAAGCAAGCAACTTTCGAACAGCTTATTCAAAAGAAGCCAGAAATGGTTATTGAGAAAGCAGTGAAAGGTATGCTTCCAAAAGGCCCACTAGGTCGTGCTATGTTCCGCAAAATGAAAGTTTTTGCAGGTCCAGAGCATACGCATGCTGCACAACAGCCACAATCACTGGACATTTAAGGAGCGAGCAAAATGGCAGATACTCAATACTACGGCACTGGCCGTCGCAAAAGCTCAACAGCTCGCGTTTTTCTTCGTCCGGGCACAGGTAGCATTACTGTAAACCAACGTCCACTTGACGTATTCTTTGGTCGTGAAACTGCACGTATGATCGTGAGACAACCAATCGAATTAGTTGAGATGACTGAAAAATTCGACATCTACGTTACCGTTTCTGGCGGTGGTATCAGCGGACAAGCTGGTGCAATACGTCACGGTATCACTCGCGCTCTTATGGAGTTCGACGAGACCTTGCGTCCAGCACTACGCAAAGCTGGTTTCGTAACACGTGATGCTCGTAAAGTTGAACGTAAGAAAGTGGGTCTACACAAAGCGCGTAAGCGTCCACAGTTCTCAAAACGTTAATTCGTTTCGACATGTTTTCAAAAACCCAGCTCCGGCTGGGTTTTTTATTTGCTATCGAAAAACTGTGTCGTATAGCAAATTTCTGCCGATATCTTATTGAAATGCACTATTGTGGAGAAATCTTGACTTATAACGACAAAAACAATCAATTTTTATGAGTAAATCCTTGTGTTTGTTAAGGGTTTTCTTTTAACATACCCTGCTAGAAATAATTAAGAGTTTCAGATTAAAAATACCAGTTCAATTTAGGTTACATTGCAATCTTGTTTAACCTTGTTGTAGTAAGTCTATAGTTTGATTTAGGTCGTATTTAAACCATCATTGAACTCGAATTTATGATTTGAACCCAGTCTTTCCAACCCCGGAGAAAAGTTGATGAGCGATGTATCAGTAGATACCAATGAGTCAGCAACAAATAACGAACAGCCTCAAAGCAGCGATCGCCGCAAATTTTTGACTGTTGGTACATGTGTTGTTGGTGCTGTTGGTGCTGTAGGTGCTGCAGTCCCTTTTGTTGCCTCATGGCAACCAAGCGCAAAAGCCAAAGCGGCGGGTGCTGATGTGCAAGTAGATATTAGTGCAATCCAGTCAGGCCAAATGATTCGTGTAAAATGGCGCGGTAAGCCAGTATGGATTGTTCGCAGAACACCAGAACTTCTTGCAAGCTTGAGTGCTCACGAAGACCAACTTCGTGATCCAAATTCAGAGACTGAACAGCAGCCTGAATTTGCACATAACCAATACCGTTCTTTAAAGGCAGAATATCTGGTTCTTGTTGGTATTTGTACGCACCTTGGTTGTTCACCACAACATCTAACGGATGGTTCTTTTGAACAATACGCCGAGGGCGTAGCAGAAGGTTTCTTCTGTCCTTGTCACGGCTCTAAGTTCGATATGGCTGGTCGCGTTTTCCAAGGTGTTCCAGCGCCACTCAATTTAGTGGTGCCACCGTATCAATATGTTGATGATAATACGATTATTATCGGCTCAGAAGCGGAGGTTGCGTAATGAATGCATTTATGAACTGGATTGAAGAACGTATTCCTATGATGCGCACTGCTAATATGCATGCGATTCAATATCCAGCACCAAAAAACATGAATTTCTGGTACATATTTGGTTTCTTAGCCACTATCGTGCTGGTAAACCAAATTATTACTGGTATTTGGTTAACGATGAACTTCGAACCATCAGCAGAGCGCGCGTTCGCATCGGTTGAATACATCATGCGTGAAGTCGACTACGGGTGGCTTATTCGTTACATGCATAGTACAGGCGCCTCAGCTTTCTTCATTGTCGTTTACCTTCACATGTTCAGAGGGATGATGTACGGCTCATATCAAAAACCTCGCGAATTGCTGTGGGTGTTCGGTATGCTAATTTACTTAGCACTTATGGCTGAAGCTTTCATGGGTTATGTATTACCGTGGGGGCAAATGTCATATTGGGGTGCACAAGTTATTGTATCTTTATTTGGTGCTATTCCAGTGGTTGGTCCTGACCTAGTCGAGTGGATCCAAGGTGACTACGTTATCTCGGGTGCAACGCTTAATCGATTCTTTGCACTGCACGTAATTGCGCTGCCACTAGTGATTGTGATTTTGGTTTTCCTACACATCATCGCTTTGCATGAAGTGGGTTCGAATAACCCGGACGGCACTAACATAAAGCATAAAAAAGGTTCATTGGCTGAAGAAGACAAAACGTCTTATAAGATCCATGAGCATTACACGAATAAATACGACATCATTGACGACGTTGTACCTTTCTTCCCGCACATCGTGTTGAAAGATATGGTTGCCTTTAGCGTGTTCTTGTTTGGTTTCTGTTACATCATGTTCTTCATGCCTGAGATGGGCGGCTACTTCTTGGAACATCCGAATTTCGAAATTGCGAACCCTTATAAAACGCCAGCTCATATATTCCCTGTATGGTATTTCACACCGTTCTATGCGATTTTGAAGGCAGTACCAGATAAATTATTCGGTGTATTGACCATGTTCGGTGCTATCGCAGTGCTGTTCGCTATACCTTGGATTGACCGTGGCAAAGTGAGATCATGGCGTTACAGATGTGGCCTTCACAAAGTTAACTTGCTTGTGTTCGCAGCTGTGTTCATATTCTTGGGCTACCTCGGCGGTACACCACAAGAAAATTGGAAAATTGTTGCGTCACAGATAGCTACTATTATGTATTTTGGTTTCTTCGTTTTACTTTGGATTTACTCAGGTAAAGAGAAAACCAAGCCAGTACCTGCGAGGATCACACTATGAAAAAATGGTTAGCAATTTTACTGTTAGTGCCTACCTTCGCATTTGCTGCAGGTGGGACATATCCTAACGACCACGCGGATATAGATTTAACCGATAAAGCATCGCTGCAGCGTGGCGCTCAAACATTTATGAACTATTGCTTGGGCTGTCATCAAATGCAGTATCAGCGTTATCAACGAACGTTCCAAGATATCGGTGTGCCTGATGACCTTGGTGATAAGTACTTGCGGTTTACTGGTGAAAAGGTCAGTGACTACATAACATCGCCAATGCCAGCTGAAGATGCGGCAACGTGGTTTGGTGCAGCACCACCTGATTTAACTCTAGTAGCGCGCGTTCGAGGTGCCGATTGGCTTTATACTTACCTACGCACCTTTTATGTAGATGAGACCAAGACATTTGGTGTAAACAACCTAGCATTCCCTAATGCAGGTATGCCTCACGTCCTGCAAGGTTTGCAGGGAACACCAAGATTAGCGACCGAAATGAAACTGATCGATGGCGAAATGACAGAAGTGAATGTTGGTTTACGCACCGATGGTGATGGACAACTTACTCCTGATGAATACGATCAGACTATTTTGGATTTGGTGAATTTCTTAGAATACTCTGGAGAGCCATCAAGATTACAATCAGAAAGCATAGGTAAAGGTGTGTTAATATTCATCCTTATTTTCTTTGTGTTTGTTTACCTGCTTAAAAAGGATTATTGGAAAGACGTTAAAAAATAACGACTTACCTGTAGTAATAAAATAAAAGGGGCAGTGCGCCCCTTTTAGTGTTTTTAATTGTTTATTTTTTGCAATTCTCTTTTTGAGAGAGAATTCGGAGGTTTTAATGGCTGTAGCCGCGAACAAACGTTCAATCATGACGTTGTTTTCTGACAATATTGATATTTATAGTCACCAAGTACGCATTGTATTGGCGGAAAAAGGTGTGGGCGTAGAAATAAGCTACATCGATCCAACACAATTGAGCGAAGATTTGTTGGAGCTGAACCCATACGGCACAGTACCAACGCTAGTTGATAGAGAATTAGTACTTTATAAGTCTCATATTATTATGGAGTATTTAGACGAGCGCTTCCCGCATCCACCGTTGATGCCCGTTTATCCGGTATCGCGTGGTGAGAGCCGTTTGATGATGCATCGTATCGAACATGATTGGTATGCGTTAGCTGCTAAGATTTTCCGCAATGAACCAGGCGCAGAAGAAGCTCGCCATGAATTACGTGAATCTTTACTTGCGTTAGGTCCAATCTTTGCAGAAAAACCTTACTTCATGAGTGATGAATTCAGTTTGGTTGATTGTTACTTAGCGCCGTTGTTATGGCGTTTACCAGCGTTGAACATCACATTGAGCGGTGCAGGTAGTAAAGACGTAGTGGCCTATATGAATCGCATATTCGAACGAGGTTCATTCAAAGCATCTTTGACTGACCAAGAGCGTGAAATTCATAACCCTCTATAAGTAAGTTATTAAGGGCGGCTCATAATTATGGCCGCTCTTAAACCATCCTTTACACTATTTTTCCTGTGACAATAATTTGAGAGACCCAATGGATAATATGACCAGCAACCAACCGTACTTGCTTCGCGCCTTTTGCGACTGGATAGTTGACAACGGTTTAACACCTTACATTGTGGTAGACGCAGATTTACCAGGTGTTGAAGTGCCTAGGCAGTTTGTGAAAGACGGCCAAATTGTTTTGAATGTTTCACCTAGCGCCTGTGTAAACTTAAATGTCGGCTTAGAAGGTGTAGCATTTCAGGCGCGTTTTTCTGGACAGCCGATGCAAGTGTTTGTGCCAAGCATTGCAGTCAGTGCCATATATGCTCGTGAAAACGGCGCAGGTACTGTTTTTACGCACACTCCTGAAGAGTTAGCCGAATATGAAAAGAACACTTACAAACAAGCAGGAGTGTCCTCGGTGGAGCCTGCGAAGAAATTGCAAAGCGTTAAGTTAGCTGAAAAGAGCCCTCCGAAGGCGGAAAAAGAAAGCTCAACTGAAGACAGCAAGGCCAGCGAACCTGAAAAGCCATCAAAATCCAGCGATGCCCCCCCCAAAAGACCGAGTCTAAAAGTAATCAAATAAACCGACCAAAACACCAAGGGGCCAGGTTTCTTGAAAATCAAATCAAGGGACCAGGCTACTTGAAAATCTAGCAAGATCTTATGTCAAGGTGCCGAGTTCAAGGGACCTGGGTACTTGAATGCGAGAGTGGTTTTATTGAAGTGTAAAACTGCTCAATTTCATTCGAATCGGAGCAATTTTCCGTAAATTTAGTTGCTGGCCCATTCTAAAGTAGCCAACTTGCTGTCACGTGCAGTTCAAGAAAGCAGCGGTCCTAACATCAACTAGAAAAATCAAATACTAGCTTTTTAGAGCACAAAATGGTGTTATGCACTTTCTTATATAATAATTCGAAAAACCATAACCTAAGAGAGATACATCATGAATAAACTAGTACTCATTCTTCTGGCTATATTTTTGCCTCCAATTGCTGTTTTCCTTAAAAGCGGTGCAGGCAAAGATTTATTAATCAACATATTGCTTTGCATACTGTTTTACGTTCCAGGCATTATTCATGCATTATGGGTATGCACTAAATAACGATTAGAAAGAGTGGCTAACGCAGATGTAAGTTCTTCGAAGGCGAATTGGGCTTAATCTGCGTTACTATTGATGTCTGCAATTTCCAAAAACTCTTCAGATCGCCTATCCCCGCCATGCTGCACATGTCCAACGTACCGCTCTAGTTGCTGAGATATTTGGGCGATAAATTTTTTGCTGCCTAAAACTCTAGATCTGTTTGTTGTTGTTGAGATCTGGTGAACCATATTGTCCGAAAGTGGCGATAATAGTAAATCGTTATAATATTTCTTTCGTTGCCGTTCATTATCCCCGAGTGAGAGAAATAGGGGGTGAGGAGTGATGAGGCTTATTTGCTTATCACCACCATTCGTGTGATAGCTACTCCAAGGATAGTCTCTTGGATGCCTCACCATACCAGCTCTAACCGGATTCATTTCGATATATCGATATAGATTCAAAAGGTATTCTTCGCTGTCGGCTAAGCTAGATTTAAACCTGCCTTCCCAAAGCGTTCCAGTCCGTTCATAGGTGGTATTAATGTATCGTACATAATAGCTGCCCAAGCTCTGCATTACGTTACTAATGCCGCTATAATCACTCGCTGTGAGTAATAGATGAACATGATTGGTCATCAAAACAAAGCAATGCACTTTTACTGCAAATTTTTGTGCATTTTCTTTGAGTTTTTTCAGGTAAACAGCGTAATCTTTTGTTTGATAAAAACATGCTTGGCGATTGTTACCGCGCTGAATAACGTGGACGGGAATATTAGGAACCATAATTCTTGGATGACGTGGCAAAATGAGTGTTACCAAAGTTGAAACCGACGTCAACAAATATACTAAAGCTTGTGTCTAAATATAGCTGTATTGAAGAATGGGAAAACGCTATTGCTTAACAATGCAAATAAACCAAGGGGCCAGGTACCTTGAATTCACCACACCTAGCCCCTTGGTCTTAATTCAACGTACCTGGCCCCTTGTTTACTTGGTCTTAATTCAACGTACCTGGCCCCTTGGTTTTAGCGGATGAGTTCCATGACTCTGATGACCTTGGTGACGCCGTCGACATTTCTGGCGGCTTCAACGGCAGCGGCGGCTTCCTGTTTTGTTAATAAGCCCATAATGAACACTTCGCTGTCTTCTACTATCAGGTCGAGTTTAAACAAAGGAATTTGCTCATCGGCAAGCATAATGGTTTTTATTTTTGAAGCTAACCACACGTCATTCATCGTCGACGTTGCCGGGATCGGGCTTCCTAGTCTAATTTGATTGTGTACTTTTGTGACGTTTTGTACAGTAGAAGCGGAGTTTTCGATATCAATAATCATTTTTTGCAATGGTGCCTGGCCTGTCAATAGCACCTGACCATTGTAAACATCAACGCTTACCGCGGCTTCGTCCTTCACCAATGGAATGTCATTGATTGCGCTTCTTACTCTGCTTTGGGTCGTTTTGTCATCTATTTGTGTTCCTACCGTTCGTCTATCCGTAGCTGATGCAGTTGCAGCAGCGCCAGCAGTTCCAACTGCCATGAGTGTGCAACCGCTTTGCATAAACGCAACGAAGATAATCAAAATCGTGGCGAATTTTCCCTTGCTAAACATAAACCCTTCTCTTTATTCTGATTCACTGATGGGGAAAAGCGCGTTGTCAATTGACTCGCACAAATTGTGGATAACAAGAAGATGCACTTCCTGTATTCTTGCCGTACGCGAAGATGGTACTCTAATTTCAACATCATTCTCGCTCAAGAATCCAGCCATTTCTCCGCCGTCTTTGCCAGTTAAAGCGACTATTGTCATATCTCTTGCTAAAGCGGCTTCCATCGCATTGATAACGTTACGACTGTTCCCACTAGTTGAAATGGCTAATAAAATATCACCAGGTTGTCCGAGCGCTTTAATTTGTTTAGAAAAAATTTCATCGTAACTGTAGTCATTCGCAATTGACGTAATGGTTGAGGTATCGGTTGTGAGCGCCATTGCTGGAAGTGAAGGACGGTCGCGCTCATATCGATTTAAGAGTTCTGATGAAAAGTGTTGTGCATCGCCTGCTGAACCGCCATTGCCGCAGCTTAAAATCTTATTACCACGAATGAGTGCTTGTACCATCATGTTGGCAGCTTTCTCAATAGGAACAGGTAATACTTCTGCCGCTGCTATTTTAGTTTGAATGCTTTCGGTAAAACTTTTTTTAATATTATCCAGCATTTATTGCCCCTTAAGTCGTGTCCATTCGGTGACTTTTTCTAGTTATTAGTTTCTTTTTATAAGTCGTCGCTATACGTTCTTAATCCAGTTTACCTGTTCGCCGTCTATTGCTACAACATCTATTCGTAAATTTGTGTGGTGAGGATTCAATTTTTTTTGTAATAAATAGTAATTAATCGTTCTCTCAAGCTTTTTTCGCTTCTTCGACGTGAACTGCTCAGCGGCACAACCGTGGCTGTAAGTCGATCTAAACTTTACCTCAACAAAAACAAGCTGGTGCTCGTCGAGCATAATCAAATCTATCTCTCCGACCTTGGCTTTGTAATTTTGTTCCAAAAATTGAAGTGAATGTTCGAGCAAATAGCGCTTTGCTGTTTGCTCTGCGTCATGGCCAATCAAGCTGGCCATGAATTGGTGAGACAGCAAAGACTAAAAACCGTCTACTTGGGTTATTGAATCATTTTGTATAATAGCGCTTGGTAAATTACGGATGACTTGACGCTGCTCATTCACCGTCAACTTACCTGAAAGACCCTTTAAATCGGTGTGGCTGAAATATGCTAACTGCTGCATTTGTTCGGAGAACTGAAACGCGTCATAGCCAAAAGCAAATAAACGTAAAAACGAACTGGGTGGTTTATTCCAAAGCGTATCTACCTGCTCGGCAAGTGGACTATTTCTTTGTTCTGGCATTAAGAAGGGCATATCAACAAACACCAAGCTGCGCAAATCGCGAATACTGTTTTTATTTAGCTGATGCTGGTAGCTATAGGAGGTGGCGAATACAGGGATCGTCCGTTCCGTAAACAAGCTAATACTAGCCTCAATAATTGGGTTTAATAATTCGACTTGCTGCGGCAAAGCGAAAACGACAAAAGCGTCCACATCTCTTCTGTTGCGCGTTACGCTGTGCACCGTCTCTGAGGTTAAGTTAGACAGTTGGTTAATGCGTCGTTGACTTTGCAATACATCAAGTGCTGCTGTAATACCAACGCGTAAACCTTTATTATCGGAAAAAGTCACAACTTTTGGAGGTTTTATAGCATCGAGACCATTTAGCGCAATCCACTGTTCATTGAAAGTATCTATCATTCGGCGACTAAGCGATGACCCGTTGCTGATAATGATCGGGGTGCGTATTCCTTGCTTTTTCATCAAATTTGCAAGCTGCGTCGCTTCATCTTCCGGAGCCAGTGCAAAATATACTTTTGCGGATGTGCTTTCAGCATTAGTCTTCGAACTAAGAGTAGCGTCTTGTGCTTGGTCTTGATTAGGCTGAGAAAGAGTTTTATCGGAAGATAAAGTGCTCGAATCATTATTCGGCAAGTCAACAAATTCATCTTGCAGTAAGGCAGCAACGGTGTTGTCTTTTGCTCCGATGTTTGATGTCGCCCGAGAAATACGGTTTAAGTAAACCAGCATCGAATCGGGTAAGTTGAAATTTTTCACCAAACTCACGTGTTCACGCAGCAGTGGCCCAATGACAATATCATATTGCATGAGTCCTTCGGGCGTAATTTCGTCACTTACGAAGCGGCTGGTATCGGAACCTGTGTCCAAAAAGCGAATGTTTGGAATAGTCTCGCCTGGGTTGTTTTTAGTGATATTTTCTAATTTTGCAAAGTAGGCCGTCATAATGCCTTGCTTTATCGCATCTCCTTGCACTTCAACGCGCCCACTTAACGGCAGTAAAACCGCGATGTTGCGCACTTCTTTTAGCGTCTGCGCTAGGTATCCTTTAACTCCGCTAGGCAGATTAATGGAGAGTGGGTGGCTTGGATTTTGTTTTTGCCAGAAGATGATTGCTTGCTGTCTACTCGCATCTGTTAAGTTTTCATCCTCTAAGATATTAGCAAGTGATAAGTATGCGCGCATGAACGGATTGCTCTGCCCCATGGTAGTTTGAGTCGATTTCGATGACTTTAAAAACCATTTCCACAATATTTGCTCTGGCGCTGCGCTTGGCAGGCTGAGGGCGTTTAATCCATCTGCACTTAGTGAAAGTTGATTAACCGGAGAGCTATCTACATTCAATGGGCTATCGGCATCCAACTGCTGGCTCAATACATTAGCGGCTAAATCCCAACGCTCATGTAATGCGGCCAAGTGTGCGATAAGCACTTCTTTGCGAGCGATAAATTGGTTCGCAGTAATAGGAGTGAGCCATGAAATCATTGTGTCTATCGGCGTTTGGATAAGCTCAGCAGATAGTCCAGACGCATAATGCTGTATCAATGCGCACTCGGCTTTTAATAGTAGCGAGTATTGTTGTTGAATCGGATTTTCTAAGAACGGTTCTATATTGGCAATGATAATATCAGAGCGACGACATTCGCCACCAGATTGAAAGTCTTGAGCAGCGGCTAACAACAGGCTGTTGCGTTGCTCGATGTCACCGTTTTTCAACCATTCCAATTCCGCTTTCTGCAATGATTTTTCGGCATTGTTTAGAACCACTTCCTTAGAAGGCTTGTCTACCTTATCGAGTGGTTTCTGAGTCGTTGTTTTTGTTGGAGTGGCACAACTGCTCAAAAACAATAAAATGAATGCGATAAGCACATACTTGCTATGTGTGGGTGCCATGTTTTGAAAATTGGAAATTAGGTTCACAAGTGCTCTCAAATAACTAATATAGTACTAGTTTACTCAAGCTCAGGTAAATATCTATCAACTTTGACATATTCTGTTCTAAAGTACGTGCATAAAGTGTAAAAGCTGTGGTTTGATTTAGTGTAATATTGCCGGCGTGCAACTAAGAGTTGGAAAATAGAGAAAAATGCAAACTACGACAACATCAGGAACGCTTTTCATCGTGCCTACGCCCATTGGGAATTTATCTGATATTAGCTCTCGAGCGCTTGATATCCTGAAAGAGGTTGATTTAATCGCCGCAGAGGACACGCGGCACACCTCACGCCTGTTATCCCATTACTCTATCGGCACGTCGACCATTTCGATGCATGACCATAATGAAGCAGCTCGTTCAAATCAATTAACGTCGAAACTACTTGAAGGTAAAAACATCGCGTTGGTTTCTGACGCGGGAACGCCGCTAATAAGCGATCCGGGGTTTATTTTTGTTCGGGATTGTCGAGAGAAGGGAATACCTGTCATTGCTTTACCTGGCCCATGCGCGCTAACTACCGCATTAAGCGCCTCCGGTTTGCCAACCGATAAATTTACCTTTCATGGCTTTTTACCGGTAAAGCAACAAGCCAAGGCAGAAGCGCTAAAGCTACTCACCAACTCAGGTTCTACAACCGTATTTTATGAAGCCCCTAGGCGCATTCGAGATACGATTGCGGCGTGCCACGAAAACTTGCAAGAAGATCACGAAATTGTTTTGGCAAAAGAGATAAGTAAAACCTTTGAGACCTATAAACAAGGCCGAGCGGAAGCTATTTTAGAATGGTTGGATGCAGACCCAGTTCACCAAAAGGGCGAGTTTGTGTTGATGATCTATTGCCCTAATAACTTGAACTCTGACGGTGCATCGCAGGAAGCGTTATCTTTACTCGCCCTACTAGCGAAGGAATTACCCTTAAAAAAAGCCGCAGCCTTAACTGCAGCGCATTACGGTCTTAAGAAAAACGCATTGTATGCAATCGGCCTAGACACTCTCAAATAGGTCTTCAACGCGTTGACGAAGCTCTTCTATTTCAGTGATATCAGCGGGGGCAATAAAAATGGTGTCATCACCTGCAATGGTGCCGAGTACACCGTCAGTGTGGCTTAATGAATCGAGCAGGCGGGCTATGAGTTGCGCAGCACCAGGACTGGTGCGAATAATTACCATCACATTGTTGTGCACAATATCTAGCACAAGCTGTTTTAAGGGGCTTTTTGCCGTCGGCATACCAAGCTCAGGCGGCAAGCAATAAACCATATCGCCACGTGCATTTCGAGTTCGTACCGCACCAAATTTACTCAACATTCGAGACACTTTCGACTGGCTAATATTGTCAAAGCCAGCCTCTTTCAACGCATTAACAATTTCACCCTGCGAACCGTAACTTTCGGTTTTCAATAGCTCTTTAAATGATTTTACTAGGGCGTCTTGTTTGCTCGATGACATATTGCTGAAAGCCTCATTGTGGATAATGGCGTATTCTGCATCAGCGAGACCCTTTTCGCAAACGAATGTGACTAATAAATGTTAGCAAATTGTAAGCATTGTAGGCTTTTTGTGAAGGTGAGCGTAAAAAAGAGGGATAAGACTATCGGGTGATTGAGATCTTCACGTATATAGATTATTGTGTCGCCCGCAAATAAAAGCTTTTATTAACAGGAGAATTTTATGAAGGTAGCTGTACTAGGCGCCGCTGGTGGTATCGGTCAAGCGTTATCATTATTATTGAAAACACAATTACCTGCTGGCTCTGAGCTAGCATTGTATGACGTTGCACCTGTTGTTCCAGGTGTTGCTGTTGATTTAAGTCATATCCCTACTGATGTTGCTGTTACTGGCCACGGTAAAGATGAGCTAGCTGAAGCACTAACTGGTTGTGATATTGTTTTAATTCCTGCGGGCGTTCCAAGAAAGCCTGGTATGGACCGTTCTGATTTGTTTAACATCAATGCTGGTATCGTTAAAAACCTTATCGAAGCAGTTGCTGACAATTGTCCAAAAGCTTGTATCGGCGTTATTACTAACCCGGTAAACACAACGGTTGCTATTGCTGCTGAAGTGCTTAAAGCGAAAGGCGTTTACGACAAAAACAAACTGTTCGGGGTAACTACACTAGATGTTATCCGTTCTGAAACCTTTGTTGCAAACCTTAAGGGGTTAAAAACGACTGAAGTTCATGTTCCTGTTATTGGCGGTCACTCAGGTACAACTATTCTTCCACTTCTTTCACAAGTTGAAGGCGTAAGCTTTACTGATGAAGAGATTGCAAGTTTAACAACGCGTATCCAAAACGCAGGTACTGAAGTTGTTGAAGCAAAGGCTGGTGGCGGTTCTGCTACATTGTCTATGGGTCAAGCTGCTGCGCGTTTCTGCTTGTCACTTGTTGCTGCAATGCAGGGTGAAGCAGTTATCGAATACACTTACGTTCAAGTAGATGGTTCTGATGACGCTGCGTTCTTCGCTCACCCAGTACGTTTGGGGGCAAATGGCGTTGAAGAAATTCTACCCTACGGCGATTTAAGCGATTTTGAAGAAAACGCTAAAAATTCAATGCTTGAAGGCCTGCGTGGCGACATCAAAATGGGTGTCGATTTCGTTAACGGCTAATGCTTGTTGAGTTAGACGAAAGTAGCCGGTTGTTTATTAAATTAAACAGCCGGTTTTTTTTTGCTGATGCATTATGGTCGGTAAAATACTAAGCCGTTCATGCGACGTGTGTATGCGGTCTAGAACTCTGATTGCTAATACAAACAAAACCAATTCACCGATAATTTCATATACATATTCATTCTGTTAAGAAAACAATGCGCATAAACTAGGGCGTATAAACGACACAATAGATTTGCATATCTTAAGCAATCAAAAAGGCTAGGCATGATAAATAAACTTAAAGAATTTTTTAAAAATGAAATCGCATTCAGTACTTCCGGTGGCTCAAAGGAGCAGCAACAGCATAGTTTAGAACAAGCCTGTGCTTTATTATTAATGGAAGTGTCTAATGCTGATTTTGAGCAATCGGATGTTGAAAAAGAGAAGATAAAACAGGTACTTCAATCGTTATTTAGTTTGTCAGATGAAAAACTTTCGGAGTTATTCGAGTACAGCAAACAGGCAAGTAAAGACACCACGTCGGTACATCCTTTTACATCAATGATAAATGACAGCTATGAGTACGATCAGAAAGTAAACTTACTCGGGTTAATGTGGAAAGTAGCATATGTTGATGATGAGCTTGATAAATACGAAGAGGCTGTCATTAGGAAAGTGTCTGAATTGCTGTATATCTCGCACAGTGATTACATAAAAGTAAAGCACCAAGCCGAAGATGATAGGAAGTAGATGCGAGATACGAAAGTAAGCTTGTATCCGAAAATAAATTAATAAAAATGAAAAGAGGAATTTAGCGTGGAAGGATTTGCCATTAATACGAAAGTGAGTTGGGATTGGGGTAGCGGCACGGCTGAAGGGAAAGTGACTTCTCGTTTTACCGAAAAAGTAACGAAAACGATTAAGGGAGCTGAGGTGACAAGAGAGGCTTCTAGCGAGTGCCCAGCTTATTTGATTGAACAAGATGACGGTGACGAAGTTTTAAAATCTCATAGTGAAGTGGAGCGAGTAAATAACTAGCAAAAAAATAGGCCGCATGAGCGACCTATATTATTTGTTTTTTTAACCAACAATAGTTGATCAAGAGGTGTTTAAGACGCAAGTCTGAAAACACCCTCACAAAAATAATTTACTAGTGCTTCATTGTCTCTTGCAATGCTTTCATCTCGTCATGCAGGCTCTGCGCCTCAGCCTTGACCGCTCGGAGGGTCACCATCGCTGAAGCCGGTTGGTCAGCACCCATGGCATAGTCGAGTACCTCAAGCACTTTGTCCTCAACTTCTTCTAATTGATCCACAAAAGTGAAATCTTGATTTGATGAAATGCTGCTCGCTAATTTCGTGTACAGCTTTCTCGCCTCTACTGCCCACGATGAGCCTTTCTCTACATCACCTTGCTCAGCGATTGCCAGTGGTTGCAGTTGTGCGATTGTCTTTTCTTTGTTTTCCACCATACGGCTAAATGTCGACTTAACCGACATGTTGTCGACTTCTTTCATCGCGTCTTCATAAAAACCAATCCCGGCATGTAATACTTGAATGACATCAGTTACTTTTTCGACTTGCTTTACTTGATTAGTCATAGATACTCCTGTTAGTCATTATTTGAAAAACGTTGCTTGCTACGTTAATTGTAGAGCAGCGTTACGTCCTCAATAAGAGTGAAGCAACAGTTGTGCCTAATTTAAGGTATTGATTTTGCTAATTTATATTTTTTAAACATAAAAAAGGGACCCTTACAATCTTACATAGGGTCCCTTACATTTTTACCGGGTTACGCTAGGCGCACATACAGTGAATTTACCCAGTATTACGTAAACCAATAGCAATACCCGTAATAGTCACCATCATCGCCATCTCTAAGGTTGCGGTGTCGTTATCGTTGTAATCAGACGAGCCTTCTTTACGGATCCGGTCCAGCAACTCTATTTGTAAGTAATGCAATGGCTCGAGGTAACCGCCACGGATCTCCATCGACAGCTTACCGTGCGGGTCGTCTTCCATCATATCGGTATGATCAAGAATGCGCAGTATCGAAGCAATACTTTGTTTTAGTTCAGCACGCAAGCCCTCGCCGAAGTGTTTAAGATTGTCAGGCACTAAGCGAGCGTCGTAAGCTGCACTGATATGAGGCTCAGCCTTTTTGAACACCATATCAAGCATAGACAATCTCGAATTGAAGAACGGCCAGTTATCAATCATATCCTTGACCGCTTCTTCACTACCTTCCTCTATAACGCTTTCAACGGCTTTCATGACGCCTAACCAAGACGGCAATACCATACGCGTTTGCGCCCATGCGAATATCCATGGAATAGCGCGCAAGCTTTCGATACCGCCTTGTGGATTACGCTTAGCTGGACGGCTTCCCAGCGGAAGTTTACCGAGCTCCTGTTCAGGAGTCGCAACCCGGAAGTAGGGCACAAATTCCGGATCTTCTCGCACTACACCGCGATAGTTGTCGCGTGCTTTCGCCGCCATTTTAGTAATGGTTTCGCGCCATAGTGGCTTAGGAGCTGGTGGCGGGCAAAGCATAGCTTCAACCACCGCAGCAGCGTATATAGACAAACTGCGTTTAGCCAACTGCGGCATACCGAATTTGTAGCGAATGGTTTCGCCCTGTTCGGTTACTCTGAATCCACCGCTGAGTGAACCTGGAGGCTGCGAATGAATAGCCGCTTTGGCTGGTAATCCACCGCGACCGATTGTGCCGCCCCGACCATGAAACAAAGTCAGGGTCACAGATTTCTCTTCATGTAACGCGACTAAGGCTTCTTGTGATTCATATTGTGCCCAGCCTGCAGCAAGTGAACCTGCGTCTTTAGCCGAATCGGAATAACCAATCATCACATACTGACGGCCTTTTATGTAGCCTCTATACCAGTCGATGTCGAGCAACTTGCGCATGACTTTTGGTGAATTATTTAAATCATCGAGGGTTTCAAACAGCGGAGCTACTGGCATTGGCCAACTCAAGCCGGCTTCTTTCAATAGCAGCTGAACAGCCATTACATCAGATGCTTCTCTTGCCATTGATATAATATAAATGCCGAAACTTTCTCGACTATGACGAGATATCACAGCGCAAGTATCCAGCACTTCTTGAACGTCCTCGCTTGGCTGCCAGTTTCGCGGGATCAGAGGCCTTTTAGAGCTAAGTTCACGCAGCAAGAATGCCTGTTTATCGTCTTCACTCCATTGCGCGTAGTCACCGAGCCCAAGATAGCGAGTGAGTTCGCTGAATACGTCGGCGTGGCGATCGGAATCCTGACGAATATCCAACTGCAACAAATTCACGCCAAAGGTGTGTACTCTGCGAATGGTGTCCTTTAATACACCTTCTGCGATAACCGACATGCCGCATTCATGTAATGATTCATAACAGGCTAATAATGGTGTTAACAGCTCATCGTTGTTGGCGACCCATTCATCTATCGGAATAAGGTTGTCGCGTGTTTTTTCCAGTTTGTTTCGAACGGCTTTAAGAGCTGCTCTGTAGGGCTCTTTCGCGTCACCTACCATGTCGCGCAATTTGTCATTGCAGTCATTCATGGAGAGTTCAATGTACAAGTCATCCATATCTAAGGCGAATAACTTAGCAGCCCTGCGACGAGCAAGCATGAGAACTTCTTCTGTTACCTTTGAGGTGACGAATGGATTGCCATCGCGATCGCCGCCCATCCAAGAACCTATTTGCACTGTTTTAGCGTCTAGGGGCAGGGTAATGTCGAATTCGGCTTTTAGATATTCTTCTAACTCACGTAAGAACTCAGGTACCGCCTCCCATAACGAGCTTTCAATAACAGAGAAGCCCCAGCGAGCTTCATCTACCGGGGTTGGGCGCACAGAACGGATCTCTTCAGTGTGCCATGCTTGGCTTATCAAGGCTGCAATGCGATTTTTGATCTTTTCGCGGTCTTTGTTGCTTAAATCACTCGCATGCAGTGCTTCTAACTGAGCGGCCAGCTGCCTATGCTTATGAATAAGCGTGCGGCGAGTCACTTCCGTAGGGTGTGCCGTTAGTACTAAGTCAATATTAAGACTCTTCACCGCAGCAATGACTTTTTCTTTATCTGCACCGATGGTTTTAATTTTTTCGAGCGACGAAGCGAGCGATTCATCACGCTGATTTGCGCTATTATATTCTTGCTCAGCAATATTGGCTAAATTTAAGAACTGAGCGAAAGCTCGTCCTATCGTTAATAGAGACTGATTATCTAAACTTGAAAATAAGGCGGTGAGGCGATCTGTGCTTTTTGTATCATCGGCATAAGAATCACGGCCGTCCTGTCTGATTTGCTCTATTTTTTGTAGCCATTCGCTGCCTAATTCAGCTTCAATGGTTTCACCAAGTGTTGCACCCAAATAACGTACCGTATCCTTTAATTGTGCGTCGAGCGAATCGTTCATATTTCCAGTTTTCCTTAGTTAAAAATAACCATAACAAGATACTCATCATTAGGGCTAAAGTCTAATTCTAAGGTTTATAACTTACTATTAGTTGACATAAGCAGCGAATTTTAAAGCTTTTGAGAATGTGTTAAACTATGTCCGAAATTTTTATACGACTAACTTAAATCATTAAATTACTATTTTGGAGACCCTGTGTCAGATAAGTATTCAACAGTAGAATCACAAGCAAGTTACGGTATTGGTTATCAGATGGGTGAGCAACTTGCCTCTAACCCTTTCGACGGACTAGACGTAGAAACAGTATTAACTGGTTTAACAGACGGTTTTAATCGCGCACAGCCACAAGTTGATAACAACGACCTACGTGCTGCGTTCACGGAAATTCACGAACGTATGCAAGCTGCTAAGCAAGAACAATTTGCAGGCGCAGTTGAAGAAGGTACCAAGTTCTTAGCAGAAAATGCAAAACGTGAAGAAGTGCTTACTACTGAAACTGGTTTGCAGTACGAAATACTGACTGTGGGCGAAGGCGAAAAGCCGACTACAGCATCCACAGTTCGTACTCACTATCACGGTACGCTTATCAATGGCGATGTTTTTGATAGCTCTTACGAACGCGGTCAGCCAGCTGAATTTCCAGTAGCTGGTGTAATTAAAGGTTGGACTGAAGCATTACAAATGATGCCTGTTGGTTCAAAATGGCGTTTGTACGTACCACACGACCTCGCTTACGGTGAGCAAGGTGCTGGCGGCGCAATCGGTCCATTTAGCACATTAGTGTTTGATATTGAGTTATTAGATATTGTTGGCTAGTGATTGCTGAGGCTGTAGTTTGGCGTTGAAGGCATAATCTGCGGTGATGTAATCGAAATTAAATAGAAGGAAGCATTTTTTGCTTCCTTTTTTTTGCCTATGGCCCGTCTTAAATAAGTGTCAATTTACATCAGGGCGGCTCACCTACACTTAACTTTCAGCGCTGAACAATCTTGCCTTAATAGGAGGTTTTCGCTATTTTTCTCTATCGACCATTTGGATAGCACCAACCTCAAGCATCGGCGCGGCGTCTAAATTCTCCGCATCCATCATGGTCGCAATGCGCTGCATGGTGGCGACCAACTGCGTTTGCTCCCACTCCTCCAATTTTTCGAAGCGGTCAATAAAGTGCTCTTGCAGCGGTTTTGGCGCATTCTCTAGTGCTTTTGTTCCGAGTTCAGTTAGGTGCAGACCCACTTTTCGTTTGTCTACCGTTGAACGCTCTCTTATGACAAGTTCTCGAACTTCGAGTCGGTCTAGTATATTAGTGACGGTCGCCGAACTAAGATTTATGTTGCTCGCAATGTCTTTTACCATTACTCCATCATGAGATGATATTTCCTGCAAAACGAAAAGTTGTGGAGCCGTTAAGCCAGAATCTTTGTTGAGCTTCTTGGAATATAAATCGATGGCTCTAATCACTTTTCGCAGGGAAACCAATAATTCTTCATACTTTTTCATCGTTAAGAGGTGCTCGTTATAGTTTATTGTTATTAATTAGAACTCTATTGAAAAAGTGAGTTTTTATCGCTTTTATAGAGAAAACAGCGTTTATATACTATAAACAGAGGTAAATTCAACCAATAATGCATGAAAGTAGTTCGACATGGATCTATTTTTTCACGCTTTGACGCTATTATTACATCTATTTAACACAATTAAACCCACTTAAATTTGATTTTAGTACCAAAAATAGTCAATAATATGCATCGACATCTAATTAATTGAGTGCAATTTAAATATTATGGTTACGAAAAAAGGTCAAAACAACACAATGACCAATTTCAAAAAACACAACACCTTCGTACAATCTGTAAATGTGCTTTCCCTTGCGCATGGCGGTTCACACTCTCCTACGTGACTGTTTAACAACTTTGTCCTACTCCATAGGATAACTATTGATACGTTGAGTTCTACTTAGTTCATCGAACTTTTTAATACATTATTTAGTCGTTTTTTTTGTAAATTTATAACAAAGAAAAACCATGAGCTTAGATTCCGTCAGGACATATTTCGTAACAGCATTAGTAATGACGTGCATGCAAACAGTCGCTTTACGTCAGATACTTCAACATTAATTTTAGATGTTCAAAAATTTAGTTTAGAGGAAATCGCTTTTTCATCTGAAAAGTCAGACACGAAAAGCAACAACCTATTAGGTTTGCCATAAGCAACGAAATCATCTTTATAATGATTGAAATGGCGAACGAAAGTAACAAAACCGCGAGAAACAGTATCGATAAAGTGAGTGCTGTTCTACTAAAGAGATTTTAATTTTGGAGACAACAATGAGTTCGGTAAGTTGGAAGAGAATAGTAATAAAAGTGGGGAGCGCGTTAATTGCTCCAAACCAAAACGGTTGTAGTAGCCATTATTTATTAGGTATTGCTCAGTTCATCGTACGTTGCAAGTCAATGGGCATCGAGGTGGTATTAGTATCATCTGGCTCTGTTGCTGCAGGCGCGCATTTGTTTAATGAACAAGAAGAAGGTTACAAGCCTTCGATCGCGGTCAAGAAAGCAATGGCGGCAGCTGGGCAAATGGAAATGATGACCACTTGGGATCGCCTATTTGATTTTCCAACTGCTCAAATTTTGGTGACTCACGGTGATTTAAGAGATCGCGAGCGCTATATCAGCATTCAAGAAACGATATTTAGTTTGCTCGAAAACGGCATCTTGCCAATTTTGAATGAGAACGACACGGTAACTACCGATAAGCTGAAAGTAGGCGACAACGATAACTTGTCAGCCATGGTTGCAGCCGCAGCAGACGCAGATACCTTGATTATCTGTTCTGACGTAGACGGACTTTATGACAGCAATCCACATACTAACGCAGACGCGAAGCTGCTGTCGTCGGTACCGTTCATAACGGATGAAATTTTTGAAATGGCTGGAGGTGCAACTAGCTCAGTTGGCACCGGCGGCATGAAAACAAAAATAGAAGCAGCAGAAAAAGCGGTTGCTCACGGCATCGATACTTACATTGTTAATGGTTTTACTGTGCAGACGTTCAACACGCTACTGTCGGGTAAAAATCCAGGTACGCATTTTGCGCCGGATAAAAAACCAATGAACGAGCATTTACACTGGATGACACACACTTCAACCGCTCAAGGTGAAGTGGTTGTTAATAACGATTTTAACACTGAGCTTGAAGGCGACAGTGAACAACTTACTAGCAACGAAATCATTGCGGTAAACGGCGACTTTGCCGTCGGCGACACCATTTTGGTGAGAAAAGACGACGGTACTAGAATTGCAAACGCCACGTCAAACTACAGCAGTTGTTTGCTGAGTTTTATTGCCGAGCAAGATGATGAAGAGTTCGCTTCTAAGTTTGAAGACAGCACTGGCCCGATAATATCAGATAGTAATATAGCCCTACTGGAGGACAAATGAGTTTAATTAAAGACCTATCAAGAAAAGCAGCCGAAGCAGCACAAATCCTATCGGTTTTGGATGAAGCAGAAAAAAACGCTGTTTTAATGGATATGGCTAAGACCTTACGTGACAATGCAAACGGTATCATCGAGAACAACGCTAAGGATCTAGTTAACGCTAAGAATAACGACCTAGCCGCGTCCATGATCGACAGACTGACCCTAAACGAAGAGCGCATTGAAGCGATGGCTGAAGGGCTGGAAACAGTTGCTATATTGCCAGACCCTGTTGGCGTTGAAAGAGATTTAGGCACTCGCCCTAATGGTCTACAAATCAGAAAAATGAGAGTTCCGCTGGGTGTGGTTTGCATGATTTATGAAGCGCGTCCAAACGTGACTGCAGATGCTGCAGGCTTATGTTTCAAATCAGGTAACGCAGCCATTTTACGTGGTGGTAAAGAAGCATTGGAATCAAGCTTATTCATCGCAAACTTGCTTCAAGATGTGCTTGAAAAGCATAACTTACCAAGAGAACTGATTTCAGTAGTACCAAACGCCGACAGAGCGCTGATGCAAGAGTTGATGGAACAAAAAGACTACATTGACGTGATCATACCGCGCGGTGGTGAAGGCCTTATCAATTACGTAACTGAAAATAGTAAAGTACCTGTTATTCAGCACTTTAAAGGTGTATGTCACCTGTATATTGACAAAGAAGCGGACATTGAAACCGCTATCAACCTGTTGGTGAACGGTAAAACGCAGAGAACAGGTGTATGTAATGCGCTTGAAGGCTTGCTGGTGCATGAAGACATTGCAGAAAAATTTTTGAGTGTTGCGGGTCCTATTTTAGAAGAGCATTCTGTTAAAGTGAACAGCTGTGAAAATTCAAGCAAGTACTTTAATAACTCTACTGTAATTAAAACTGATGGTTTTGGTGAAGAGTACCTAGATTTAGAGATTGCTGTGCGCATTGTGCCTACTATTGAAGGAGCTATGCAGCACATTGCCCGTTTCGGTAGTCATCACACTGAGGTTATTTGTACCAAGAACGAACTGACCGCTAAGCGTTTCCAACGCACTGTGGATTCATCTGTTGTCATGGTGAATGCGTCATCACGTTTCTCTGATGGTAGTCAGCTAGGCTTGGGTGCTGAAATTGGTATCGCAACAACTAAGCTGCACGCATACGGGCCTATGGGCTTGGAGTCATTAACTACTGAGAAGTATTTGGTGAATGGTGTGGGGCAAGTTAGGGCTTAGGCTTTGATGAGTTGATGATGAGGGCTAGCTTTGCTAGCCCTTTTTTGTGGCTACGCACTAAAGCTCATCCCTCTAATCCAAATATGTCAAAAGTCACTACTGAAATTTATAAGAAATCAAACAAAAGTTGTTTTCTACTTCGGTTAAGTTGGCATTGCTTTCTTAGTTGGAGCGGTGTCAACTTGCCGCTAGCATAAATGGTTTATTATTGTCCTCGGAAGTATGGTCGGTGAATTGCTGAAGTTGCGATGACTTGATTTTCTAGCTGCTTAATTTCAATAGGTTTGAAGGAGACTGATGACGCGGCGCGTGAATATATATCGAAAGGGGAAGAAAAGTACAGCTAAGGTTTCAAAAACTCTCTGCCATTTGAGGTTTTGGCGTTAGGTAATAGAAGCGACCGAATCGGTCGCTTCCATTACTACATAATCGTCTATGGTACCTAGGTACAGCATTAGACATGTCGTGGTGTTTATTCCTAAAAACGCTGTAAAGGGACTTTTATTGCTTGCGTCGCGCTTGGAATACAATTACAACGCTTGTTAGCATGAATAGAGCAATAGCACCTGGTGCACTGACGCTTCTAAACAATATGCTTTCATCGCGGGCCAACGAAAGGCTTGTGGCTTTGTTGTCCTCGTCAAATGACAAAACGTTGATATCACCCTTAATATTCGGGCTAAAATCTTTAAATAACGTTGCTATACTCCAATCGTGAGCTTGAAATCCTGAAAAGATAAATCCGTCGCCACGATCTTTGAAATACACCCACTTAATTTCTGAGGCATTGACGTATCCACCGTTCTTGACTTCATCAGGGTCGTCAATAAAGGCAGATACTGGATTCGAAGCCAAATAACTCATCGTAACACCACCGCCGATGCCACCACGCCCGCTAATCAGACCTATTAAACCGTAATTGTTTCTATCCTTGATCACCATCATAACGATTTGATTGGGTATATCTAAGCCAGTGTTTGAGCTAAACGGAAGCAAAGAACCTCCATCGGCTATATTGCCCTGGTAATTATAAAAATCTGCGAACGAACTGGCATTACTATCCTTCTGAATGTCGTAAGCGTTTATACGTTGGCCATTGACCGTTATTAATGCAGCATTGGCCGACGCGACCAAGCCGACGATCAATAATAGGCTTGTGATAAAGCTACTGCTTATTTTTTGAAACTTCACTACTTTTACTCCGTTTGAAAAAATGGCTTTGTTAAAATAAAAAGGCCCAAACTCGTTTAGCAATATCTATGCCTTTATTTTAAACACTATTTTTATCAGCATGTTAGCTTCTTTTTTTTTAGTTGTCGCTTAATAAAAAAATAAATCTTCTAGAAAGTGTAAAATTTTTTGACAGGTCAATCAAGTGGAAACTCTAATCCGTCTTCACCATATAACCTAGTCAAGTTAAAAGCTCCTAACAGCAAAGACATGGTTTCAAATTCTGAGTTCGTAAAATAATGTTTGATATCATCCTGAAAAGACAAAGTCGAGGGATTTTGCAGATTTGTTCTGCTTGGTAGAGCAACTTTGTTGCTTGAGTATTGGCCGTAAAAAAAAGTAGAGCTAGGGCCTAATTTTTCTTTTATTTTCTTTAACTCACCAATAGGATCTGCTTTTATCTTCTCGTAAAACAATATGCAAGGTCCATCAGCTTCGAAGTCTGAGAGTGTTATAAAGTAGGTCAGTGTCCAGTTGACCATTTGCTTTTCATTCAAGGAGCCCAGTTTATGAATTCTCTGTATCAGCTCAAATTGCTCATTATCTAACCTTCTCATCAGTTTTGTATTATTCAAATATATTTCTAAATCTACCGGCCATAACCAACCCTTTTGACTGGTCTTACTTTTCGACAAAATTACATCAAAAGGATTTCTAATTAGGATAATTACGTTAACGTTTTTGAAATGTTGGTAGATCGCATAGCTGCTTAAACTAACAAATATGTCTTTTACAATAATGCCTGAATAACTCAATTTTCGATTATCATAATTCACTCTTCGATGAAAAATTTCACCAGCAAAGGCCTTTTTGTAAAATTTTACAATTTGAGAGCCTCTATCCAATTGGTCATTGTATGCATATGGCTCGAAGCCTTTTTTACTTCCAATAACTTCTGGGTGAAAAGGCTCAAAAACTTGTAGTGCTGTTCGATCATTGCTTAATATGGAAGATAACCAGGTTGACCCGCTTCTTCCCTCACTAATCAGCCAAACTACTGACCCATAATTGCCCAGCAGTCCGTTGATTCGAATAAATAAGTTTCTCAGCGGAAATATGAAAAAACGCTTGGCATAGTCTTTTAAAGCAAAATAGTTCATGTGTTTACTGCGCAAATCTTTGTCCTTTAGCGAACATAATGGCTGCGAACTCTTCTAATCGGATAGCTCAACGATCGCCTATCACTCATTAAATTACTATTTATTGCATCTTTTGTAAAATAACACTCATCTTGTGCTCTGTTAGATATGTTTCGTGTAATTAATTGACTATCCACTGCGTTTTTAATGATGTAGATTTTTCCAATTGATAATAATTATCTTGGGGGGTTGTTGGCTTCCTTTGTACCATTTTTGCTTCGAATTTAGATCAAATAATTGATATTATACGAGATGATTTGATAACACATTGCCCTCGGCATCATCAGTCTATATCCTAACCTAAGGCAGTTCTTTGTATCTCATACTGGTATCGCGTTTATTGAACTTGATAACTCTGGTTAATTCTCTAAAGATTATAAATTTTGAGATGCGTTTTGCTGGTCGGTACAATAAATTAATAGGTAATTTGCCTCAATTCACCGTAACGAAACCGATGTTTCTTCTTAATGAGGTTAAATTAATGGTTTTTATGAATGTAAAAATAATGGGTATGTCAAAGTGAAAATGGCAACCGTTCAATTTAAAAAAATATTTTTGTTTTTTTCTTTTTTTTATTACGTTGGTTTTCTGTCATTCATTACCGGAATCTATGGTGGAAAAGTTGATGATGCCTTTACCGTCTACGCAGGTGGTTCAATAGCTAATCAGTTATGGGGTATTGGACTGCTTATTATGAGCGTCACGTTAATATGTAAATTGAAAATAGTAACTGCTAGTTATTTCGTTAAAAGTTTTTTTTTATGGGGGTTATTAATTGCGTGGTTCGTTGCTTCTATCAGTTGGTCTTATGCACCTGCTATATCATTTCGGCGCGTGGTTGCGTTTAGCTCACTCGTATTGGTATCCTTTTGCTTAGTACAGATGTTTACAGCAAAGTCACTTTTGCGCTTTTTTGTCGTCGCTGTTTTCATAGCAAGTTGCATCGGTATCTTAGAGGCAATTTTGTATCCTCAGAATGCATTTATTGGTTCAGGTATTAGAGCTGGCGCGTTCACTGGATTTTATTTTGATAAAAACGGTGGTGCTAGGGTATACGCTTATTCGTTATTGATTATCGTTGGTTTAGAGTTTTACAAAGAGAGATGGGGTCTTGCTGCGCTTCTTGCTATTTCAACTTGCTTGCTAATGAGCAGATCTGCTACTGCAGCAATCATGTTGATTGTCGGATGTTTATTAATTTTCATGTTCAAATATTGGAAGGCTAACACTGCGTCAACTAATTTTTTGCGATTAGGGCTTCTCTTAGTTGTATTAACCATTAGTGGCTATACTTTGCTTTTGCTACATGATGTCTTACTTGAATTTTTAGGACGAGATGCTACTTTGACAAATCGGACTATTATCTGGCAATTAATAGAGCCATACATTTTAAAAGAGTTTATTTTCGGTTACGGTTTCGGAGCGTTTTGGGCTAGCGATGCTGTTTTTGGTTTTTTAGATAGATGGAGTTTTATTGGTAACGCTCATAGTGGGTATTATGAAGCAATGCTGCAAGGGGGGATCGTATGCCTTTTAATAGTATTAGCAATAGCTTTTAAATCACTTTACTTGTTATTTAAAGCTTATATAGTGGGTAAAAGCGGGGCTTTGACCGCGACGCTAATAGCTATATTTTGTATTCAATTGGCTGTAAACTTTATCGGCTTTATTGTTCTGAATCATAATAGTGTAGACATGTTTTTATTTTTATTGGCATTTTTTATGATTAACTCGCTGCCGTCATCAAATCAAGAAATTGAATTGAAAAAATAGGTTAAAAATGTGGAAAAAATTGGCTTTATAATTTTGACTCATGACAACTCAAGTCAATCTTTAACCCTACTCTCTAAACTCAATCAGTTATACGATTTTCCGCCAATAGCTTGGCATCATGATTTTTCGCAATCGGATTTTCCAAAGTCAAAATTAACGGTCAATGTCAATATGGTGCAAGATTACGTGAAAACGTCTTGGGGGACTTTTAGTCTAGTTGAGGCAAAGTTAAAAGCACTTAAATTACTTTATAATATATCCTCTCCGAAATACTACCTTACTTTAAGTGGTGCAGACTACCCAGTGAGAGCAGCAAAAGATGTTTTGCATAGTTTAGATACCTTGGAAGGGGACGTATTCATGCGCTCAGTCCGGGTTCCAATTGGTAACTTTAATAAGCCTTGGGAAAAACAATATTATGATCGGTATTGTTCTTTAAAGTTTTTATTTCAAAGGAAAAACAAAAATAATATAAAAGTAGTTAGTCAAATCACGCTAATTAGAAACCCGTTAGTTACAAGGTTCTTCAATCCGTTTAATAAAAATCTGCAGTGTTGGGGAGGGGAGTTTTGGTACACAGGAAATGCAACAGCCGCGCAATACCTACTCGACTATGTCGAGAAAGATGAATTCGGAGTTGTAGAACATTATAAAAATACTAAAATCCCCGATGAATCTATTTTCCAAACAATTTTTAAAAATGCGCCCAAACTTCGTTGTATCGACAACAATTTTCGATATGTTGACTGGTCTGAAGGTTTGTCAAGCCCTAAGAGTATTAATAGTGAAGATATCTATAAGATACAAGGAACTGGCGCTCACTTTGCCAGAAAGTTTGATTCTGTAAACTCACTAGAAGCAATGAAGCTGATAGATGCGACCTTAAACATTTGTTGATGCTTTCGTCTTGTATCAATGCGAATCGGTGAGTAATTTTAATATTCTTTTCGGCCACATTCCAAAAAAAACGAATAACATGCTAGCTTGCATTATTATTGATGCCGAACTTATGCCTATCAAAAATAGTAGACTCGGTGGAAGTTCTTCTATGGCAAAAGAGGCGATTGCCGCAGTGACGGTTGTTGCGACGAGTACTTTTAATGCATCAGTCCAAAAATCAACATCGACTGTTTTTAGCAACCTATAAACGGCATAGTATCCTATTACTAAATTGCATAAAAAGTCTAAGCCAATGGCTGCAGCTACGCCTAAGATGCCAAATTCTTCAATAATAAAATAAGTAAATATTAATAATATAAATGTCTTTATTGTGTCTGCTTTTAAGCCAATATTCGATTTTCCAAATGCAGCTTGAAGTGTTTCTGTGAATGCAATAATCATTTGTAAGCCAGATATAAGCGCAAAAATGATGAAAAAGGTTGTTGCACCGCTCCATTTAGTACCAAAAATATCAGTGATCACTTCCTTGCCAAATATTCCCATAAACACGAAGACAGGAAGAGTTAACATGAATACGCAAATGGTTAACTCTTTAAATAGGTGCCCTACGACAACAGGATTGCTGGTTCGCCCAGAAAATACCGGCATTGCGTAAGAGTTAATCCCTGTTAACAGAGCCTGTTTAGGCAATTCAACTAGACGCCTTCCGAACGAGTAAAAACCAATTATTGCTGGGGTGGCAACGATTGATAATATAATTACAATTCCACGGCCAAACAATCCAGATAGTAACTTTCGAAAGCCTATGGGCATGCCTTCTCTACAGATTAATACGAATGTTCTTTCACACGGTTTTTGGTTGAAAAGTGGTTCGTCTGTTGTTAATAAAATCAAGAATGCTACAGCGTTCATTGTAGTGAGTTGAATTATTAATGACCACTCGCCGCCTCCTAAATATGCGCATGCAATCCCCAAAATAGCCCCAATAACTTTTCCCCAAAGGGATCTCAACGCAAGAGTTTTAAACTCTCTCTTGCACCTAAGTTTGGCAATATATGGGCGTGCAAAAATACTTGTAACCACAGCTATCGTAGAAAAAATTAACATTTTCCAAACCGAAGATTCACTATCTATTATAAAATAAATAGCTGCAATACCGAGGATACTTAAACCGGAAGTTAAGCCGCCAAACCAGAAAACGGTGCTTAATTCTTTTTTTGAATGCGCATTTTTACGCACCAAAGGTGATTCAAAGACAGAACAATAAAAACTAGATACCAATTCACATAAAACGATAGCTAGCGTACCTAAACCCAATTCTGTAGGTGTCAGAAAAAATGCAAAACTGAAGAATGAGAAAACTGATAAGATAATTAATCCAAAGTTTCCAAAGAACAGCCAGAATATATTAACAAACCTTCTTTTACTCATCGTTCAAACTTTCAACCTTAATTAATATCTTCGAGCGAATAATCTAATACTTTGCTTATAGAGCTCGATGATAACTGTTTCTTATTGGATCGCCACCAATAATATAGATACTTCTCATGCGTTCAAAAGCAGGCCACTAAGACACGTATCAATAGAGAATAAGGATGCGGAATTTGTGCAGAACAAGGCTAAAAGTCCCTATTTTTGTAAAAGATAGAAACATATATGCTATTATTTTCACTAGGTCTTTACGTCAGTTTACTGCATTTTTTAGGCCGTATTAATTAAGAGTAATTTGTGAGTTTATCAATGTAACTCCATCATTTATTAGAATTATTAGGGCATTTATGAAATGTAAATTAAGTACTCAGTCTAAATTAAAAAGTGTCCCTAGGAATGGGCGAACCGCCGAACAATTACGTAATCATTTTATAGTTGAATCTGCAATAGCTCAAAAGCTTTTGAGTGCACCAAGAGAAGAGCGGTCTGCTATTTACTTGTCTATGTATGATGAACTTTTTGAGAAAGTACCTGACCACCCTCGACTTAACATACGAAATAATAAAAAATTAAGTCAACGCTCGACTAATAATAAGCTGAAATTAGTCAACCATTTGTTGAACGACACAACAACATTTGCAGAATTTGCTCCTGGAGATTGTCGCTTTGCTTTTCGAGTTGCTCAAACAGCAAAGAGAATATACGGGATTGATATTTCAGAGCAATATCATCAGCAAGAAATATTTCCACACAATTTTCAGCTAATAATTTATGATGGATACACCTTATCAGAGATTCCTGATAATTCGGTAGACATTGTGTTTAGCGACCAATTAATTGAGCATATTCATCCAGAAGATGTTGAACATCATTTTAGTATCATTAAGGAAATGTTAACGAAAAATGGAAGTTATGTTATGCGAACCCCCCATAAATCCTCTGGGCCTCATGATATTTCAGTTTATTTTTCTGATACACCTCTCGGTTTCCATTTGAAAGAATGGGATTACGCTCAAATAAAAGAGCTTTCAGAGAAGATTGGATTCAATGTTATGAAAACCTATTGGTTTGCGAAAGGTTTTAAATGTAGATTACCGAATTACTATTTCTTAATTTTAGAGAGGGTATTTGCTTTTTTGCCGTCTATTATATCTCGTAAAATCAGTAAGTATTTTATTCCCTCTGTTTGCTGCGTTTTCCAAGTGTCTAAATCAGAATAATGAAGACATTTGCAAGAGTCTGCCAAAATATAGTGGTATTTTATTTCTTGATTTTGTACGCTGTAGCCATTAGGGCTCCAACAATCCAATCGCAGAAATATCGAGTCACCCTATGAGGCACAATTTTTACGCCAGTTGATTCAGGAGCGTAACCTAATTGTGTGAAATCTTTTAGATAAAAGGTCCTTAACTTGTCAAATATAACCTTATCAATCTCAACTATATTGGAAGGTGATCTATTCTTCCAATTGAGTTCTGAATTAGATTTATTAAATAAAGATGGATATGCTTCAAGGACTAAGTTGATTCCATCTTCTAACTTGAATATTCGTATACTGTCATCTAAAAAGTCTGATTGAAGTCTAATGTGATTTGCTAATAAGTAAGGGTTTTTTGCATAAACATATTTACAGAAAATAACGAAAGCACCAAAGCTAAAGTACTTAAATTTGGCGTCAACTTTTTTTCTATAAGTATATTCGCTTATAAATCTATCTATCGGGTGTCTTACAACAGCAAACTTTGATGAGCAAATTTTAGTAACTCCAAGCTTAGTTAATAGTTCCAAATGAAAATGCTGCGGGGGACAGGGTAGCTCTTCTTGGAATTTTAAATCAAACACAAGTTCCACGTTGACTGCCAAATGACTTTTAAGGCTTGTGCCGGCTGTTTTTGGGATATGTAAAAAGAGCACTTGTTCTCCATTTAGCTCCCTTAATATTGGCATTTTTGTCTCCTCACCTTATCGGGTTTTTATTGTTAAATAAATTCAGAAGTAAATTTCGATAATGTTTTGCAGAACTGGATGAAAGAAATCTTATGACCTCATTTTTTAGTTTTTTAGATTCTACCTTTGAGTTAAAGGTTCTTTTGATAACAGTAACCAACTCCTCAACATTCAAATACTCAACCAAAGGCGCTACTTTACCCCCCTGCAAAATCTCCCTCGCACCGTGCGGACAATCAAAAGCAACCACTTGCGTTCCAACTGACATTGCCTCAACAATAGCGTTCGGGCTCCCCTCAAACCGAGAAGATAATACAAACAAATCTGCCGCTTTAACTTCCGCAATTACATTTTCTGAATATCCCGCCAAAGATACACATGCCTCTAAGCCAAGACTTGTGATTTGTTTTTCTAAACTGGCCCTAAGTTCACCTTCTCCAAAAATGATAAGCTGACAATCTAGCTCTTTATGCACCTGATAAAATGCATCAATTAGCATATCGAAGCCCTTTTGGTAAGCTAGGCGGCCTACCGCGACAATAACTTTGGACTTTTTTTCTAATAACCAAGGATGAGTCGGGCTTTGCATGGAAGCCTGCTCGGTTTCTTTTGTAATGACAGGGTTTGGAGCAATTACTACATCCTTTTTTCTTACAATGGTTGTCGCTACTAAATCATCCGCAACGCCCTGTGAAACAGCAATCACAGGATTCGGAATAAATCGATATACAAAGGGCGCAATTATATAAGCTGCTTTCATTACTTTGTTTGAACTCACTTTTTTGTCAAGTGAAAATGCATTGCGCTCGCTAACGCTTAGCTTCTTCAGCCAACCCAATGATAAGCAAACAAACGCCGTAATAACGTTGATATGAGTAAGAACAGCTAAAATGCCATCAGGTTTAGATACTTTTAACGCGCGGCGAAGAGGGCCAAATGCGTCAAGTGTTCTGCGGCAGTTCAGCTCTATCAAATTCACTTGAGCTGATAAGTAAACTTTGTTAACGCCGCCAGCCGTAATCAAAATCATATCTACGTGGTCTCCGTCTTCACAAAATTGATTTGCTAGGCGCACCATCATTTTTTCAGCGCCACCACCACGAAGATCGTGCAATACAATCGTTATTTTGGCCATTATGTTGTCGCCTCACACAATGCTATATAGTTGCTGGCAACCTCTGTATAAGAAAAGTGATCGACCGATTCTCTTAAATTCTTACAAGGTAATGTTTTGTACTTACTAATGGCATTAGATAGTTGTTCAATATCTAAATGTTTAACTAAAGCGCCATTCTCACCATTTACAATTAATTCATTAGGCCCTGTAGGGCAGTCGAATGCAATAACCGGAGTTTCTAATGCCATTGCTTCAACGAGGACTGTAGGCATGCCTTCATGTCGAGATGATAAAATGAATGCGCAGGCATATTTAATTAAATTGTAAGGGTTTGATGTATATCCGATAAACGATACTGAGTTATTAATTTCAAGCTCTCTAGAAAGTAACTTTAAACTATCTTCATCTTCACCTGCACCTGCAATGACAAGCTTTGGTAGTTTACTGTCAGATTTACTTGATAGCGCATAGGCATGTAACAGAAGGTCAAAGCCTTTTTGTTCAACCAGTCGGCCAACAGCAATGAAATAGTCCCCTTGAATTGGCAACGGTAAACCGCAGTTTGATAGTTCAAACATTTTTTCAGATATGACAGCATTTGGCACAAAGTGGATTTTACTTTTTCCCCAAATGGTAGATGCAGCAATTTGCTCTTTGAGCGCTTTAGATACCGCCACCACGTTGCCATTCATTAAATATAAGCTGTAAAATGCTCTTATGGCCCAAGGCGCGAGCTTCTGGTCGCTCACATCAAAAGCACAATGGCGAGTATATATAACATTAATACTAGGAAAGCGTACTTTGCAAAAAAGCGCCATTAGGTTTGCAGTTTCGGTAGCTGCAATGATAGCTGTAATATCTTGAGTTTTGATAACCTTAAAAAGAGCATTAAGTTTAGCGATAAACCCAGATGAAACTGGCGCACGAATCGCACGGTGAGATTCATTCAAAATAGAAAATCCATCTTCACTTTGGCCATGTCCATTTAATACGAAAAAAGAATACCTGACGCCCTTTTCAGTCAAGGCCATAGCTAAGTTTTGATGGACCCGCTCTACGCCACCACCTTTTATAAAACATTTATGAAGAAACAGAATATTAGTGTCCATTTCAACTCTTTTTCATTTTGTGTTTCAAAACGCAGTAAATACTGTGCGGATTAGTTGTTAAGTAGCGCCATAAAAACTTTTTAGGTTCAGTTGTCGCTCGGTGTAGCCACTCTAAACCTGCATTTTGCATCCACAATGGAGCTCGTGCATAGTCGCCGGTCACATAGTTGTAGCAGCCACCACATGTAATGATAACCGGTACCTTTAACCTATGTTTGTTATCGATAATCCACTTTTGTTCTTTTGGTTTCCCCAAGCCAACCCATAAAATGTCCGCGTTAGAATTGTTTATTTGAGCCACAATGTCATTGCTTTGAGCGTCGGTGAAGTAACCGCTCAGCGTGCCTGCGATATGAAAATTAGGATATTTTACGGACAATATAGTGGCGCATTTCTCAACAACCTCTTTTGTGCCGCCAAATAAAAAATGTTTTACGTTGTCTGAGCACATTGTTGGAATATCATGAATAGTATCAGTAGTTGCACTTCTTTCAGGGATCAACGGACCATCTGTCCATTTTGACATCGACACAACGCTTTGCCCGTCGGCATGAATGATGTCTGCCTCTGCGAGCGATTTATTAAACTCAGGATCGCTATTTGCCAGAGAAATACCGTGGCCATTTGAGTCAAAAACTATCAATGGTTTTTTAGCTGTAGGATTTACTTTGTATGCTTTAGTTGTGCCTACCATCAATTCAACCAACTGCTTCCTATCAATACAAGCCGTTTTCAACCCACCTACATTTGTAAATGTGACTTCTTCTAATTTCATCTGCTCAACATCCGGTTGAAACTCATGCTAAATAACAATTTTTTGTCCTTCAAAGAAATCATCTGCTCATTTAAATAGAGCGAGTGTATATACGTGAGGTAAATTCCCTGAGCATTACGCGGGAAATTGCCATTAATGGCTTGCAACAACTAAGCCATAATTCTACCAAACTTTACACAAGTCCCATAGAGTTTTGATTGATTTCTATACGCAAGAACAATTCCTCATATCACCATGTATCACCGCTCCAAGGTATAATATGAGCCTAGACGAATCCTTAATGACATTTTCAAATTAATTCTAAAAAACAGCCATAATATTCAAGGGCATTTGTGACAGTTAAGCAATACACTTTGCACTTATTGAGTCTCACGCTCCTACTGCTTATGTCGGGAAGCTTTGCCCTGTCCGAAATAACCTTCACTGAAAAGCTTTTCAATTTAGTCAAAACACGCTACAACCAAGAAGCAGAAACAAGAGTACGCGACTGGCAATCCCTCCTAGAACAGCAAAAAAACAACGCCACCGACGATCAACTCTACGAAGTAAACCGCTTCTTCAACCAAATAGACTTCGTCACCGATAGAGATCACTGGGGTAAAAACGACTACTGGGCCACTCCCATCGAGTTGCTTGCCACTAATGCGGGCGACTGCGAAGACTTCACCATCGCCAAGTATTTCAGCTTAATTGAACTCGGTGTATCATCCGAGAAGCTACGTCTTATGTACGTTACTGCCACAAGACCTCGCCAAGCGCATATGGTACTGGCATACTACGAAACGCCAACGTCAGTACCGCTGGTTTTAGATAATATTAATAAGCGCATATTGCCAGCAACACAAAGACGAGATTTAATTCCCATTTACAGTTTCAATGGTGATGGCTTGTGGCAAGCAAAGTCACAAGGGCAGGGGCGTCGGCTGCAGTCTAAAAACAACAATAGTTTATGGCAAGAATTAACGGAACGAATGAAGCAGGGATACTAATATTCTTGCATATAGGGTTATATAATTTTGAAGAAGGTGCGCGCATTAAACGCTGCGCATTTTTTTAAGGAAGGAAGCAGCGCATGTCGTTAGCGAAACAGTTTGGCATTGGTTTTTTTGTGGTTTTATTTTTAGTGTTCATCGGTACGCTTTGGGTGAACGTCAACAATACACGTGACTTTATACAGCAACAATTGGCTTCACACGCCCAAGACACAGCCACATCCTTAGGTCTCTCCATTACACCTTATGTAGGTGATGAGGAGAATGTGCCAATTATCGAAACAATGACAAACGCTATTTTTGATAGAGGCTACTATCAATCAATTCAGCTCAGCGATGCTGATGGCAGCCTTGTGCTGGAAAAAAGCAATCCCAAAGCGATGCAGTCCGTGCCCTCGTGGTTCATGAACATGTTTGAAATTAAAGCGCCGGTTGCTAGTACGAATTTAAACACGGGTTGGCAAATTGCCGGTACCTTGCAAGTAACCAGTAACCCTGGCTTCGGCTATGAGCAATTATGGCGAAATACGGTTGACACTTTTTGGGTGATTGTTGCCATTTTTATATTAGCCATGATTTTTGTCTGGGCTATGGTTCGACTTATTACGCGCCCTTTAATCGACGTCGTTGGGCAGGTGGAAGCAATAAGTAACAAGAATTTTGGCGTGGTTAAAGATGTGCCTAGCACGCCTGAGTTAAGTACTTTTGTGAATGCCGTGAATCGAATGTCCGCGAAACTCGCGACAATGTTTCATCAATTAAGTGAGCAGTCGGAAAAATATCGTCAGTTTGCATACTCCGACTCGTTAACCAAAGTCGGTAATAGAAGAGCGTTTGAACTGTCTTTGCGAAAAATGTTAACTGACACCGAGGAACACTCTCAGGGTTTTGTTATTATCATTCGCTGCAGCAGTTTGGCGCACGTGAATAAGGCCTTTGGTGGTGAAATGGGCGACGCTTACTTGTTAAGTATGAGTGAGGCCATTAAGAAAACAACGTCACAATCGTTTTCTCAATTTAGCTTGTATCGCTTAAATGGTGCCGACTTTGCATTACTCATTGAAGATAGTTCCAAAGAGCAGTGCGCGTCGTTACTGAATAACTTGGCCACTACTTTTCTAAGATTAGAGAAGACCGAGTACGAACAAGGGACAGCACACATAGGTGCCTCAGAGTTTTTATGTGGTAACGACCTAAAAGCAACAATGGAGAAGGTAGACAGCGCGCTCGCTATTGCTAGCACGGCTTCAAGTAGATGGCAGTTGGCTTCAAACTTAAGCGTTGTGCAAGGAAATGAGGCTTGGCGAGAGCAAATTCAAAAACTAATAGATATCGGTACCGCGGATTTTGCTAAGCAACCAATTGTTTCGCCAGCCGGTGAGGTGCTATACGAAGAGTGGTTTGCTCGCCTTCCTAATCGTCTTACTAGTGAATCCTTGCCCATGGCTCAATTGGTGCCAGCGTCGATGAGGCTCGATTACGCTGAAAAGTTGGATCAAATGATATTGTCTGAAGCGTTTTCAAAAATTCCGTCTGCGGCAGGTTCAGTTGGTATCAATATTTCCCGAGTTTCACTATTAAACGCTGAATTTCAAGCATGGCTATTGTCAAAACTGCCACAAAACAGTGAAAGTTGCACAAGGTTGGTGCTAGAAATTCCAGAGCGAGCGCTGGTGAATGATGTGAATCAACTATCTGGCTTTGTAAAAACGCTTAAACAGCTTGGTGTGAAAATTACCGTCGAGCACTTTGGTGCGCAACTTGCCGGTATAAAACATTTACGCGACATTCGCCCTGATTACTTGAAGCTTGATGGTCGTTTTATTCGAAACATCCAGAATGAGCCGGACAATCAGTTGTTTGTACAATCTTTGGTGTCAATTGCTCATGGTTTAAACATTGAAGTTATTGCTGAAATGGTTGAAAGTTTAGAAGAATCGGACTGGCTTAAAAGCGCAGGAATAGACTATCAACAGGGGTATTTTATTGCTGCACCCAAAGCAAATAATAACTAAGTTTAAGATTAAATAGCACGTATCTTGCACCTACTTGGTTTTGCTGGTGATTATTGTGTTGCTTTAATGACCAATGCTATTTAAAATTACATACGAGGCGCTGTATGCGTAATTTCTATGCGAAAATTAATTGTATGCCTCAATATTTTAAGGAATTTTACTATGCGTCGTTTTATCACATGTGCAATGCTACTCTCTTTGAGTGCTTTTTCTGTTTTTGCACAGCAAGTTACTACTGTAAGTTTGTTTGGCGACGAGGTACAGCCGGGAAATCGGTTGCATGATGTTGTGGTTCAGTTAATGGAAAAGGGAAGCACAACACCACAGGCTATCTCTGGTGCAATTGACCAATCGATGACAGAAGAAGATACCACTCTTACACCTGATGCAAAGTCTGCAGTTGCATTCAACGTTCCGCTCTCAAATGCGTTTTACCGTGAAATGGTTGTGTTAAACAGCCTAATCGAAGTAACAAAAACACTCATTGAAGAAGATCCTGAGAAAGTCATTGAAGTTATTACCTTGGGCGTTGTGCTATATCCTGATTTTGCACAAGAAGTATTAGACGCAGCGGCATTAACAGGTGTTATTAGCCCTGACGACGCTTTAATTGCTGCGCTGCAGGCAGGCGCAAATCCAGCAAGCGTTTCTTTAGCAACAGCTGCTGGTCCAGCCGTACCACAACCGATTGATCCAATTGGCATAGGTATCGGCGGTGGCGGTGGTGGTGGCGGTGACCCAACAGCTTCAACAAACTAGCTTTAACTGGTTTTTTATTTTAAAGTAAGTGACATATTTAAAGCCCCTTAAGTAGGGGCTTTTTTGTATCTTATAAATGTGACAATCTACTAAAAAGAATAATATAAAAAGTGCAAAGCAAAACATCTAACATTCTATTTTATGGCTTATTGACTATCGTATTTTTGCTACCTATTCCGTTAGGAGCAAATCGACCGTGGGCATGGAGTTTCTTCCAAGTATTAATATTTGCCCTTTCAGTGGGATGTGCTGTCCATTTTCGCTCCAACAGATGGTTGGGTGTGGGAAAATATCTCAAAATGGTGTATTTGTGGCTAGCGTTTTTGATTATTGCTAGTTTTCAGGTAATTCCAATGCCGGAGTTTTTGGTCGCGTTTGTTTCACCCAATGCGCATCAAATACAAGTCGCTGCACAAACGTCCACCTTCTATTTTTCGCTTGACCCAGGGCAAAGCGCCATCAGTTTCTTTAAGCTGCTTGCTTACTTTTGTTTATTTGTTTGCACACTAGTGCTTGTTAATGATGAAAAACGCATCAGGTTGTTACTGACAACAATGGTCGCAGCTGGCACGCTTCAAGCTATCTACGGTGCGTTAGAAATACTATTAGGCGCTGAGCAGAGTTTGGTGTTTGGGTTAGGTGTAAAGGATTCAGCAACCGGTAGCTTTGTCTATAAAAACCACTATGCGAATTTTCTTATGATGTGTTTGGCAGCCGGTATTGGTTTGATGGTGACTAGCTTACAAAAAGACCAAATGAGTTCACCTAAAGATTGGATGCGTTCGATGGCCACGGCTATGCTGGGAAGCAAAGCGCTAGTTCGTATCAGCTTGGCTATTATGGTGATCGCCTTAGTGATGTCTCGCTCAAGAATGGGTAACACAGCGTTCTTTATGTCTATGACAATCGTTGGTTTAATGGCGCTATTGTTGGTTAAGCAGCGAAGCAAAGGGCTGACAATCTTAATTATCAGTATGTTTATTATTGATCTGGTTATCGTCAGCGCTTGGTTCGGGCTAGACAAAGTGCAGCAGCGATTAGCCGAAACGTCGCTGCAGCAAGAAAGCAGAGACGAAGTTATACGAGACGCCTTACCTATGGTGCTCGACTTCCCTCTAACAGGCACCGGTGCCGGGAGTTTTTACAGCACTTTTCCGGCCTATAAGACCACTGACGTTCACTCTTTTTACGACCAGGCTCACAACGACTTTTTGCAGATGACTATTGAGTATGGTTTAACCGGTGCTGGTATTCTTGCGGTTTTAGTTTGTTTTGCATTTTATAAGGCGGTGAGGGCGATGCGCAAAAGGCGCAATTCAATTTTTAAAGGAACGTCGTTTGCGTGTTGCATGGTTATTATTGGGATGCTCTTGCATATGACGGTCGACTTTCCGCTTCAGGCATTTGCTAACGCCAGTTACTTTGTCATATTTGTAAGTTTGAGTATGATTATAAGTAGTTTGAAGCTGCGTCGAAGAAGAGTGCGCTCAAGTCAGTAAAAAAGGTCTTTGTGAAAATTAGAGTTGATACCTAATTTCTATGAAAATTAGCGCTAAATTAGCGCTAAATTAGCTTCTGTTGCATTTCAATACGGTATCGCTCACGAATGCATCCGTTTCTCTCATCCATCGGCATACTGAACGTTTAGCGTCATAGCGCTCTATAGCAGCGAGCACTCTCTCCTGACTTTGATAGTTACGAATACCCTGTGATATGCGTTGTTTTAGATACGGGCGAAGCTCAGCATAAAATGGGTGATTACTCTGATATAAAGCCAAGCCTAACTCTACAAATACGATGTTAACCTCAGCCTTTTTGGGGCCGTATTTATCTGCAAGCGTTAAGTAACTTAGCAATTCAGCATCGAACTCATTTGAGCGCCATTTATTCATGGCAAGTGATGCATAGGTTACTGGCCAAGTAGGGCGCATCTTGGCAGCTTTTATATAAAAACGTTTTGAGACTTCAAGACCAACTTCGTTATTCTCGTACCCACCAATCGCACCCCATTCATAGATTTGCGCAGAAAGGTCGGTATAGAGTGGGTGAGCAATGTGTTTTCTTCTGGCGCTAGCGACCGCTTTTTTAGCTTTTTCATAGCGAGCTTCAGTTTGTGGCTGTTTATTCATCTGCCATGCAGATAAGGTATTTTGTACAGAGTAAAAGTTTAAGCTAGCTAAGCCATAGCTTGCAGCATTATAAAAACCAAGCAGTGCAATAAAACCGAATGAAAAAACAAATAAGTGTTTACGACACATCAGCAACGCATATTTTAGTTGTTGACTGACTTTGTTTGGTGATCTGTTTTTTTGCGTTCTGTTCATTGCGCTCTTTTTGCGTAGTATTGCGGCAGATTTACTGCCAATTCAGGTTTTTGCTGATCATTAAGGGCACATCATAAACTAAGGTGTTTGCGGTGTCGCTATCGGCTAGTTCAGTAATCGCTTGCTTGCAGGCGAACATGTCGTTTGGCCGACGCAGCAGGCTGTGCATGTCCGAAGCAACGTAGGTAATGAGATTATCGGACAACAGGCGCTCTGCAACCTGCTGCACTTGTTCGTTAAAGCGTCCTGTAAAAGCACCAGCCGTCACTTGGAATAAGCAGCCAATACGCTGCAGTATGTGAATGCGGTTATAGTCGGCAATGATGTCACGGTTGCGCTCAGGATGCGGAATGATTGGCTGAATGTTGTTTTTCAACAACCAGCGCACCAGGTTTTCAATGCCTGGAGGAATGTGGCTATGGGGCAGTTCCAACAACAGCGCTTTGTTACCTTCCCATTCACCTATAAAAGGCAAAGAATCGGCTGTAACCCAGTTTAATATGTCGGGCGTAACACGAACTTCGCAGCTAAGGGCTAATTTTAACGGTACTTGCTGTTCTTTTAGTGCCGCAACGAGCTGCGTATATGCGGGTGTGATAGTGGCTAAGCTATTGTCAAACACACCTTGATGAATGTGGGGTGTGCAGACCATGTGACTGACACCTGTTTCATAGGAATGCTTTGCTAACGCCACAGCATCCTCTAGCGTTTTTGCGCCGTCGTCAATTCCTGGCAATATATGACTGTGCAGGTCTATCAAGACTTTAACTGTTCCGTTGGATAGCTTTGATACCCATACTGGTCATAGAAGCCTGAGTATTCGCCGGTCTTTTTAGCTTTCTTCAGGTCGACTTGATTGAGCACAACACCATCAACTCGATGTCCAATCTGCATAAAGCGAGATAAACCGTTGTTGATGATCTTGTAGCTAGTGCTGTCGCTTCTCACTACGTAAACCACCGAGTCGCAGAGTTTTGATACAATAACTGCGTCACTTACCGCTTGCGTTGGAGCACTATCAACAATAATATGCTCGTATTCTGCTTTGAGCTTAACCATCAGAATCTTAAACTGATCAGATGCAAGCAGCTCCTGTGGATTGGGCGGAGAGCTTCCTGCACAAATTAAATCGATGCCTGATTTTCCATCGCGTACAATACATTCTTCGATAGTGTGCGTACCTGCGATTAAGTTTGAGAGGCCAGGCTGAAAACCGGGTAAATCGAATTGTTTAGCCAGAGTAGGGCGACGCAAGTCGGTATCGAGCAGCAACACCTTGTTAAGCTGGCCCATTGCAAAGGCCAAGTTGATAGAAACAGTGCTCTTACCTTCGCGTGGCACACTTGATGTGACCAAGATAGTCTGCGAAGGCTTTTCTAAATTCAACAACTGTAGGCTGGTTCGTAAGGTTCTCACTGACTCACTAAACATGTGATGCTGATTGTCGAAAAAGTGGCGTACAGGTAAGTTTTGTTTTCTCTTGTGCGCCTGCCACGGAATAATACCCAACATCCGCTGCCCCAGTTTTCTCTCAACGTCATCAACAGAGCGAATGCCGCTATTGAGGGCCTCTAGTGATAATGCTAAAAAAACGCCTAACCCAAGACTTAATACAAAAGAGGCCACAATAATAAGGCCCTTTTTGGGTTTGGCGGGGTCGTCCGGTGGATTCGCCGCATCAAGAATGCGTGCGTTGGCGGATTCAAAACCACCTAGCTGATCTGTTTCCTTTAAACGCGTGAAGAATGAATTATACAATTGTTGGTTTGTGTCTACATCACGCTGCAAGGTTTTGCGTTGGTTTTCTAAATTAGAAAGTTTACGAAACTCACTTTTGGCAGCTTCAACATCTTTCTTTAGTGCTGCGACTTTGTTTTCAGCACTGCGAAACTCTGTGGTAATACCGGATATCAACACAGTAATCTGATTGCGAATACTATTCTTTACTGAATTAAGCTCCGCTGTCGCTGCAATCATGATTGGGTGCTTCGGGCCGTAAACTTCTTTTAATTCAGATACTTTACTTTCGGCAATCACTTCTTCTCTTTTTATATTTTGAATAGAAGGATGATTCAATACGTCGGGTAAGCTCGACAGCAGTGAAAAATCAGCCCCAGACTGATTTACCTGTTCGTAAATAGTTCTGTTTCGTTGCAGCAGTACCTGTGCGTCAATAAGCTGGTCGCTGAGTTGCTGTAGCTGCTCGGAGGCTAAGCCAACGACGCCATCTATATCCACTAGCTGCTCACGTTCATAGAATTCCGCTAGGCTGTTTTCAGCGGTATTTAGTTTTGTGCGCAAACCTTGCAAACTTTCATTTAGCCAAGTTGTTGCCTTGGTGGTCATGTCTAATTTGCTTTCTAGGTAGTTTTCAATGTAAACATCGGCGATAGTATTTGCAATGAGAGCAGCTAAAGCACGATCGGAACTTTCAAATGAAATGTCGACAACCTGTGTGTTCTTAATGGGAGCGATGCTTGAAAATTCAATTACTTGAGAGATAGCATATGAACGCCTAGAAGCTAGCTGCTCTTCTTCTGTTTTTTCAACTTCGATCACCTGCGGCAAAAACGGCAGTGCGTCTTTGATAAAATCTTTAGCAGATGTTATCGATTGAGAAAGACCGCTTTGATTCGCTTGAACAACCTCTAAATCGAACAGTGGGTTTTCGTAAAGGGCGAGTTCATCAACAACTTTTGCGGCAATGTGGCGTGAGCGCAATATTTGGTACTGCGTTTCGAAATACTCTTTTCGACTTGAATCAAGTCCGTAAACTTCTTCAATAGAAAGTACATTGGCCTGTTCAGCTTCAATCAATAGTGACGCTGTTGCAATGTAGCGAGGTGTCATCGATAACACAATCAGCGCTACGAAGATCGTTAGCAACAAGGCTAAACCGATAATGCGCCACATGTACCTTTTTATCGTGGTCAAATACTGACCGAAGTCGATGATATCCGTATCAAATAATTTTGCTTCAATTTGTTCGTTTGCGCGCGACGACATATAGGTCTCTATTCTTAGAAAAAGCGTTCTTGCACAGTCACGATATCGCCAGGCAATATTGTGTCTGAGGCCGCAGCTTCAATGGTAGTTTCAACGCCAGCGATTTTTCTGACAATGATAATTTTTTCTCTGGAGGCTCGCTCTGTATAACCGCCAGCTAATGCGGCGGCTTTGTTTACTGATAATCCTGGCTGATAAGGATAACCGCCTGCGCGTCTCACCGCACCGTCAATAAAAAACGGACGGTATTCAAGCACAGTAACCGACACCGATGGGTTTACTAAATAATCGCCACGAAGACCCGTATCAATTGTAGTTTCGACTTCGTTGACGGTAAGGCCAACTAAATTGATGTCACCTAGGAAGGGGTAATTAATCACGCCAACGTTAGATAGACGCGTTTGTACTGACAAGTCTTCTTGCCCAAATACGGTTATTTTAATGACGTCACCTGAGCCAAGGGTATATTGGCTTAAGTCAGCGTTACTCTGAGCTTGTGCCGGGGCGCAGACAGCAATAATAGAAACGAACAACAGCGTTAAATATCTTACAAATGAAGGTAACTTCAACGTCATAAATACCTCAATGTTGCCGACTAAAGCGTAAATAATGCGTTGATTATAAACTGATTTCGGTCGTATTCAATGGCAGTACGGTTACTTTCACGTTCGTCGTAAATATAACCTACTTCGATGTTCACCCAACGACGGAATTGATAAAACAAAGAGGCTCTAAATCGAATCAAATCGTCTTCACGAATACCAAATCCTTGTGGTTGACCTTCGTAGCGGTCGGTGCCCCAAGTGTAGGAAGCTGAGCTTCGCAGTCTTTCTAACCACTCATGACGCCATTCTACTTCGTAGTCACGACTTCGGATAAAGTTGCCTTCTCCATTTGTTTCATTTGTGTCGTTGCGCGTTGTGAATTCGACTGTGGAATACTCAACTGGTTCCCAAGTAATACCGGCGGCCCAATCGATACCGTTAAAGTCTTCGCGTAAAGGTGAATCAAAGTTCTTCTCTTGATAGCCGATTTTGGCAAAGCCAGAAGTTTGCGCCGTTGCTTCCCATTTCAAACCGACAAGGTAGGAAATTTGCTCGCTGTCCAACGGCGACAAAGGATTTGCATCAAACTTGTAAGCGACATCTCGGTAGATAATATCAAAGGTAGCATCGGTGACAGCTCCTATTCGATAGAAAAACGTACCGCCTAAGGTTGTGAATGTTCTATCACGCGCCAAGTACTGCGGCGCATTTAAATCATAATCACGGTTCGTGATGTTAAAGTTAACATCTAAGCGGCCATCGGCATTAAAGGCACCGTAGGAGTAAAGCATGTCAAACTCGCCTTGCTTGAATTTGTCAGGCGTCTCTAACGTTTGTGCGTTGCCAATTGAAAAGCCAGTACCACGGTCTTCATGACCGTCGGTATAGTTAATGCCTATATCGAGTCGATGGCGAGCGTTTAGTTCAAAATCAACGCCTGCGTTAAAGAAGTGATCAGTATAGTTATCCTGTGAGCTGCTATAAAAACGCTCATTGCGTAAGCGATAGCCAACGCGCACTTGGCTTGCACCAAAACTGTTCAGCATGACCACTTGCGGTGAAATAATCTGCGACCAGCTGCTTATTTGGTTCGCGTTAGAACGAATAACGTTGTCGTCATAGCGCAATGCTACGTCGAGGGTTGGAGTGACGTCGAAACTACCGAATTCTACGCTTGCTGCATCTTGGAACTGTTGTGCACTGACCCCTATGCTACTGATAATGCATAAAATCGCGGTTGTAACTTTTGATACCTTCATTCCTTTGCCCTTTTTGATGTAAACCTGTCTTGTTCATACAATCAAAATGCATGAAGCTAAGCACTTAAAGTGAACTATCGCCGACTTGACGTTTTAATTTTTATGTTGAAAGATGGTTTCTCTCAGTTTTGCAAGACCATGCAAAGTGTCTATCGAGCTATTCTTGTGTCAACCAGTCGCATTATCCTTTGCGAAAACGAGCATAAAATTTAGTCTCATTAAACATACTCAAGCATCCTCACGGATAAAGACAAAAACGACTGAGTTATTGTATCCTATCCATTATGTGTAAAACAATGAACAAATACTAAGCGGCCTAAAATCGACTTTTTAGATACTTTCAAGTAACACGTTAGTAATTTTTCATTGAATTGTCACAAATCAAGCGTTTATTGTAGCGCTTACCTTACGTTTACCTTGATGACGAATAGCATATTTACAGCAGACTGTTTAGATTTTTCGAGTATCAATCTATTACTCGTCTTGTAGACTAGTATTATCAGTTTCAATGCATATCACCGAGTGATAAAGCAACGAAGCATGCAAAGAATGTTTATTGCAAGCCTACTGAAAGTAAGCATGGTATGATTCACAAGAGATATCAAGCGTAGTCTTTTGTGTCTTGATGTAGCTGAGTAGAGAACCAGAAAAATAGGAACAGCACTCAGTGTGCCGGAACGACGATGAGAAAAGAAAAAACTAATATAGCCAGAGGCATTGGCATCATTGATTCGAACAAGAGTAGCTTCTCTACGCTTTATCGCCTTGTCGATCTTATTACCATCACCGTGCTTTACTTTTCAATTCTGTATTTATGCAACGTTGACATTGAGCCTTCAAGCATGTTGCTACTTTTTGTTGGAATTATCGGTTTTAACGTGACTGCAGAGGGGCTAGATTTATATCGGTCTTGGCGCACACAGTCAACCACCATCATGATCAAATATACGAGCGTTACTTGGACAATAACCGGCATCGTTATTATTGCATTTGCGTACTTTTTTCCTTCGCTAGCGTCTTATGGCGAAATCACTATTTTAATGTGGCTAATTGCGACCTACCCAGCGCTCTCGGCTTGGCGGATAATCTTTAGAGAGTTTCTTTTTATTTTGCGCAAACAAGGGCGCAACTCACGATTCGCCGCTATCATCGGCGCCACACCTGCCGGATATAACTTAGCATTGCAGTTGCAAAAAAATGAACATTTAGGTATTCGCATGCAGGGCTTATATGATGATCGAGAAGCGAGTCGATTACCTCATGAATTCCAAAACCAAGTGGTGGGAACGATTGAAGATGCATTGCAAGCAGCTAATCGTGGTGAAATTGACTATATTTATATAGCTATGCCAATGAGCGCAGAGTCTCGCATTATGGAAATTTTAAACCGCTGCAGCGACACAACTTGCAGCGTTTACATTATCCCTAACTTCTTTATTTATAATTTGCTAAACGCGCGCTGGCAAACAATAGGTTCGGTGCAAACGCTAAGCGTTTTTGACACTCCTTTTCAAGGAGCAAATAACGTATTGAAACGGGCAGAAGATATCATTATTGGATCTGGCATATTGGCGCTAATTGCTATCCCTATGTTGCTAATCGCAATTGGTATAAAAGTGACATCAAAAGGGCCTGCTATTTTTAGGCAGTCTCGCTATGGCTTGGATGGTAAAAAGATAATCGTATATAAGTTTAGGTCTATGAGCAGCCAAGACAATGGTGTCGCTGTTAAACAAGTAACGAAAGGCGACAATCGAATTACCCGGTTTGGCGCTTTTCTTCGTCGCACTTCGTTGGACGAGCTTCCGCAATTTATAAACGTGTTACAGGGCCGAATGTCAATTGTAGGTCCGCGTCCGCATGCAGTTGCACACAATGAGCAGTACCGAAAGTTAATTGAAGGCTATATGTTAAGACATAAAGTTAAGCCAGGCATTACAGGTTGGGCGCAAATAAATGGCTTTAGAGGCGAAACAGAAACCGTAAATAAAATGGTAAAGCGTGTAGAGTACGACTTAGACTATATTCACCGTTGGTCAGTCTGGTTAGACATCAAAATTATTATTGCGACAGTCTTTAAAGGTTTTGTCGATAAAAATGCCTATTAGTACTTAATCTTCGCTGGAATTTTCGTGTCTAATAGCGCGGTGCAGCGATGCGTGCGCCTCAAACAGTATCAGTATCCGGCGACCGATTGAAACTATCACCGACTCAGTGCTACTCACAACGGTTTATGTTTTTGCCACAATGAACAATCCTGAGCTTTCAACTCTTCTATTTTTGTATGCCAAAGACAACGACCGCTTCTGCTTTCCTAATAAATAAAATACCAAAAAATAACATAAATCACTCAATTGACTCAAAAATACCTAACGCCCCTTGTTCACATGTGCAAGAATAAGCCTATTAACATTTTATTAAAGAATGACCATTAGGCGAGGGTATGCCATGTCTTTAGTAGGCACCGTTTCATCCATATCAGCAGCAATCGACATCATCAATAAAAAAATTGGCGAATGGGTCAGCTATTTTACGTTTTTAATGGCTGCTATCACTTTTGTAGTTGTGATCCTACGTTATGGCTTCAATCTCGGCTGGATAGCAATGCAGGAGTCTATCGTTTATCTGCACGCAGCGGTGTTTTTGCTTGGTAGTGCATATACTCTGCAGCACGACGGTCATGTAAGAGTCGATGTGTTTTATCGTGGCTTCAGTGAAAAACGCAAGGCGCTAGTTAATCTTGTTGGCACGCTGTTCTTATTGTTACCCGTCATGCTATTCATTACTTTAGTCAGTTGGCACTATGTGTTGGAATCATGGCAAACGCTTGAAGGCTCAATGGAATCCGGTGGACTCCCATTTTTATACGTGTTGAAATCATTCATTCTGTTGTTTTCAATAACAATGCTTTTGCAGGGTATATCGGAAGTGATCAAGCAAAGTATGATTTTGGCGGGAGTTGCTAAATAGTGGAAATTTTGTCTCTCGTTTTGTTTCTTGTAGTTTGTCTATTTTTATTGATTGGGTATCCCGTTGCCTTGACGCTCGCCGGTACCTCACTTGTCTTTGCCGGCATAGGTATCTTTTTTGGCGCGTTCGACGCTAGTTATCTGTTAGCTACACCCAGTCGCTTATTTGGTATCGTGAATAACCAAACGCTTATAGCAGTGCCACTGTTCGTTTTTATGGGGGTTGTGTTAGAGCGTTCTAAAATTGCCGAAGACTTGCTCGTAGCAATGTCGGGCCTTCTAGGCCGTTTTAAAACCGGCTTAGGTGTATCAGTGGTGTTGGTAGGTATGTTACTAGCTGCCAGTACAGGTATCGTTGGTGCTACTGTAGTTACAATGGGTTTATTGTCTTTGCCTACTATGCTTAAGCACGGTTATTCGCCTTCTCTAGCGACGGGGACGATTTGTGCAACTGGTACCTTGGGTCAAATTATACCGCCTTCTATTGCTCTCGTTCTGCTTGGCGACGTGCTGTCGAGTGCTTATCAAAAAGCACAGCTCGATATGGGAATATTTTCTCCCGATAGTGTTTCTGTTGGCGACTTATTTGTTGGCGCGCTAATTCCAGGCTTAATCCTCGTTGTATTCTATTTATTATATTTATGGGCGGTGAGTAAGTTCAGCCCCTCACAGGTGCCTGCACACGGCCAAGAAAGTGAACACGCTAATTTGAAGGAACTGCTCCTTGCTTTACTGCCACCATTAATACTGATCACCGCTGTTTTGGGTTCTATATTGACGGGCAAAGCCACACCTACCGAAGCCGCCGGTGTTGGCGCTATAGGTTCGGTTATCCTTGCGCTATTGAAGAAGACAATTAGTGTTGGAAACACCAAGTATGTGGTGCGTGAAACGACAAAAGTGACTTCAATGGTATTTTTGATACTTATCGGAGCGTCCATTTTTTCGCTAGTTTTCAGAGGGTTTGGAGGCGAAGAGCTGCTGCAAGCCTTTTTTACTGATTTACCGGGCGGCGCATTCACGGCCATGCTGTTGGTGATGATTGTTATTTTTCTACTTGGGTTTATCCTAGACTTTATCGAAATTACCTTCGTAGTTGTTCCGATTGTCGCACCAATCCTACTCATGATGGGGCTAGACCCTATATGGTTGGGTATTATGATTGCGGTTAATCTGCAAACTAGCTTTTTAACGCCGCCCTTTGGCTTCGCTTTATTTTATCTTCGCGGCGTGGCGTCAGATTTAGTAAAAACGGAGCAAATCTATAAAGGAGTGATTCCGTTCATTATTATTCAGCTGGTTTTATTGGTTGTCATGGCTATTTGGCCAGAGATTATTACCTGGTTACCTTCAGTCGTTTATGACGGTAACTAGTCTTATTTCTAAAGGAGATTAAAAATGAAAAAGTCATTTGGTTTATTGTTTGCTGCTGCAACTATGTTCGCTGTAGTTTCTTGCGGCGGGAAAAGTGAGAACAGTGCAACAGTGACGGCAGGTAAGCCCGCCGAAACGATTAAATGGAAGTTAGTAACCTCGTGGCCAAAGAACTTTCCAGGTTTAGGTAAGGGGCCGGAGACCTTTGCGGAATATGTCAATGAGATGTCTGGTGGACGCTTAGAAGTGAGAGTTTACGGTGCTGGTGAGCTAGTACCTGGCTTTGAAGTATTTGATGCGGTGTCGAGTGGCAGCGTAGAAATGGGGCATGCTGGGGCGTATTATTGGAAGGGTAAAATGTCGGCAGCACCGATCTTTAGCGCCATTCCATTTGGTATGAATGCGACCGAAATGAATGCGTGGTTGCACTATGGCGACGGCATGAAATTATGGCGCGAATTATATGCACCGTATGGCGTTATTCCATTCGCAGGAGGAAGTTCAGGTGTACAAATGGCGGGTTGGTTTAATAAAGAAATCAATAGCCTAGAAGATTTTCAAGGACTGAAAATGCGCATCCCTGGTTTGGGTGGCGACGTATTTAAAGAAGTAGGTGGTCTGCCTATTACGCTTACCGGTGGTGAGTTATTTACCGCTCTGCAAACCGGCGCAATTGACGCAACAGAGTGGGTGGGCCCATACAATGACTTAGCATTTGGCTTGCATAAAGCAGCAAAATACTATTATCACAGTGGGTGGCATGAGCCGGGTACTTTGCTTGAATTTACCGTAAACAAAGCGGCATTTGATGCGCTGCCAAAAGACTTACAAAAAATAGTGGAAGTAGCTACGCGTGCTACTAATCAAGACATGTTAGATGAATACACGGCACGAAACCCGAATGCTTACAAACAACTTGTCGAGTATGGAACTGAAATGCGTGCATTACCTGCCGATGTTATTGACGCGCTTAAAGTCGCGACAGCAAAAGTGATTAAACAAGAGCGCGCCGACGACGAAGATTTCGATAGAATTTATGCATCGTATGATGCTTTCTTCAAAGATGTAAAAGCCTATCACAAGGTATCAGAGCAAGAATATTATGAAAATAGAGAGTAGGTTTTGATCTGATCTGATTTGTTTATTGCCCGAATACCACTAGAATGCGCGCGTTTATTAGATATAACGGTTAGTTTTGCGTAGAATGCTTGGTATAGGCCCTAGCTTACAAGCAGCAGCGAATTAGCCATTTCATCAATCGCGCGTTTTTTATGCGTGATAAAAAAGGAAGTTATTATGGTCATCAAGCCAAAAATTAGAGGTTTCATCTGTACCAATGCTCACCCAGCAGGTTGCGCAAAGAGTGTTGAAAACCAAATCAACTATGTAAAGTCGCAAGATGTGAAGACCAAGTCTGAACTTCAAGGCCCCAAAAATGTGTTAGTGATTGGTAGCTCTACCGGATATGGACTGGCTTCTCGAATTACTTCTGCATTTGGCTACGGTGCAAAAACCCTAGGGATCTGTTTCGAAAAAGAACCGTCAGAACGCAAAACAGGAACGGCCGGCTGGTATAATACAGCGGCTTTTCATGACCAAGCAAAGGCAGCTGGACTATATGCTGAAACAATTAATGGCGATGCATTCTCTGATGAAATCAAAAAGATCACTATTGAAAAAATAAAGCAAGATTTAGGTCAAGTCGATCTGATCATTTACAGCTTAGCGTCTCCTAGAAGAACCGATCCCGATACAGGCGAAGTCTACAAATCTACGCTAAAACCGGTTGGGCAAGGTTATACGACGAAAACATATGACACAGACAAAGATAAAGTCCATGAAATAACGCTTGAACCAGCTAATCAGGATGAAATCGACCAGACCGTAAAAGTCATGGGTGGAGAAGACTGGGAACGTTGGTTAGTCATGTTGAATGAAGCCGGCGTCGTAGCAAAGGGTGCGAAGACTACTGCCTATACCTACATCGGTAAAGAACTGACTTGGCCTATATACGGACAAGCAACCATTGGTCTGGCGAAAGAAGATCTAGATCGAGCTGCTAGCGCGATTATTAATAGGCTGCAAAGCAACAACGTGAGTGCGAATGTGTCGTCTTTGAAGGCGCTAGTAACACAAGCGAGTTCAGCAATTCCAGTTATGCCTCTATACATTTCGCTTATCTATAAAGTGATGAAAGAGGAAGGCACGCACGAAGGCTGTATCGAACAAATAGCGGGTCTATACACTAGCTGTCTTTATGCGGCAAACCCTGCAGTGGACAATATGAATCGCTATCATATGGAAGACAATGAAACCAACGACGCTACCCAAGCTAAAATTAAAGCACTATGGGACAGGGTTACTCAGGAAAACTTCCATGAGTTAAGTGATTATGCGGGTTATCACCATGAGTTCTTAAACTTATTCGGCTTTGACATTCAAGGTGTTGATTATGAGGCCGATGTTGATCCTGTAGTAAATTGGTCGTAACTGGTCTGAAATAAGGATGTAAAATAGCTTGTTTACCAGCGAAGTGTAAAAACCACGCGATACAGAGCCATCCTTTACTCTGAAAGGGTAAATGATGGCTTAATTCAGTCGTAAGGTGGAACATTTTGTTCACGATGCATCAATTAAATTGTGGTTTTTGACATTATTGGCATAGCATTTTCACCTTTATTAATGCTAAAATCCGCGCGTTCCATTGCTAGATGGACGAAGATGAATTCATTTTTCTTCATGACGACCATCTCAGCGATGTTGCGACTACACATAATAATAATAAACCACGGATGAGTGTAGACCTTCTTATAGGGCCTGCTCATTTTTTATGTAACACGTTTTCTAAACGTTTAAGCACTGATGTAAATGGCGTAGAAGGTGATTTTGTTTTCTTTTACGGTAATAAGTGATTGAGTTATAACGGTTTAATAACAGGGTCGTTGATACACCTCGGTCGGGCATAACACAAAGTAACAAATTTTAATCGGCTTACTGAGTAGCAGCCATAGGCTGATTAAAATTGGTATCTTAAATTAGAGTAGTCAATTACGTATGATAAAAATCAAGAAAGGCTTAGATCTTCCTATCGAAGGCGCGCCGGAGCAGAAGGTCCATCCAGGGCCTGCTGTGACGAAAGTCGCCATCCTTGGGGAAGAGTATAATGGCATGCGTCCTACGATGCATGTTCAGGTTGGGGATGTTGTCAAAAAAGGGCAGTTGCTTTTTGAAGACAAGAAAAATCCGGGGGTTAAATTCACGGCACCAGCAGCAGGTGAAGTCATTGAAATTAACCGTGGCGCAAGACGTGTCTTGCAGTCTGTGGTTATCAAACTTCAAGGTGACGAAGAAGTTACATTCACTAGCTATGACGAAGCAGCTCTTGCTTCTGCAGAGCGCTCTGCAATAAGCGAATTATTGGTTGAGTCTGGTGCATGGACAGCGATTAGAACGCGCCCATTCAGCAAAAATCCAAAAGTAGGTTCAACACCTTCTTCAATTTTTGTTTCGGCTATGGACACCAACCCGCTTGCTGCCGACCCACAAATCATTATCGCTGAACGTAAGGACGATTTTGCTTTTGGCCTAAAGGTATTAGCTAAGCTAACCGACGGTAAAGTGTTTGTGAGTAAAGCACCTGGCGCTGATATTCATACAGGCGACGCAGTGGTTGAAGTAAATGAATTTGCTGGACCGCATCCTGCTGGTCTTGTGGGTACTCACATTCACCACCTTGATGCCGTTGGCATGAAGAAATTCGTATGGCATGTTGGTTATCAAGACGTCATCGCGTTTGGTTCATTGCTAAAAACCGGCAAGCTCGACACATCGAAGGTTTTATCGATTGCAGGGCCTGCAGCTAAAGCGCCGAAATTGATAAGCACCATTTTGGGCGCTAGTCTTGACGAGCTTACCGCAGATCAGAAAATTGACGGTCCTGTGCGCGTCGTCTCTGGTTCAGTGTTAAATGGCGTAACAGCTTCTGGTCCGCAAGCTTATCTTGGACGCTACCATACGCAGGTTTCGCTACTCGTAGAAGATAGAGAAAAACGTCTGTTTGGTTGGATTATGCCAGGTTCAAACCAGCATTCTGTGACTAGAGCTTATTTAGGACATTTATCACCTAAAAAGTTATTTAATATGACCACGCAAACTAATGGTTCAGACCGTTCAATGGTGCCAATCGGTAATTATGAACGTATCATGCCATTAGACATTATTCCGACTCTCTTACTTCGTGACATCATTTCCGGTGATCTAGAAGGTGCACAAAATCTTGGTGCGCTTGAATTAGACGAAGAAGATTTGTCCTTATGTACCTATGTTTGCCCTGGCAAATATAACTATGGACCAATTTTAAGAGAGTGTTTAACCAAGATTGAAGAAGAGGGTTAAGTCATGGGTTTAAAAGCAATAATCGAAAAAGCAGAACCTGATTTCGAACCAGGTGGTAAATACGAAAAGTTTTATGCACTGTATGAAGCAGCTGCCACTATTTTTTACACGCCGGGCAAAGTTAATAAGGCTAATACGCACGTAAAAGACAGTATCGATTTAAAACGCATTATGATCATGGTTTGGATGGCAACATTCCCAGCTATGTTTTACGGTATGTATAACGTTGGTCTGCAGGCATCTTATGCTATCGAAGCTGGCGGCGCGTTGTATGACGGTTGGCAAGCAGGCTTGTTCTCTGCATTAGGCGGAACCTTAGCCGCTGACTCTGGCATACTATCAATGCTGTTCTACGGTGCTTGTTTTTTCATTCCTATTTACGCCACAACGTTTGTAGTGGGTGGTTTCTGGGAAGTACTGTTCGCATCTGTCAGAAAACACGAAGTAAACGAAGGCTTCTTCGTAACTTCAGTGCTGTTTTCATTAACGCTACCAGCAACTATCCCATTATGGCAGGTTGCTTTGGGTATCACTTTCGGTGTTGTCATCGCGAAGGAAATCTTTGGCGGAACCGGACGTAACTTCCTTAACCCAGCGTTATCTGGTCGTGCGTTCCTTTACTTTGCATATCCTGCACAAATCTCAGGCGACCAGCCTTGGGTTGCTGCTGAATTAGCCGACGGTTATTCAGGTGCAACTTGGTTAAGTAATGCTGCAAACGGTCAAATGGACTTTTCAGACATGGGTCTTTGGATGAACTCCTTCTTGGGTAATATACCAGGCTCAGTTGGTGAGGTATCCAGTTTGATGATATTGCTGGGTGGCTTATTTATTATTTATCTCGGCATTGCGAGTTGGCGAATTGTATTAGGTGTAGCGCTAGGCGTGACCTTCTTCAGTACCTTGCTTAACTTCTTTGCGCCAGACGCAACCTCAATATACGCAATGCCGTTCTACTGGCATTTTGTAATCGGCGGTTTGGCCTTCGGTATGTTCTTTATGGCAACCGATCCGGTGTCTGCATCATTTACTAACCAAGGTAAATGGTTCTATGGGTTCTTTATCGGATTTATGACAGTGTTAGTAAGAGTCATAAACCCAGCATTCCCTGAAGGTATTATGCTAGCTATATTGTTTGCTAATTTATGGGCGCCATTATTCGATTACTTCGTAGCGCAAAGCAATATTAAACGGAGGGTTGCTCGTGTCGGCTAAAAAAGAAACGTTAGGTAAAACAGTCGGTGTTGTCGTTGCTGTTTGTTTAGTTTGTTCAATTATAGTGTCGGGTGCAGCGGTAGGTTTGCGGGAACTACAGCAAACCAATGCAGCGCTTGACAAGCAATCGAACATATTAACTGCAGCTGGACTACTCGGCGAAGCGAAAACGAAAAAAGACATCGCGACAATTTACGATGCGAAGGTTGAAGAGCGTTTTGTAGACCTAGCATCTGGTGAATACGTGGCTAACCCTGCTGAGGGTGAGCCGAAGCCATACGACATGTACGGAAGAGTGTCTAAAGCCGATGCTACAAGCACAAAAGTGGATGGCAGCCCAGCTGGTTTCTCTCGACGTGCAAATGTCGCTAGCGTGTATTTGATCAAAGATGATAGTGGTTCAGTTTCACGCATTATTTTACCCGTACACGGCAGCGGTTTGTGGGATTTGATGTATGGATTCCTAGCAATCGACAACGATGGTCAGACTATTCGTGAATTGATTTTCTACCAACACAAAGAAACTCCAGGACTAGGTGGCGAAATTCAAAACCCAGAATGGCAGGCTAAGTGGGACGGTAAAAAGCTTTATGATGACGGTAACGTTGCCATTGAAGTTAACAAGGGTGAAAACAAAGACGACCAGTATGCAGTTGACGCACTATCAGGTGCGACATTAACCAGTAACGGCGTACAGAATACGCTGCAGTATTGGGCTAGTGACAACGGCTACGGTAATTACCTTAAAAAGCAATCTTGGAAATCATAAGGCACCACAATGGCTGACACTAAAGAAATGAAAAAAGCCCTGTTTGGGCCAATAATAGACAGTAATCCTATTGCGTTGCATGTACTTGGTATTTGTTCTGCATTGGCAATTACAACAAAGTTAGAAACTGCACTCGTTATGTCTTTGGCATTAACGACAGTAACTGCGTTTTCTAGTTTGTTTATCTCACTAATACGCAAACAAATTCCTTCAAGCGTGCGGATCATTATCCAGATGACAATCATCGCTTCATTGGTAATTGTTGTTGACCAAGTATTGAAAGCTTATTCTTACGAAATCTCTAAGCAGCTTTCAGTATTCGTTGGATTGATCATCACTAACTGTATCGTAATGGGACGCGCGGAAGCTTACGCAATGAAGTCACCTCCAGTTATGAGCTTTTTAGATGGTATCGGCAATGGTTTAGGCTACTCATTCGTTCTAATCGTGATTGGTACAATTAAAGAGATAGCCGGTTTTGGTACGCTACTTGGTTTTGAAATTTTGCCACTCGTCACTAACGGTGGTTGGTATCAGGGTAACGGCTTGTTAATATTACCGTTTAGCTCATTTTTCCTCATTGGCGGTTTGATTTGGTTCATTCGTACTATTCGCCCAGAACAAGTTGAGCCTAAGGAATAATCATGGAACATTACGCAGCATTATTTATTAGAGCAGTATTTGTTGAGAACATGGCGTTGTCACTGTTCTTGGGAATGTGTACTTTCTTAGCGGTATCAAAGAAAGTAAAGACATCAATGGGTTTGGGCGTTGCCGTTATCGTAGTATTAGGTATCTCGGTGCCGGTTAACCAAGTTATTTTTGTGAATATCCTTGCTCCAGGTGCGTTGGATTGGGCTGGTTTCCCAGATGCCGACCTTAGCTTCTTGAGTTTCTTGACTTTTATCGGCGTTATCGCGGCATTGGTTCAGATATTGGAAATGACACTGGACAAGTTTTTCCCTGCTTTATACAACGCATTAGGGATCTTCTTACCGCTTATCACCGTAAACTGTGCAATATTCGGTGGTGTTGCGTTCGCGGTTCAACGCGAATACAACTTCACTGAAAGTATCGTTTATGGTATCGGCAGTGGCGCAGGTTGGGCAATAGCCATTATCTTGCTAGCTGCTGTTAGAGAAAAGTTAAAGTATGCTGATATGCCAGATGGTATCCGCGGATTAGGTTCTGTGTTTATGATTGCTGGTTTGATGGCATTGGGCTTCCAGTCATTCACAGGTATTTCGCTGTAAGGCGAATTAGGAGTATAGATAATGAATTCAGTTGAAATCTATCTCGGTGTAGGCATGTTTATCGCTATCGTTTTAGCGTTAGTTTTTATCATCATGTTTGCGAAATCGAAATTAGTGCCTGAAGGTGATGTTGTCATCACTATTAACGGCGATCCAAGTAAATCAATTACAACCTCTCCGGGCGGCAAGCTACTTGGCGCTCTAGCTGATTCAGGTATTTTTGTATCTTCAGCATGTGGCGGCGGTGGTTCTTGTGGTCAGTGTACTGTTGATATTAAATCAGGCGGTGGTGAGATATTACCAACCGAGCTTGATCACATATCAAAGCGTGAAGCAAAGCAAGGCTGTCGTTTATCTTGCCAAGTATCCATCAAGCAAAACATGGATATTGAGCTTCCAGAAGAAGTATTTGGTATTAAAAAGTGGGATTGTGAAGTGCTTTCTAACGACAGCAAAGCAACCTTCATCAAAGAACTTAAGCTTGGCATACCTAACGGCGAAAGCGTTCCGTTTAAAGCCGGTGGTTACATTCAAATTGAGGCGCCACCTCACCACGTTAAGTACAAAGATTTCGATGTACCAGAGAAATTCCGTAAAGACTGGGAGCACTTCGGTTTCTTCGATGTAGAGTCAAAGTGTGACGAAGAGACTATTCGTGCATACTCAATGGCAAATTACCCAGAAGAAGAAGGCATTATTTTGCTGAACGTGCGTATTGCTACGCCACCACCAAATAACTTGAGCCTTCCAGCTGGTAAAATGTCATCATTCATTTGGTCATTAAAGCCAGGTGATAAAGCCACGATATCTGGTCCTTTCGGTGAGTTTTACGCGAAAGAAACAGATGCAGAAATGGTATTTGTTGGCGGTGGTGCAGGTATGGCCCCAATGCGTTCACACATTTTTGACCAACTTCGTCGAATTAAAACAGACCGTAAAATGACGTTCTGGTACGGCGCTCGATCGTCACGTGAAATGTTCTACGTAGAAGATTTTGACATGCTCGCCAAAGAAAACGACAACTTTGAGTGGCACGTGGCGTTGTCAGACCCGCAACCAGAAGATAACTGGGAAGGCGACACAGGTTTTATTCACAACGTACTGTTGGAAAACTACCTGAAAGACCACCCAGCACCAGAAGATTGTGAGTTCTACATGTGTGGTCCACCTATGATGAACGCGGCAGTAATCAATATGCTCAAAGAGCTTGGCGTTGAAGACGAAAACATCATGCTAGATGACTTCGGCGGCTAATCAGCATTAATGAAGAAAGCAACAAGATTAGGCGCCACAACGGCGCCTTTTTATTGCAAAATAATAAATAAAAAACAACAAAAACAGCTGAAATATAAAACCGAGAACAGCCAGGCCTCTGCGCCGTTAGCAAACCTTCACTAGGCAGGGATGCCTAGTGCGAGCGGTCAGGATGACGAAAAGCGCGTTTACTAACGGCGCAGAGGCCTGGCTGTTCTCGGTTTTTGCGGTCTTAACATTTCACCAAATCGAGAAGCGCAGTGTGAGCGGTCAGGATGACGAAAAGCGCGTTTGCTAATGGCGCGGAGTCAGCTCTATTCTCGGTTTTTGCGGTCTTAAACTTTCACTAGATTGAGAGGCCAAGTGCGAGCTATCAGGATGACGAAAAGCGCATTTGCTAGTGGCGCAGAGGAGGGGCTGTTCTCGGCTTTTGCGTCCTCAAACCTTCACTATGCAAGGACGCCTAGTGTGAGCGGTCAGGATGACGAACTTTTATGCCCATAAGTAAATTCATGTATAATGCAGCGCAACGAAACGTCGCTATGCTGGTATGACAGTTGTAGCGCACGTTTTCAGTATACTAACTAGTCATGATTGAGGATTGCCTTGAAATTTTTACTGCCTTTTCTATTATTATTTGTATTTTCGTGCGCACCCCAGCAGCCGGTTGAGATTGCTATAAGCGGCAAAACAATGGGAACCACATATAATATAAAAGTGGTTCAGCAAACCGATGTGCCCATCGATATACAGGCGCTACAGGCAGAAATTGATGATGCGCTAATTCAAGTCAACGCGTTAATGTCTACTTATGACCCTAAGTCAGAGCTATCCTTGCTAAACAAAGCGCAGGCAGGGCAGCCATTTCCTATATCAGAACAAACCGAATACGTGCTAACAGAAGCCATCAGGTTGAATAATTTGAGCCAAGGTAGCCTTGACATAACTGTCGGTCCTTTAGTTAATCTGTGGGGCTTTGGGCCCGATAAACTACCAGAAGTGATACCTACCCAAACCCAACTAACGGAAATAGCAGATTATGTGGGTATTGATAAGTTCCAGTTAGTTGATGGCGTTGTGACAAAGTTACACTCAAAGTTGTATATAGATTTATCGACAATTGCAAAAGGGTATGGTGTTGATGTTGTTGCTGATATCATAGAGAACAATCAAATAGATAATTACCTAGTTGAAATTGGCGGCGAAATGCGAGTTGCTGGCAAAAAAGGCAATGGCTCTGATTGGCGCATTGCTATTGAACAACCTATAACGACAGAGCGAGCCATACAAAAGATTATCAGAATAGGCGAAAATGCCGTTGCAACGTCAGGTGATTATCGTAATTATTTTGAAAAAGACGGCGTACGTTATTCGCATTTAATTGAGCCAATTACCGGTTATCCTATTAAGCATAATCTGGTATCGGTTACCGTCGTGCATCCTTCATCAATGACCGCTGATGGTTTAGCTACAGCGTTGAATGTCATGGGTGCGGATAAAGCAAAGGTTTTAGCAGTCAGTAATGATCTAGCCGTATTTATGATTATGAAGGAAGGCGGCGAATTTATTGAATATGCGTCTCCCGCATTTGTAAGAGATGTTAAACAAAATTAGCGACTGTTTGCGGCAGCATCGCCGTTCAGTCATATAAAAGCATTTTGAAATTTTAGAGGTAAGCGTGAGTACATTTATTTTAGCATTTGCATTTTTCTTACTGATGGTAGCGGCCATGGCGGTCGGTTATATCTTACAAAAGAAAACTATCGCTGGCAGTTGCGGCGGTTTAGGGGCAATAGGTATTTCAAAAGCCTGTGATTGCCCAGAGCCATGCGATAGAAAAAAAGCAAGAATGGAAAGAGAAGAACAAAGACAGAAAAAAATAAAGGAATGGCAAGATAACCAAATTCTTTAAGCGGCAAACAGTTTAAATACATAACTGCAGCTTCCAATTGTAAAGCATCAAAAGCCCTCTCTGTCCAAACAACCTAGGTCATCCTTGCGCAGGCACAATACTGTTCGCTTAAGCCTCCGTCTTTCTTGCGAAGGCAAGAATCTCCGTGACGCTACCTCTATCTGTTCAAACATAAAGGATGTTTTAGAAGATCTTTGCCTTCGCAAAGATGACGGGTGGGATATTTCAATAATGGCCGTAAACGAAAGATGCAAAATTTACTCAAAACAATCCGATGATTAATTGGTAAAAAACCAATAGTGTTTTAAACTGTGTGTATATACAGTGTTGCTGAGTTGAAATTCCACATTTTCCTGAAAAAAATACTATTCAATGCGTAAGTTTATCCATATCGACATGGACTGCTTTTACGCAGCAGTCGAAATGCGTGACGACCCAAGCTTACAGCACAAGCCTATTGCCATTGGTGGCAGCGCCGACCGCAGGGGGGTCGTAGCTACTTGTAACTATCCTGCGAGAAAATTTGGCGTGCGCTCAGCTATGGCTACCGCAACCGCTTTAAGGCTCTGTCCAGACCTTATTTTGGTCAAAGGTCGAATGGATGAATATAAAAAAGTGTCGGACCAAATAAAGGAAATTTATTTGCGTTATACCGATGAGATTGAGCCTCTTTCGTTGGATGAAGCCTTTTTAGATGTCACCGAAAGTGAATTGTTTGGCGGGAGTGCTACCTATATTGCTGAAGATATTCGACGTGCAATATTTGAAGAAACAGGCTTAACCGCTTCAGCAGGCGTGGCTCCTATAAAATTTGTGGCTAAAGTTGCTAGTGACGAAAACAAACCGAACGGTATTTGTGTAATTACTCCAGCGCAATTGGACGAGTTTGTTAAGCGCCTCCCTTTGAAGAAAATACCGGGCGTGGGCAAGGTAACACTCGAAAAGTTAAATAAACTCGGGCTATACAAATGTGAGGATATTCGTTCATTCCCCATTGAAAAACTACATAAACATTTCGGTAAATTTGGCGCCTCTCTTTGGAAACGGGCACATGCTATCGATGAAAGAAGACTTTCGACAAACAGAAAAAGAAAGTCGATAGGGGTTGAGCGAACCTTAGACAAGGATCTTGTAAGCTTAGAGGAATGTAAGGAAGTAGTAATAAGGTTGCTGCCTAAGTTGTATGAGCGGATTGATACTAAAAAACACAGCCCAATTAAGTCATTGGGAGTGAAACTGAAGTTTGACGACTTTCAACAAACCACTGTTGAACAGCAGTCACAAGAAGTAAATGAGCAATTATTAATCGAATTGCTCGCCAAGGCATTTGAAAGAGGAGATGGTAAAAACGTCCGCTTAGTGGGGCTGCACGTATCTTTGGCAGATAATATTAATGCTGATCAACTCGCTTTGCCCTTGTTTAGTGCAGAATAAGCAATATACTTTAGTTTAATTTCATAACAATAATAAGCTATGCAAGAAGTGCCAAGCTCTTTTAAAAGAGAAAATAGACTTCTGCTTAATATGCAATCCTAACGGAGACATCAATGCCTTTTCCTAACGCAGTTTTAGAAACAAATATTGCACAATTGACTCATGAATATGACGCTTATGTATTAGTCAGTAATACGCTGTCGAGTCAGCACTACCCAGATATTCAACAAAATTTAGAGCAGCACCAGTCGCTCGATAAGCGCGTTGGCGGACATGCAGTTCTCGTTGCAGCGGACGTTGTTGGCGGAAGGTTACTGCAAGTGCCTGTAGGTCAATTAGACCGAGACTACGACGATGTTCGCCGCATCTTTGATGCAGCGCGAAACGTCGCACAGACCCTCTTGGACTCAGGTGTTCGCAAGCCGCTTCTAGAAATCAATCTAGCGGGCTTAAATGAGAGCCAAGCAGCGCAATTTAAAAATGCTGTCGAAGCCGCATATTTGGGACTATGCCAAGGTTTATGGCAGCCTCTTGAAGCAAGACAAACTTTAGATGAACACGAAATTGAACCGATTGAATTCATTGGTTTGATTGACGGCAGCAGTAGCATCGATGTATCTCGTTTAAATGCCATTGAAGCAGGGAAGCGAATTGCACGTGACCTCTGCGGCACTGAGCCTGAGCGCATGGCACCGCCGGGTTTCGCCGATTACTGTGTTGCGGCATTCAAAGGCTCAAATGTGAAAGTAACGGTTGTTTCTGACGATGCACATATCAAACATGAGTATCCTCTGCTGCATGCTGTCGCGAGAGCTTCAATTGAAGTGAAAAGACATCGTCCGCGCATTATTCGCATGGTTTACGAGCCATCGGGCGAAATTACTAAAACACTTTTATTTGCAGGCAAAGGCATCACTTTTGATACTGGCGGTGCTGATTTAAAAGTGAATGGTCATATGGCAGGTATGAGCCGAGATAAAGGCGGCGCTGCAGGCGTTGCCGGTTTTATGAAGACACTTTCTTTACTCGCGCCGAAAGGCATAAAAGTTATCGCAGAACTCGGCGCAGTTCGAAACAGTATCGGTGCTGAAGCCTTTATACCGGATGAAATTATTACTAGCCATGCAGGCGTACGAGTACGAGTTGGCAATACGGATGCTGAAGGCAGAATGTTGCTTGCCGACCTACTTTCGCATTTGCGAGAAGATGCAGTTAGTGCGGTAAACCCTCAATTGTTTTCAGTTGCAACCCTAACAGGACATGCAGCAATGGCTTTTGGACCCTATACCGCGCTAGTTGAAAACAAACCTGCCCGAGATATGGGTATTGCAAAGCAATTATTCGTGCAGGGTGAACTATGTGCTGACCAGGTAGAGCCATCGCTTTCGCGTCGCGAAGATTTTGACTTTGTTAAGCCACGCACAAAAGCGGATGATGTGTTGTCTTCAAACAATGCGCCTTCTGTAACCACCATACGTGGTCATCAATTCCCAATGGCATTTTTAACGATTGCGTCTGGCTTGGACAAACATGAGGCTAGCGCAAAACAGCCATTGCCTTTCACTCACGTCGATATCGCGGGTAGCGGCGTAGAGGGGCTTGATTGGCAACATGGAAAGCCAACAGGCGCGCCAGTTAATGTGTTTGTTAACACTTACTTATAGGTTTTTAGATGAAAACTGGATTATATAAGCACTATAAAGGCAATAACTATGAAGTCATTGGTGTAGCACGCCACTCGGAAGATGAAACAGAATTAGTGGTTTATAGGCCAACTTATGGTGAGAAAGGGCTTTGGGTTCGTCCACTTGATATGTTTACAGAGAGCATTGAAGTTGATGGAAAACAAATTCCAAGGTTTAGCTATATAGATGAAACGTAATTCGTTATCAGACTACGGTAGCTAATTTTAATATAATTAAGCACTTTTTACTGAATAGCTCCGTATAGAACTGAATTGCAAAAAAACATGTAAACACGTTAATTATAAAAAGTAACATTAAGGAATAAATAATGAAAAAGATGATAGGAAAAAGCATTTTAGCACTATCACTCGCTGGGCTATTTGCATCTTCTGCATTTTCCCAAGGCCGTTTCGATGACGTTGAAGTGAAATCACAAGCGGTAGGCGGTTCGGTACATATGCTAGTAGGAGCGGGCGGTAACATCGGTGTTTCTGCTGGGCCTGACGGACTACTCATCGTTGATGATCAATATGCTGATTTGGCAGACAAAATTGCAGTAAGCCTTGCTGATATAAGCAAAGAGCAGACTCGCTATGTCATCAACACGCATTTTCACGGCGATCACACCGGTTCAAATGCATTTTTTAGTAAGCACAAGCAAGCGACGATATTTGCCCATGAAAATGTGCGCGTTCGCTTAGCAGCAGGAGAAGATACAGATCCTGCTATGCTGCCTGTTGTGACCTATGACAAAGGCGTTAAGTTTCATATGAACGGTGACACAGTGCATGTATTCCATCTTGCATCTGCGCACACTGATGGCGATAGTGCAGTTTGGTTTGAACAACCTGATGTAATGCATACCGGCGACCTGTTCTTCAAAGATTGGTTCCCATTTATAGACTTAAATTCTGGTGGCTCAGTTGTGGGCTATATAGCAGCAGTTGAAACGTTGTTGACGATGATTGATGACGACACAAAAGTTATCCCAGGGCACGGTGCGTTGGCTAACAAGGCCGATTACGTGCGCTTCTTAGATATGATTAAGCAAACCTACGCTTATGTTCAGGCTAAAAAGATGGCTGGTATGAGCGAAGACGATATGGTTGCAGCTGGGCTGGAAGATAAGTGGAAAAGCTGGTCTTGGAACTTCATTACTGAAGAAAGATGGATAAGAACCTTATACAAGTAGGTTCTGATATTGAATTAAGAGCAGCCGCAATAGAAGATCTTGCGGCTGTATCCGCTTGGTTTGTTCCCCGCAAACTAGCAAGTTCAACAGAGGAACGAGAGTTAATCCGTCAGTGGGCGGGCCCGAAAATCAGCTACCCCTGTTCAGCCGAACAGCTCGCATTTCATGTCATCAACGGTAATTACCAATCTTTTGCACTTGCTGAGAACAATAACATTGTCGGCTTTGGCCAAATTCAACTAGTGAAACAGCGTGCGCATCTAGCTCGACTTGTGATTAATCCAAAATATAGAGGTTTGGGCTTGGCTAAACGTTTGTTATCCGAACTTATTGAAAATGCCCAGCAACAAATACAGGTAAAAGAAGTGTCGTTGTTTGTTTATCTTGAAAACACAACTGCAATTGCTTGTTATACAAAATTTGGATTTACAGAGTCGGCGACGCCTCCTGGCATCAATGCCCTCGACGGCTGTCGCTTTATGACTCTGCGTTATTAAGGTTTTTATTTAGCAAATACTTGCTGACCATTTATCCATGTTTCTAATACTTGGGTATCGCGAATATCTGACGCTGGTCCAGTAAAGATGTCTCTATCAATAAAGATAAAGTCAGCACGCTTACCCACTTCTAAGGTGCCAAGTTTGTCTTCTTGAAAGGCGGCATAAGCGGCGTCTAGGGTAAAGCCACGAAGTGCATCTTCAACCGACACTTTTTCTTCAGGTATCCATCCCATTTGAGGTTCATTTTCACTACTTTGACGCGTCACTGCCGCATGCAGTCCATGAAAAGCGTTCGCTAGTTCTACTGGGAAGTCAGAGCCAAAGGCGATCCTTGAGCCTTGGTCTAAAAAAGTTCTCCAAGCATAGGCTCCTTTTAATCTTGCTTTACCAATGCGATCTTCAGCCATGTTCATATCGCTTGTGGCATGAGTTGGCTGCATAGATGGAATAATACCAAGCTCTTTGAATAGAGGTATATCCTCTACGGCAACAACCTGAGCATGCTCAATGCGATGCCGCTGTGTATTCTCTGGGAAGGTCTTGAAGGTTTTAGCAAACTGCTGTAGCGCTAATCTGTTAGCCCTGTCACCAATTGCATGAAAGTTAAGCTGGAAATTAGCGCCAAGTACCTGTGAAAACAAGCTTGGTAAGCTTTCCTGCGGGGTAACTAATAATCCATGATTATCTTTATCATCGGAGTAGGGCTCAATTAACGCAGCCCCGCGACTTCCTAATGCTCCATCACCATAAGCCTTCACGCTTCTAATGCTTAGCATATCGTTCTTTGATGTGATGTGGCCAGCCGCGAGCATGTCATTAATTTGTGGATCTGTGGCAGCAATCATTGCGTATATTCTAAATTTGAGATCTCCAGATTGTGCTTGCTGCTGATAAAAATCATACACTTGTTTGCTGATACCTGCGTCATGCACACTGGTGATGCCTAACGACAATAAATGCTCAGACGCTGCATTAAGTTGCTGAGACAGCTGGTCTACATCTGCCGCAGGGATTAATTTTGTTACCAAAGATTCGGCGTTATCAATTAAGACGCCTGTTGGTTGACCATTTTTGTCTTTTACTATTTCGCCGCCAGCCGGTGAGGGCGTATTTGCGTCAATTCCAGCTAACTTCAAGGCTGCGCTATTTACCCATACTGCGTGCCCATCAACTCTTGATAACACAACTGGACGATCCTTTAACGCGGCGTCTAAACTTTCTTTACTTGGAAATGCGTTGCTTGGCCATAAGACCTGATTCCAGCCGCTGCCAATAAGCCACTGTGTGTTTGTGGATTTCGCGTTGTCTTTTGGTAAGGCGTGAGCACTTACAAATTCTAAAACTCTTTTAACTGCTTCGTCTTCACTTTTGGTTCCGCGTAAATCAATTTCTAATAGGTTCTGTCCTAAACCCAAAATATGCCCATGAGCATCAATTAAGCCCGGTAACATAACGCGGCCTTTCCCGTCTATTTTCGTAACAATTCCACCGGGTTCTTGGCTCAGATTCATGCCGACAATAAATTCGTCTTCAAACGCAATATTGGTGAACGTGATTAATTTGCCTTGTTGATCTAAGGTGTAGCCTTTTACATTCTCTATAAACGTAAGTGAGAAGGCCGATGTGGAAAATAACGCGAGTATAAGCGTGCTTGTCCTAAGCAGTGTTTTAAGCATTGATTTCATTTACATTCCTTTTAGTGTCAATTTTATTTTTGTAAAACAGGTTAAGCTTCTGGATTCATTATCGGGGGCTGCGTTAGATAATCCTGCTGCCATATTTTTTGCATTGATGCCTGACTAATATTTCCACCAGATAATAACACTAGCACCTTCTGGTTGGCAGGTTTATCACTCAACCAAGCTGCCACGGCTGCCATGGTCATGGCGCAGGTTGGTTCTATGTGTAATTTTAACAAATGATGCAACCATTGTGTCCAATAGGCAATTTGTTGTTCTTCTACCTCGTAAAAGTCATCGACCGTTTTTAATATTTCAAAGGTATGTTCGCCAATAGCGGGCGTCGCTGCGCCGTCGGCCAAAGTATCTGGCGGGCCATCAAGGCGTTCAATCTTTCCGCTTTGCAAACTTCGCGCAGCATCATTTGCATTTAAAGGTTCAGCACCCACAACCTCAGCATTGGGTAAACGCGCTTTGGTCGCAACAATCGCGCCAGATAGCAGACCACCACCACCACATGGTGCAAAAACGCCATCTGGCTCGACGCCAGTCTCTGCCAGTTGCTGCAGAGCCTCTAGGGTTACTGTACCTTGACCTGCAATGATATCAGGATGATTAAAAGGCGGGATCCAGAGCGTTCCTTCCTCATGGCTTGCTTTTTCAACCGCAATATCGGCTTCTTCTCTGCTAGCAAATCTGTTTATTTGTGCACCATAAAACTCAGTTGCCGCCGCTTTGATGGGTGAAATAGTGTCTGCACAGTAAATTGAAACAGGAATGCCAAATTGCCCACAGGCAAAGGCCACTGCTTGCGCATGGTTTCCTGATGAATTGGCGATAACACGCTGAGGAAGTGCTCCTTGCTCATGCAGTTTAGCTAATATGTTGGTTGCTCCGCGCAGTTTAAATGCACCTGTTCGCTGTAAACATTCAGCTTTAAAGTAAATCTGATGACCGAGCCAGTGATTGAGTAAACGCGAATCAAATATCGGTGTTTGTTTTACAATGCCTCTAATGCGTGCTTGTGCTGCTTCTATATCAGCTATCGATACCATCTAAAAATATCCTTTTAGGAGAACAGTAATTCGTTTCATCATGTTTTCATATTACGCACTAGTTTAAACGTATCCGGTTTCTATATGAAGCGTTAGCAAAAAAAATCTATGTGTAGCGGGCGTAAGCGCAAGTAAAACGCCATTTAATGTTTTCGATACTCATCGCAAAGGGAAGTTGTGGAAAAATATTCAAAATTTGCTATTGTCGTTTGCCTAAATTGGAAGTCATACAAACTTTAAAAGGATGTCGCTATGGGGCTGTTAGATGGTTTATTAGGAAACGCTTCAAAAATTGATGTTTTATCGGTTGCGGAAGAGCTTGCGCCGATACTTTCTAATGCTGAACAAGTAGTAGAAGCCTACAAAATGGTTCGGGACTTGATTGTATTTACTGATAAAAGATTGATGTTTATTGATAAACAGGGTGTTACGGGTAAGAAAGTTGATTATTTATCAATTCCCTATCGAGCAATTACACAAGTAAAGGTAGAAACCGCGGGGCATTTTGATATGGACTGTGATCTTAAGATATGGGTTTCAGGTCAATCAGAGCCAATCGAGACCAAATTAAAATCCGGATTGGCGCAAGATGTCCAAAAGACCCTTGCAAATATGATGTTTATCTAAGATAAAGTCAGCGTTGAGTACACCAACATTGAGAAGCAACGAGAAACCATAAATGACCATTCTAAAAAACAAAGCCTTGGTAGTCTGGTCATTATTATTTTTGACTTTATTTGCTTATCTTCTGTTTGCAGATGAAAAATTAAAACCCGCAACTGCCGAATGGATGTCAGTTTTTCAGCAAAATTTGGAAAGCGAGGACAACGCATCATTACGTCTATTATCGCTAGGCAACGTAGACGCGATTTTTACTAACGCGCTCAACGAAAACTATAGAAAGAAGCTCGATGCTTTCGAGTTTAACGGACTCCTTAGTGATGAAAAGCCAATGAAGTATCCAAATGTTCTGCAGTTTGAAGCCTTCATCGAAAGCCCCCTTTTTTGTGATTTTAACAACCGTGATTGTGTAGCAAGAGTCAAGCGGGAGGCCGATTATATCAAGATAGTGGTCAAGGAGTTCCAACCGGAGCTGGTTGATTTTATGTCTTTAAACGAGGTCAGTAGCTTCAAATCACTCAACCCTTTCGTTGCTGAATTAAATTTGAGTGATTTTTTGTTCTTATTCAAACTGAAAGGCACGGAAATATTTTTTGACATAGAAGAGGGGCGGATAGAAAAAGCTCAGCAAGACCTAATGAGTCTTATTCTCCTTAATCGTCAATTTTTCTCATCAAGTGATAATTTATTAACGAAAATTAGCTTCTCATTGAATACCCAAAGTATCTATCAGCCCTTATTATTGAGCTTGAAAGCCAAAGGGGCGTTCCCACAAGAGATATACGACAACGTGTTGCGACCTCTTAGCATGCAGGAGGTTTCGGCTAATAATATACAAATATTTTCTTTCGCGAAAAACGCAAGATTGATAAAAGCCGGCCTAGCAGCGCGAGAGAAGAACAGTTCTGGTTCTTTATTAAGTCGCCTTTGGCAAAGGTTGGTGTATAAGCAGAATGTGACCTTGAATGATATGTTTGATGAGTATCAAGCGCTGCTTTTGCCAGATTATGTAAATAAGCCATCGCTATTAGCATTTTCACAAAATATCGATGAGCAAATTAGAGAAAAGAGTGACGAACAACAGAAACAACCCTTTGTTTATCACCTCAAAAATTTGAACAACGTTGTTGGTGCCTCCTTGAAAGACGTCATTATGCCGAGACAAATTAATTTGTACCATTCTATTGCTAAGCTTGATACACGGTTGCAGTTGCTTAGGCTTGTTTTGAACGGCAACGCTAACGAATTGGTTGAATCTATGCAACTAGATAGCTTTTCAAATTACTATACGGGCGAAAGGCCTTTTATTGTTGACGGCAGCATATGTAGCAAAATCAACAATGAAAATATCTGTGTTGCCTTTTAAAGATAGATAAACAGTTATTTATTGTCGCCTCAATTAGGCTCGGTCGATAACGTAGACATAAAAAATGCGCCTTCGCTAATGAAGGCGCACTGTTGGTAAAATACAGTATCAATTAGGTATCTTATCTGCTTACTCAATTGAGACTTGAAGCTATTATTCTACCGTTTTCATTGGCTGCAAATGTTTGTCAAAGAAATTGGTAATTGTCTTATACAAATGAATTCCCGTGTTTTTACCACGAATGCTATGTTTCTTACCTGGGTAATCCATTACCTCAAACGGCAGGGCCAAGTCCTGCAAATGTTTGTATAGCATGGTGCTGTGAGTGAATAATACATTGTCATCAGCCATACCGTGGTAAATTAGCAAATCACCTTTAAGGTCTTTGGCATATGGAAATACGGATGAGTCCGTATAGGCTTGATCATCTGTCTTTGGATTGCCCATATACCGTTCTGTGTAATGAGTATCATACAAGCGCCAGTCGGTAACGGGTGCGCCTGACACGCCTGCTGCAAAGTAGTCACCACCTTTGAACATTGCCATCAGCGTCATGTAGCCACCGTAGCTGTGCCCATGTACCCCGATTCTTGCTGGGTCAACGTAATCTAAGGTGCGTAAAAACGTCACTCCAGCTATTTGATCGTCTACTTCAACAAAGCCCATTTTCTTGAATAACGGGGCTTCGAAGGCCTTGCCTCTGTTATATGAACCACGATTATCGACTGTAAAGACAACATAGCCTTTGCTAACCCAATGCTGCATCAATAAACCACGATTGCCACCCCAGCTGTTGGTGACTGTTTGAGCATGAGGACCGCCATATAAATAAACGATAACCGGGTGTTTGCCTTTCAATTCTGTTGGCTTATAAAGGCGATAGTGCAGGTCGGTACCATCTTGCGCTTTTATCTTGCCAAACTCCGGCTTAACCCAGCTATCGGTATAGGCAAATAAGGGATGGTCTTTATCGACTTTGTTTTCTTCAAGCCAAGTGATCATGCTGCCGTCCGCTTGATGCAAGCTAACTTGTGCAGGCGAGTTAGTGCTTGAATGCGAATCCACATATACCGAAGCGTCAGAGCTGAAGGTCGCACTGTGGAATCGATTCGCTTCACTTAGTCGAGTTACATTGCTGCCATCAAGTGACACTGAGTAGACATGACTTTCCAATACAGTGTCTTTGCGTCCTTGAAAGTAGATAAGTCCTTTCTTTTCGTCAATGGCTTTGATGCTTTCAACAACCCAGTCACCTTGGGTGATTTGTCGAACGAGTTCACCGTTATTACGATACAAGTAAAGGTGCTTAAAGCCATCGCGTTCTGATGCCCAAACGAAATGTTTGTTGTCTGCCAAAAAACGTAAATCGAAATGTAAGTTAACCCAAGTGTTGCTGGTTTCTTGCAATAGCACGGTTTGCTCGCCGCTATCAATATTCACCGCGTTCAAGTTAAGTATTTGCTGATCGCGAGATTGCGTTTGATAAGTCAACGTGGATGCATTCATCCAATTAGCGCGAGCCAAATATATATCTTTGTTTTCGCCCAAGTCTACCCAACGAACTTTGCCACTATCGAGGTTGGCGACAGCCAATTCAATATACACATTATTGGTGCCGGCTTTAGGATACTTCTGCTCTATAGTGCTAATAGAGTCGGCATAGATTTCTGAGCGCACGATGTTGTCAACGGGGCTTTCATCAACCTTCGTAAAAGCAATATGCTTTTCGTCTTTTGACCACCAATAGCCTGTCATGCGGCCCATTTCTTCTTGTGCGACAAACTCGGCCATGCCGTATTTAATGTTGCCACCGCCTTTGGTTGTGATGGCTTGTTCTTTTCCTGTTGCGACGTTCATCACATATAAATTTTGCTCACGAATGTAGGAAATATAGTTTCCTTTTGGTGAGAATTTAATGTCAGTTTCAAACGCGTTTGTCTCTAGTAATCGTTTGGCTTTTTTATCGCCAATTTTAAAGTAGTAGACATCTCCGGCTAATGGGAATAGTAAAGCACTGCCGTCATTAGACCAATCATAAGTAATGATGCCGCTGCCGTAGACACGCATCCGCTCGCGGCGCGCTTTTTCTTCGTCGGATAAGACTTCGGGCCCAGTATGTAGGTCGTCCGAATCAAATAGAATTTGTGTTTTACCAGTAGGGATGTGATATTCCCATAGGTCATATCGATCGTAGTCAGCTTCTTTTCCTTTCAAAAAAGTCACTCGCTGACCATCTGGTGATACTTGAATGCCCCTTGGCGTGCTGCCTGATAAAGAGGGTGACTGGTGAATGCGCTCAATGCTGAGCGTTTCTGCATTTACATTTGAGGTTAAGCTGAACCCAAATGCGCAAGCTAAAGTAATGATTAGTCTGTTCATAATGAATTATTTGTTGTTCACATTGTTATTGTTTTGAGTAACTTAAAAGAGTATCACAACCTAGGTAAAATATGACTGAAAAATACAAAGCATTGGTGCTTGGCGCGTCAGGTTTAGTTGGCAAAGCGCTGGTGAATCAACTATGTCAGGACGACCGATATTCTCAGGTAACGTGTTTGGTGCGATCCCCCTTACCAAAAGCGCAGTACCATGATCCACTCAATAAAATACAGGCTATTGTCATAGACTTCGAGGAGCTTCAGGACTATCAAGGTTACTTTTCTGTTGAACACGTTTTTTGTTGTTTAGGCACGACGATTAAACAAGCCGGTTCGCAGTCAAACTTTCGACGAGTCGATTTTCAGTTTGTGCACGTTGCGGCGCAATTAACGCGGGCACAGCGTGCTAAAAGCTTTGTTTGGATTTCTTCTGTTGGCGCGAACGCGAAGAGTAAGAACTTTTATTTGAAAGTGAAAGGGGAGTTAGAAAATGCAATTCTTAGCATGCCACAGCTAGATAATGCAGCTGCTGTGCGACCCAGTCTATTGTTAGGGCAGCGCATGCAAAAGCGCACGGCCGAAAGTTGGGGCATTGCAGTAATGAAGCGATTGTCACCCATAATGTGTGGTCCTTTAGCTAAATATCGACCAGTGAGCGCGAACCAAGTGGCTTATCAGATGATTCAACTTCAAGTTTTCTGAAATAGGACTGGCGATGGGGGGGCATAATTACTATACTCGCGCCGATTTTAGCTAAAGTTAATCTTAATTTGCATCGATAAGCTATATAGGGACATACTAAGTATGTTCCTTCATGAAGTTTTAAGAGGCAATTCATTATGGCTACAGCTATTCCAACAGATGTTGAAACACTGATAGAAAATATAAGAATTGAGCAGTTCTGGTGGGACGGGGTACAAATTAAAATCCCTTTTCATTGCGTGTACGCATGCATTCCTAATCCAGTAGCTGATGAATGGAAGCTGATCAATGGTACTAAAGTGCCTTTGATCCGTGTCGACAAGTATCTAATCCCGCTTTGGGACCCTTTTCATCAAAACATGTCAGAGATGCCTAAGCTTGCGGTAGTCATATCGCATCATAAAGGCAATCAATTTGGATTATTTGCTTATCCAGCCGATCATATTGATGAACATATTATGCTGTCATACGACGAGTGGTTTGAAACCCAGTCTTCATTTCAATAACGTATTGTGCGCCTTATGATTACTTTTAGCGGTGTTTCTGCTTTTATTGCAGCTGTCTATCTATAGACAGCCAGCAGCCGATTAATAAGTAATTTACGGAGAACACATGCTCCCAGTAGCAGAAGTTTTTGGCGCAATAGCCGTTGTTTTTAATTTTATTGGATACCGACAAAGTGATATAAACCGATATCGCTTTATTTCATCTATCGCGCTGTTGAGCGTTAGCATTCACTTTTTCTTGCTGGGCGCAATGGCCGCCGGTATTGGCTGCATGCTGGCGAGTATTCGTAATATCGTTGCTATGAAGTATCGTGGTCTACCGGTCCTATTTACCTTCGTTACAGCCAATCTTTGCTTTTTCTTTTATGAATTGTTTTGGTTGAATCATAGCTGGACGATTGTGATTGCCTATGCTTCTTCACTCATATTCACGGTAGGCTCAATTACCCTAACAAGTGCTAAGATGATCCGTCAGTGGTTTATTTTAGCTGAAGTGCTGGGCTTAGTTTACGCAATTATGGTTGGCAGTATATTTGGTACGGTATTCAATATAACTAACTTGTGCAGTATATTTTATACACTCTATCGAGATTACTCGGCAGAAAAGAGTGCTTTACCTAAAGATTAATTGAAACATAGAGCAAAAAATAGCAAAAAAAACGCTGCATCAAGCAGCGTTTTTAAATTTGTTTTGGAAGCGAGTTACTTCTCTTTTACCAATACTGATATTTTGCTAATACCCGCTAATTTAACTTGGTCCATAACACTTACTACAACCCCATGCTCAGTGTTTTCACTGGCTTGAATTGCAGCTGAGTCGGTGTCATTGTTCGCTAAATACGTTTGTGCGTTCGCAACAACACGGCGAATATCGACAATACGACCGTTCATAAGTATTTGGCCAGATTCGTCAATTCTAATGGATAATGACTTACTATTTGGTGGTGGAGGACTATCGCTCTCTGGCGGACGCGTAGGCTCTAAGCCTTTCTCTGATGAGAAGGTCGTTGTCACGATAAAGAATATCAACATGATAAACACGATGTCCAACATTGGCGTCATGTCTACTGCTGCGTCCTCATCACCGGATGTATGTTTTTTTCTTTTCATTTTTACACTCAGTCCTTCTAATTCTGCTCTATAGCAATTCATCTTAGCGAACAACATAGTATAGTAACTTGCTAGAAAAAGCATAGAGTTTTGTAAACGAATTTTACAAAAACCTATTTTTTCTTTCATTTGTTGTCTAAAACTATCTTTGCGTTATGAATTTAAGCAATTTTTTAATTCTACTTTCCCTAACTCTACTAGTCAGTAGGGCTATGATCAAGGGCTTTACCTAACCAGTTAAAATAAGTTGCCATTTCAACCGCTATTTTCGATAGTTGAAGACCGCTTGGATAAATACCTAGCTTTGCTTCTGCACTTTGTTTTGTGCCCTGCACTAAAAATGCATTTTTAATGGGGTGATGTTGAATGCATGCCTCGAAAGCTCGGGCTGCAACTTCTTGCGGTCGTGCGTAGTAGAAGCTTTTGAGTTCTTTATCGATGAGTACACTCTTTTGCATGAGTTCGCTTGGTAAGCTGCCATTGCCTTCCAAAAAAATAGTGTCGAAGCAAAGAGACAGTTGGCTATTTAAAGCGTGAGCGTTCATTTGAGCATTTTCGTTTAGCCAAATTTCAGAGGCAAACAGATTGCTACCCGATACTGCAAACATTTTACTCGCAATGTAGTGATCAAAGGCGTGAAACCACTCGTGAGCTAGCGCCCCAGCGCCGGCATTCTTCGCTAATGAAAGTTGTTTCTTTGCACTATTATAGTGTGCGCTAGCGTGTTTTTGGCCACCAACCCCGAATCCTAAAGATAATGTGCCATTGAGTGAAATGACGTTTTCAGGTACTTGCAGGATATCCATTAAATCGCACAGCGCGTCGAAAAAAAGATTTGCGGCAATTCGCTTTTCTTCTTCGGTGACCCATTTGCCTATTTCAATTGAGCGAAAGCGGAAGAGGCGCAATACATCTTGGAAACTGACGTCCGCGCCAGCGCGGTGCTCATCTCCGTTGCGATAGAATTGGGTATGTAAACGACCTTTCTTTGTTTTTGTAGGGTCAGTCTTCGATTGTATTGGATGCATTATTCTCGATTGGCGTTAACTGTGCGTGTACATTCTGTATACGCGGAATACTCAAAGGCTATCACTTTTTTATCTATTATTCTGATGCAAAGTGCAGAAATACATTGGCTTGAATTCATTCTTGTGCAAGCATTGGCGCGAGTAGCGCTGTATTCGATTCATGTCGAGCAATATTATAAAAGGAAGCACAGCTATGGATTTTTCATCAATCTTAACCGTAATTAACGACAATCTTGATAAAGGATTAGCGTTAATTACGAGCACACAAACCTACGTGCAGTTGGCTATGCTTGTGGTCATTTATGGTATTGCATTTGGAGTTGCATACAAAATACGCCACAGCATTGGCTTAACGCACAATGAGCCTGACGACGTTGCTCACCCACTGCGCAAATTTGCGTATCGAATTGGCGGCGTTTTGTTTCCGCTTATTGCCATTTTGTTGCTGCAAGTATCGCGTAAAGCTGGCGAAAATCTCGAGTACACCCCTTGGGTTATTCAAGTCGCACTGTCTGTTGCTATCTTATTGTTCTTTAGCTCCATTATTCGTGCGTTTGTTACTCATCACTATGCGGCGACGTTATTCCGCTGGGTTGGCCTACCTATTTTGTTTTTACATTTAGTTGGACTGTTACCGAGCATTATCAGTGCCTTAGAAGAAATGTCAATGAGTGTCGGTAACGTTGATATATCTGTTTACGGTGTCGTCAGAGTCTTGTTGTTTGGTGGGTTTTTGTTTTGGCTTGGCCGCGTGTCCAATAGTTTTGGTAAAGCCGTTATCAAACGCCAAGAAAGTTTAGACATTCCAACAAAGGAAGTTTTTTCGAAATTATTTGAAGTCACCCTTTTCTGCATCATTGTTTTGTTATTACTAAATGTAATGGGTATCAACCTGACTACGCTAGCTGTATTTGGCGGTGCTGTAGGTGTCGGTATCGGCTTAGGTTTGCAGTCTATCGCCTCGAACTTTATATCAGGTATCATTATCCTTCTTGACCGCTCTTTAACGGTCGGTGATTTTGTCGAATTAGGTGACGGTCAAAAAGGATTTGTACGTGAATTTAAGATGCGCTATGCCGTTTTAGAAACCTATGATGGCAAAGATATACTGGTTCCAAATGAAAAATTCATTTCAGATTTTTTAGTTAACTGGACGCATAAAGATCCCAAACAGCGATATCGCGTCGATTTTTCTGTACCGTATGCTACGGACGTTCGCAGCATGGTTGAGTTCATCAAGGTTGCCGTTGCAGAGCATCCTCAGGTTTTGAGTGGCGAAAGCGTGCCTTTTGAAGAGCGTCCAGATTGTGAAATAGATAGCTTTGGTGATTCAGGTATCAACATGTTTGTAGAGTTTTGGATGATTGGCGTTGATGACGGTAAAAATCGTGTCGGTGGCGACTTAATGTTGACCATCCTTGAAACACTCAGAGAGCACGGTATCGAAATTCCATTCCCTCAACGTGAAGTTAGAATTCTTGATCCAGAGCAGCAAGCCTAGGCTTGCTGTGTTATCGATTCAATGGTGTAAACAGAGTATAGAGTGGATGTGAACCCCGTTTGGGCTTGCAAGGCTAAGCAGTTGTCCACTCTTCAATAATCTGTGCACACCATTGCTTGACGCGCTCGTCGCTCTGATCATATTGATTTTCATCGTCTAACGACAAGCCAACAAAAAACTCGCCGTCTTCGGTTAACGCTTTTGATGCGGTAAATTCATAACCCTGATTTGGCCAATAGCCGATAACGTCGCAATCCAAAACGATTAATTCGTCATGCAGCATTCCTAAGGCATCTTGAAACCAATCTGCATAACCTAATTGGTCTCCTAACCCGAAGATCGCGACTGTTTTTCCCGCCAAATCCAGCGCTTTGATATCGTCCCAAGTTGACTCCCAGTCTTCTTGTAATTCACCGAAATCCCAAGTTGATATGCCGTATAAGACGAGATCGTACTGTGTCGACTTTTCAAGTGCGTGTTCTTTAATGTCGAACATACTAATATTTGCTTCAATTCCTTGTTGACTTGCGATGGACTCCAACTCGGTTTGTATTTTTTCACTCGCCATCTCTGTATAGCAGGTGGTTGAACCATAAAAAATGGCAATTTCTTTTTTTGCTGAATTCATTACTCTTACTCTGCCTCGGCCTGTTTATCTGAACCTACCTGTGAATACTTTGAAAACCGTGATTTGGCTTTTGAAAAACTGACGTATTCGCCATCACTGCATAACAGTGCGCAGTCTACCTCACTCGCGTCATCATTCAAGGTTAGAACGCCGATGTTACAGTTATTGACCAGCGTCCCGCTGTGATTACTGGGTTCGCGTTGCTTAACGGACATGTTTCGACGCATTGTTAGCCAGTTGAGTGGTGAACGAGGACCATAAAACCACCTATTTAGCCTATCGAACCATTTTAGGAGCGCAGGCGGAAACTCGTTGTGCAGTCCACTACTTGTGAATTGAGTTATATGCGGGCTATTGCGACGAAAACGTAAGCTCACATCGTATACAAAAGAGTAGTGGACATCTCCAGACAAAATAATGAAATTTGGTGGGGTTTTAATGTGTCTGAATATGTTCAAAATCACGCTGGCCGTGCCTCTATGAGCCATCCAATTTTCAGCGTCGACAACCAGTGCGCCACCAAAAAAAGTGAATATTCGTTGTACGGTTTCTATAAATTTCACACCGTATATTGGCGCAGGGGACACCATAATAACCGATTCTTTGCCCATAATAGATTGCTGAAGCTCACACAACGCTTCCCAATCCATCAGCCCTGAGGGCTTATTCAACGACGACTCTGAGCGCCAACGTTGGGTTCGGGTATCGAGCACGTGCACAGGAGGTTGCGTTGCCAACTCATAGTGCCATTGATCAAAGTGAAACAATGTTTCGATGAGTTTGTTGTGCGAATCGCCGTATATCGTAGTATCTTTTGAATCAACTGAAGAGGTCTCTGCAGAGTTGCTTGAGAATTCATTGCTGAATTCACTAAACAATGGCTCTAGTTTTAGCCTGGGATTGCCACAGCCTTGGCACAAAAAGTAGGCGGTCATCGCATTTCCGATAATGCGCCTCGAAAAGGGATGTCCATAGACTTGTTGCTCCCAGCCTCTTGTTAAATTCCAATCGTCGGTAACGTCATGGTCATCGAACATCATATAGCTTGGCACATGAGCAAGGGCGCGATGAACTTTTGCTAAACCTGCTTGAAATAACTCTATGTGTTGCCTTTCTTTATCATATATCTCTTGGTTTGATTCGCTCAAGTCCTGTTTGTTTAAATCAACAAATTGCCAGAGTGTCGGAGACCAAGTTAATAGATACATCGCTAGCATTTCGCTCAATGCAATAAGATGATTTTTGGCATTTACCGACGTGAATACGGGTTTACGTTTAGCGCCAAAAAACGTTTTGGTCAGCTTGTCGTTAGCTTCAACCTCAGGCAACAATAGCTCTCGTTGATAAAAGCTATGTTCATGTGACATTAACTCGCTTAGGTTATTGAAAGTTGCTCCATCAAACTGCTCATTGTGAAGTCCTAACAACTTAATTATTTGATGTACGGCGTGCAGCATCGGTCCTGACACATCATCGATATAAACTTGGTCGCCTGTCATCAGCATAAGATCAGGGCGGTTTATGCTTTTGCTTTCACTCGTTTTCGATGCATTCACTTTATTTGCCAATTCATCAGCCACTAAATTGTCCAGTTGTGGCAACGCGTCTTGACCATGAAAATGTGGCTTACGGCAAGAGCCTTGAGTTACTTTAGTTAAGTGTTGATTAAATCGAAAGTTAGGCAGTGTATGTCCCTCGTAAACTAAGTGGGGCATATCTTTTAGAACACTTTGAAGCAGCATTTCTTCAGTGCTAGCAATCGCCTTATCGACATTATTTGAATTTATATCGAGCTTACTTTGAAGGTTACTTAATAAATCATAGTGATATAGCGCTCCCGACTGAATCAAGGGTTCATCTGTGGTTGATTCTAGGGTAACTAATTGAATGAAAGCGCGCTGCCCAACGCAAAATGTGTCTTGTTGAACATCTGCATGCTGCATGTCAACGGCATTGCCATGTTTATCAAATAAGACTGGTTTTATGTTAATTGCTACAGAACTTACCAACCACCAAACAATACGCTGGTTGTCAGTGTGGCGTAAAACAGGACCAGCCATGACCGTGGGGAGTGATTGCGTCAATGTGTTCTTAGCTCCTTTTGGACACTGTCCTAGGACTCTCGTTAGTCTAAAAACTCTTAGTTTAAACGATGCCTTATGATTTTTGTTAACCTGACAACTTTATTTCATTATTATACGTACGTTGTCATCAATAAGTTTGCCGACGACGCGTATACTCGCTGGCTGCTGTTATTTGTACTAGTAAAATATATACCACTCAAAGGATATAGAATGAAAAAGCTCATGGCGATAGTTGTTGTCTCATCAATTGTAACTTTCTGTGTTGGCTGCACACCAGACCAAAACAGTGCTGATGTCATAACTGAGGATGTAATTGCCAATAATAAAGCCAGTAAAGCTGTGCCACTAGTAGGCAGTTGGATTATCGATCTTGATGCTGGCGTGATGATAGATCCACAAACTTCGGGATTGAAATATGACAACGGCTATTTGTATTCGCTTTCTGATGCAAGTGCGCACGCTAGCCAAGTAAAAAGGCTACACAAAATTTCGCCGGATGATAGTCAAATAATGGACAAATTTGGGCCAACCGAATTCAGTGATAGCGTGAGAAACAGCTGCTTTTATGATTACCTTGCTGGTAAACCAGATTATGAAGGACTCGCACCGATACCCGGCGAGGAAGATGCTTGGGTTTTCGTAACTGAAGACGCTAGTCGCTCAAAGCAACTGAGCGAAACCTGCCAGCAGCAGTTCGCGAATACAGGCTCAACTTTTTTTCCTACTTTGTTGGTACGTCTAAAGCTAAGTGATGAGAGTATTGAAGTAACACACGTTCGTCCTATTCAATTTCCAATTTCAGCGCAAGTGGGTGATTTTCCAAACGATGGTATAGAGGGCCTCACCTTTACAAAGGATAATAGATTATTGCTTGGCTTGGAAAAAGACGCTAACAAGCAGCCTAGGGTTTTTGAAGTGGCGATAGACGATAAGTTTTGGCTGGCGTCAGACTTTGCTGTGGTATCGGACAGTGAATTGTTGTTACCCACTTTTGAACAAGGAAATCATCCGATCAACGGAATGGATGTGTATTATCCTTCACCGGATAGCGCTGGTTATTTATTAGCGGCAGCGCGCAATGACAGTGAACTTTGGGTTGTCGATTTAGCCAAAAGTAAGCCAACTAAACGTATTAAATTGGCTTTTTTTGCACCCTCAGGTGATGCTGCCTGCGAGTCGACACACTTGATGGACAATGCGTCTATTGAAGGGGTTGCTGTTGTTGGTAATGATGTGTGGATGGTCAATGATCCGTGGAAGGTGAATTACCTTAAAAATGTAGTGTGCGCTAGCGATGAATATCGATACCAGCAAATGGCGCCATTGTTGTTTAAGATGAAAATTGAAGATGCTTGGTTCGAGTAACTCTCGCCCTGATTTTCTGCCGCTCAGACGAAGCCACGTTCAACAGTCAATGCTGTGGTAACAAACGTGGCTGAGTTTTATCGTTTTCTCTATGATTTCTTTAGCTTACTCACAAAGGTTTTCTTAAATTTCGCTAACTTGGGCGCAACGACCATATTGCAATATTGATTTTGTGGATTATTCGTAAAATAATCTTGATGGTAATCTTCAGCCTGAAAATAATTATCAAGGGGTAAAATTTCTGTTACGACTGGATCTGGCCATATTTCATTATCTTCAATTTCTTTAATAATCTCTTCCGCCGCTATTTTTTGTTCGTTATTGTGATAATAAATGCCGCTGCGGTACTGGGTGCCTGTATCGTTTCCTTGACGGTTTAGCTGTGTTGGGTTGTGCAATGCAAAGAAAATTTCCAGTACTTCGCGCAACGTTAGTTTAGCGGTGTCAAACGTAACCTGAACCACTTCTGTGTGACCTGTTTCTCCCGTACATACGGCTTCGTAACTAGGATTGTCTGCGTGACCGTTAGAATAGCCTGAATAGGCCGACGTTACCCCTTCAACGGTGTTCATTGCTGTTTCTAAACACCAAAAACAACCTCCACCCAATGTTATTGTTTGCGAGCTCATGATTTATCCTATTAGCTGTGTAATTCTTTTACTTGGTACATAAAGTGCGACTAACTAGACCAAATTTCAAGTCATCTATTCTTAATATATTCACGTATAAGGACTAATTAACTACATAAACGAGGCAAACATGGCATTCACGCTATTTTATGATGGCCTTTGTCCATTGTGCGAAAAAGAAATAACGCATTTAATGAAACGCGATAAAGACAATAATATTGTATTCGAAGATATTTCGCTTCCAGACTTCTCGTCGCGCTATCCGCATTTAAGTTTGAATGAGTTAAATGCCCGAATACACGGTCAGTTAGAAGACGGCAGCATGATTACAGGCCTAGATGTGACGCACAAAGCTTGGAGTTTAGTGGGGGTGACTTGGTTGTATGCACCACTGAGATGGCCTGTGATTAGATGGTTTGCAGATAAATTCTATCTGGTATTTGCGAAACATAGATATAAAATTTCGTATTGGTTAACGGGTAAAGAAAGATGCGAAAGCAATCGTTGTAATTTGAAATAGCATTTTTTGTTGTGAAACAGCAGCAAATATAAATAACGATTACATGAATCATAAAAAGCGGCAAAAAATATTTTTTCATTAGTCATGCAATGACAATATTGGACTCATCATACGGGAGTAATATGCAACAGACAGACAGCGACAAAAAATATGCACTGATCATAGGCGCAAACGGCGGTATAGGCAGAGAGGTGGTCAGTCAGGTAAGTGCGCAACAACGATTTGATACGATCTATACGCTCTCTCGCGGTGAAGCTGCTTACAATACTAGTGATTTCAGTGCTCACACAAAGCTTATTCACAAAGCAATGGACACAGCAAATGAAGCGGCGGTAAAGAGCTTCATTGACGAACTAAAGGACAATGGGGTCAAACTGAGCTTAGTGATCTGCACCACAGGGATCTTACATCAAGAAGCAAATACACAAAGCACACCGGAAGTAGTCGGGCTAAAACCAGAGAAGCGTTTGGAAGACATGCATGAAATGCAGCTGGCCGAGTATTTTAGAATAAACAGCATATTGCCTGCGATTTGGCTGCAGAATCTAGTCAAGGTTGTAGATAAACAGGGTGCCAACATTATTTTCTTCAGTGCTCGTGTTGGCAGCATAAGTGAAAATGAACTAGGTGGCTGGTATGGATACAGAGCATCGAAAGCTGCGCTCAACATGCTTGTAAAAACTGCAGCGGTGGAATACAAGCGCAGAGCGCCCAACGTCAGCTTAATGTGTTATCACCCCGGAACGGTCGACACAGGACTGTCGAAGCCATTCCAAGCAAACGTAAAACCGGAGAAATTATTCACACCACAATTCACAGTAGAACAACTTCTTTCTATTTGCGCTGATTTAAATCCGGAGCAAAGCCCATTTTACTTAGATTGGAAAGGTGAAGCTATTGCTTGGTAGGCTATAAGGCTTGTTTTAATCGTTTTTGTAAAGCCGATTTTTATCGGCTTTTTTATTGCTTTAAGCTCAAGACTTTTTGTTACGAGGCTGTTAATATCGACCGCTCAACATCAAATAACAAAAATAAAAAGAAGGATTATTGATGAGTGGTTCAAGAGAGCAATTTGGCTCAAAGCTTGGTTTTATTCTTGCTGCTGCAGGTTCTGCTGTCGGCATTGGCAATCTGGTTGGTTTTCCCGTTGGTGCTGCCAAAAACGGCGGCGGTGCTTTCCTATTGATGTATGCCATTTTTGTGGTTTTCATTTGTTTACCGGTGATGCTTGCTGAGATGTCAGTTGGTAGAAACAGCCAAAAAGATCCGCTAGGGGCTTATGCTGCTTTATCGAATCGCTCCGGCGGTTGGCGAATAGCTGGCTGGTTGTCTGTCATTACGCCCTTCATGATTGCGGTATTTTATCTCGTTATTACTGTATGGATATTTGGCTACTTATTGCAATCCATGATCGGTAATCTTGACGAGCTTGCCCAGGCCGATACCTTCGGCGATTTTATTAGTGGTAATAGTATCTTTGCGTACATGATTGGCGTGTTGCTGGTGGTGTACCTTATTCTGCAAGGCGGTGTCAAACAGGGTATCGAAAAAGCGGCAAAAATACTGATGCCAGCGTTATTTTTCATGCTTATTGTGCTCGTTATCTTTGTACTCACGCGCGACAATGCGATGGCGGGTGTTGAATTTTACTTAGTCCCTGACTTCTCTAAAATTGATGCTTCAGTAGTGAACGGAGCGCTTTCTCAAGCGTTCTTCTCGCTCTCTTTAGGTATGGGGATCATGATTACTTACGGTAGTTATATCGACAGCAAGGCCGACGTACCTAGTTCTGCAAAGCTAGTTGCATTGACCGATACGGCTGTGGCTTTTACCGCTGGCCTGATGATTTTACCTGCGATATTTTCGTTTAATCCTGAGATTAATCCAGAGGAGCTGAGTGAGTCTTCGGTCAGTATGATTTTCTCATTTTTACCGCAAATATTTTTAGAATTACAAACAAGTATCGGTTACATCGGTGCCAGTATCGTTGCTAGTATTTTCTTCTTATTAGTTTTCTTTGCTGCAATCACTTCCTTAGTGTCTATCTTTGAAGTGCCTGTGGCGTCGTTAATGAGCGAAAAAGGCATGGAGAGAAAGCCAGCACTGCTGCTTTGCGGTGTTCTGTTGGTGGTATTTTCGATAATGTGTGCTTTATCATTTGGACATTCAGAGTTCTTTACGAACTTCATGACTTATGCCGGGAACGATAATTCGTTTTTCACCGTCGTTTATGATGTGTTTTACGATACCATACTGCCTCTAAACGGGTTCTTGATTTGTATTTTTGTAATGTACCGCTGGAAAAAACATAACTTTAACGAAGAGTTAGACAAAGGTGCACCTAAGTTTAAGAAGAGCTTGTTTGAGCGTTATGTGAACCTGTCTGTGGGTACCTTCATTCCCGTTATTTTACTGGTTATCTTTATCAATACCGTGGCGGTGAAGTACTTTGGTTTCTCGTTGCTGACGCAGTTATTTTGATATAACTCGTGCGACTCGACAAATACTTATAATGTTAAGCCAGCGCTCGTCGCTGGCTTAATTTTTTCAAGGTGAAATGGTTAAAGAAGAATAAAAATGAATATTTTGTTTCTTTCTAATAAAGATTTAGCAAGCAATTTTGCACTTAATCGGCTTCTACCCAAAGTGTCAAAAAATAATGAGGTTCATCTTTGGCTGTCGGCAAAGGTTGGTAAGAATAGTGTTTTACCCAAACAGTTAACATCACTTAAATTCTTCGAGCAAGATTTGTTTAATGAAGTCCTTAGCCCTTTAATCGCTAAATCTAACAATGCATATAAAGCTTTTGATGATTTTAGCTGCTTTTTAAGCTCCGAACTGAAGGAGGTTAATCAAATTAACTCGCCCGAGATAATGGATACTTTAGCGGAACTATCGCCAGACCTGATTATATCTATTCGCTACGGCCAAATTTTAAAAGAGGCGGTTATTAATCTTCCTACAAAAGGTGTGCTTAATCTGCACTCTGGAATACTACCCAAATATAAAGGCGTTATGGCGACCTTTTGGGCCTTGAAAAATAATGACTCTGAGCTTGGGACTACTCTGCATACCATTGAAAATGGCTCTATAGACACGGGACGCATTATAAAAACGTCTAAAATGAAAAGTAGGGCAGATAAATCTTATCTTTGGCATGTTCTCGAGCTCTATAAGCAAGGTTCTCTGGACATAGTGGCTGCTATTGAATCTTTAGAGAGAGACGAATTGCTGCATTCTGAAGCTCAAGAAGAGAGTGATTTATACTTTACTTTTCCTACTGAAATAGAATGTAACGATTTTGAAAAAAGTGGATTTACTATTGTAGATGAGCAGGACTACATGACGTTTATTAAAGACAATTATCTATAATATACTGCCACCCTTGTTGCAGCCTGCATAGTGAAGATTTTTTTAAGCTGTGAATTCTTTTGCTACAGCATGCTATATGGGCTTGGATAACGTAACGTTAGCCCTAGCTCACTTACTGTATTTTCAGCATCAATCCACTTTCCGTTGATTATTGTCCTACTGTCAGGCGAAAACGCGGGATGACGCATGCCTTTTTGTTCTGCACACCATGTATAGTATTGCTCCCTACTGGGGTGCTCTAAACTACACAGATTCGCAGCGTAAAAATTGTTTTCAAAAAGATCGGTTGCAGATATCCCCGGTTGATGATTATCTACTTTCTCATCTGAATTCCGTAAAATTGCTGAAATGGCCTGAATAACATCCTCTTGGTGGACTAAATTAACTGGGTTTTTACCCATAGCAATATTCGATTTCTGAGATAAGGTGCTGATTGGGTGCCTGTCTTTGCCTACTAGTCCAGCAAGGCGAAGCACAGAGCTGCTAAAGCCACTCGCTCTGAGGTCTGTGTCAAGAGTTGCAGCAGATGCCAGCGCTAAGCCTTTCAAGTATTGTTCTAACTCGACATGCGCATTCCCCGATGCGGTGCTTGGTGCTAACGGGGAATCATTAGTCACTCGCCCCTCAAGTTCACCGAACACCGAGGTGGTGCTAATGAAACAGATATGCACGGCAGCGTGCTGGTGTGCATAATCAAAAAGCCGCTTCATGCGCTCGATAAACAATATTGGTTCAAAGTTCTTGCGGCCAGGAGGAATGTTTATGACCACATGGGCATCTTGAAAAATCTCAATAGGAAGGTCAGTGATGTCATTTTCATATAGGTCAAACAACACGGTTTGAATGCCTTGACTCGCTAGGGCACCTGCTTTATCTGCACTACGTGTTGTGCCGGCAACAGTATGTCCGGCACTTTTAAAATAGAGACCTAATGGGCTACCTAACCAGCCCAGCCCAATGATGAGGTGTTTATACATTTTTACTTTTTGAGACAATATCGACCTTACTAAGTCCCTTAATTTTCTGCACGTTACTTTCAGAGGCATCAATCGTCGTTAACATTTCGCAAAGTACTTTAGCTTCTTTCTCAATGCCATCGGTTTGACTTTCTACTTTGCTTTCAATGTCGTCTCCCATTTTTGACATGCGTTGTTCGAACGACTCCATTGAACCTTCACCGTTTAACATGCTTCTGCCCATTTGAACTAAAAACTCACCCATCGCTTTTTCCATAACATCAGATACGATGAGATCAACCTCAGCATCAAAGTCTGGGCCAAGGCCTAATTCAGTTTGTAGCTTGGCAGAATCAAACGTGAGTGACTCAGGGTTCTGATAGACATGCTTGGTTAACTTGCCATATAAATCGTCTAGCTTAATCTCTAACTGTGAAGCAACTTTGCTTTGTTCGCCCAGAAATCCTCTTAATACTTCACTTACTGCGTAGTTTGCAATCTTTACGCCCTCTGCAGCAACCGTCATCACTTGCGGAATACTTTGCTCAATGCCATGGTAGTACTCTTGAATCCACTTCGTTTCTTCTGCTGAAAGTGACAACTTTTTGCCATCCAAATACACCATATAGCTATCTGTGATTTTTACTTCTTCATCCGTTGTTGTTTTCACCGTGAGCGTTTTTTCAGCAAAACGTAAATCACCATTTAGATTAATGTCACACTGCTCTGAGTGATATTGAGCTGCGCTTGCGTTGAAGGCGGTTAAAGCGCAAAGACCAATAGTGGTCGCAATTGTTTTTTTCATTTTTCATAATCCTGTTGGTTAAGCCATAGTTTAGTATGTGTATATGAATATCGCTATTAAAAGCTGTAAAGCTTCTCGAAATAGGACAAAGGTGCGTATCGAGTTCATACAGAGCTTTTATTACAAGTTCAGTGACCAAACGATAAACAGCTTTTTAGTCTAAAAACATACCTCTTAGGACAGACAACAGCAAATAACGTTCCCACTTTAAAATAAGTATAAAATTCAGTTGGTTATGTTTTTTGTGACTAAAGGAATGACGCTTTTCAAAATTTAATTGCATATTTCACCTAACAGTTGGTGATATTGACCAAGATCAAGTGCGGGGAAAAAACACGTCGCTAGCATGTGACATTTTGGCAAATTAGTGCATAATACGCGCGTTTTCTGCTTTCAATTTAGGAATATTATGAACGGTATACTTAGCGGTTTTTTATTTGGTGCGACTGCTGTAGCTTTGGTTTTAGGATTAAGCTGTATCGTTATGGCATTCTTATCAGGAAAAACAGGCGCAGAAGGAATGCGTGAAAAAATTGAATATGGATTTATGGGCTTCTCAGGCTTAGCGATAACTTTATTGTTAGGTTACGCTGCGGCTTGATAAGAGCGAGAGTCAAAAAAACGCGCTATTGCGCGTTTTTTTGTGGCTGCTCGAAATTACTAGACACCCGTTGGTAAGCTCTTAATTTAAAAACAGGCATAATTGCTATTACGTGGTCAAAAATATCCGACTGAATGCGTTCATAGCTTACCCAGTCCTTTTCTTTGCTAAAGCAATATATTTCCAGAGGAATGCCAATTTCCGTTGGTGGTAACTGTCTGACCATGCACGTTAGATCTTGATTTATCCATTCATGGTTTTTTAAGTAAGCCGTTAAATAGGCTCTAAATGTGCCTAAATTCGTTAAACGTCTGCAATTTAGAATGTCGGTTTCTTCTATCGACTTTGATTTTCTGTCGTCTATTAATTCTTGTTTCTTCGCTTTTAGATAGTTGTTCAACAATTTCATACCTTCCCACTCTTCGAGCAGTTCATTGTCCGCGAAAGAAACAGAATGAAGGTCGATATAGACTGAGCGCTTTATTCTTCTGCCACCGGACTCTGTCATTCCACGCCAGTTTTTGACCGCATCGGTGGTGAGTGAGTAAGTAGGAAGTGTTGATATTGTTTTATCCCAATTTTGAACTTTGACGACGTTTAAGCCAATTTCCAATATTTCGCCATCAACTTCGTATTTAGGCATAGCAATCCAATCGCCTGTATTGAACATTCTATTGGCAGCAATTTGTATACCTGCAACAAAACCTAAAATAGTGTCTCTGAATATTAATAGTAAAACTGCAGCAATAGCCGTTAATCCAGACAATAAATAAACGGGGCTTTTACCCAATATTAGTGACAAGATTAAAAATATTAGGATAAGAGTGAAGAGCAGTTTGGCTACTTGAATAAAGCCAGTGATGGGGGCTTTTCTAGCGAGTTGGCTTTTACTGTAAATGCTCTCTATAGCGGTCAAGGAAGCACTTAAGGTCCTCCATACCGTGAACAAAAGATAAATAGCGCTAAGATTTGCCAGTACGCCATATATTTTTTCTTCAGGTTCAAAAAACAAGCCGTAGGTTGAATACACTACTATGCCAGGCACAATTCTAGCCATACGCCGGAACACGCCGGCATTCATCAAACAATCGTCCCAAGTAATACTCGACTTAGCGACCAGTCTGAGCACTTTAAAATGGAGAATAAACTTGACGACAATAAAAGCAATGAAAGCCACCAATATGATGCTGCTCAAGGCAAATAATTGATATGAAATAGTGCCCGGTGCCAACTTCATCCCAAAATACTGACCCGCTTCAATCAATAGTTCGACAAGGTCACCCACAACTTGGCTTCCCGTTTGTTCGACTTCTGAAATAGTCTCCGGAGTAACTGCATTAGAAGTAAAAATTGATGATAAAAGCATTGTTAAATAATTCATTAATTTATACCTTCAACCCTTTCATCCATTCTTTCATGCGTTGGTTTTTATTTATCCAAAGCTCATTTAACCAGGCTTGGAAGCTTTCTCTAAAACTAGGGTTATTAAAGTAATCGCCAATCACGTCGTCTGAAAGTGGGTGAACGCTGACGTCAATGACAATATGTGTCATCTCACCGCACAGCATGTCTCGCATTGGATGACCTGAATTTTCTGGGTATGCCAGCGTTATATCTAGCAGACTACTAAATTGCTCACCCATTGATGCAAGCGTAAAGGCGATACCTCCAGCTTTTGGGCGCAATAAATGTGAAAATGGGCTGTTTCGCTCGGTTGCCTTAGCTGGCGAAAAACGGGTACCTTCAACAAAATTAATAACGGAGGTTGGGCTATCTATAAATTTTGCACAAGATTGCCGAGTCGTTTCTATATCCTTCCCTTTCAAATGCGGATTTTTTTCTACAAAATTTTGGGTATAACGACGCATAAAAGGCATGTCTAAGGCCCAAGCCGCAATACCAACAAAAGGGAGCCAGATAAGTTCTTTCTTTAGAAAAAACTTCGGCGGTGAAGTGTATTTCGCACAAAAACGAATAAGGAGAATGATATCTAAGTAACTAATATGATTGGCAATAATCAAATACCATTCTTGCTTGCTAAGCTCTTTATCTACTTTTATTTCAACATTCACATTATTGAAAAACTTAATCATTCCCACGCTAATAACGCTGAACGTAAAATAGAAAAAATGCATTAGTTTTAGCAACATTCTGCTGATGGCCTTAATGGGGATCATAAAACGTATAATACCGAAGCAAAAAATCAACATTCCCCAAAGGCCTAAATTAGTCATTTGTAAAACAAAATGTATAGGGAAAATTAAGTACGACTTTAGTGAATTCATTTATTGCTGTGCTCCATTGACTCTAACTCTGCGTTCTTGTTTTGCCACATTTGATTTAGCCACTCCTGAAATATCTTTTTCTGCTCTGGATCCTCGAAAAAGGAAGCCGAAAAGATGCCTTTTGTAAATAAGTCATCAATTAAAACGGTTTTGATGCTGACGTCAATATTCGACACTTTTCCCGAAACAAAATCCCAATATGAAGGGGTTCCTTCAGGATAGTGAATAGTGACATCGACAAGGCGAGTTAATCTTCCACCCATTGCACTTAACACAAACGCAATGCCGCCCGCTTTCGGTGGAAGCAGTTTAGAGTAGATTTCGCCCGACTGCTTCCGCTTCTGTTCGGTGAGCCGCGTACCCTCAATAAAGTTCATAACGCTAACCGGTTTGTGCTGAAACTTTTCACAGGCCTTTTTAGTGGTTTCTAAATCTTTTCCTTTTAGGTGTGGATTTTTAGTTAAAAATGCTTTGCTGTAACGACGCATAAAAGGGAAGTCTAGTGCCCACCAGGCTATGCCTATGAAAGGAACCCAAATGAGCTCTTTTTTGAGAAAGAACTTTAAAAATGGAATTTTGCGGTTAAACACACGTTGCAGTACTAAAATATCAACCCACGATTGATGATTTGAAATAACTAAGTACCACTCCTTTGTCGTCAGCCCTTCAAGCCCTTTGGTATTGAAGCGAGTTCGAGAGAAAATGTTTTGATTAATATTGTTGATACTTATCCAAGTGGTAGCGCAACCATCGAGTGGAAAGGAGATAAACTTTTGCCACGGCTTTATAGGTATAACCTTTAGTAAAGATAAAATGATGATTGGGATTACCCAGAAAACAGTATTAATAAAATAACCGAGTGCTGACAAACAGCCGTTGATAAAATGAAGCAAAGCTGGCGTATCCTAGTTTTATGTCGACCAAAGCGGTAAGTATATATGAACATAAGCTCTGTGCCGAAACAATTAAAGCGTAAATTAATTGCCTGCAGCACTATTCGGATTTACTCGGGATCAATTGTCACAACTGATAATTGATTGCGCCCGTTTCGTTTGCACTTATATAGCTCTTCATCAGCAATATTGATTATTTCATGCAAACTCAAAAGACTGTTCCCGAGTAAACTGCATACGCCGATACTGATGGTAAAGCGAATGGGAACCTGCAAATCTTTGATGTTTATCAGCATATTTTGTGTCTGTGTGAGAATATTGTGGATCAACTGATGATGAGTTCTGACATCTTTACCTGACATTAAGATAACAAACTCTTCACCGCCATAGCGCCCAATAATATCTGTTTCACGCTTACAGTTTTGTTGCATCAATTGGGCGAATGCTTTTAAACATTCGTCGCCCACTAAGTGACCATAACTATCGTTAATGAGTTTGAAATGGTCTATATCGATAAGCGCTAAACTAATAGGCTGATTCAATCGCTGATTGGTTTTAATTGCATTGTAGGCAATTTCATCAAATCCACTGCGGTTGAGAAGTTGGGTTAATCCATCTTCTCTCGCTTGCGCGGCAAGCTGCAAATTCATCTGCTCTAGCTGAGTGGTTTTTTCCGTAACTTGTTGCTGCAATTGGTCCTCAAAGTCGCGCATCAGATTGTGTGATTTACGAAGTTTTGCGGCAACATCGTTGATCTCTTGGCTTGAAGTCGAATCCTGAATACTTTCAAAGTTTGAAATATAATTTTCTGAACTATTTTCTAACAACTTTACCAGTGGGAACGTAATTTTATTCGCTAATTTATAGGCTATGTATAGAAATAATAAAATGATAGCGACTACGGTGACTGCAAGTACCGCAATATGTTGACTAAAAAGTTTCACCAGCTCAGTAGGCTGTTTAATAATATAAATTTTCCAGTCAAAACTGTTTTTTGCTAAATAATACGGGTGATTTTTACCGTTGATAGATAACACTGGAAAGTTTGGGGTGAACTCACTTTTTCCAGCATTCACATGGTATCGCTCTAAATTTTTGAGACCGATAGGAGAGGATGCATAAATAACTTTGTCGTCTTTATCCGTGATGATGGTGTAGTCGGTTTGCAGAGTCGTCTCAATGTTCTGATGCAGTGTTGCTATAAATTGCAAATCTATTGCACCTAACAAAGCGCCTTGAAATTCTTCATTAATGAGAATCGGGCTCGACATTGCAATCATGGGTGCCGAAATAATACCTCTACTCATCATGGCGTCAGAAATAAAAGGCGTTTTATTTTCACGAGCATGAATGAAATACGGACGGTCGTTCACATACCTCAGGTTCTTTGGCAAGCCTTGCAGTTCTTCATTGTATCTGTCTGGCGCAAAGTAGTTTGTATAGCCATCAGAGTTGATAATAGTTAAATTGAAAAAATTAGGGTTGTTGGCTTGCGCGTCTAATAAAATGCTTTTTCTAAGCTCTTCATCAGACACTATAGACAAGGTTTTCGCGAGTTGTTTAACGACAGTATAGTGTTCACCAATAAAGCGGTCTGTGGCGAGACCAATATTTGTCGCTTGAGCTCTTAAAATTTTAATTAATTGCTCTTCATTACTCACGCTTGCGGTGCCAGCCAATACTAAAGACACGGTGACCAGCGGCAGAATGAGTGTGAGCGCACTCAATGCAAAAATATTTGACGATAAACTTTTGTCAGATGACGCCGTGTGCTTTGAAATCCATTTTGTCGGTGTTAACAGATACAGCATTGCGGCTAAAGAAGCATTAAATAATCCGTTCAACCCTTGCATTGCGGCGAACACAAAACTGAAGTCGTGGCTATTTGCATTTGCCGAAAAACTGTTTAGGTACAGCCAACAGAATGGACTACCGATAAATAACCAAAAACACAGAGAAGCCATAACAACAAAGAAGCGCTTCCGAATCAGATAAGCGATAGTAATGAACTCTGCCAAGTCAATGCCAATATGTATAGCGGGTTTATCCAATAAGTACATTGAACCGATGCTAAATATAAGTGGGATAATAGCAGCTCGAATGCCAAAGCTTATTAGGACATAAATGCACAAACCCATGCCCCATGAAAGACTCAATGCAGCATAAATAGGGATTGACAAAAACAAGTTAGCAACGGCCGCTAAAATTCCAAAAAGCAGTCCCCGCAAGATAAATTCTTGATTTTGTTTCAGGATTAAATTGGGCATTTAATACAGGAGTTTAATTTTTATTCTATCGAGCAACATTAGCCCTATTGAGATTGAAAGTCTAGTTGTTGCAGTTTTAAGTTCGGTCTATTTACGCATCCAAATAAACGAGAATTTTTATTGTTATTGCATATAGATTGAGATTTTGTTTTTGCCCGTACGTTTGCTTTTGTAAAGCTGCTCGTCTGCGGACTTAACCAAACCCTCGTAAGTCATTCCATAATTGCTGCTAAGGCTGCTAATGCCAATACTAATCGTCATTTTCACCGTAAGCTCGCTGTTGCTGACGGTGGTTTTTTGCACGGCTCGATGAATCTGTTTGGTCAACTCATGATGTTCTTCAATATGGCCACCACTGAGCAATACAATAAATTCTTCTCCACCGTATCGCCCAAGTAAATCGGTATTACGTTTGCAAAATTTATTCAGTGTCTGAGCAATAGAAACAATACATTTATCCCCGAAAGGGTGCCCATAGGTATCGTTAATTTGTTTGAAATCATCGATGTCGATTAACACCATCGATAAGGGCACATGGTTGCGCACACAGTTTCGAAAAGTTGTTTGCGCGAGGTCGTCAAACCCACTTCGATTCAACAAGTTAGTTAAGCCATCTTTTTGCGCCAAGTAATACAGCTTTTGGTTTAACGATTTGAGTTGCTTTGTTTTATCCTGCACTTGCTCTGTTAACTGTTGTTGGAAGTTCAACATGATTTCGCGAGAGTTTATTAATTTGTCTGTAACTTTAATCATTTCATCGCTTATTTCTGCTTCCTTTGCTATATCCTCAGGAAAAGTAGTGTCATTAAAATGATTAGCTAAGCGCTCGAGTGGTAAGGTGATTCTTTTACTTAACTGACTGGCAATAAAAGAAAATACAACGAGAGTAATGAGCAAGCCTACTGCCAATATATAAAAGTTTTGTGAGATAACTTGCGTTACTGCCGAGGGTGAATTGAGCACAGTTATTTTCCAGCCATGTTCTGTGACTGTTTGATAATAAAGATATTTGTTATTTTGCAGTTTTAACTCTGGTATTTTTCTGAGCAGTATATTGTTACTCGGTTGGTAACTAAATTGCGATAGCATTGGCAAACTAAGTCCGTCCGATGCAAATATAATCCGATTATTTCTATCCGTAATGACATATTGGTAAAACTCATTGTCGTCAATATGCTCTTGTTTAAATTTCGAAAAGCTTGATAAACGAATAGCGCCTTGTGAAATACCCAAAAATTGGTCATTTAAAACAATCGGCGCAGACACCGTCAATATTGCATCATTACCAAAGCCAACTCCCTCTATGGCCTCAGACAATTGCGGCATGAGCGACCTTTTCGCATCATTGAAGTAATTCCTTGTATGCAGTGTGTGCTTTTTTGTACTGCCTAGCATCATGGCGTACTTTTCGGGGGAAGCATATAATATTTCACCGTCTGGTCCCGACACTAACATGCTGGTGAAGCTCGGATAGTTTTTTGCTGTCGAATCCAACACAGTTTGAACTGGGATTGAGAAGCTAGATTCAGATAATATGCTAGAAAGTGTTTTAACTGCCGAAATATGATTATTAACAAACGCCTCCCCCAAATACATGATTTGTTCGCCCTGTCTTGACAGCATATTTGATAAATCTTGTTCTTTTTGCGCTGTGGTTTGCCAAGTAAAGACGAGTGAAATGGCGATAGTAGGCAATGTCACCGTCAACATGCACAGCGAAAATATGATGGTGGCAAACTTTGGTGGCTTTCCTCTGTACTTTCGATATACGCTTTGAAAAGGGATAAATGAATAGATTAAGGCGGCAACAGAAGCTCCGAAAATACCGTTTAGACTGATTGTTAAGCCAGAGATGATAAGCAGCTCGGCTGAACTGTTGCTGGTTAACATTAATAGTAACAGGGTTAATGGCACGCCAATAAATAGCCAATAAAATACGTCAGCGACAAGTAGAACTTTGCCCTTTCGCAGAAAGATATGAACAGCAAAAGTTTCACTGACAAGGATGATGAATAAAAAGGGATCGTCCAATTTGACGGCTAAGGCGCTTGCGGAAATTACAGCAGCGATGATACCGGCATTAAGCCCACGTGTTACTAAGCATATAAGAACAAATATTTGACCAAAATAAAGCGAAAAATGCCCGTAGAAAGGAATAGTGAAGAAGTAATTAGTTAAAGCACCAAGCCCGCCAAAATTCAAACCAAACAAAAGAACTGCCGTTGAGAAAACAGATTCTGTATGCTGAGGAGGGTGAGCTAGCAACTTTTTAATATCGAAATCCTTGTCTAAAAGCCTAATCGTTAGATGCATGCCTAAAAACAAAGCAGCTTGTTGATGGTAGTCCTTTGAGCACTGAGATCAAGAAATTGCTGCTGCTTAAAGTTGATTTATACCTTTTTTGTTTTCTTTTTGTACAGTGGTTAACTCTAGCAATTAGGATTGATCTTAATTCGCAAAGGATTAATACTCTATGTATCATTGGTAATTGTTAAAGCCGACATAGTGAAGGCTGTATACAAATACTCATTTACAAAAATCTATCTACAAAAGCGAAATTATTAAGGAAAACTCATGGAACAAAAATTTATTAAATCTAAAGCAGCAGTTGCATGGGGTCCTAATCAACCGCTAGTTATGGAAGAACTTGATGTGATGCTGCCAAAAGCAGGTGAAGTGTTAATACGAATAGTTGCTAGCGGCGTTTGCCATACAGACGCTTTTACTCTGTCTGGTGAAGATCCAGAGGGACTTTTCCCAGTGGTTTTAGGGCATGAGGGCGGTGGCATCGTTGAACAAGTCGGCGAAGGCGTAACCAGCGTATCGGTTGGTGATCACGTTATCCCTCTATACACCCCAGAATGCGGAGAATGTAAGTTTTGTCTGTCTGGAAAAACCAATCTTTGTCAAAAAATTAGAGAGACCCAAGGTAAAGGAGTGATGCCGGATGGAACATCTCGCTTCTATAAAGACGGCAAGCCATTATATCACTACATGGGATGTTCAACCTTTTCTGAGTACACAGTATTACCTGAAATTTCACTCGCTAAAGTCAATAAAAAAGCGGCATTGGATGAAGTGTGCTTATTCGGTTGCGGCGTCACCACTGGTATCGGAGCTGTCATGAATACGGCTAAGGTGCAAGCGGGCGATACGGTTGCCATCTTTGGTATGGGCGGCATTGGCCTGTCTGCGGTAATTGGAGCGGTAATGGCCAAAGCATCGAGAATTTTAGTCATTGATATCAATGAAAGTAAGTTCGAGTTAGCGCGAAAGTTAGGGGCAACTGATTGCATAAATCCAAAGAAAATTGATAAACCTATTCAAGAATACATCGTTGAGTTGACCGAAGGTGGTGTTGATTTTTCTTTTGAATGTATCGGCAACGTTGATGTAATGAGAAGTGCTCTCGAATGCTGCCACAAAGGCTGGGGCGAATCGGTCATTATCGGTGTTGCTGGAGCGGGCCAAGAAATTAGCACTAGACCTTTTCAATTGGTTACAGGGCGAGTATGGCGAGGTAGTGCCTTTGGCGGTGTGAAAGGTCGTAGTGAGTTGCCAGATTACGTTGAAAAATATCTTAACGGTGACATCGTTTTGGATGACTTTATCACGCACAACCTGGCGATCGAAGACATTAACGAGGCCTTCGACTTAATGCACGAAGGTAAGAGCATACGTTCTGTTGTGCACTTCCAACCAAGCCCTAAAGTATAATGGAAGCGGGAATGAAAAAGCTTTCTTCAAATAGAGTTTTTGGTGGCGAACATGCTCAATACAGTCACTACTCTGAAGCCAATAAGTGTGACATGACCTTCGCTATTTTTTTACCACCGATAGCGTTAGGAAAAGGTAAAGAAGCGCAGAAAGTGCCGGTCTTGTACTGGCTATCTGGACTTACCTGTAACGACCAAAACTTCATGCAAAAGGCCGGTGCTTTTAGAGCCGCGGCTGAATTAGGTATAGCCATCGTAGCACCTGACACCAGCCCGAGGGGAGAGAATGTACCTGACGACCCTGACAAGGCCTATGATTTTGGCCTAGGTGCGGGCTTCTACCTTAATGCAACGCAGGCTCCTTGGGCTACTCATTACAATATGTATGACTATATTCTTAATGAATTGCTTCCGAGTGTTCAGCAGACGTTCTTTGTGAACAAGCACTCAGCAATCTCTGGTCATTCAATGGGAGGACACGGTGCGTTAACGATGGGCTTGAAAAATCCTGATATTTTTACCTCTATTTCTGCATTTAGCCCAATCTGTAATCCGGTTAGTTGTCAGTGGGGTCAAAAAGCGTTTACACATTATCTGGGTGACGACAAACAAAGTTGGTTAGAATATGACGCATGTCATCTACTGCAAAATGCGTCGAAACAAGTCCCTATATTAATCGATCAAGGAACAGACGACGACTTTTTGGAAGAGCAGTTAAAACCTGATAATTTGATTAGAGTCGCGCAAATGTCTGATTATCATTTAACCCTGAATATGCGCTCTGGTTACGACCACAGCTACTTTTTCATAAGTAGCTTCATCGATGATCATATATCGTTTCACGCAAAATGCTTATTTGCAGAAGAATAAAAAAGCGATGATATAGCGTATTTAATCTGATATCTAAGGCACCTCAAGAATACCCAACTCGGGACTCAGGCGCGAAAAAGTAAGGTACTATGTAGATCGTTTTTTAAACACTGTGAGTGTGAAAAATCATGATGAAACTAAGCTGCCTACTTACATTATTACTTGTTTCGACCGTCAGTTATGCGGTCGAGTCGAGTAGTAATAAATTGAGCTTGGGCGCTATTATAATCGCCCAGAATACAATAACAGAGGCCTTTATTGCGTCTCCAGTTAGTCAAGTGAAGCAACCTGCATTTAAATCTTTTGATATATTAGACGCTTCCTCCGCAAACACCTTAGTTATCTCGTCATTGACACTCAGTGACATCGACATGTTTAATCATTATTCGACTACAAGCACACAGGCGATGGTTTCTAGCGGTGTCAATTTTGGCTTTTTCACAGAGTTTCAGTTAACCCTTAAAAATGATTTGGTGCTAACGGGCCAATGGACGCGTTTGCACGATTCATACAACGATGGCTACGAAACAAGTGGAACCTTGCGTCCAGTTGAGTGGAGCTTAGCGACAGAATCAAGAACGTCGACGGCAAGAGAGTTGGGCTTAAATTGGACTGTTTATGGAGGTTTGAAAGCTTATGCAAAACTCCAAACGGTGAATAGTTCAGCATGGATACCTCAAGTTTCAATTCCGCGCTTCGTGACCCAAGACACTGATAATTGGACGCTAGCTGCAGTTGAATTGGTTTACAGTTTTTAATTTCTCTTACTACCCCTTTTAATTTTGTTTAGTTGCCACAGATTCTCTATAATCCTGTTTCGTTAGAAGCGGCCATTGCATAACTGAGTAAATGTTATGTCATGTAAACTCATTCTTTATGTTGACCCCAAACTAATAGGTCTGTGTCCTAAGTTATGCTAAACCACCGTTTTTCAGTAGCCCCAATGCTTGATTGGACAGATCGTCACTGTCGATTCTTCCTCCGTCTTTTATCAAAACAAACGGTTTTGTACACCGAAATGGTCACCACTGGCGCAATTATTCATGGCAAGGGAGATTATTTAGGATTTAACAACGAAGAACACCCTGTTGTATTGCAGTTAGGTGGGAGCGACCCGGAAGCGATGGCGCACTGTGCTGCGATTGCAGAGCAACGCGGCTACGACGAAGTGAATATCAATGTGGGTTGTCCGTCTGACCGAGTTAAAAACGGCAGTTTTGGCGCTTGTTTAATGGCTATGCCAGACACTGTTGCACAGTGCGTTGCTGCGATGCAGTCTGCGGTTTCTATTCCAGTAACGGTGAAATGCCGAATTGGTATTGATGATATGGACGATTATGAAGGTTTAAGTCGTTTCGTTTCGCTTGTTGCCGAAGGGGGCTGCGAGCACTTTATTGTTCACGCCCGCAAGGCCTGGTTGCAAGGCTTAAGTCCAAAAGAAAACAGAGATATACCACCATTAAACTATCAACGCGTTTATGATTTAAAACAAGAGTTTTCGCAATTGAACATTTCCATCAATGGCGGAATCAAGACGCTTGATGACTCAAATAAACATCTACAGTTGATAGACGGTGTGATGATGGGCCGTGAAGTTTATTCAAACCCCTATATTCTGAGCAACGTTGATGCTCTAATCTACGGTGAAGCGGGTAGTGCGATAAGCAGAGAAGAAGTGGTGCTGCTGATGACCGCTTATATAAAAGAGCAAGTAGCGCAAGGCTCAAGAGTCTGGCATATTGCAAGGCATGTTCTGGGTTTGTTCCAAGGGCAGCCTGGAGGTCGAATTTGGCGTCGTTATTTAAGTCAGAATGGCACGCAGAAGGACGTTTCTACCGATCTGTTGCTGCATGCTTATGAAGAGGTACTGACAGCACAAGCAAATGCGCGCGATTTCCAAGCAAGTAAGATAGAAAGCTAGTGAGTATTTTCTCCATCAAGGTCTCTTAAAACCTATAGACTCAATAATTGGTTGATTTAACTAATTCATGTGGTTAATTTAACCAATTGCAACTTCCCTCAATCAGAAAATTCCCTTTTATTATTAAGTGATGATTTTAAGTTATTGAATAGTATTGATAATTTGTTTTTTGTTAAAGTTGGCACAACAATCGCTAAGTCTAAGTGTCGTTGCCGAAAAGGCATTTAACTTAAGGTTCCGTAGCAGTACGCGTAGCCAACAAATTTTAAAATATAGGGAAAATATCATGTCAATTAAAAGAACAGCAATCACCGCTTTATTCGCTACTGCTATCGTTTGCGCTGCTCCAGTTCAGGCTCAGGAATCTCAAGTTGAAAGAGTATTATCAACAATGGTTAGCCAAGCAATGCAAAATGTAACAGCAGAAATTAACGAAGAAGTGCAGAAATCAATTCTTACTTCGGCGTATAACTTTACTTTTGCTAAGCCTGTCGATCCAACAGCCCCAGTAACTAAAGTAACAATCACTGACATCGCTAGCGTAAAAGCAAATACGCAAGGTTCAGACGTTGTTGAGAAAAGTGAAGACTAATTAATAAATTAGTCGTTACCCCAGTTTTGGGTACAGCAGGGAGAGAGTTATGTTAGGTCAAATGAATCTGATTGGTTTGTTAGCAACACCCGTCCTATTCTATATAGGCAGTGCAACTGTTGTGTTATGTCTTGAACATTTTAAGTTGATTACAGCAAGTAAAAGCTAGTATTAGCTCAGCAGCTACTTAGAATATCCAAGTAATAAGAAATTAGTAAATTTAAGAGGTACTTATAATGAAAACAGTAATTAATGATAAAAGACTATTTAGAGACGCTAGCCGCGCTGTTATTTCTGGTGTTTGCGCTGGCGTAGCAAGATACTTGGATGTCGACCCTGTTTGGGTTAGAGCTGGGGCCATTGTAAGTATGATTTTCTTAACCGTTCCTACCGCATTAGCCTATGTTTTGGCAATCCTTTTGTTGCGGTATAAGTAGGTACGCTTGTACAATAAACCTCTGAATGGTTCAGTTGTCGTCTTCAGCCGCTTAAGCGGCTGTGAGTTTTTCTACTCCGGTTAACAAAAGTCAAAGGATATTTATGACACAGTTTTTTTCTACAAAGACAGTTTCTGCGGGTATCGCACTCATCATCCTGCTGTTCGCATTACTTGGTTTTTGGTGGAGTTTCGAGCCAAACACATTTGACGTGCGTAAAAATGCACAAGACATGGCTGCTCAGAAAGGTCATCAAGTTGTAACGGGATATACCACAACATCAGCGCTTATTAGAGTTACTGAAGAAATGCTGTATAAGAACGGTGGATACATCACAAACGATGTGCTGCCGCCTGGCATTTTTATGGATAACATCCCCGCTTGGGAGTTTGGTGTTTTAGAAATGAGCAGAGATCTTGCGCTTTCTATGCGCAAGGACTTCAGTCGTTCGCAATCACAGTCTCTAGAGAACCCATATTTAGTTGAAGCCCAACCGTTTTTTAATAATGACAGTAACCGCTGGATTTTGCCTTCTTCTGAATCCCGCTACGAAAAAGCCATAGAGCAGCTTTATTTATATCAGGCTGAGCTTGGCAATATTACCAATTCGAATACACAATTCTATGCTAGAGCCGACAACTTGCGTGATTGGTTAAAGCAGATGGAAAAGAGACTTGGAAGCATGTCGCAAAAGCTGAGTGCTAGTGTTGGCTCTGACGTGATCAATACTGAACTCGCCGGTGATGCTAAAGCAACACAATCGACACCGCAAAGTCCAGTTGTCAGCAATAGAACGAGTTGGTTCAAGTTAGACAATAATTTCTATGAAGCTCGCGGCGCAAGTTGGGCTTTGTTGCATTTTTTGAAAGCCGTAGAGATAGATTTTAAAGATGTATTAGAGAATAAAAACGCCACGGTTAGCGTGCGTCAAATTATTCGTGAGTTAGAAGCGACTCAAGAAACCATGTTTTCGCCCGTTATATTAAATGGAGACGGCTTTGGTATGTTAGCTAATCACTCGTTAGTAATGGCGAACTATATTTCAAGAGCAAATGCTGCTCTAATCGAATTATCAGAATTATTAAATCAAGGATAAAATATGAAGAAGTCACTTTTAGGTTGTGCATTGTTAGCAGCTGTAGTTGTTGCTCCGGTGCAGGCCGATACGCTACTTGGCGCTTATGTTGGAGCGCAGGCATGGAATATGGGCGTAGACGGTGGATTTTCTAATAACGAAAGCGTGACTAACTTTTCGTTTGATGATCAAACAAACGGTTCATTCTATGTTGCATTGGAGCACCCAGTTCCACTAATACCAAATATTAAAATTAACCGAACGATGTTAGACACGGCTGGCGTTACGACACTTACGTCAACGTTTGAGTTTAATGATGAGGTTTATAGCGCAAACACCGATCTTACGACGGACATCGAAATGACAGGTACAGATTTTATTTTGTACTATGAAATTTTGGATAATGACTTAGTTAGTATCGATGTGGGTATCAACGGAAAATACATCGACGGTACTATTATGGTATCGGAAACCAGTGGTAACAGAATGGTATCTGAAGACTTTTCAGGCGTTATCCCTATGGGTTATGCTAAAGCTGAAGTTGGATTACCGTTTACCGGTTTGGGACTTTATGCTGAAGGAAGTTTTTTAGCATTGGGCGATAGCACTGTATCTGACTTTCAAGCAGCTATTACCTATAGTTTTGTTGAAACTCTTGCATTGGATATGACCTTGCAAGCAGGTTACAGATCGATGAAGGTAGAGTTAGATGATCTCGATGATCTATACACAAATCTTGATTTTAAAGGTGTATTCGTCGGTTTAGAATTCGATTTTTAAAAACTTTCATCTTATTACATAGTTTTTAAGTCTAAAAAGTAATAAAAAATCTGATTTAAGTCTTTCAAGTTATGGTAAAAAGTCGTTAATCTTAGCTGCGTACTAGCTAAGGTTAACGATTAATGACAACAAATAACGGCAACAACAACTTTTCAGCATTGACAGAACAGCAATTACAGTTGCTTTCTAGTGCGGCCTCTTCTTTAAATAGCAATCAGCTCATCTGGGCAAGCGGCTTCTTAGCTGGCTTAGCAGGTGCTGCAAATGCACTACCGATCCCGCCTTCTTCACAAACAACAGAACAAGCATCTTTGCAGCCGACGTTGACTATCTTATATGGCTCGCAAACGGGTAACTCGAAAGGTGTAGCTAATAGTTATAAAGCCTCTGCGTTGGAGCAAGGATATAAAGCAAATGTAGTCAGTATGAGCGACTATAAGCCACGTCAGTTGAAAAATGAAACTCATCTCGTTGTTATTGTCAGTACCCACGGAGAGGGAGATGCACCTGATGATGCTGTGGAATTATACGAGTTCTTAGCAAGTAAGAAAGCGCCTAAGCTGCCAAACCTAAAGTTTGCGGTAGTGGGTTTGGGCGATACCAGTTATGAATTCTTCTGTCAAACAGGCAAGGACTTTGAGTCTCGTTTGTTAGCCCTCGGTGCAACGGCCTTAGTTGAAAGATTAGATTGCGATGTTGACTACGAGTCGGTAGTCGCTGACTGGACTGTTTCGTTAAATGCCAAGTTAAAAGATGAATTAAAGCCAGTGGTAACCGAGCAAGTGATTAACTTGACTCCTGCCGCCAACGCTGTAGCTGAGTCTCTTTACAACAAAAAGAATCCGTTTGCCGCCAGCTTGAGTGAAAGTTTAAAAATAACGGCGCGAGATTCGGTTAAAGATATTCGCCATATTGAAGTTTCCTTAGAAGGCAGTGGAATTGTTTATAAACCTGGCGACGCTTTAGGCGTTTGGTTTAGCAACGACGAAGCAATGGTGCGTCGCATTTTAGCAGCAACATCAACTAGCGCCGAAGACAAAGTATTAATTGCTGAGACTGAATTTACACTACTCGACGCCTTGCTTAATAAACTTGAACTGACCTTGAGTTATCCCGGTTTTGTGAAAAAGTATCAAGCGCAAACTGCGCATCAGGAGCTCGCAAAGCTAATGGAAGATAAAGCGGCTTTGAGAGAATACTTGTCTGTATCGCAAATTGTCGATATTACCGAGAAGTTCCCCGCTAAAATTTCAGCTCAAGAACTCGTAGATGCGCTTAGACCTATTACGCCAAGACTCTACTCTATCGCGTCAAGTCAAGCAGAGGTAGAAGATGAAGTGCATTTAACAGTTGCCCACATTGAGTATGAAGCCAACGGTTTCACTCACCAAGGCGGTGCTTCTGGTTTCCTTTCAACCCGACTGCAGGAAGGCGATAAGCTGAATGTTTACGTTGAAAATAACGATAATTTCAGACTTCCACCGGATCCAAATACGCCGATTATTATGATCGGTCCAGGCACAGGTATTGCGCCATTTAGGGCGTTTATGCAAGAACGAGATGCGTCAGAAGCACAAGGTAAGAATTGGTTGTTTTTTGGTAATCCTAATTTCACCCAAGATTTTTTATATCAAACCGAATGGCAAGGCTATTTAAAGTCGGGTTTGTTGAGCAAAATAAGCTTGGCGTTTTCGCGTGATCAGGCCAACAAGATTTATGTCCAAGACAGATTAAAAGAGAACGGCAAGGAAGTATTTGATTGGTTGGAGCAGGGCGCTCATTTTTATATCTGTGGCGACGCTTTACGAATGGCTAAAGACGTGGAAACCACTTTATTAGACTTAGTCGCTGAGCATGGCAATAAAACCACTGCTGAAGCAAAAGAATACGTAACGAACTTACGCAAATCAAAACGTTACCAGAAGGATGTTTACTAATGAGCGACGACAACAAATTTAAAGTTGAAGGTAAACTTGCTGATAACGAGCGAATGAAAGGGCAAAGCCACTTGCTTCGCGGCACGATTTCTGACGATTTGAAAGACGACGTTACTGGCGGTTTCACTGCAGATAACTTCCAGCTTATTCGTTTTCACGGAATGTATCAGCAGGATGACCGCGATATTCGTGCAGAAAGAACGAAACAAAAACTGGAGCCTCTGCATAATGTGATGCTTCGTGCCCGACTACCTGGTGGCGTTATTCAACCCCATCAATGGTTGGTAATTGATAAATTCGCAGCCGATTACACTATGTATGGCAGTATTCGTTTAACTACTCGTCAAACTTTCCAGTTTCACGGTGTCCTTAAACCTAATATGAAGCTGATGCATCAGACCTTGCATAAAGCCGGTATAGACTCTATTGCGACAGCCGGTGACGTAAATCGCAACGTACTGTGTACATCGAATCCTATTGAGTCAAAAGTACATAAACAGGCGTGGGATTGGGCGACAAAAATCAGTGAGCATTTGTTGCCAAAAACAAATGCTTACGCTGAAATTTGGCTAGACGGTGAAAAGGTCGATTCGACGCAAGAAGATGAGCCAATACTGGGTAAAAATTATTTACCGCGTAAGTTTAAAACAACCGTTGTGATTCCACCTCAAAACGATGTGGACGTGCATGCAAATGATTTGAATTTTGTTGCGATTGCCGAAAATGGTGAGCTTATTGGTTTTAATGTCCTTGTGGGCGGTGGCTTAGCGATGACTCACGGTGACCATTCTACGTTCCCACGTAAAGCTGATGATTTTGGTTTTATTGAGTTGGATAAGACTCTCGATATTGCCGCTGCTGTATTGTCAACACAGCGCGATTGGGGCAACAGGGTTAATCGTAAAAATGCAAAAACCAAATACACCTTAGAGCGCGTTGGTGTAGAAAATTTCAAAGCGGAAGTAGAAAAACGTGCTGGCGTGAAGTTCGCAGCAAGTAGAGCATACGAATTCACTAGTCGTGGCGATCGTTTTGGATGGGTTGAAGGCATTGATGGCAAGCATCACCTGACGTTGTTCATTGAAAACGGCCGTATTTTGGATTATCCAGGTAAAACGCTGAAAACAGGCTGCGCAGAAATCGCTAAAATACATCAGGGTGATTTTAGAATGACGGCCAACCAAAACCTGATCGTTGCAGGCGTCGCGCTTGAACAAAAAGCACGCATAGAAGCGCTTGCTATCAAACATGGTTTGATGGAGGCGAGCGTATCTAATCAACGTAAAGACTCTATGGCTTGTGTGTCATTGCCAACGTGTCCTCTTGCTATGGCAGAAGCTGAGCGTTATTTGCCAGAGGCTGTGACTGAAATTGAAGGCATTCTTGCAAAACACGGTATGCAGGATGAAAGCATTATTTATAGGGTAACAGGTTGCCCGAATGGCTGTGGTCGCGCAATGCTGGCCGAAGTTGGTTTGGTAGGGAAGGGCCCCGGTAAATATAACTTCCATATTGGAGGAGACCGTCAGGGCACCAGAATACCTCGTATGTATAAAGAGAATATTACCGATACAGAAATTATGGGGCACTTAGATGAATTAATTGGTCGCTGGTCAAAAGAGCGAACTGCGAGTGAATCGTTTGGTGACTACGTAATTAGAGCCGGCATCATCGCACCTGTTGTCGATTCTGCAAGGGACTTCTATGACTAATTTAGCACATCAATTAAGACCAGAAGGGATACTTGATTTCGATATTGATAGCGAGTTTCTGGCTGAGTTAAATCAGACGCTTGAGGGCATGCCTGTTATAAAACGTGTTGAATGGGCTTTAGAGAATTTACCAAGCAATCATATGTTGTCTTCGAGTTTTGGTGCTCAGTCCGCAGTAATGCTTCATTTAATCAACCAAGTAGCGCCAGGCACTCCGGTGGTGCTGACAGACACCGGTTACTTATTTCCAGAAACATACCAGTTTATTGATCAGATGGTGTCGCGTTTAGATTTAAATCTGCATGTTTATTCCGCGAAACTCAGTGCTGCTTGGCAAGAAGCGCGACACGGTAAACTATGGGAACAGGGCGTGGAAGGCATTGAAATATATAATAAGTTGAACAAAGTCGAACCGATGAAGCGGGCAATTGACGATCTTAATGTCAAAACTTGGTTTGCGGGCCTGCGCAGAGACCAATCCGATTCACGCGGCAACCTTAAAGTCCTACAAAAGCAGAGCAAGCAATTTAAGTTTCACCCTATTCTTGATCAATCGAACAAGCAACTGCATGAATACCTGAAAGCGAATCAATTGCCTTATCACCCCCTTTGGGAAAAAGGTTTCGTTTCGATTGGCGATTGGCACACAACGATGGCTTTGCAAGACGGAATGTCAGAGCAAGATACGCGCTTCTTTGGCTTGAAGCGTGAGTGTGGTTTACATGAATTTGGTGACGGCGACGGTATATAAAAACTCCCGGCATAAACCTTTTTATATATAGCCAAAACAAAGTCTTATGAAACATCAAAAACCAGCCTTCAGTGCTGGTTTTTTGTGCAAATTATTCTATAGTATAACCATGCTTTGATAAATTTACTTTGGCTATATGCTCAGAGGGTGTGCTGAAAAAATGTCGATGAACGCGAAATTAATGTCAGGATTAGATGCGGTCAATGATACGGCAATGAGTCCGTCTTCTGTAAGCTCTGTAATGGATTATCTAGGATATCAATTAGCAAAAATGAATGATGTTCTTGGTCTATCTGGCAGCGCGCTTTGCGTTTCTAGGGCTGGTCACTTGCTTGATAAAGACAGCAACAATTTATATGTGATAGGTGCAATAAACGCTTTCTTGCCTATCCTTCAAAATGATGCAGCAACTGCACTACCAAAAAGACTAGCCAAGCTTCTACAACATTGCCTTGATTCTAAAACGCATTATTACTCCTCTAAAGACAACTTGCTGTACCTTAACTACTCTGGGCTTGAATCATTAATTTACTTTGAGTCTGCGACTGCTTTGGAAGTCAGTGAACAAAAAATTGCGGAGACAATGGCGTCGCAAATATCTATTGGTCTTGAAAATGTAAATTTATATAGCAAGTTGAAGACAACTTCATTTAACGACTGGTTAACTAAGCTTCCTAATAGAAATGAATTTATTAATCTAATAAGTGCGATGAAAACAGATCTCACCGTTCGAAAGCAGCTAGCGCTTGTCGACTTGAGTCATTTTTCCGATATCAATGACGGATTAGGACAAGATATCGGTAACTCTTTGTTAGTGGCGGTATCTAAACGATTAGTAAACTCTTTTAGCGATGGAATTCAAATAGGTCGTATTACGGGGGATGTATTTGGCATTATCGGAGATGCCAGTTTTGTAGAGCCACATATTATTAACGATTTGTTCAGAAAGCCTTTTTCGGTAAGTTCTCATGCGCTACCGATCAATGTAAATATCGGCTTTTATGAAATACAAGCCAATGTCGACGCTATTTATCAACTGCGTTGCGCTAACGTTGCGCTTAATCATGCAAAGAAAAGCATTTCAAAAAATGCTGCTTTCTATTCACCTGCAATGGATGACGAAACTCGAAAGCGCTTGGATATTATTAGAAATTTACAGCATGACTTTGAATGCGAAAAACTTGAAGTCTGGTATCAACCACAAATTGACCTGCTGACAGAAGAAACGGTAGGGGTTGAAGCGTTATTACGTTGGCGTGATTCCAATGGAAAGTTTATATCTCCAGAGGTTTTTGTCCCGCTGGCTGAGTATTCCGGCTTAATTGTTGAAATCGGTAAATGGGTGTTAGCTGAGAGTGTGCGTCGGCTGAAAGTATTAATCGCAGCGGGCTATTCGAATATTCGAATGGCAGTTAATGTGTCTGTCCTGCAATTCAGAGATCAGAGTTTCGTTAATTACGTAAAATATGTCATCGATTTGCATGGAATACCGCCTAAGTTATTGGAGTTGGAAATCACTGAATCGGTTGTAATGGATGAACCAGAAATCGTAATACAAGCGCTTAATCAACTCAAAGCATTTGGTGTACATATTGCGATTGACGATTTTGGCACAGGATTTTCTTCTATGAGTTATATTCAAAAACTCCCCTTGGATCGTCTTAAAATTGATAGGTCGTTTGTTAAAGATATAGACACTAATAAAGACGCATTTATAGCACAGGCAATTGTTAATTTAGGGAAGCAGTTGGGTCTTATTACGATTGCAGAGGGTGTCGAGAGAAAAAGCCAAGCCAGCCAAATGCTAAAGTTAGGTACCGATGAGGCGCAGGGATACTTGTTTGCAAAGCCAATGCCATTCAGTGATCTGAAAACATACCTACTGTCGCACAGTTGCCAAAAAGTTGTGCCTGATAATACCTAAATGATGCCTCACTTATTAAACTAGAATAGTAGCAACCATAATCCTTGAAATTAATGGTCTTAATTGTTTAATTAATAACTGCTTCATGTCAATAATTCATGATTTTGTCGTTTAACTGTAATATTAATGTAATATTTATGTGTTTTTACTTGAATTATAGGTTATCAATGCATATACTCTTAACACTGTTAATTCACCGAGAACTGATATGAAGTACTTAAAAGCAATCATGTTAATAACAGTTTCTGTAATCGCAATGTCAGCGAACGCAAAGTCCGGTGAAGCTAAGTTATTTAATTGTATGGATAAAACCACTTTCGAGATGAACAGTGAGTGTATGAGCCAGCAAATTGCATCAAATTTAGTCTTCAAACGAGCTGAAGAAGCTGTATTCCAAAAAGCCAGTGATGTTAGTGATAGAGCAATTGCTACTATGACTTTCAATCCAAAAACAATGTCAATTGATGTTGTGGCTCACAGAGATGCATATTTAGCTAAAAACTAATAGTGCGAAAATACATAGAAGAAGCCTCCTAAACGGAGGCTTTTTTTATGTCTTCTGGTTTTTGGTGATAAATGTACCACACGCTGAAAAGGCGCTGGGTCCATAGTGAGCATGCTTGTGAGGTGAGCGGGGACGCTACACTCATTTTGTTGGTTTTTGTACACACAGTGAGAATTGGCTTGCGTTACAGCACTGAGACTTGCAGCAACAACATCTACAGTACTAAGCTGTTAACAATTGCTTTATCATTCAGAAATAAAAAAGGATGCCGAGGCATCCTTTTGTATAAGTGCAACAATTAAGCCGCTTGAGGCTCTAAGTAGAATGAGTACATTGTTCGCCACTTTTGTTTTTGAACAGCAAGAGTTTGCTTCAATTCTTTATATTTAAAATCAAGCTCCAAGCGCTCATATGTAGCCTGCAAATTCTTCTTCTTCATATTTACTAAACGCTTTTTAGTTGCATAATATTCACCCATGCGCTGCATTAAAACATCATATTCATGTTGAATTTTGACAACTATCTCTTCTGCGTTGGGCAAGGTTATCGCCTTATCATGAGCATATTTAAGCTGCATTTCTAATTTAGCTTTTTCGATACGCTCTTCAGGGCAAGTTCTAAGATTGTTTGTTAAGCCCACGTATGACAAACCTTTTATCATCCACTTCGTTGGGTCAAACTGCCACCACTTCACACCATTTCGATAGTCATACTCAAATATATGATGGAAATTATGATACCCTTCGCCAAATGTAAAGAATGCTAATATCCCATTGTCGCGCGCTGAGTTTTTGTCCGTGAACGGACGAGAGCCCCACATATGTGCCAGTGAATTTATGAAGAACGTGACGTGGTGAACCAATACAAGTCGAGTCACCCCAGCGAGCAACACCATGCCTAAAATATCGCCATTTAACCAACCTAACAAAATACATATTCCAAAGTTCGATACCAGCACGATAGGTAAGTAATATTTATGTTGCCACATGACAATTTTGTCTTTTTGTAAGTCTTTGCAGTTACTGTAATCCGCATAGCGGGTAGCTTGGTATTCGCGCAGCATCCAACCGATGTGCGAAAACCAAAAGCCTTTGCTCGCTGAGTACGGATCGGCGTCGTCAATATCAACATGCTTGTGGTGAACACGATGATCAGAAGACCAATGTAAAATGCTGTTTTGCAGTGTCATTGCACCGCCAACGGCTAAAATGAAGCGAACTACCGGATGTGCGCTATATGTCTTGTGAGACCAAAGACGATGATAACCCGCTGTAATCGACATACCGGTAAAATAAAAAAGAAAAATGGCTGCGCCTATTTCGACCCAGTCAAATCCGTAACTTAGTGCCCACATTGGTGTCCCTACCAGTGCTATTAGTGTCAGAACACTAAAAACTAATACGTTGGTAATTATAATGGGAGGTTTATTCAAGAGATACCTTTAAAATTTCAGCTTACAACTGTACGCTAACTTAACTTTTGTTGGCTTATTTGGCAAGAAATAAAGTTCTTAAAATGACAATTTTTGATGTATTCTATGTACATATGAGTAGACAAGAACAAAAACTTCAAACAAGACAACGTATCGTAGATGCCGCCTTTAGCTTATTAGATGAAGATAAAAGTCTATCTGCTATGAGCTTGCGCGAGGTCGCTCGCGCAGCTGGAATAGCACCCACTTCTTTTTATCGGCACTTTACTGATATTAATGACCTCGGCTTAACACTCGTTGATGAGGCCGGCTTAGCGCTGCGACAATTGATGCGCCAAGCCAGGCAGCGGATAGAGGCCGGTGGCGGAGTTATAGACATTTCCGTTGATACCTTTATGGAATTTATCACTGATAATAAAAACGTCTTTCGTTTGTTGCTGCGCGAGCACACGGGCACTTCTGGCGCGTTTCGAGCAGCTGTTGCCAGAGAAATACAGCACTTTATTGAAGAGCTCAGTGACTATATTGTTTTGCAGTTAAGGTTACCGCGAGCAATTGCGACAATGCAGGCGGAAGCTATGGTGAAGCTTGTCTTCAGTGCCGGCGCAGAGGCACTTGATTCTGACAAATCCTCAGTTGCTGAAACGGCCAAACGAGTCAAACTTCAGCTCCGCTTTGTGCAGCTTGGTGCCTTACAGTACTCTTTACGCTAAAGCTGGCTTTCGTTTGTCCTTTATTTATCCCTCCGAATGTATTTTTATCAGCGACGCTCCAAATAAACGCCACTTTCAATGTGTTCTGTAAATGGAAACTGGTCGAATAGCGCCGCGCGTTTAACTTTGTGTGTTTTGCTGAGTTCTTGTAAATTATCCGCTAAGGTGAGTGGATTGCACGATATGTAAATAATGTTATCGAAGCGCTGGATAAGCGCTATCGTTTTGTCGTCTATACCTGCCCTTGGAGGATCGACTAAAACGGTTGAAAAATCATAGTCGCTTAAATTCACGTCTTTTAGGCGCTTAAATTCTCTTACGCCCGTCATTGCTTCAACAAACTCCTCACTAGAAAGTCTCACTATATCGAGGTTGTCAATGTTGTTCGCGGCTATATTATACTGAGCTGCGTTAACTGATGTTTTTGAGATTTCTGTAGCCAATACGTTCTTGAAGCAGCTGGCCAAAGGGACAGAAAAATTACCTGAGCCACAATACAGCTCCAACAAGTCTCTACTTTTGTCGTTCACTTGCGCCATAGCCCATTCAATCATACTGCAATTTACTTTTGCGTTAGGCTGCGTAAAGCTATTTTCAATTTGTTTGAATTGGTATGTTTTATCTTTTATTGAGAGTTTTTCTATAACGAAGTCATTATCTAATATAACTTTTTGTTTTTTCGAGCGACCAATAAAGTGAACGTTAAAATGTTTAGGAAAGGCCGCTTTTAATTGTTGTATTTCAGCTTCCCACTCTTCATCAAGTTGCTTGTGATAAATCATTGTTACCAAAAGATCTTCAGTGAGCGTACTCAAATAATCAACTTGGAATAGCTTCCTTCTGAGTACTTCGTTTCCTGCAAACGCTTCTGTCATTATCTGCATAGCACTATTAATGACTTTGCTTGCTGCTGCCAATTGGTCTACTCGATATTGTTCTTTATCCACCTTATCAAACATGATGTGGTAGGTATCAGGTCCGTCATGCCAAATCCGAAATTCCGCTCTCATTCTGAAATTACTGGGCTGAGAGGCGTAAATATCAATTGTTGATCCATAAAACGTAGAGAGTAACTCTTTGACTCTAGTCGTTTTTTCATCAAGTTGGCGTTGATATTTTTCGCTAAGATCGACTGACATGCATTTCCTTAAATTAATTGTTGAACGTGAATTGTAAAGTTTTTTAAAAATTTACCAAGTTAAAGCTAAAGGTTTTATTTTTACATGCCGATAAGGATGCTGAGGATAGAGAGGTATTCGCAATGAATTTAGGTGAAATTAAAGCTGTACAGTCAGAACAACCAAAAGTGGTTCGTCCTGACGTAGCGCTAAACAAGCAACTGCAACAGGATGGGTTGAAGCAAGCTAAAGAGCTTCAACAATCTTTTGCAAACGCAAATCAAGACATTTCGGATAACCGAAAGGTGGCCGCGCGAGTACTTGGCGTGTCTATTAGCCAAAGCCTAACAATTGAAGGACGAACAAGCGATGTAAGCGCGAAAACTGACGATGACGAGCAGAAGGCTAAAAAGCCACTTTTTGATTTTGAAGAAGTAGCGCGCAATGTTTTAAACTTTGTTGGTAATGTCATTAAAAAGGCTGCGTCAGATGGTGCACCTGATGACAAACTAAACTCATTGTTTGAACAAGCTCGGTATGGTGTGTCCAAAGGCATTAAATTAGCTGAAGATGAACTAGGCGATAAAGCGACTGATGAGGTCAAAGAAGGAATTGCTAACAGTAAAGCGTCTATTTTTGATGGAATCAAGGATCTTGAAACCAGTATTTTTGATAAAACTGAGAAGAACACATCGATAGTGAGTAACTCTCTTTCGATTCAGAAAGCGGAATTGAGTGAGTTTTCTGTGCGCACGAGAGACGGTGATGAAGTTCGAATTAGTTTTGGAATGCGAGAAAACGCTTCAAAGGAGAGCTTTACTGCAGACAACGGCAATTCACAGAGTAAACTTGTTTACCAACAAACAACCAGCTTTTCGATGCAGGTAAAAGGCGAGCTTGATGAGGGCGAACTAAAAGCTATTGGTAATCTGGTTGCTCAAGCAGATGACGTTGCTAATATGTTTTATCGCGGAAACATAGAACAAGCTTACGAAAAAGCACTTGATATTGGTTACGATAATAAAGAGCTACAAAGCTTTGCTTTACAGCTGACTAAAGTCGAAAGCTCACAGAAAATTCAAAAGTATGGTGAGGTGCAGCAATATTCAGAAGCGCCTAGTACAGACTTGAAAGCGCCGAAAGCCGTAGCTGAATATTTAAACAAAGTATTAAATGGGATGAAGCAAGCTAATGAGCAGCTAGGGTCTCAAGAAGACTTTAACTCGATTATAAACAGCCTAGTGAATGAGATGAAGGATGTGCATGTGCCAGATATTTTGACCGCCATCAATCGTTTCCACACATTTAATGCAAAACTCCTTGAAGGGTTGAACATAGATAAACCCGAGCTTCCTATAAATGAAAAGCCCGCTGAGTAGCGGGCTTTTATATGTATTAGTCTCGACTTAATCTGACATATCTCTTGCAAAAGAGAGAGTTACCCGTTTTGATAAAGGTGTCGAATCTTTTAATCAAAACAACCAAAGGTAACTCTCATGTTGCATACTAACAATCCAA
>Ga0209306_1000007_pt1 | contig 179731 bp, 149 predicted proteins | sample COGITO_mtgs_1103_3_FD_184793 | JGI IMG/M metagenome (GOLD analysis project Ga0209306, IMG submission 184793) | Pelagic marine microbial communities from North Sea - COGITO_mtgs_110328 (SPAdes) (version 2) | ecosystem: Environmental > Aquatic > Marine > Epipelagic ... | reverse complement strand
CAGAACGCCAATTGACACTTTACTTGATGGGAAATCGATTTGGGCTGAGAAGAATTTAGCTCAAATTTAATCTGACAGACACCGCTTGAAAAATGGGTAAGTGTCAGATCAAGTCTGAGCTAGTACAATTAACTATCATCTTGCTATTTCCGATAGCTCGTTTTTTCGTATCACTATTTAAAATTTATAACCTACGCTGAAAAAGACAATGTTTTTGCTATCCTTCTCTTGTTTTCTAAAAAAACCATCCCCGCTGGCTTCTTGTCCATCAATATGCGCTAAGTCTATGCCAAAAATCCAGGATCTATTGAGATTACCTGCAGGCATATAGTTAAAATTCAAAGACGTCACATTTCTGACTGAAACTGTGTATGTTGCACCTAACGAAAAAGTGTCAGCTACAAAATAATCATAGCCTACACTTCCTCCACCCAGTCCAACTGCGCCTCTAAAATTGCTTTGTGATTCTTTATAGGATAATTGATAACCGACCAGTCCCCCATATTGAATTCCGAAGCCGGTAGCATGTTTATATTCACCACTATTGGCAACCGGTATGAATAAAAGCGAGCTAAGTAAAATGAGTTTTTTAATTTTTGTATTCCCTATAAAAATTGTTTAGCAATAACGTAAAGTTAATAGTGAGTACATTTCCTTATTTATGCTTTTTTAAAACTCACTTAAAAAGCAAAAAACATAAGAATTATAGAAGCTTAAACAGGAAATGAATATAACCCTAAGAGCGGGGCGTCAGACAACCTAGCACGGTAATGAAGTTATTAGTACTAAACTTAACGTGACTGAGCAAAAAGAGATAGTTGAGCTGAAATTAAGGTCATTCTCAAGTTATTGAATTCTCTTATGCACTAAGATTGCATAGGTAATGTTGTCTACAATAGGGGGAGGTAATTGGTCTTCTGTGGTCAATAAGCTGCGGATGGCGAAGCGCCTAGTTAGCCAAGCTCATCCAGCTTCTCTTCAGCCCAAACACCTGCGGTTTCATATTCTTCGAGGATGTTTGTATAAGGAATATTTAGGCGTTCGCAGGTCGCCTCCATTTGCTGCCAATCACCTTTTTCGAAGTGCTGACAAAGTTCAATACAGTCGGCGAGCCAGCCCTGCTTTTTAGTTAGCGCTGATTTAATTTCTTCACTTAATGGTAAGTCATTGATAACGGCAATGAGGTCGGCGTCTAGCATTGCATCTACCAACGACATCATGCCTGTCAAAAATGCCGATGAACTATTGTCTCGCTGCGAGCAATAGGGTGCTATGAGCTCACAGAACTTGGCACGCTGCATCGACAGTCGAATCAGTTCTTGCGGTTTATCACCGCTGAATTGTGCAGAAAACAACAAACCTACGAAGCGTTCAAGTTCAGTTTTGCCAAGCACTAAAACGGCTTGTTTAATGGTTTTAATTGGATTGCGTCGTTTGAACATCGCCGATTGCGTATAGCGTAATAACTTAAATGAAAGCGTTACGTCTAGTTCAAATAGTTTAGTAATCTCTTCAAAATCGGGACTTTCCTCAGCGACTTTATTCATCAAAGTGGCAATTGAGGTTTGTCCTGGTGTTAAGGTGACGCTCTTGATCACTTCTGGATAGCTAAAAAAATACCCTTGGAAGTAATCAAATCCAAGCTCTACAGCTTCTTTAAACTCTTTGTTGGTCTCAACTTTTTCGGCCAGTAACTTAATGTTTGGGTATTTCTTGACTGCGGCAATGGTCTCATAGATTTCTTGTGGGGTGCTCTCGAGATAATCAATTTTAACAATATCAATTAACTTATAGAAAGGCTCCCATCTACTATCGTGAATAAAATCGTCTAGCGCCAGCATATAGCCTTTTTTGTGCAAACTGTGCAGGGCGATATAGAGCGCCTTGGTAGGTTTTGCTGTTTCCAATATTTCAATGACCACTTTTTGTTTTGGAAGCAGCTCAGGATAACCACCAAGGAGCGTTTTTTCAGTAAAGTTGATAAACGCCAACTTACCGTCAGAAATGCGGTCAAGGCCCAAATCAAACTGCAGGCTTTCAATCATCTTAGACGTCGCTTTTTCTTGATCAACGTCAGGAAAGACGTTTTCCAAGCTAGTGCGAAAAAGTAACTCATAACCAAATAATGATTTACTCTTATCTAAAATAGGCTGGCGCGCCGCGAAAAATCCCATATTTTAATTTGTGGCCTTTTAAATTATTTTTGACTTTCTATTGCATACTTATCGGCAAAAGATGAAAAAAGTGTGCGAACTTTTTCATTTTTTTCTGGTTTTATCAACGATATTGCAACAATAACAAGGCTTGAGACAATAAACCCAGGGATGATGGCATAAAGTTCAGGGTAAATAGAACCTCCATTTTCACCTAAAGGTGCGTAAATCCATACCAATACCGTCGCTGCACCACTTAAGATACCACCAATTGCAGCAATACGACTCATGTCTTTCCATAGCAAAGAGAACAGAACGAGCGGACCAAATGCCGCGCCAAAACCGGCCCATGCATTACTAACCAAGGTCAATATGCTGCTGTTCTCATCGTAAGCAAGCGCAATGGCAACAGCCGCTACTAACGCAACGCATATGCGCCCGATAACAACTTGTTTGTGCTCACTACACTCTTTGTCAATAAAAGTAACGTAAACGTCTCTAGTTAGTGAACTAGAGGTAACCAATAATTGTGACGAAATTGTACTCATAATTGCAGCTAATATTGCTGCTAGCAAGAAACCGCCGACGAGAGGATGAAACAATAGCTGTGAAAGCGTGATGAAGATGGTTTCAGGATCATCCAAAGATTGGCCTGTAGCATTCATGTAGGCTAGGCCAAATAGGCCAGTAGCTGCGGCACCGAAGATAGATACAATCATCCAAGACATACCGATTCGACGTGCAGCTGGCATTTCTTTAATACTAGAAATAGCCATGAATCGCACAATGATATGCGGCTGTCCAAAATAGCCTAAGCCCCATGACATTAACGACACAACGCCAATAAATGTAACTGTGGCGCCAGTGTTTGCATCGACAAATAAAGACAGTAGATTACTATCTGTTTTTGATAAAACGTCGAGTGTATTGCTAATGCCGCCAAGTTCAAAAACGACGACAGTAGGTACCAGAACCAAAGCAATAAACATGATAATGCCCTGCACGAAGTCAGTTAAACTTACGGCCATGAAGCCACCAAACAAAGTATAACAAACCACCACACCGGCGGTAATATATAAGCCAGCTTCGTAATTGTAGCCAAACGATGATTCAAATAATTTGCCGCCAGCAGCGATGCCAGATGACGTGTAAAGTGTGAAAAATATGATAATGACGATAGAGGCAATAATTCTTAATGACCGACTTGAGTCAAAAAAACGGTTTTCAAAATAATCTGGCAGGGTAATCGCATCTTTTGCTAGTTCAGTGAATACTCTGAGTCGAGGGGCAACAATAATATAATTTAACCATGCGCCTAAACACAAACCGAACGCTATCCAAAGAGATGAAGCTCCCGACAAGTACATTGCGCCTGGAATACCAAGAAGCATCCAACCACTCATATCAGAGGCACCTGCTGACAAGGCCACAACAGGAGCACTTAATTTTCGCCCGCCCAGTAAATAGCCCGATGATGTATCTTCGTTTTGTCTATATGCGTAAACGCCTATCCCAATCATTGCGATAAAATATATTGCCAAGGATATTAGGGTGCCGGTTTCCATATTGCTCTCTATTGTTATTATTGTTTTGTTGATGGTAACAGATAAGGCTGTTTAAGCTCAACTTGTCATAAGGAGCGGAGTAAGACTGTAATTTCACAGTATTTATAAAAGAGAGTCAGAAAATTACTTTTGTCGATAAAAGCTGGTGTACAAAAAACCGCAATGCATAAGCAATTGCGGTTGATAAGATGGGAGCTTTAAGTTCTAAAATCTAAATGAGCTTTGGGCTACTTGTTGAAGTTGTGCTACATCATCTCTGTCGTTGCCAACAATAATGATTTTTGCTGATGCTAGTAAGAAGGAAGTACCAACAAGTTCATCATTACTAAACTCTTCCTTTAAGTCTTGGCTCTTGCTCTGCGGCACCACAAAAAGAGAGAGTAAACCTTTTTCGCCCTTTACTATCATGTGCAGGCTTCTGATCGTATCGAGGTAGCAGTAATTAGCGGATACAACTTCGCCAATCTCCTCAGACAATGTGCCGTTGAAGGTCGTCATCTTTTCGTTTAAGGCTTCTTGGCTTACGGTTTGGCTACTCATGGCAAGTTCTTTCGCCATATACTCGTGACTAACGTGCGCAAATACATCGTTTACTAAACCGCTATTGCCGGCGAATAAGGTCATGTAAGATACGCCCACGACCATTGCTACTGAGGCTGCCATTGCCACATACCAAGGACGCTTTTGACGTTTTTGAGTAAACTCATCCATACCTTGACGCAAAATTAGCTTGTCAGCAAAGTTCTCTGGTATTGGTATATTCATTGCTTGCGCTAACTGCGCGTCCATAGCTTTAACTTCGTCCCAAAATGCTTGTTTTGCTGGGTCATCTTTAGCCGCCTGAATAACATCGGGATCGGTTGTGTTTGGCTCAGCATAAATGGTGCGACGGAATGATAGTTCATCCATTTACCTGTTCTCCTTTTGTTTGATCGCCTAGTAAGGCTTCTTTAATTTGATTTCTAGCTCTGAATAATCGTGTCATTACTGTATTTTTATTTAGATTAAGTTGTTCGGCAATTTCATCACCGCTAAAGCCCATTAAAATTTGCATCATTAATGGTTCTCTATATTCTTCACTGAGATCACCTATGATCCTCCTTAACTCACGATGCTCTAGCACCACATCACCAAAATTGATTGGATCGGCAACAGAGACATCATCAATATCCACAAGATCAAACTGCTTGCGCTCGAAGCGTCGCGCGTTCTCTCGACGCAAAATGGTGATTAACCATGACTTGGCCGCGCCTTCATCTTTAAGTGAGTCGAGTGACTTCCACGCGCGAAGAAATGTTTCTTGTACTACGTCTTCAGCAATCGCTTTGTCTTTTATCAACCACATTGCATACCGAAAGATATCTGCATGCAGTGCCTTAACAAGGGCTTCATATCGTTTTTGTTTTTTCATCATGTCAGTAGAGACCGATGAGCTTAGATTTTTATTTCGCGAAAACATGAATATTCTTCTTTTTATTTACTTTCGCAAGATTACGCGATCTAAACGGATTGTTCGAACAATGATTTTTTAGCTATTGGTGTGATGGACATTTACAGTAAAAAAAGGCGAAAAAAAATCGCATAAGCAAATGCTATGCGATTTTTACCATTTTTCACTTCAACGATAGTTTGAGAGACTATCAGATGGATGCTACTTTGAAGCAGCAATCCAATTATTGACGTTCTCTTCTAATAGGGTCAGTGGTACCGGACCATCTTTAAGGACTGTATCGTGGAAGCCGCGATAATCAAACTTATCTCCCAGCTCGGCCTGAGCCTTGTCGCGTAGTTCCATTATCTTGATTTTGCCAATCATATAAGCGGTTGCCTGACCTGGCATCGCGATGTAACGCTCGATGGCTTTAACAGAGTCTGCTTCAGGGTTTGGCGTGTTATCAATTAGGTATTGAATAGCCTTTTCTCGACTCCACTGCATTTCGTGAATACCAGTGTCGACCACTAATCTGCAAGCACGCCATAGCTCCATTGCTAGGCGACCGAAGTCAGAGTATGGATCAGCATAAAAGCCCATATCCTTGCCGAGTTCTTCAGTGTACAAACCCCAGCCCTCAGTGTAAGCAGTGAAGGATACATATTTCTGGAACTCAGGAATGCCGTCGAGTTCTTGTGCAATAGCTCGCTGCATGTGATGACCTGGAATGCCTTCGTGATAGGCTAGTGCTTCCATTTGGTAGGTTGGCATGCTGCGCATATCAAATAAGTTCGCATAATACGTGCCTGGTCGACTGCCATCTTTTGATGGGCTCTGATAAAAGGCTTTGCCCGCAGATTGTTCACGGAATGCCTCGACACGCTTCACAACCATTCGCGCTTTTGGTGTTAGACCAAAATACTCAGGCAGCTTAGCTTCCATTTTATCAATGAAGTCTTTTGCTTCCGTCATGTACCGTTCGCGTCCTTCATCTGAGTCAGCATAATAAAATTGGTCGTCGTTTCGCATGAATAAAAAGAAATCCTGCAGACTGCCTTCGAATTTCACTTGTTTCATGATTTCACGCATTTGATTGTGTATGCGGGTAACGTTATCTAAGCCAATCTGATGCACTTCTTGCGCGTTCAATTCAGTGGTTGTGAACCAATTTAAACGGTTTTGATACCATTCGCTGCCGTTAGGTAGGCGCCACACACCGTCGCCTTCGGGCGTCAGCAAGCGCTGTTTACCAAGTTCTTGTATTAACTTTTCATAAGCGGGTTTCACTGAGCTTAACAATGCGGCATTGGCATCGGCGATTAAACCAGACTTTTCAGCGTTACTGAGTCCTGTTGCATCGAGCTTCTGCTTAAAGTCGGCTAATATTGTTGAATCTTCCGGCCTTTCGGAGAAGGGGTTGCCTTTGACAACATTCGCTGCCGCTTGCATCATTTGATCGTAGGACCACGCTGGTGGCATGACACCAAGCTTTTCGCGCACTCTGAGCTGTGCAATAACTTGGTCAAACAAAGCTTCTACTTTATTTAAGCGGCTAATGTAGGCTCTTGCGTCTTCCTCATTCTCAATGCGGTGAATATTAATTAGGAAACTGGGAACAGTGGTGTGCCAAGCGCTGAACTGATCCATGATATAGGTGTGATGTCTAAACTCATCATTGGCAAGTTTGCGTTTTAAATCAATTTGATAAATATTTAAACTTAACTTTTCTGAATCATTAAGAGTGCTGACATCAAATTCGCTCGCTTTTTTTAGGCGAGTTTCCATGAGGGTACGAGTTTCATCCGCATTCGCATCTGAAAAGTCACCCCACTTGTCATAATCCCATTTGATACCCATGTAGCTCTGCGCCATAGGTGAACGTTTGAGGTCTGTTTCACGGCTTTCAGCAAAGAAGGCTGCTAGTCTTTCGGATTCCGTCTTGGGTGCTTTTGCAGTCTCGGTTTGAGCTGGTTGCGCGTTTTTGTTTTCAGTATTCGATGCAGGGCTGCACGCTGCCATTGCAATGACTAAGCTTGATACAGCGAATAGTTTTGCTGGAGTGCTTATTTTGACTAGTCGTTTCATTATGTCCCTCTTATTATATTATTCGTTTATAAAGTCGTTATTGTTTTATTATTTTATTTATAATAGCTAATTGCGGTTTAGCTAATCCACATGTTAGCACTAGTTCAAGTATCTAACTTAAGACCCCTTACGTTTTTGGGTACAAGTCAAACTGGTCCCTGAGTTCGTGCTTTTTGTCCATCATGCTTTCTCTGAAAGACGCCAACGCCAAAATCAACTCTTCGCGCTGCCACGAGGCTTGATTCGCGCCATATGTACTTTTCATCATGGTATTGTACTGCGCAGCGCACTCGTTTGCATTCATCGCTTCAAAACACTGGTTAATTGAGTGGACAGGGCGTTCAGTTATAACGCTTAACCACTTTTCCAATGTCTTGTTTGTCTCTTTCACATCGCTTAAGTCTATCGCTTTTTGCAGTCTTTTCCACAATGCAGTCTCATCAGCCGTGCTCTCTACTGAACTGATTTTTTTCTCATCATCATTGCGTTTATTGGTGATAATGATCACGCCAAAGATGCTCAAACTCACCAGCCAAAGCGCGAATAAACTGATATGAAGCCAGTCAATTCTAAATTCGTCGGATGCGGTATTTGGTCCCGATAGAGGCGGTTGTGAAGTTGCTATTGCCGCAGGTTTCTGATTGATCGGAGAAATAGGCTCAATATTTGAAACAGCGTCCTTACTCGGGGGCAGCACTTCAACAGAGCGGGCAGGCAGCTTTGCATACTCCGTTTGTTTGGTCACGACATTGAACCAAGGCACAACCACTTCGCCCAGCACAAACTTGCCAACTCGATTTGGAATGATAGCTTCACTTTGAATCTTTTGCGCAAACAGCACGGTACCTTTATCTACCGTAGTGGTGCTTGCTTGGTCAGGATAAATTTTGAAGTCAGGTGGATACATACCCATAATTTCTGGCAATTGTTCCTCAACTAAGCCCGCCGCTGTTAATGTAATAGTGCGAGTAATAGGCTGGCCTAATACAATACTTTTTGGGTCTTGCTGCCATTCTTCGTTTAATTGTACAAATTCGCTGGGTAGCCAATGATCTTGATAGTTGTCGGGGATGGGCAGCACCGTTAACTCAATATCAGGAGCGACCCGGTTGATGGGTTTTGTGCGACTAATAAATCCAAATGATTGACGAGAATCAGTGACCGCTTCACCATTGAAAACTGTCCCAGAAATCGAGAATGAGCCACTCGATTGTGGAATAATCGCATAGGTTCGTTCGATAACACGGTAGCGAACACCATTTTGAAAGTCTTCGTACTCTTTATCTTCACCCACTTGTTTAATAATTGCGTTGTCCAATTCTGGCGCTTGTAAAGAGCCTCGTTGGATGTCTTTCGCCATAAGAAGCTTGGTGGTGTATTTGATTTGTTGCTGCAAATAAACCGTTGTCATATCGACGTTAGCAGTGACATAAAAATCGCGAGCAGCGGCGCCTTGACCATTGCCTACCGGAGTCACAATAACATCAAACGCTTTGCTTTTTTGTCCGTCCATTTCAAATTCAGGAATAGTAAAAGTCCCTACTGATTTTGGAAACAGTTGCGTTACCCATGTCGTTGTTTTGGTGGTATTGAAGTTAATCGAGCGCGTTGATTGACTAATTGACGTGCTCGACATGCGGAAGTCTTTTTCTAGAGATGATAAATCAATTTGACGAGATGTGATTTCGCCTTCCGCACTAATAATCAGTTGAACGGCTTCATCTATCATGATGGGATTTTTATCTACTGACACTCGTAAGTCAGTGATTTTAGCTATTGCCGTGATAGGTGCCAAAAGTGCGACAGTGCTAAAAAATATTACTAAGCAAAAATACCAAACAGAGTTGTGTTTCATTACTACCAATCCTTCTTATTCGGCCTTGAGAATCTCTCAAGTCGTCTTTTTTGTGATTCTAAGAGCATTTTTCGTTGTAACAAAAACGCAGGGTCATCAGGTATTTTGTTCAGCAACATTTGCATGCGCTGCATCTGCTCTTTTTCTTCTTGCGTCATTTCTTCAAGCGGCTTCTGCTGTTGCAGATTACTTTTTTGCTCAACACCTTCGGCATTTTCGCCATCTTTGCCCTCTTCGGGCTCTTTACCCTCAGCTTCTTTAGATTCCTCTTCTGATTTTTGCTGTTCAGATTGCTTTTGCTCGTCATCGCCTTTGGTATTTTCGGAATCACTTTCATTTTGGTTTTGTTCTGAGTCCTGCTGTTCACCTTGCTGTTGCTCGCCCGACTGTTGCTCTCCTGATTGCTCTTCCTCATTTTGTTCGCCGGACTGTTGTTCGCTGTTTTGAGGATCGCCCGATTGCTTGTCTTGACCGTCCTGTTGCTGACCGTCTTGCTTCTGTTGTTCTTGTTGCTGCAGCAAATCTTCGACTAACTTTTTATTTGCCATCGCATTGGTGTGGCCAGGACGCTCCTTCAGAGCCTCATCGTACTTTTCGATGGCTTGCTCTAATTGCCCTAAATGGGCTAATGCGTTAGCTTGGTTATATGCTGACTCGGCGCCCGGAACCTTTTGAAAAGCCTCTAACGCAGCTTCGTAGTCTTGGTTTTTATAAAGGGCTGCGCCTTTCCACATTGGATCTGCAAATATACTGCTCGCTTTGTCAAATTCTTGTTTTTTAAACGCTTCAATACCTTGTTGATCGGCATTTTTAAAAACCTTGCTAAACCAATCGTTCGATTCTGTGCTTTGTTCTTCGGCTATTTGCTCATTAGCATAGGAGGGCTCTGCTGGCATTATCAGCACTGCGCTTATTACTATCACTAAAAGCCCCCGTCTAAACGCATAGGCAGCAAATGGCAGAATAAGTAGAACGATAAATGCGCCCATGTCTTGCCATTGGTCGCCTTGCCCAATAATGTCTTCGTTGACTTGTTCTTGCGCAACTGTGAGGGAAGTGAATTTCATGTTTTGTATGTCACTATCATCACTCTGCATCGGCGTGTAGCGCCCATTGGTATTGCCAAGGACTTGTGAAAAGTAACGACTATTGAGAACAGGCAATACAATATTCCCTCTAGCGTCCTTCATAAAACCGCCATCCAGCATCTTTATTGGAGCGCCTTTTTGCGTGCCCACTCCAAGCACAGAATAACGGTAGGATGACGTTGCAATATGATCTTGAAGTACCTCGACATCGTCTAATTCAATACCGTCGCTGATCCAATAGATTTCCCCTTTATTGTAGCCTGCCGATAATAATAATTGTTCAGCTTGCTCCATTGCATATAAAGGCTCGCTGCCCATTATGGGCATTATTTCAGGCTGTAAGCTAGGGATCAAAGTAGTAATGTTGGTCACGTCTGACGTAAGTGGACTGATAGTAAAAGCGTCTCCAGCATAGACCACTAAACCAACTTCGCCATCGTCAAAGCTATTGAGTAAATCAATCGTTTTAAATTTTGCGCGAGTGAGTCGATCCGGCTGCAGGTCGGTGGCACGCATTGACATCGACATGTCCAAGATGACTACCTTTCCTGTTGATACTTGGTAAACCGGTTGGGGTAATTTTTGCCAAGTTGGGCCCGCCATAGCGATGCTCGCTAAAAGCCATCCAAGTCCCACTAAATAGAACGGCGGTTTGTAAGATTTTTTATCCTTAGCAACAACTAAATGCTTATATAAATGGCTTGAGACAATGCCTTGCCATCCGCTCTGTTTACTAGAAATTTTAGTTAGCAACAGCGCAATAACAAGCAGAGGGACGATGGCTATAAGCCATTCTGGACGAATAAAATGAAATGCTTGCCAATCGATCATTTTTGGTCTCCAGAAGCACTATTCACAGCGTTCTCTGTCGGTTGAGTTGTTGATTTTTGTAAATGTGTGAAGGCGTGTTTAAGAAGATAAAATAAAGCATAAAGCGCACTCAGTATGATAGCGATCGCAAGAGGCAGATAGAACAACGCGGTAAGTGGGCGCAGTTTTTGTCCTTCTCCTGCAACCGGCTCAAGTCGATCGAGCGTTTCGTAAATTGCCTCTAACTCTTGAGTGTCTCGTGCTCTAAAGTATTGTCCACCAGTTGACTTGGCAACATCTACTAAAAGACGTTCGTCCAGATCTTGTGATGGATTAATAGTGCGACGACCAAATACGCTTGCAATCTCTTGCACTTCAGCACCAAGACCAATGGTGTAAATAGTTACGCCTTTATCAATAGCTAACTCATTGGCTTCTTCAGGTGTGATATTACCGGCTGTATTTCTGCCGTCGGTTAGCAATATTAGCACTCTGTTGGACTCTTCTTTATCGTCAAAGCGTTTTACTGCAAGACCAATAGCGTCGCCAATTGCAGTGCGTTCACCCACTAAACCTAAAACAGATTCGTCAAGAAGGGTTTTTACTGTGTCTCTGTCAAATGTGAGCGGCGCTTGAAGGTAAGCGGTATCGGCAAATAAGATTAATCCTAAGCGGTCTCCAAGGCGTCTTTCAATGAAGTCTTTGAGCACAAATTTCGTCATAACAAGTCGATTTACTGCTCTGCCGTTGATGCGCATATCATCTTGTTTCATTGATCCTGAAAGGTCCACTGCAATCATAAGATCACGTCCTTCGTTTGGAATAGAAACGGGTTCTCCTAACCACTGCGGTCTTGCAGCAGCTACGACTAAACAAGTCCATATTAATGTCGCTAAAAATAGCCGAGACGTTGATTTTTTTTGACTTTGATCGGCGTGGCTTTGCACTTTCAAATAATTCGGTACAAGTAATGCCGCGCTTTCACTAGTAGTCTTGCGAGGCGTAACGAAATAGATAAGCAGTGGAAGTGGGAGGATCGCCAGTACCCACAACCAAGCGAACTCAAACATGTTGAACTCCTTGCTTATTGACAAGTATCGGTTTAGCTCCCGGTATTTCAGACGCGGCAGGTGGTAAGCAGTGTTTTATCCAAAGCGTAACGGCCTGTTTAGCGTCATCCACGTTAATACTTGGCGCTTTTGTATATAAACTAGATTCAAGTTGAGCAAGTTGTGCTAGAGATTTATCGTCAATTTTTTTAGTGTACTTTGCTTGGTCTTGCAAAAATTGCTGCCACGAACCACCTTGTAAGCTGTTGATTTCTTGAGAACCAAAATAATGCATAACGGCACGGCGTAAAACGGCGTGCAGGCTGACTAATGCTTGGGGTTCATTATTCGTAATGTTGTTAACCGCTTTCAACGCTTTGCGTTGAAATTTATGCTTGCGAATGTACGCTACAACAAACCAAGAAATACTGGCTAGTGCCAATATTGCGACAACGATAACAAGCCACCATCCCCAAGCGAGTGGCCATATTGATGGTGTTTGTCCTAAGCTGACGTCAGCAAGGTTTTCCAGTGCTGCTTCAAGGTCTGGATTAGCTTGTGCATGGACATCTAAAATATTGTTAATAATATCAGTGGCAAGAGAGTTCACAATAGTTCTCCCATATCACGCTGATTTAACTGCTGTTCGATAGGATAAGCTGATGATATTGTTCTCAAACCAATGGCGTATCGAGCAAATAGTTGTTTAATACCTTGAAAGTGAGAAGCCTGCTGAGCTTGATACTTCTGGTTGCTTGCTGCTTCACCTAAATTTACCTGCTGACGCTCAATACCATTAGTGATGGTCAATGTCTGCTGCACGGCGGAGTTAGGCAATGAGATTTCCATTGGGTCGTTTACTAAAATAGCTTTAACTTCACAGTGGCGAGCTATATTACTAATAACCGCCATTGATGCGTTATTTAGGCCGTTGAAATCGCTGATTAAATAAACCAACGCGCCTGGTTTTGCTAAAAATTGAAGACGCTGTGTTGCTTTTAAAAATACGCTTTGCGCATCGATTTGTAGTGCTTCAAATTCCGGTTTATGTACATCAACCAAGGTCTGTATCAAGGACAGCGCGCTTTTTGCTTGGGCTTTTGGCTTAAGCTCAATATCTTGCGTGTTGTTGAAAATAACGCCGCCGACTTTATCGCCGCGCTGAATAGCGTTCCAAGTTATCAATGAGGCAAGATGGGCTGCCTGTACCGATTTACATAAATAGGCTGTGCCAAAGTACATAGATTGGGTAAAGTCAGTGAATACGAAGACAGGCCTGTCACGCTCCTCCCTGAATACTTTCGTGTGTGTCTTTCCAGTGCGTGCAGTGACGCGCCAGTCAATGCTGCGGATATCATCACCGGGCTGATAGTGCCTAGCTTCATCAAATTCCATCCCTCTGCCTTTGATCTTGGAGCGATCGCCACCCGACAGAGCACCAGCGATATCGCGACTCGGGCTCAAATTAAGCAAATGAGACAAGGAACGATAGGACAACAATTCAGGCAAACCAATATCCACACCATTAGTTTTGTATTTTTCTAACCATAGCTGAATATCTTTAGGTGTTGCTGCGTTGTTCTTATTTAATTCATTATTAACCATGAGCGACATCAATCATTCTCAATTTATAGTCGTCCCGTTTAAGCGCTGTACTAATCAATAGGGACGAACCTAATAAGGCTTTTTTTACAAAAGAATTGTTTACCAAAGTGTCACCTGACAAAGAATCACCCAACAGGAACTAGTTGAACGATTTTATCGAGAACAGCGTTGGCATTAACCCCTTCTGCTTGCGCTTGGTAGCTCAGTATAATGCGGTGCCTGAGCACATTGTGTATTACTGCCTGCACGTCATCTGGACCAACGAAATCTCTACCATTGAGCCACGCATGTGAGCGAGCACACCGTTCTAAGGCTATCGTAGCACGAGGGCTTGCTCCAAATTCAATCCACTGCGCCAGTTCCGCGTCGTAACTTTCAGGGCGTCGGGTTGCCATAATGAGCTGTACTATATACGTTTCCAAAGCCGGTGCTAAATGCATTTGCATTATTTCAGTTCTTGCTTTTGCAATATCGCCTTGCGTCAGCTTTCTAACGATAGGCTTTTCTGTTTTTATTGCCTCGCCTCGAGTAAGACGTAAAATTTCTAATTCGGTCTCTGCTCCTGGGTAGTCAATTTCAACGTGCATTAGAAAACGGTCGAGTTGTGCCTCAGGGAGCGGATAAGTGCCTTCCTGTTCCAATGGGTTTTGCGTTGCCATTACTAAAAAGAGCTCAGATAATTTATAAGTTGTGTTACCAACGGTAATTTGACGTTCAGCCATAGCTTCAAGTAACGCAGACTGTACCTTCGCAGGTGCTCGGTTAATTTCGTCGGCTAGCACTAAGTTGTGAAACAATGGGCCTTTCTGAAAAATAAACTCACCCGTTTCTGGACGGTATATATCAGTTCCCGTTAAATCCGCGGGTAGCAAATCGGGCGTGAACTGTACTCGATGAAAGTCAGCCTCGATGCCGTCTGATAACGCATTAACAGCTCTCGTCTTTGCAAGCCCTGGAGGACCCTCAACAAGCAAATGACCGTCTGCTAACAGAGCAATAAGTATGCTCATTGTGAGAGAGGGTTGTCCTATGACTTGGGTGTTTAAATGGGCTTGTAATTGCTTAAACTCTTCTACTGCCATGGTTGATTTAGCCTTTGTTACGCTGCTTACATTATATTGAGTTGTCTATGCTTTTGTTTAATCGACTGTTACGCTGAGCGTCGTTTCGAATCTCTGCTAGTCTTATATGTGGATCTATCTTAAAAATTCAACTTTTCGACTCGTAAATTTATGATTGGTTCTGTATTTTTTGTTTACGTTAAGAAATATAGCGGTACATAAAAGGGTATTTTGGCGCTGATATTTGCTGTTTTCACGTGTAAAATTTGAATTTTACCGTTTATTTTGCCACAATGCCTACTAGAGGTCTGACCAGAGGCTGTTGCTAAGTATCTTTGCAACGACTCATTTATAGCCACAGGATAATCTATGTCACTTAAACAAGTTTTAAAAACTCAGCAGGGCGATAGAATCGCCATCGTTGCTGGATTGCGCACACCATTTGCTAAAATGGCAACCGATTTTCACGGTGTTCCTGCTGTAGATTTAGGCAAAATGGTAGTGAATGAGCTAATTCATAAACACAATATTGACCCCGCTATTATTCAGCAAGTTGTTTATGGTCAAGTTGTGCAAATGCCTGAAGCGCCAAATATTGCGCGCGAAATTGTGCTGGGCACAGGCATGAATGTTCACACCGATGCATACAGCGTATCGCGAGCTTGCGCGACCAGTTTCCAGTCAACGGTGAATATCGCTGAGTCAATGATAGTAGGTAATATCGATGTCGGCATAGCTGGTGGTGCAGACTCAACATCAGTATCGCCAATTGGTGTGTCTAAAAAACTGGCACGCGCCCTTACTGATTTACAGAAAACTAAAACGCTTGGTCAAAAACTGGCAGTCCTCAAAAAGTTAGGTTTAAAAGACTTACTGCCTGTGCCTCCAGCTGTTGCTGAGTACTCGACGGGTTTATCAATGGGACAGACTGCCGAGCAGATGGCAAAAACTCATGGCATTAGCCGCAGCTCGCAGGATAAACTGGCGCATCGCTCACACAGCCTTGCCGCGCAAAATTGGGAAGCAGGTAATTTGGATGGCGAAGTCATGACTGCTTATCCAGAGCCCTATAAAAAAGCGGTTTCAAGAGATAACAACGTGCGCTTCGATTCAAAACTAGAAGGCTATGCGAAACTGCGCCCGGTGTTTGATAAAAAACACGGCACGGTTACTGCTGCCAATGCGACGCCTCTCACCGATGGTGCGTCAGCAATTATTATGATGACTGAGAGCAAAGCCAAAGCATTAGGTTATCAGCCAATTGGTTATCTGAAGAGCTATGCTTTTGCTGCTATCGACGTGTGGGAAGATATGCTCATGGGCCCATCATACGCTTCTCCAATGGCGCTAGAACGCGCTGGGATGACATTGAACGACTTGACCTTAATTGAAATGCATGAAGCCTTCGCGGCGCAGACCTTGGCAAACATCAAAATGTTTGGCAGCGATAAATTTGCAAAAGAAAAACTAGGCAGAGACAAAGCAACTGGCGAAATTGATATGGATAAATTTAACGTCATGGGAAGTTCGTTAGCCTATGGACATCCATTTGCCGCTACCGGCACTAGAATGATTACACAAATGTTGAACGAACTTAACCGCCGCGGCGGTGGAACCGGTCTATTAACGGCTTGTGCGGCAGGCGGCTTGGGTGCAGCAATGATAGTGGAGACAGAATAATGGGTGCATTTACCTTACAAAAACGAGAAGACGGTATTGCCATTTTAACTATGGATGTACCGGGCGACAGCATGAATACGCTGAAAGCTGACTTTGGCGATGAAGTTACTGCCATATTGGACGAAATCGAAAACGACGATGCCATTCGCGGTGTCGTAGTTGCTAGTGGTAAAAAAGATTCATTCGTTGCGGGTGCCGATGTCACCATGCTCGCAGCCTGCAATGATGCAGACGAAGCTGAAGAATTGTCTACCTCTGGTCAAAGACTGTTTGATCGCATGCAGGATATGAAAAAGACCTTTGTTGCTGCTATTCACGGCCCTGCTTTAGGCGGCGGCTTAGAGCTTGCGCTCGCTTGTCATTATCGCGTTTGTTCCGATAGCCCGAAAACACAGCTGGGTTTGCCTGAGGTGCAGCTTGGTCTGCTACCAGGAAGCGGCGGCACACAAAGATTGCCAGCACTCATTGGTATTCAACAAGCAATGAAGATGATGCTGACTGGTGCGCCAGTGCGCGCAAAACAAGCCAAGAAATATGGCATTGTTGACGACATGGTTCCGCAATCAATCCTACTTGATGTTGCGATTGAAATGGCGAACAAAAAAATCAGTAAGCGTGTGTTGAAAAAGGACATGATGGCAAAAGCGCTAGAGAATACTTCTTTCGGACGCAACATATTGTTCAAGAAGGCGCGTGAACAGACTCTGTCTAAAACATTAGGTAATTACCCCGCACCTATGTACATCATTGATTGTATAGAAGCAGGCACAAATGATTCACGCAAAGGCTACGCTACTGAAGCCCGCTTATTTGGGCAGCTAGTGATGACACCAGAATCAAAACAACTGCGTGAAATTTTCTTTGCGACAACCGACATGAAGAAAGAGTCAGGCGTTGATGGTGTTGCAGCTGTTAAAGTGAAAAAGATTGGCGTGCTAGGCGGTGGATTAATGGGCGGTGGAATTGCCTTTGTAACGGCGACTAAAGCAAAAGTACCTGCACGCATCAAAGACATCAATCCAAACGGCATTGCTGGCGCAATACGTTACAGCTATGACATTTTGAATAAGAAAGTGAAAAAACGTTTCATGTTAAAAACTGAAATGCAAAAACAGCTTTCCCTGTTAAGCGGCTGTTTGGATTACAGTGGTTATCAAAACAATGATATGGTCATAGAAGCGGTATTCGAAGACGTCAAATTGAAGCAAAAGATGGTTGCTGATATTGAGGAACACTGTAATGAACATACTGTTTTTGCATCGAATACGTCATCAATTCCAATTGCTGAGATTGCAGCCGAAGCGAAGCGTCCTGAAAATGTGGTGGGTTTACATTACTTTTCACCAGTAGATAAAATGCCTTTAGCTGAAGTTATTCCTCATGCTAAAACATCAGATCAGACTATCTCAACTACCGTTGAATTTGCAAAGCGTCAAGGTAAAACGCCTATCGTGGTAAAAGATGGCGCAGGTTTCTATGTGAACCGTATTTTAGCGCCTTATGTGAGTGAAGCGGGCTTTATGGCAATAGAGGGACAAGCACTTGACTCTATTGACAAAGCGTTGATGAAGTTTGGATTCCCAGTAGGGCCGTTTAAACTACTCGACGAAGTAGGAATTGATGTCGGCACTAAGATTATTCCAATTTTGAAAGGGCAGTTTGGAGAGCGTTTTAATGCACCAGAAGCCTTTGATAAATTACTCGAGAATGATCGTAAGGGTAAGAAAAATAAGTCTGGTTTTTATGATTATGATGCTAAAAATGCTGGTAAACACATCGATGATTCCGTTTACAGATTATTGGGCATAACACCGGAGAAGAAGTTTTCAGCCGACACGGTGGTAGAGCGCTGTGTGCTCATGATGCTCAACGAAGCAGCACTTTGTTTGCAAGAAGAAGTAATTAGAAATCCGCGAGATGGTGACATCGGCGCTATTTTTGGTATTGGCTTCCCGCCATTTTTAGGCGGACCTTTCCGTTATATGGACACCTTGGGAATTGAACATGTGGTTAGCCGTTTAGAGCATTATGCCGAAACTTACTCAGAGAAGTATCAGCCCGCTGAAATATTGTTAACAATGTGTAAAGAAGGTAAATATTTTTACTAAGTAATTGTTATTAAAGTGTAAAAAACCGAGCTTAGTCTCGGTTTTTTTATATCATATTACAAATTTAGCGCCTATTTATGCAGCAGTTTGGTATACTTCGGTATCGTTTTGATGATGGCGTTTGGTAAGCATTACGCTGTTATTAGAGTGGCAAAGCGGCAGCACACTGCTGTTGAATTAATCTTGAGGAACAACGTCATGTTATTTGGTTTATTGATAGTGACAAGCTTCCTTGCAAGTAGTCTTTATTACTACGTTGAAGCTGTCAAAAATGCGATGGGTAAAAAACGTTGGTTAGTGGGCGGCATGATAATGGGGCCAATGCTATTACCCATGTTCACGATTTCTAAGAAAGTGCAGCTTCGTAAAACGGTTGGTTTTGATAGCTGCTACTTGCGCCCTTAGCTTTTGAGAAATATGCTCTAACGTTTGGCAATTCTAACGGCTGGGCGTATTGGGCTCGGTTTCCTCGCCTCTAACAGATGTTTCATGTTTTTACCTTCTACTAGCAGCTGTTCAAATTTAGTTGCACTGACGGGTTTGCTGAACAAATAACCCTGCATCATTTCACATTCGTAGCGTTTTAGTATTTCTAGCTGCTTTTCATGCTCTACACCCTCGGCTACTACTTTTAGGCCAAGGTTGTGCGCAATGTTGATAATAGATTCTGCCATGTGCTTGTCGACAGAGCTCGTGGCGATATCGTCAATAAATGCTTTATCTATTTTCAGTGTGTGGATAGGGAATTTCTTGAGATAAGCCAAGGAAGAATAGCCCGTGCCAAAGTCATCTAGCGCAAGGTGAATGCCACGCTCACGCAAACGTTGCATCATTTTAAGGGCCTGTTCTGGATTTTCCATTAAGGTGCCTTCAGTGATCTCACATTCCAAATGCAGTGGACTCAGGCCAACCTGCTTCAGAATACGTTCGATTCGATCGTCAAGGTCCGGTAGCTCAAACTGTTTAGCTGAAATATTAACCGCGACACGGCCAGTAAATAGTCCTGCATCAACCCATCGCTTTGTATCGATACAAGCTTTGCGTAATACCTGTTCACCAATCTCAAGTATCTGCCCTGTTTGCTCTGCTAAGGGGATAAATTGCCCTGGGCTAACAATCCCTTTCTGCGGATGTTCAAATCGCACCAGCGCTTCCATACTCACTAAGCGGCCGGACATGATATCTACTTTAGGTTGATAAAAGACACTGAACAAATCTTCTTTGATACCAAAACGAATGAGGTTTTCAATCTGCAGTTGACGTACTGCGTTCTGATTCATTTCACCACTGAAAAATTGATAGTTACTGCCGCCATTGTTTTTCGCAAAATACATCGCGGTATCAGCATTCTTAAGCAACTCTTGATGGGTAGTTCCGTCTTCAGGGTAGGCCGCAATACCAATACTCACGCCCAGCACAAACTCTTGTTTGTTAATATAAAATGGACGCGACAGTGCATCAAGGATGTCTTGAGCAATGTGAGAGATACGGTGCACCGTTGCCGTCGCTTCAATCAACATACTAAACTCATCACCGCCTAAACGATAAGTAGTAGAGCTAGAGGTCGTTATTTTTTGTAAGCGACGTGCTATTTGCTTAATTAGTAAATCGCCCGTTTGGTGCCCAAGTGAGTCGTTTATCCGTTTGAAATTATCCATGTCGAGACAGATAAGCGCATGCGGTGTTTCGCGACGAACTAAGTTTTCATGACTGGCTTGAAAAAAGGAACGATTGGGTAAATTTGTGAGTGGATCTGTGTTCGCTAGCTTCAACAACTCTTTTTCAGTTTTCTTGCGTGAACTGATATCGGAAAAAACACCGACGTAATGGCTAATATGATTGTCTTCGTTTCGAATAGCATCAATTGTCATTTCCAACTGATATTTTTCACCATTAATGCGCACGGCATCAATTTCACCAGACCAACTGCCTTTATGTTTGAGTGTCTTTTTAACTTCTTCGGTAAACGCTTCAGGGTACTGGCTGAAAGATAACTTGCTCGCCAACGCTTTTTCTACCGTATCGCCAGTGCAGTTGCAGTAGGCGCTATTAACCGACATAAACTTAAACTCTCGATCGGCAATAAAAACGCCCTCGGTGATGTTTTCAAAGCTGCTCTTGAATAAATTGAGTTGTTCTTCTGCCTGCTTTAAATGATTGATGTTTTTTAAGGTGCCTGTCATGCGCAATGAATTATGATGGGCATCACGCTTAACTACTTTGCCTCTGTCGAGCACCCACACCCAGTCGCCAGAAAATGTTTTAACGCGATAAGCGAGCTCGAAAAATTGGGTTTTTCCCTCTAAATGGTCATCAAGCGCTTGCTTTAAACGCTCCACATCATTTTCGTGAACATTGTTCTCATAAGTAGTGTGACTGCGCATACTGTCTTGCGGAAAGTCGATAGTGTTCCAAGTATTTGCTCGGTAAATTTGGCCGCTAGCAATATCCCAATCCCATAATTCATCACCACTTGATGATAGTGTGAGGGTTAAACGCTCAACGTCTTCAGTGAGGGTTTGATCGCGATTTTTACGAGACTTCATTTTGCTAACTTGATAAACCGCCAAGAATACGATGAAGAAGGCGTAAAATATGAGTGCGCGTGTATTCAGCCAAAATGGCTTTTCAACAGCTATTGCTAGCTCATTTTGCTGGGACCAATCGCCACCATTAATACGCGCTTGCACTTTAAACAGATAGTCACCAAAAGATAGGTAGCTATAGGAAGCAAGCCGGTTAGTTGTTGTATACGTCCAGTCTTTATCTAGTCCATCGAGCATATAGCGATACTCGGTTGCGTTTGAATTGACGCTGTTAATGACGCCAAACTCAATATTAATACGACTTTCGGAATGCGCCATGTTGAATTCTTCCATCATATACGCAGGCTGGGTAGTTGCCTCTGAATCAATATTTTTATTCGGAGCAGAGAAACTCAAAAACTGAGGTTTTATTGGTTTATCATACTTATTAATATTTTGCTGTTTAGTTTGCAGGTAATGAATACCAATCGAACCGCCAATAAGCAGGTTGCCGTCGCCTGTCGCAATGATAGCTTTTCGACCTAATTCGTTGAAGTTTAATGCACTTTTAGAGCGCCGCTTGACGATATTTGATGAGTTAAGGTCAAGTGTATAGATACCTTCTCTACTGCCATACCAGATACTATTTTCAACGCCAATAGCTGAGCGTATATCCGAAGTAGCGTTGTCACTAAAGCCTTTTAGCTGTTTTAGCAGGGTTAAGCTGACTTTATCAAGTTTAAAAATCCCCTGATTTTCAGTAACGACCCAGTAGGCGTCTTGATGGCTGTAAACGTGAATGATGTTCAATTTACCAAATTCTTCAAGACCAGAAGGTCGAGTATATTGGCTATTGCCGTTGTCGCTAATCAGCACACCTACGTTTGTTTGCAGCCAGATCTTGTTACGATCGTCTGCAAATACGGGCATAGCGACGGAAATGTCACTTGGGAGGCTAACGAAGGTTTCTTCATAACTCGTTGGATCGATGCTTGATAGCCCTTTGTCTTGATGCCAAATCCAGACCCTGTTACCAAATATTTGAATAGCTTCGAAGGACTTATTAGCGTGAATTTGATTTTCAAACGTTAAACTTTCACCGTTATTTCCACTGTCCCCACTGATACGATAGCTGTAAATTCCTTCACTCGTTGCCAGCCATGCTTTGTTGCTAGCATCAATTTTAACGTCGTTTACCGTTGCTGATATATTCAGTGGGTATTGTTCGTAATACCCCTGTTTTTGATTAAACTTGTTGAGGCCGTCTAGCCTTGTTGCTACCCATATATTCTGTCCGGTGTCTTTTGCAAAAGCGATTACTTGGCGTCCTGATAAACTTTTGTTATCGCCCTCTACTGGTTTGAACAGCTTTAATGGGCTAGAAGCTGGATGAAAGTTGTGTAGTCCCGCACTAGCCGTTCCTATCCAAGCTGTACCCATTCTCGACATAAGAATACTAGTGATATTGCTATCCTGTAATCCGCTTGAAAAGGCGTTATTGTGATTAATAACCGTTTGAATTTTTGAATCCTTGTCAGCAATTGCAAGCCCTCTATTGGTTCCAATCCATAGACTTTCACCGTCAAAATTAAGAGCGTTTATTACATTTGAAGGTAAGTCTGGATTAATTTCTTGTGACAGGTTGTGTTGTTTATTCGTGCTGAAGTCTAGTGTGATCAATCCTTTATTGGTAGCAATCCAATATTTGTTACCGACAACTTCAATTTTGTTAATTTTTACCTTAGGCAGGGTGAAGTTCCATGGGTTTTGTAAGGTCAAATCAAAGAGCTGTCCTGAAATTTTATCGAAAATGAAGATACCCGAATATGCTGAACTCATCCATATTCTTGAATTTTCGTCTTTAATGTAAGTGATGCTTGTTGGGAAGGGGCTTTGACTAATGACTTGCGTTACTTTTTGACTCTCCGCATTCAGTCGATACAAAGAATTTTGAACTGTAAAGTAAATTTCTTTCCCTGATGCACTGGCAATTGCGCTAATTTCACTTGCTTTTATAATGCTGTTTTCACTATTTATTGTTGTAAAACTGTCTGTTTCATAGTGATATCGGGCTAAACCTTGGTCAGTGGCTATCCACAAATTTTGCTGGTCATCTATGACAATGCCGCTAACAGAATTACTTGGAATAGAACCCGAAACGGAAGCGTCCGCGCTGAATAGTTGATTTTGAAAACCGTCATACTTGCTCAAACCGTCACTGCTGACAATCCAAATGAACCCGTATTTATCCTCAACAGTTTGTATGACTTGGCTCTGAGAAAAACCATTTTGAGCAGAGAGATGCTCAAAATTGAGGCTAGTCGATACCCTTGCAGCTGCCGGGAACAGGAACTGCATGCTGATCAGCATCATTAATATGAGCCATTTCTTGGAAAGGGCACCAGTCACAAGATCTACCGCCTGATTTTTTATTATTATTATTTTATAAGCTAGCTAAGAATGCCCAAAAAGCGATGTTGCCTCAAGCCATTATTAGCAGTTTAGTACTGTTTGCCTAAAACTTAAACGATCTGGTTCTTAATTGCTCAAAAAATAAACAATTTGTGTTTTTTAATGCGTGCAATATATACGCTTTTTGCTTGTTTTTCGATCGTATTTATTGATATTTAACGATATGTTTAAAGGCTGTCGGATCCTCAATGAATTCAAAGCCTGCAAAGCTGTTGCTATGCTCGGTTTTAGGTTCTGTAATAAATATAGCCTTACCAACAATGCTATCCGCCGTCAAATTCTCACAGCCTTTTCTAAATAAGTCGAATGTTAAGTCGTCTATAACGTGTTCCATTTGATTGTTTTCGGTTGATTTATTTAGGTCGTCGAAATCCATCCAGAGGCGTTGAGCTAATTGGTTTGTGTTTGCGTCGAAAACCCGGAACTGCTTTTTTAACGATTCTTTGAAATTATCAAAAATGGGAGCAAACTCCTCGATATTTTGCACAAATTCTTCCAACACTTCAGTCATAGCGGTATACAAATTGTTACTTGCATGTGATGGCGACTGCACATATAAGGCTAAACCTGGGCGTTTGTTCACTGGGAAGTAACCACAACCAACAAGGTAGCCAAGATTCCTTTTATTGCGCAATTCATCGAACACAATAGGAGAGAGAAGTTTCTCAATGGCAATGTATAAGCCGCGATTTTGGTTGCTATTGGAAGGAGCCTGGAAGTAAAGAACGATTGCGTGCTCTTTATGTGACTGACGGTGTTGTATACAGAGTTTTTGTCGGCTTATTAACGCAATATTTCTGCTCGACTTTAGTACTTTATTCATATCTTTAAAGCAGTCAACAACCTTAGAATGAAAAGATTCTATTTGTGCTACAGACCAATTGCCAACGGCTAAACCTTCAATGTGTATTTTTTCAAAGTAGGTCCTAGCTTGTTGATGCAACTCACGTAATGTTAAGGTTTCAACTTCTGCTAATATCGATCCCTGGCTGAACGTGTTCTCTTGAAGCAAAATGTTAACGTCTGCAAAAAGCTGGTTAATTGGTTTGTTGAGTAAGGTGTTCTTTAAACTCGACGCTACTTTTTCTTTTACAGCAGCAAAGGTTGCAGGTTTTATATTCAGTTTTTGAATAAAGCTAAGAATTTCTTCACACAGCATAAGTTGTCTATCAGAAAAGCCACTCGTATGCAGTGTCATGCCGCCCTGATGGCCGTATACTCTGAAATAAATCCCTGCCATTTCAGCGCCGCTGTATGCTTCGCTAAGAGCTTCGCTTAAACATGAAATCCACAGTCTTTTTATCGCAACGTTACGAGCATTCCCAATCATATTAGGATTTTCTAATGAGAGGTAGCAATCACCTTTTGGGGTTTTAAATTGATGATTTTGAACAAATTTCAATAAGAAGTCAGAACTTTGGATCGTTTTTATCTGTGTTTTTTGAAGTTCTTTTGCCGCCAATCCAAAATTTTCGCTCATATAGGGATTTTGTGGAGGTAGCTTCATCGATGTTAAATCATGCTTAACATCTATGACGTCCAGAGTTCTGATGCTATATGGCACTTCATATTGGGTTGTTACATCATCACATTTTGCTTTTGGATTAATGCAGTACACTCGTAAATTTTCGTTTGTGAAATAAGCAAAAAATTGTTGAAAAATTGCATTATCAAAGTAATCCATTATAACTTCAGATTCCAACGCTTGTCGCATCGTTAGCTTATGCAGCTTAGTGGAGAGCAGGGCTGCCTCATCGATTGCTGAAGACAACGATGCATGTTTAACTTGTAGCGCTAATTGCTGTGCTTTTTCTTCAAATCGCCATTTTTCAATGCCTTTTTCTCGCAAAAAGGTAAACCACTGTAAAATTATCTGAATGATCTGTTCAGTATTTTCTAAACCCTGTTCGGTTAATCGTAAGTTAATGTTGATATCTTGATAATTTTCACCCTCAATGCCACCGCTAGCCGTTAAATCAATTATAAACGCCATTCGCTTTAGGTAATGTTGTAGGGTGTTTTCAGATGAGTCTTCAATTAAGTGAGTGAGCAAAAGGATGGGTTTGCTGCGATACCATTGAGAAACCGAAGGTAAACAAAAAGTCAGCATCAGATTTTGCGCGAATTTAAAGGGTTTTACCTCAATTAAACAATTTTTTTGATGCGCTAAATAAAGCGCTGGATAGTGCTTTGCTACGCTAGTGATATCGCTGCACTTGATAGTAAGAAATTTTGCTTCAATGGAGGTGATGAGTTCGGCGTTTACCGCTTCTTTAGGCAAAACAACGCAAGCCTTCATATTTTTAGCATCAAAATAGCGCTGATGATGCATGTGCAATTTTTGCTGTAGTTCCGTTTTACTAAATTGCGTGAATATGTCTTTGTTGCCAACGCTAAATCGACTGAAAGGATGCTTTGGATTACAAGTCTGTTTGTGAACGTCGTAAAGACGGCGCACGTCATCCTGCTTTCTCATAGAAAACTCTGCGTCAATGGCATCGATCTCTTGCGTTATGCCCTCTATACTTAAGGATGGCCTCGTAAGCATATCAATCAGAACATCTAATGCATTGGAGAACTGGTTTAGGGGACAATCAAAATGAAAATTACAAGTTTCCGCTGAGGTCCAAGCATTTACGAAGCCCCCATGCGTATTTAGCAGTTGATTTAAAAAGTTACCATCGGGATAATGCTCGCTGCCTGCAAAAAGCATATGTTCCATAAGGTGAGATAGGCCTTGGCAGTCGTCAGGATCACTAAAATGTCCCATCTCAATTGATATAGAAACTGACGCTTTTTGCGCATCAGAACAAGCTATCAAAGCATACTCGAGTCCATTCTCAAGTTTGCGTGAAGAGTAATCTCGATTTGTTAGTCTTGATTGGAGCAATGCGTTTCCTTTTGTCTTATGTTGTAATAAAACCTGTAATTAGAATAGTTGTAAAGGATTTTCGACCGCTGTCGTTAAATTTATACTAAAAGATAATGTGAACTGGCCTTATAAAGTGTTAGCGTCCAGTTGCCAGAAAACTTCATAAAAAAGATAAATATTTCATGATTATATTTGTAATGCGTCATGGTGAGGCTGAGCCATATAAACAAGATGATCAATCAAGACATCTTACACGGTTTGGTATCACGCAGTCAGAGCATGCGGCAAAATGGATGGCTAAACAATTAAAGGAAAATGCAAAGTTAAGTCAAGTTGACCTTACTTTAGTGAGTCCATATGTTAGAACAATTGAAACATTGACTGCCGTTGAAGCGTTTTTACCGATAGAAAGAATAGCGAAGACTGATAAAGTCACGCCCGTTGGAAATGCAAAGCAAGTTCAAAATCTGATTGACTTTGAGCTTTTGCAAGACAACGCTGTTCAATGTTTGCTGATAATTAGTCATATGCCACTGGTGAGTTTGTTGAGCGATGTTGTTTGTCATGGATTTAATGCGCGAATATTCGATACTGCTGACGTATTAATGATTGACTATGATCCAGTGCTTTCAATGGGGAGTCAGTTGGGGTTTTATCAAAGTCTCACCTAATAGTGCTCTAAATTTAGTTTTTCTTCACTAGCGATTGATTAACGGGAAGAATTCAGACCTTTTTCAAAAGTACTGCGATTTTTTGTGACCTTCTTGTCGATCATATATTTAGTATTTTCTAATATTACCGATACATACCTTATATTCACCAACCCAAATGCTTGAACTGTTCATATGTCAAAAAAGTCACTCCCATTAACGTTGTATCAAACGCTTGAGAAACACGCTCAAGATGCTGATATTAACGATGATGAGGAGCTTCAAGACATTTTAGAAAAGTTGACTGCTTTGAATGAAAAGGTTGAGGCTATAAAACAACGCGCACGCGACAAGCGAGTTGAAAAAGCCCCTAACGTGATCCTGCTAAACTCACGAAGATAAGTTTATACCGATAGGCGGCTCAAGCTACTTATTGCTTCAATGCAGCTTCTACATCCGCAAGCGATTTATAATAGAGTGGTAAAATTCTAACTGTTTTTATCATATTACCGCTGATATCAACTATCTCCACTGGATATCCAGCCAATCGCAAACTGATATTATTTTCTGGTATCTCTTCTAAATACTCTAATATTAAGCCATTAAGCGTTTTTGGGCCTTCCGTCGGGAAATACCAATCCATTTCTTTATTTAATTCTCTAATGTTGGCACTACCGTCTACCAAGTAACTTCCATCGGGCTGCTCAATCGCTTCCTTACTGTAATCCGGAAGCATTGAAGTTGTAAAATCGCCAATGATTTCTTCCAATATATCCTCTAAGGTCACTAAGCCCTGAATATCGCCATACTCATCTACCACTAGGCCAATACGTTCTCTTACCGCTTGAAACTTGTACATTAATGTATGTAGTGATGTGGAATCGGGTGTGTAATAAATTTCCTTAACAGCGCGCAACATGGTCGCTTTTGTAAATTGATCTTTTGATAATAGCCTAAGCGCATCGCGCACGTGGATGAAGCCGACTGCATCATCGATACTGTCACGGTAAAGCAAAACGCGGGTATGTTGGGAATGCGTAAGCTGTTTTTGAATATCTTTCCAATCGTCATTGATATCAATGGCGTAAATATCACTGCGTGCAACCATGATGTCTTCTGCGGTGACTTTTTCTAGATCTAGGATGCTTACCAACATGTCTTGGTGTTTCTTAGGGATCAGGTTTCCAGCTTCGTATACAACGGTGCGCAATTCTTCTCGACTTAAGGAATCACCATTGTCGCCATTTGGGTTTATGCGCAAAATCATTAGGATGATATTGGTGAATCCGTTCACTAACTTCACAAATGGAGTGAATATAAAGAGCAGAGGCAACAGAAGGAGAGAGCTTGGATATGCTATTTTTTCCGGATACATTGCTGCCAAGGTTTTTGGCGTTACTTCTGCAAATACCAGCATTACGAGGGTCAAGCCGAATGTAGTTACGATCGTACCGTAAAACTCACCAAAATATCGAGAGGCGATAATACCCGCGATAAGCGAAGCCGCAATATTTGCTAAGTTATTGCCAATTAAGATTAGTCCGATAAGTTTGTCAGGTCGGTCAATCAATTTTTGAACGCGCAATGCTCTGGGATCGCCTTCGTTCGCTAAGTGTTTTAGCTTGTATCGGTTGATTGTCATCATGCCTGTTTCAGAACTTGAAAAATAGGCTGAAACGACAATCAAAACAGCAAGAATAGTAAAAAGTGTTTCAGTGGAAATAGCGTCCAACTAAGAGTTTCCTCGTTGTAAATGTGTGAATAAATAAAACGTTTTGGTACGTGTTTTAGTCATTATTTTCTATGGGCTAGTATCCACTATTCAAAAGCGAGTATCTAGTATTAAAAAAGCGCTTTGCAACTAAGCATTGCGATATATGCGGAGTAACTTGTTTAATTTGGACCGTATTATAAGATAATCTCTCGTACAAATCGACTACCAAAATAAGCCAGTGTCAACAGCGTAACGCCCACTAAATTAAACGTAACTAGGATGCGCGCTTTTAATCCCGAGAAGTGATGCAGCAGCAAGGCAAGTGCATAAACAAGGAAGGCGGAGCTTGATAAGATTGTTTTGTGTGCGTATCCATCAGCAAACATATTCGGTATAAAGATAAAGCCCGAAGCCAGCGCAATAGCAAGCAATATGGTGCCGACTATCATTAATTTCGTCAGAATATGTTCCACTGAAAGTAACGGAGGAAGTTGATTATTCGCCAATGATATTTGTTTGTGTTTCAACTGATAATTAATGTAAGAAAGCTGAAGAGCGTATAAAAAGCTAATACTTAGCACACCAAATGCGAACAAGCTTAAAATAATATGACTGATAAGCCCAAAACTCATGTTGACATGAATGCCGGTAGTTTGTGGTACAAAAATTTGCAGCGTAATAAATAGGGCGGAAAATAAACTTACGACCGGCAAAAACACTAAGTTTTTTATATAAGCGTTAGCGGCCAACATTGTAACCGTAACTAACCACGCAAGCAAAAGGGCAACTTGCGTCATGGTCAATTGTTCAGATTGGTTATTGATATTAGTTAATAAAATAATTGCTAGATGACCAAGCGTTGCCGCATATAATAAATAATGAGGCAGTTTACTTACTTGATTGTGAGGTGAAAAAAAAGCTTTGGTCAGCGCTATACCTGCCCATAAATATAGACAAAAGGTAGGCACGTACACAGCAAAAGTATAATCCATCATTTAACCTTTATTAACTTACCGATGACTTTATAGCAAAACGGTATCGATATGCGCAACATAAGTATTGTATACTCTAGGGTAATCATAGCGAAATCAAATTATTTATATGTTTCAAAATTTATCAGACAGATTAGGCCAAACCCTCAAGAACATCAGTGGTAAAGGCAGAATAACCGAAGACAATATAAAAGAAACCTTGCGTGAAGTTCGTATGGCGCTTCTTGAAGCGGATGTGGCTTTGCCGGTCATTAAAGACTTTGTAGCGCGCGTAAAAGAACGCTCAGTTGGTATCGAGGTTTCTAAAAGTCTAAACCCTGGTCAAATGTTGATTAAAATTGTTCAAGGTGAACTTGAAACAATAATGGGTTCTGAGAACGAAGGTTTAAACCTTGCGGCAACTCCGCCAGCAGTCATTATGATGGTTGGTTTGCAGGGTGCGGGTAAAACCACCAGTGTCGGCAAGCTCTCAAAGTACCTAAAAGAGCGTGAAAAGAAAAAAGTGATGGTAGTGAGCGCCGACGTATACAGACCGGCCGCTATTAAACAGCTTCAAACTTTGGCTGAAGAGGTTGATGTTGAGTTTTTCCCTTCATCAGCATTACAACGACCGATTGATATTGTTGAGGGCGCAATCGCTCAGGCAAAGCTAAAGTTCATTGATGTGTTGATTGTGGATACGGCGGGTCGACTCGCTGTTGATGCTGAAATGATGCAAGAGATACAGGAGCTACATAAGGCCGTTAAGCCTGTTGAGACCCTTTTCGTTGTTGACGCTATGACAGGTCAAGATGCAGCTAACACGGCGAAAGCATTTAACGAAGCGCTACCACTAACTGGCGTGATTTTGACGAAGGCTGACGGTGATGCCCGTGGCGGTGCTGCCTTATCGGTTAAGCACATTACCGGCAAACCGATTAAATTCTTGGGTATGGGTGAAAAACTAGATGCCTTAGAACCTTTCCATCCTCAGCGAATCGCCAGTCGTATCTTGGGCATGGGCGATGTACTAAGCTTGATCGAAGAAGTTGAGCGCAAAGTCGATAAAGACAAGGCGCAGCAACTTGCTCAGAAAATGAAGAAGGGTAAAGGATTTGATTTACAAGACTTCAAAGAGCAGTTAGAACAGATGAAAAACATGGGCGGAATGATGTCGCTCATGGATAAGATGCCGGGCATGGGTAACATGACCGCTAAAATTAAAGACCAAGCGAATGATAAACAGTTTAACCAAATGGAAGCTATTATCAATTCGATGACTCCTGGCGAACGTCAGCGCCCAGATGTTATTAAAGGCTCTCGAAAACGCCGCATAGCTGCTGGCTCGGGCACCCAAATTCAAGACGTGAATAAGCTGCTTAAGCAGTTCATGCAAATGCAAAAGATGATGAAAAAAATGTCGGGTGGCGGCATGAAAAAGATGATGCGTGGGATGGGGGGCATGATGCCTCCGGGTGGTCCTGGTGGATTTGGCCCAAGGTAGTTAGCATTTATAGTGATTGAAAACGGGCTTAATTAGCCCGTTTTTTATGTCGAATCAAAAGCCAAATGTATGTGGAGTCAAAGGCTAAACGTATGCGGAATTAAAAGCCAAACGGCACGGGGAGAGGGGCAACACCATAGGAAACGCGCTGTTCGTCATCCTGACCGCTCACACAAAACATCCCTGTTTTGTGAAGGTTTCCTATGGTGTTGCCCCTCTCCCCGTGCCGTTTGGCTTTTAAATGACAATTACCTTGCAAAATAAGCCGTGGGGCGTATAATTCGCGCACCTTTTTTCCGGCACAGCTGGAACTAGGTATGTTAACGGTAACACTACAAAGAGTTTGAGGCATATATGGTTACTATACGTTTACAACGTGGTGGCGCTAAAAAGCGTCCATTTTATCAAGTAGTTGTTGCAGACAGTCGTCGTGCACGCAACGGTAAGTTCATCGAAAACTTGGGTTTCTTCAATCCAACTGCACAAGGTCAAGCTGAACGTTTACGTTTAGACCTAGAGCGTGTTGAGTATTGGGTAGGCGTAGGTGCAGGTGTTTCTGACCGCGTAGCTCGCTTGGTAAAAGATGCAAAAGTTGCTGCTTAGTAGCGCTTTCGTATCAGTGATTTGAGGTAAAGATGAGTTCAGCGTCTGACACAATTATTATTGGCAAAATCGGTGCTCCTTACGGAGTGAAAGGTTGGGTCAAAATAAACAGCTTTACACAGGTCACAGCAGATATATTTGCTTATTCACCTTGGCGCTTAAACGGCAACGGTTGTGATAATCAAGAGATACAAATTGACGAGTGGCGAGCGCAAGGTAAAGGTTTAGTTGCTAAGTTGGTTGGAGTAGATTCACGAGACGATGCTGAGCATGTTAAAAATGCTGAGATTTCGGTTCCGACATCAGTTCTACCCGAGTTAGAAGAAGACTTTTACTGGAAGGACTTAATAGGCATGCAGGTGGTAACCGACAAAGGCTACGATTTGGGTGTTATTAAGGACATGTTCGAAACAGGTGCAAACGATGTCATGCTTGTAAAAGCAAAAACAAACGATGCATTCGGTCAAAAAGAACGTTTATTGCCATTCCTTCACGACCAAGTCGTGTTGAGTGTTGATAAGCAGGCTAAGTCTATTACGGTGGACTGGGACCCAGGTTTTTAATGAAACCTACCCAACGTTTCGGTGTAGTGACGCTATTTCCTGAAATGTTTGAACCTTTCTTGAATCAAGGAGTGTTCGGCAGAGCAGTAAAAAACGGCATTATACAAGTGGATATGTTTAATCCCCGCGATTACACCACTGATAAACATCGAACCGTTGATGATCGCCCTTATGGCGGTGGCCCTGGAATGCTGATGATGGTGCAGCCATTAACAGACGCAATATCTGATGCAAAAAAAGCATTAGGTGAAAATAGCTTGGTTGTGTACTTATCACCGCAAGGTAAAACACTAAACCAGACTGAGGTTCAGTCTTTAACCCAGTTGCCTAATATAATATTAGTCGCAGGGCGATACGAAGGCATTGATGAGCGCGTTATTAATACCTTAGTTGACCAGGAATGGTCGATTGGGGATTACGTCTTAAGTGGCGGCGAGCTACCAGCAATGGTGTTAATGGATTCAGTATCGAGATTGTTGCCAGATGTATTGGGGCATAATCAATCAGCAGTGGAAGATTCTTTCACTAATGGTTTATTAGATTGTCCTCATTATACGCGGCCCGAAGTACTAAATGGTGAAGTAGTTCCTAGTGTGTTGTTAAGTGGCAATCATGAAAAAATTAGGCAGTGGCGACTCACAAAGTCTTTAGAAAGAACATTGGAAAGACGCCCTGATTTATTAAATTACCTAGCTCTGACTGAGGAGCAACAAAAAATTCTGACTCAACTTAAACGTGAGCAGAAGTTGCAGCAATAAGACAGTTAACTAGGATGAGAGGATCTGATGAGTAAAGTAAGTCAAAATATCATCAAAATGATTGAGCAAGCGCAGCTCAAAACTGATGTCCCGGCATTTGGCCCGGGTGACACTGTAGTTGTTAAAGTAAGAGTAAAAGAAGGCGAAAAAGAACGTCTTCAGGCATACGAAGGCGTAGTAATCGCTAAGCGTAACCGTGGTCTACACTCTGCTTTCACTGTACGTAAGATTTCTAGTGGTGAAGGTGTAGAGCGTGTGTTCCAAACTCACAGCCCAGCAATTTCTTCTATTGAAGTGAAACGTCGTGGTGCTGTTCGTCGCGCTAAGTTGTACTACTTACGTGAACGTTCAGGTAAATCTGCACGTATCAAAGAAAAACTTAACTAATTTTAATTTAGTGTCATCGTTAACATTCAAAAGCCCGCTTAATTGCGGGCTTTTTGTTTCTAGCATGATGTTTTGTAGCTGATTATAAGTTTGTTAAGTATCTGCGACTTTGGTAGCTCAACTGAATGTTGAGAGGAAGTGGTTGGGAATCTTTATTGAGGATGCCCTAATGAATCACATTGACGAATATAGCTAAACCTAGTAATTTTTAACTGCCGAGATCAAAAAATCTATTAATATTTGAATGATAGTGTTGGATTCTTGTGACGAGATTGCAAGTGATAAAAGTCAGCACGTTATCCTCATGGAATTAGCAACATGGTGGAAGCACACTCATATTTATGCCAATTACTGACAGTTTTAATATTGATAAGATGGAAGCAGATAAAAATGAAAAGAATGTGTTTTAGAAGTCTTTTTGTAATAATAAGTTTATCGGCTTGCTCAGAGAAAGAGCTTGCAACACACACACCTGAAGTTGTTGCCACAATTGAAAACAAAATTGAATACCGATTTGCGATTCATCCGCTGCATAATCCAACCCGTTTATTCGAAGTATTCAATCCCCTATTAGAATATTTGAACCACAATATACAGGGTGTCAACTTTACCTTAGAGGCTTCCAGAGATTATCAAACCTTTGATAATAAACTCAAGTTTGAAACCGTTCATTTTGCTCTACCCAATCCATATCAAACATTAATCGCTATGGAACATGGCTATCGAGTGATTGCAAAAATGGGCGACGATAGTAACTTTAAAGGCATTATTTTGGTGCGAAAAGACAGCCAAATTAAGAAACCGTCGGATTTGGTAGGAAAAATAGTTAGTTACCCAGCTCCTACGGCATTAGCTGCGACAATGCTGCCACAATATTATTTACACACGCACGGATTGGATATCAACAAAGATATTCAAAACAAATACGTTGGTTCACAAGAGTCTTCAATTATGAATGTTTTCTTAGGCTCTACTGCGGCCGGCGCCACTTGGCCACAGCCATGGAAAGCTTTATCAGATGAAAGACCTGAACTCAAAGCACAGTTAGAGGTGATTTGGGAAACCCAATCTTTACCCAATAATAGTGTGGTAGTAAGAAGTGATATCTCGGAGTCGATAGCAAACCAAGTGAGTAGTTTATTAGCAAACTTGCACAATACTTCTGAAGGTAAACAAATTCTTGAAAAAATGTATTTATCTAAATATGAAATTGCAGATAATGAAACTTACAACTCAGTTAAACTATTCATTGATCAGTTTAATAAAAATATTAGACCTTTATAATTAAAGCGCTATTCGGTAAACGTTATCGAAAAGACTTTGATAAAATACGATTAAGAAAACATGCTTAAAAACCTACTAACGAGCTCTATTAAACGTAAATTAATTGTCGGCATTGCAGCTTTGCATGCGATTTTAATGACGATTTTTGTTGTCGACTTAGTCCAACGCCAGCAAAACTTTTTAATGGCCGAGTCACTCTCTTCAACGTCTGGAATAGCCAAGACTTTAGCAACAAATAGCATTCCATGGGTGCTCTCCAATGATCTCGCTGGACTTAGCGAAATCATTCGCTCTCAAGCCCAACAACCCAATTTCCAGTTTGCCATGATTACTGATAGTAGAGGTAAAATTCTTGCTTATTACCATCGGACACTTAATTCAAGTGAACTTATTGGACAGTCGATTAAAACACTGCCCTTAGAGAGTGCGCTAAAAGATAAATCACTAGCAGTATTCAGTAACAATGATACACAAATTGACATTGCGGCTCCTATTATTGTGCATGATAAAGTAATAGGTTGGGCACGCATTCACATAGGACGAGAGCATATTTTTGAAAGCCTTAAGCTTATCTCTATCGAAGGTCTTTTTTATACACTGTTTGCTATTTTGATAGGCACTTTATTTGCTTGGCGAATGGGAAGTAGCTTAACCAAGGGTATTTATGAACTTATTCATGCTACCCAGCAAGTGAAAGCGGGCAACCGTAATGTCAACATCTCCCTAAAACGCGACGATGAGCTGCAAATATTATCTGATAATTTTCAGTCTATGTTGGTGGATTTGAACAACCAAGAACAAGCTCTCTATTCTGAAAAAGAACGCTTAGAAGTCACTTTAAAGTCAATTGGTGATGGTGTTATAACTACGGATAGAAATGGACTTATCACATACTTAAACCCAATAGCAGAAAACTTGACCGGTTGGAGTAATTCTGCGTCTAAAGGGGTTCATATAGCAAGTGTCTTTAAGGTTTATCATGAAGACACAATGGAGCCCGCTGCAATTCCAGCCTTAGTCAGTATGGAAAAACAGAAAATAGTAGGCTTAGAGAACCACACGATTTTACTTAATCGCGCTGGCGAAAAAATATCAATTGAAGATTCCGGCGCTCCGATTGTCGATAAAGACGGCGTAATTATTGGCTCTGTACTGGTTTTTCATGATTCGACTGAAGCTATGCAGTTACGCAAGCGTCTAACGTGGCAAGCCTTGCACGATAACTTAACGGGCCTTCATAATCGGCAAGCGTTTGAAAATAAATTGAGTCAATTAATTGATCACAATCTTACCAACCCAGACGCTCAACATTGCCTTATTTATATTGATTTAGACCAATTCAAAATTGTAAATGACACCGTGGGGCATTCAGCAGGGGATGAGCTACTTAAGCAAGTAACAAATATTCTGCAACATCAGGCAAGGGAGTCCGACTTACTCGCCCGACTTGGAGGCGATGAATTTGCTATTTTGTTGGAAAATTGTTCAGTGCAAAACGCAGAACAAATTGCTGAAAAAGTCCGTTTATCAATATTTGAACACCGTTTTATATGGGAGGAACGTATTTTTGATATTGGCACCAGCATTGGCGTAGCCCATATGAAAGGACTTATCAATAAAGCCAAAATTATGAGCCAAGCTGACGTCGCGTGTTATTTAGCTAAAGAGAAAGGCCGTAATCGAGTACACACTTATAACGAGGATGACAAAGCACTAGCTAAAGAGTTCTCTACATTAGACTGGGGTAACCGAATTAAACGCGCCATTGAAGATGAATGTTTTGTCCTGTTTGCACAAAAAATTGTTCCCCTGCAAAGCTCAAGTACACGCGATATTTACGAGGTCTTAGTGCGTCTACAAGCTAAAGACGGCGATTTAATTGGACCTGATCAATTTTTACCTGCTGCCGAACGCTTCAATATAATGGGGCAGCTTGATATCTACATTATTGAAAGAGCTTATAGGTGGCTGCAACAAAACTTTGAAAATATAGAAATATTGAACATCAATATTTCAGGGCAATCGCTCGACGATGAACACTTCAATTCTGCCCTTTTAGAAATCCTTAAGCGTGATTCAAATATTAATAAAAGAATTTGTTTCGAAATTACTGAAACGGCTGCAATTACCCATATGTCATCCTGTATTTCTTTCTTAAATAGTATTAAAAATTATGGTTGTCGCTTGGCCTTAGATGATTTTGGTTCCGGCTTTTCATCTTTTGGCTGGCTAAAAACTTTACCTGTAGATTACGTCAAAATAGATGGCACATTTATTCTTGATGTTTTAACCGACAGAGTGGATGCCGCTATGGTCAGGGCTATTCATCAAATAAGTGAGGAGATGAATATCAAAACCATTGCCGAATTTGTCGAAAACCAAGCAGTCTCCGATTGGTTAACACAAGCTGGGATTGATTATGCTCAAGGCTATCACTTCCACAAACCAACTCTCATCACTGATTTATATCAGGTAATTCAATAGTCAACATTATCATTTTAAGTAGTTAAGTAAACACTCTTTCTAGTCGATAAGAATTAATAATAAAACTTCCGGCCACTACCACTTTTAATTGGGCATTCATAACCATGCTAAATAAAATTTCAATCAAAATGCGTCTGTACTTACTAGCAATAGCGCCAGTCACATTTGCTCTCTTAACATTATTTTTTATTATATTTAACATCAATCAAAATCTGGCTGAAAATGAATCAAAATCAGCATTTTCTTTGCTCGAAAGTGCAGAGAAGGTAAAGTTAAAAAATATTGTCGATGCGGCTTATCATATTGTAAAGCCGATATACGACAGTGGTGGCTCGCAGGAAGAAGCTGTTGAACTTCTTAAGCGCGTAGCTTTCGGAGATGATGGATATATTTTTGGTTATAACGGTGATTCAGTTCGAATTTTCTCAGGTACTAGCGATGCAAGCATCGGTAAAAGCTATAAAGATTTTAAAGACGTCAATGGTGTGTATTTAATAAATGATTTGATCAGTGCGGGTAAGAAAAATAATTTAGGTAAAGGCAGTGAATTTGTTGTTTATCATTTTCCTCGTTTGGGCGGAGACACTCCTTACCCTAAATTGTCATACTCAATTTTCTTAGAGCGCTGGGATATGATGATAGGAACAGGAGTCTACGTGGACCAAATAGATGCCTCGGTGGCTACGTTTAAAGAAAACGTGCTGGACTCTCAAGGAAATACTTACATATCAATTGGTACCATGGGACTAGTGGTTATTCTTCTTGTTGCATTGGTAAGCAGCTTTATTATTAAATCTATCCTTTCACCTCTTGGCGTAGTCTCAGAATCTATACAAAAACTGAGTTTAGGTAATGGTGACTTAACCCAAAGAATACCGGTACAAGATCAGTTTGAAACGGGCCATTTAGCTGAAAACTTAAATAATCTGTTAGTTTCACTGCAACGCGATATGAAAAAAGTATTTTCAATTGCGCATGAAATCAAGTCTGAGACCGTTACCTTAGTTGAGCAAGCGGATAAAATTAATGAGGTGAGTTTAGTACAAACAAAGATGATTGAAATAGTCGCGATGTCCTCTAAAGACCTCTTGCGGGTATCAGGAGAGGTTGATCAATTTACTGCTAACGCAGCATCAGCGGCTGAAACTGTAAATAAAAATGGGCAATTGGCGCTAAAGCTAGTGCAAGAGAGTAGTTCACAAATGTCCCAATTAAATACTGAAATGAACAATGCGAGTAGTGTAGTGAAAGAGGTTGGGTCGGATGTTGAAAACATTAGTGCAATTTTGCAAGTCATAGAAAGTATTGCTGAACAAACTAATTTGTTAGCACTAAATGCAGCCATTGAAGCAGCTAGAGCCGGTGAACAAGGGCGTGGCTTTGCAGTTGTTGCTGATGAGGTTAGAAATTTAGCAAGCAAAACCCAAGGTAGCACAGAAGAAATACAACAAATGATTAGTAAACTTCAAAGTGGATCCAAATCTGCGGTTGATGCTATGCAGCGAAGCTTAAACAGAAGTAATGCTGCTGAAAGTAGTGTCTCAGAAACCGAGGCTTCGTTAAATGAAATTTCTAATTCAGTTGATATTATTCATTCAACCAACAAACTAATAATACAAGCTTCTAATAAGCAGAGTGCCACTGGCGCAGATATCGAAGATAAAGTAGTCGATATTTCCGCGTACATTACTCAGTTAAAAGCAATTGCAAAAGATAACAACCTTTCTTCTGAAAGTTTGAGAGATAAAGCTAAATTACTGGATAATATTGTTGGGCAGTTCAAGTTATAAAAATGATGCATTCAAGAATAAAGTAGCTTGAGTTCTCTGTATTAGGATTACAAATAGCCACCAAAAGCGAATATGTAGATAATGCTAATCGCACTGGTGGCTGCTTCATAAGCACTTCATGCCGCCTCTGTTTGTTCGGAAAAACTAAGCACCGCAATTTGCTTTCGTATTACTTTGAATGCATTTAGGTATTTACTGTTACGCTGGTAACAAACGCTTTCTACAACTTCTCCATCGTCACTAAGTAAAAAGGTCGCAAAACGTACGCCATTTTTATAAGGTAAGTATAGTCGATGAATAACAAATTTTGTTTCAGCATCAGCTTCAGCAATTATCATGTACATACACGGAGGCAAATTTACATAATCTAATCGTTGGTCTTGTCCATACAGTATCAATGATTTTTGAAATGCATTATCTGCGAGTTGGCTTTCACTGCATTGTAGGCAAACACTATAGCGTTGAACTAATTGATCAACGCTTTTAATTCCGCTTGATACATTATTTATCGCTTGATCCAAGTGCATTTCTGAACTGTTTCTCATCCCCATGTTGAAGGGGGGAGTTGCGGTGCTATTGTTGCCTAAATAGTTAGATGCATTCATTTCTATCACCTCAATATGATTATACATGTTTATCTGTACAGTATATTGCTGACTGAAAATTAGTCAATAATTATTTTAAATATAGATATTTTTATTTTTAACTTCACTGAAGCTCTAGTAAAAAGAGAACCCGAATGTATATTTGGCTTATTGTTTTGTACAGTTTGCCTTATTACCAGTCTTCATTGGTTCGCCTGTAGAGCAATTGTCAGTCTGTGCCTGACTACTACGAAACTAAAAAACAAGTAGATAATTTTTGACTTAGCGGGTTTAATTGCACTTTGAATTGTCATTGTTGTGTCAAATAGTGAGCAAATCTAATCTCTTAACTTAATAATTGTGTTGCACATTACCAATTAAAAAAATAATAACGGAGACACCTATGCAACAAGCATCCCCAACTTGGGTTACACGTGCGCTTGATAAAGTGGAGCGAGTGGGCAATAAGCTACCTGATCCAGCGATCATTTTCTTTATCTGTTTAATCATTATTTGGGTATGTTCCGCCATATTTTCCCAAATGACCTTCGATGCTGTTGATCCCCGCACCGGTTCAGCAATAGAAGTTAAGAATTTATTAACGGGTGCAGCAATGGCTGACTTTTTAAGTCGAATGGTCGGTATCTTTACAGGTTTCGCGCCTTTGGGAGTTGTTCTTGTTGCTATGCTAGGCGTTGGTGTTGCAGAGCACAGTGGCTTTATCAGCGCTGGCTTGAAACGTATGCTAGATTCCACGCCTAAAACCCTACTAACGCCTATGGTTGTGTTGGTTGCGATTGTCAGTCATACCGCGACTGATGCTGGTTATGTTCTGGTTATTCCACTTGCAGGCGTCATATTTTACGCAATGGGCAGGCACCCTCTTGCAGGAATAGCTGCTGCGTTTGCTGGTGTGAGCGGTGGTTTTTGTGCTAACTTTATCCCATCAGCAATCGATCCTTTACTGCAGTCGTTCACACAAGCTGCGGCACAAATAATTGACCCAGATATTCAAGTAAACCCATTAAATAACTGGTTTTTTAATTCAGCTTCAACGTTACTAATTGTCGGAATTGCTTGGTATATCACGGATAAAATTATTGAACCTCGTTTGAAAGATGTAGAGGTAGATGGCGATCCAAATGAAATCCCTCGCTTTGATGAATTATCGGCTAAACAAACTAGAGCACTTCGCGTGTCGGGTCTTGTTATGCTGTTTGGGATCGGTGCGTTAATTGCTATTTTGATCCCTGAGACATCACCGATGCGCGATGCAAGTGGTGAGCTGACAAGCTTCTCTGCGCCTATTATGCAGTCTATAGTTCCACTTATCTTCCTTCTATTTTTGTTGCCTGGTGTGGTGTACGGATTCATGTCAGGTACGTACAGTACGACCAAAGATATGATTGATAGCATGACTAAGGCGATGCAGGGAATGAGTTACTACATTGTGATGGCTTTTTTCTGCGCTTTGTTTATCGATGCTTTTGGTAAATCCAACCTTGGCGCACTAATGGCTATCAACGGCGCCGAGTTCCTTAAAGGAATGGCATTGCCGCCCATGATCACAATCGTTGGTATAATCATGTTGACCGCTTTTGTAAATCTATTCGTTGGCTCCTCGTCGGCGAAATGGGCATTATTGGGACCGATTTTTGTACCTATGTTAATGCAATTAGGAATTTCGCCAGACTTAACACAAGCAGCTTATCGCTTAGGAGACTCATCTTCGAATATTATTACCCCATTGATGCCGTACTTTCCTTTAGTCGTGGTGTATTGTCAGCGTTATGTGAAATCGACAGGTATTGGCACCTTACTATCATTGATGTTGCCATTTAGTATTACTATACTCATTGCATGGACAATTTTCTTGCTTATATATTGGGCAATTGGTATTCCATTAGGCATACAAGCAAGTTATGTTTATCCAGCTGTATAGATAATAAATACAACATTATGAATTGGGAATTTGCTTAATTCTTCAATGACTAATTACCACAGCTTTAGTAGGTGTATAGTTATCTTACAGAGTCAATATTACTGAAAGGCGCTAGTTTAGTTCTTAAATTGGCGCTTTTTTTTAATTATTGCAAATTAATTCATATTCAACTTGAAGCTGGAACAATAGTTTGTTAAAAAGTCAAACAACGATATTTTTCATGTAATTTCTCGTGTAAACAAAAATTTACATCATGGTTTGGTAGCAAAGTTCACGATATTTTTATGCCTTCTCTTGCTGTTTTCGTCTCACGTTTAACATTTCATCCGTTTCCCTATAAAGAGTAAAAAAATGCAAAAAGACACAGTTAATAATATTCACGTTTCATCAGAAGAAGTACTGGTTACCCCTGACGAACTTAGCAAAGAGCTTCCAGTGAGTGAGCATGCGTTGCAAGGCGTGATTGATTCTAGAAAAATCATTTCTGATATTATTCATGGCGATGACCATCGCTTGTTAGTCGTTTGTGGTCCGTGTTCAATTCATGATATTAAGGCGGCAAAAGAATATGCGCTTAAACTAAAAGAGTTGCATGAATCATCTATAGACACGCTGTATATTGTGATGCGCGTTTATTTTGAAAAGCCACGTACCACGACAGGTTGGAAAGGTTTAATCAACGACCCGCATTTGAACGATACTTTCGATATTGAGACAGGACTGCGCAGAGCGAGAGAATTGCTCATTTGGTTGGCTGAATTAGGTTTGCCGGTAGCAACCGAGGCACTCGATCCTATTAGCCCACAATATTTAGCTGAATTGTTCAGCTGGGCTGCTATTGGTGCAAGAACCTCTGAGTCACAAACTCACCGTGAAATGGCCAGTGGTTTGTCAATGCCGGTTGGATTCAAGAATGGAACGGATGGGTCTTTAGGTATCGCTATTAACGCGCTTCAATCTGCAGCATCTGGTCACCGATTTATGGGGATTAATAAAGAAGGGCAGGTGAGTGTTATTAAAACGCAAGGTAACCCTGACGGTCACATTATTCTTCGTGGAGGCAAACAACCTAACTATGATTCGGTGTGCGTTGCAGACTGTGAAGCAGAGTTGATTGATAAGGGCGTGGTTTCTAGCTTGGTTGTCGACTGCAGTCATGCAAATAGTTCAAAGGATTACCGCAGTCAGCCTTTAGTTGCAAAAAATGTTGTGAACCAAATATTAGAAGGCAACCAATCAATAATTGGTATTATGCTAGAAAGTCATTTGAATGCTGGAAATCAAAGTTCAACGGGGAAAACTCTGGAAGATTTAGACTATGGTGTGTCTATTACCGATGGATGTATTGATTGGGAGCAAACACACGATCTTATTTTGCAGACGCGTGATCGCCTTATAACGGTATTACCTATGCGCCAAACTAAGCGCAGAACAGCATAAAGGCAGGTATGGCAGACTCGGATAAAACACTTGCTGGACTGCGTGATCGTATTGACGATGTCGATAGCCAGCTTATACAGCTACTAAAGCTCAGAAATGAGCTTACTAGCAAGGTGGGTGAAGTAAAAAGTCAAACGGGCATGCCTATTTACGTACCAACTAGGGAATCTGAAATGATTGCTGCTCGGCGTGAGCAGGCTTCATCTATCGGTTTGTCACCAGATTTAGCGGAAGACGTGTTGCGCAGGGTTATTCGAGATTCTTATCGTAGCCAACATACTAACTATCGTTGCATTAACCCCAATATTGCTAAAGTGGTTATTATTGGCGGTGAAGGTGCTTTAGGTCGTCTCTTTGTTACACTTTTTGAGCAAAGTGACTATAAGGTCACAACACTAGAAAAAGGTGATTGGGCAAAGTCAGAGGAAATATTTGCTGGTGCTGATTTAGTAATAGTGGCTGTGCCTATCAAGCTAACTGTCTCGGTCATTGAACGTTTAGGCAATTTGCCTAAGCAGTGTATTCTCGCAGATATTACCAGTGTCAAAAATGAGCCTCTACAAGCTATGCTGAATGTGCACAATGGCCCTGTGCTTGGTTTGCATCCGATGTTCGGTCCAGACAGCCCAGGGATGATAAAGCAGGTTGTTGTTGTGTGTCATGGTCGAGAGTCAGATAAGTACGAATGGTTGCTTGAGCAGATGCGCACTTGGGGAGCTGTGCTGCATGAGTCATCAAGTAAAGAGCACGACAGCGCAATGGCATTTATTCAAGTAATGCGCCATTTTAGTACTTTTGTGTATGGTCAGCACTTGAAGGAAGAAGATCCAAATTTGGCATCTTTATTGATGTTCAGCTCTCCAATTTACCGCTTAGAATTGGCGATGGTTGGAAGGCTGTTTGCACAATCCCCAGCACTTTATGCCGATATTATTTTTAATAATGCGGAGAGTTTAGCGCTCCTCAAAAGGTTTCACGCTCGTTTTGGAGAAGCTCTGCAACTTGTCGAGCAAGTCGACAAAGCCTCATTTGTGAGTCAATTTAATGAAACTAAGCAATGGTTTGGTGATTACGCAGAACAGTGCCTAGTGGACAGCAAGAAGCTATTGCTGAAAGCGGATGATAGTCAGCTTTTGAGAAAACCGTAATTAGTGTCCATACGGTGACTAGTGTCCATACGGTGACGCTCAGCATTAATTAGAATGTGGAATAGCCAAAAGGCTACTCCATCAACGCATTAACTGCCGCGACTTTAGTTGGACTCACTTCCTCAACCGGATAACAGCCTAATACTTTAAAGTAGCGTGTCATTCCTCTTAGTGCTTCGAAGGCTTTTTGCATTGGCCCATCAGCAATGTTCCCCTCAACGTCTAGGTAAAACATTTCTTCCCAAGGGTTACCTGTAATCGGTCTTGACTCTAGCTTTGTCATGTTGATTTGGTTGTCCCGCAACACAAGTAAAGCTTCAACTAGCGCGCCGGGCTTTTGAACTGTCGACATAATCAATGTGGTTTTTGCCGGCACCTGTAAAGGAACCTTCACAGAATCACTTGCCACGACAATAAATCGGCTGTGATTTTCTTTTTGATTTGCCAAGTTCGATTTTATTGCTTTTAAGCCATACAGAGCTCCGCCCGCCTCACTGCCAATGGCAGCAGCTTCGCCTGAGTGTAATTCATTCACTGTAATCATTGCAGCAGACGTGCTATCACATGGCTTCACCTCAACGTTACCGAGTTCGGCTAAAAAGTGGCTGCATTGCGCGAATACTTGCGGATGAGCATACAGTGTTTTTATTTTACTAACGTCAACACCCTCTGCAACTAAAAGGGCATGCTTGATTGGATGAGTGAGTTCTCCGACAATACTCAAACGAGTATGCTGAAGTTGATCGTAAACCTCATTGATACTGCCTGAAGAGGTGTTCTCAATAGGAAGCACAGCAAAGTCAGCTTCACCTGATTCAACTTTGTTGATAATTTCACCGAAGCTTTGACAGCCTATTTCCAGTAATTCACCGGGGCGTCTTGAAAAGTATTTTTGCGTTGCAAGATAGCTGTAAGAGCCTTTATCGCCCAAAAAAGCGACGCGGTTAAGCGGTTTTTCACTGCCTGGATTTGCCCAGCGCGCTAACATAGCTTGCTGATTTAAAACGGAATCCTCAATAATTACGTGAAATAATTGAGTGACAAAGTGCGGGTCTAAGCCTACCTTTTGGCCTTGCTTGATCAAGCGAATAAGCAGTTGCTCTTCTCTAGCTTGATCACGCACGGGTATCTGGTTTTTGACTTTTGTTTCGGCAACTTGGTTGGTTAGCCCTTGACGAGTTGCCAGCAGAGAAAGCAAGTCTGAGTCGAGCGTTGTAATCTTTTTGCGAATTTCTTCGAGTTCTTGTTTGGGCACTTCAGCTCCTGAGAGTATACGGTTATGGCCAAATGTTGCCTCATGAAAGCTATTTGGTAGAAGTAAATAAAGGAATACTGGAGGCGTGATGAAAGCCTCTGTATGAAATGTAAGTAAGTGACCGCGTGGTGTCAATGGATAAAAGGAGAAATTTCCTAAATATCCAAAATAGTAGTGTGAAATATCCTACTTTATATATCAGAATCCAATAATCTTACTAACAACGCCTTTACTTCATCCGATTCGAAAGGTTTATCACAAAGCGCATTTACACCCGTTTGCTGAATATTTGCCATATGGGGACTGGTTGATGATTCAGAGGTCACCATGATGATCGGTATATGAGTTGTCGCTGGGTTGAAGCGTATGAACTCTGAAAGCTCTCGGCCGTCCATTTCCGGCATGTTGTAATCAGTGACAACTAGGTCGAAATCATTGTCTTTTAATAGCGTGAGCGCATGAGCGCCATTTTCTGCTTCCATCAGCTTGGTTAACCCCATACCTTCTAACACTCTACGAATGTGATTTCGTGCCAAACGGCTATCGTCGACTAATAGCACGCGCACGTCTTGAGGATCGAACAAGTTCAAATTTATTTCGTCGGTATTAAGGAGCTGCAGGCTAGCGTTTAAGCCACGAGCTAAATGAATTGGCTCGAACGGTTTTGGAAGAATAGCTGCAACACCGGCTTGTTTGAATTCATCCAGTTTGCTGATGCTGTTTTCACTACTCACCAGCATGAATGGAATAGATGCGTTGGCTTCATTATCTTTTATAAATTTTAAAATATCTAAGCCACTGCCGTCTGACAAATACATGGTACTAACCACCATATCTGCACCGTGAGCGGTGATAGATGCTTTTGCCTGTTCAACATTTTTAACGACGTCAACGGTTTGCACATTTTCAGCAAGCAGCAGTGTTTTTATGATCTTACTTTGCGTATCGGACGGTTCGACCAATAAGATGTGTAAATCAGAAATTGAAAGTTTATGCATTACTTAGTTATCTCTTAAAAAATGTTTGAGCGAGGCTCTGTTAAAGAGCATTCAGCAAAACGGTTCAGCCGCCTGCCAATTTAACGCGTTTTCCTTTTGCTTCTAATATTTGTTTTAGCTTATCGCGCACATCGCCTTGGATTTCGATGCTAAAGCCTTTCACTGCACCACCGCAACCACATTGCTTTTTCAATTCTTTACAAAGCGCTTTGAGGTCGGCCTCCTTCATTTCTAGGCCATCGATAATACTCATCCCTTTACCTTTGCGGCCCTTCGTTTCTTTTCGTATTCTTACAATACCATCGCCTTTTGGCGCACTTTGCGAGGTAAGGTTTTCGTTCTTTATTCTACCTGTATCGGTCGAATAAACTAATCTTGAATCATTCATTCGATAAAAAGCACATATTCAGCCTAATTTAATGGTCTGAGTATATCCTATGGACTTAATCAAAGCTATTTTGAACAATTAGAGCAGTTTTTGTGATCCCTAGTTGCAATTGAGAACTATTATCAATTACCATGTGCGCTTCGTTATTAAAGTTAATAGGAAGGAAAAAGTGATTTTACGTATTTCTAGTGTTTTTGTTTTATTTCTTTTATCGATTTTCTCTGTCAACAGCATAGCTGCTGAGGTAAACGTCTACTCGGCACGCAAAGAAGCGCTAATAAAGCCAATATTGGATGATTTCAGTAAAGAAACCGGTATCAAGGTAAATCTAATTACTGGCGGCGCTGACGCGCTTATTTCCCGTATTCAATCAGAAGGTCAATTTAGCCCTGCGGACGTGCTTATTTCCACAGATGTCGGCCGCTTAGTGAGAGCAAAGCAACTTGGTATCACGCAGGTTAACGCCGATGATTTTGTTGTTGAGAATGTGCCAGCATATCTGCGCGATGAGGACCAGCATTGGACTGCGCTAACGCTGCGAGCTCGCCCAATAATGTACGCAAAGGATCGGGTTAATCCTGAATCGCTGTCAACCATGCAAGCATTAACTGATGAAAAGTGGAAAAACCGTATTTGTATTCGCTCATCTAATAATATTTACAATCAGTCGATGATTTCGGGCATGATCCAAACTCAAGGTGAAGCAAAAACCTTGGCTTGGGCGAAAGGCCTTGTTGCAAACTTTGCACGAACCCCTAAAGGTGGCGACCGTGACCAGATTAAAGCGGTTGTTGCTGGCGAGTGTGATATTGCCATTGCCAATACTTACTATTTAGCAGGCATGTTAAACGATGAAGAAGAAGCAACGCGCAAAACTGCCCAGCAAGTGGCTGTATTCTGGCCAGATCAAGAAACGATTGGTGCACACGTTAATATCTCGGGTGTGAGTATTGCTAAACACGCCAAAAACTTGGACGCTGCTAAAGCGCTTATTCGTTTTATGCTAACGGATGAGGCACAAGTTTGGTACGCAGAAACAAATCATGAGTACCCAGTGAAAGAAGGCATAAAATGGAGCCAGACTTTACAAGACATGGGTACATTTAAAGCACAAGATGTGTCCCTGAGTAAAGTGGGCGAGACAAACGCGAAAGCGCTTATGCTAATGGACAGCGCGGGTTGGCGTTAATCGATTGATAAAAACGGCACTTAAAGGCTCGGCCTTTACCTTATATTCCGTGTTGGCAGGCCTTTTTTTGGGCCTGCCAATTTTTGTTATATTTGCCAGTTTTCTGTTTTGGGACGCTGCTATTTGGCAGCATCTCTCATCAACCGTTTTACCTAGATATATCAGCAATAGCGCAACGCTTGCTTTTGGCGTTGGTTTTGGCGCAACGGTCATTGGTACTTATTTAGCTTGGCTCATTGTCAACTACGATTTTTATGGACGTCGCTTAATTCAGTGGTTGGTTTTATTGCCGCTTGCCATGCCCGCTTATATTATTGCTTATACTTACACGGGGTTACTGGACTTTGCCGGCCCTGTGCAAACCCTTGTTCGAGACACTTTTACTTTAGGCAGCCAAGATTACTGGTTTCCTGAGATACGGTCGCTCACTGGTGCCATCGTACTCATGTCGCTCGTGCTTTATCCTTACGTTTATATACTCGCTAGAACAGCTTTTTCTGAACAATCACAAAAATACAGAGAAGTCAGTGAACTCGCCGGAGTTTCACCACTTAAGCATTTTTTAAAAGTTGCGTTACCACTGGCTCGTCCCGCCATTATGACAGGCGCTGCTTTGGCTATGATGGAGGCCTTGGCCGATTTTGGAACGGTAGAGTATTTTGGCGTGAGTACGTTTACGACCGGTATCTATCGAACTTGGTTTGGTTTAGGGGATATCAATGCAGCATCGCAACTTTCGGGCTTTCTGTGTCTATTTGTTTTTATTTTGATAATGATTGAAAAACTGAGCAGACGAGACTCTCAAAATTATTCATCCAGACAAGGTAAGTCAGCCCAAGCAAAGAAAGTCAGAGGCATGCAAAGCGCGTTTCTATTTTTACTTTGTAGCTTGCCGGTCACCTTCGGTTTTATTGTTCCATTCGTACAGTTAGCAATTTGGACATTTAGTTTTTCTGATATATCAAGCTTGGAGGACTACCCTGAATACGCTATTAACTCAGCAATGTTAGCTGGTATTGGTTGCGTTGTGGTAGTAACAATGGCCTTGTTATTTAGTTATGCCAAACGCCTTCAGCCTTCTAAAACCGTCAGCGGATTTATTCAATTCGTGTCTCTTGGCTACGCAATGCCGGGCACCGTGATCGCGATTGGTGTCTTAGTGCCGCTTGGATGGCTAGATATCAAACTCAATATGTTCACTAATGCCTATTTTGATGTGCAGCCTGGTTTGGTATTGTCAGGTACGATATTTGCGCTGATTTTTGCCTACGCTATTCGTTTCATGAGTGTTGCCCTGAATAACACTGAAGCGGGTATCCAACGCATTAAACCTAGCATGGATGAAGCCTCTAAGGTATTGGGTGACTCATCGATGCAGCGTTTGTTTAGAATACACATCCCTTTGTTAAAGGCGAGCTTGTTGAGTGCAGCGCTGCTGGTGTTTGTCGATATATTAAAAGAATTACCGGCCACCTTAGTGCTGCGTCCTTTTAACTTTAATACGCTAGCGGTCAAAGCCTTTGAATTGGCGTCTGACGAACGTTTAATTGATGCAGCTCTCCCTTCAATTACGATCGTGCTAGTGGGTATTTTGCCCGTCATTTTACTGACTAAAACGCTTGATGGAATAGAACGAAAATATGCTTGATATTACTAACTTATCGTTGAGTTACGGCAAACAAAATGTACTGAAAAACCTTTCAATTTCGTTGAGTCAGGGTGAGATAGGCTGCATTTTAGGGCCTTCTGGCTGTGGTAAAACAACTTTGCTGCGAGCTATCGCTGGCTTTAAGTCAGTGCAGGAGGGCAGTATTAGCGTTAATGGCACCATAGTGAGTGATGCGCAAACCGAGATGCCAGTTGCTAAAAGACGAATTGGTGTCGTGTTTCAGGACTTTGCGCTATTCCCACACATGACAGTATTAAAGAATGTTGCCTATGGTTTAAGTAAGCTATCAAAATCCAAGTCGCTCCAACTCGCTGAACAGGCGATTGAGTTAGTTGGTTTGAATGATTCAAAAAGTAAATACCCGCATGAACTTTCAGGTGGGCAACAGCAGCGAGTCGCTATTGCTCGAGCTATTGCTCCGAAACCAGATTTGTTATTACTAGATGAACCTTTCTCTAGTTTAGATCCAGAATTACGAGAGCATTTGTCCAGCGAAATTAGAAGCATCATTAAGCAGCAAAATATTACCGCATTGCTAATAACGCATGATCAAACAGAAGCGTTCGCGATGGCTGATAAAATAGGCGTATTGCACGACCATCAGTGCCAACAGTGGGGAACGGCCTACGATTTGTATCATGAACCTGCAACTGAGTTTATTGCAGACTTTGTGGGGGAAGGGGTTTTTATTCCTGTCACAGTTGTGGCCTATGAAAACGACGAAGAGAGCACAATAGAGCCCATCGAGGAAAAACGTATATGGCTTGAAACCCAATTAGGACGATTCCTTCTTCCTGAAGAATATCTCACCAGCGGCACATTTAAGGTAGGGGATAAGGCCAAAATGTTAGTCAGACCGGATGATTTGAGGCATCAGGATGAAAGCGTGATGAAAGCCAAAGTCGTTGGACGATCGTTCCGCGGTGCGCACATATTGTATCGACTATCTCTTAATGAAAATGACGGCTTACTTTGTTTGGCGCCGAGTCACCACGACCACCAAATAGGCGAGTCATTTGGTATTCACCTAGAAGTAGAGCATGTAATCTGTTTTCCTATTTAAATTAAGCGCTGTGCAAATAACGTCCGACCGTCTGAAGTCAGCTTCAGTGAATAGGATTTTGCTCAAAGCATAAGCACCAGCAACGTGGTTTAGTTTTGTGACTATGCTGAATTGAACAACAATTTATCAAGTTCTTTTGTGCACTACTCACTCACTAAGGGAAAAATTCTCTTAATTAGTTACCGAATATATTGATTCTGCCGTTTAGTATCCTCATTGTTTAGTTTATAATTTCGCGCTTTCAATGGCTTCGTTATAGAAGCCCGAACAATTCAGATTAGAGTTTGTTGCACCTATCACTTACCTAAAGCGATTCGATATCGGGTTTGTGCGAAGACCGTGGGTTAAGAGGCCGAGTGAAGAGCCCGTAAAAACCAACAAACGTTAATATTAAAAAATTCAAAACAAACACAGCACTATTGGGATTAAGTTTATGCGCACAGATTACTGTGGAAACATCGATGCAAGTTACGCGAATAAAGAAGTTACACTTTACGGCTGGGTCAACAAAAGACGTGATTTAGGCGGCGTGATTTTCATCGACTTACGAGATCGTGAAGGTATCGTGCAGGTTGTTATCGATCCAGACACAGCTGAAACGTTTGAACTTGCTTCCACCTTACGTAATGAGTTTTGTGTGGCTATTACTGGGTTAGTGCGCATGCGTCCAGAATCGCAAGCCAACAAAGACATGAAAACTGGCGAAATTGAAGTGCTAGGTAAAGCGCTCTCGATTTTCAACAGTGCACCGGCACTGCCGCTTGACTGGAACCAAGACAATTCAGAAGAGCAGCGTCTCAAATATCGCTACCTAGATTTACGCCGTCCACTAATGACGCAGCGCTTGGTGTTTCGCTCAAAAGTAACCTCATTGGTTCGACGTTTCTTAGACGGCGACGGCTTTCTTGATATTGAAACACCTATTTTGACCAAAGCGACACCAGAAGGTGCGCGCGATTATTTGGTGCCAAGTCGTACTCACAAAGGTCAGTTTTTCGCGCTACCGCAATCGCCGCAGTTGTTTAAGCAATTGTTGATGATGTCGGGAATGGACAAATATTATCAAATCGTAAAATGTTTTCGTGATGAAGATTTACGCGCGGACCGCCAGCCAGAATTTACGCAAATAGATATCGAAACAACATTCTTGGATGCTGAAGGTGTGATGGCGATCACAGAAAAGATGATGCGTTTACTTTTCTCAGAATTGCTCAACGTTGATTTAGGCGACTTCCCAACCATGAGTTATGCAGAAGCAATGCAGCGCTATGGTAGCGACAAGCCTGATTTACGTAACCCGCTTGAACTAGTTGACGTTGATGACATTGTTAAAGACATCGACTTCAAAGTGTTCAGCGGCCCCGCAAACGATAAAAAAGGTCGAGTTGCAGCCATTCGAGTGCCAGGCGGCGCTACCTTATCGCGCAAGCAAATTGACGATTATGGGAAATTTGTGAGTATTTACGGTGCTAAAGGCTTAGCGTGGATTAAAGTCAATGACTTGAGCCAAGGTATTGATGGCCTGCAGTCGCCTATCCTCAAGTTTTTTGATGAAGCTAGCATCAACGCATTGCTAGAAAAAACTGGCGCGCAAACAGGCGACATTCTTTTATTTGGCGCCGACAGTAAAACTGTCGTGACCGATGCAATGGGTGCGTTACGCTTGAAGCTAGGTGAAGACTTCGAACTCCTTGAAGGCGAGTGGCGTCCTTTATGGGTAGTTGACTTCCCTATGTTCGAAGAAGTCGATGGAGAGCTTTATGCACTGCATCATCCGTTTACTGCCCCACGTGATAGCAGTATTGAAGCCTTAAAAGCGAATCCGGCAGAAGCGTTGTCGAACGCTTATGATATGGTGCTCAATGGCGTTGAATTAGGCGGTGGTTCGGTGCGTATTCACAATATGGATATGCAGGCGACAGTCTTCCAACTCCTCGGTATCACGGATGAAGAGGCCAATGAAAAATTCGGTTTCTTATTAGAAGCTCTGCGCTATGGCACACCACCACACGCGGGTTTAGCTTTTGGTCTAGATAGAATGGTAATGCTGATGACTGGTGCGGACTCAATTCGTGACGTTATGGCATTCCCCAAAACTACAACGGCAGCCTGTCCGCTAACGAATGCGCCTGGTTTTGCTAACCCTGCACAATTGGCGGAACTGTCAATTGCTACGGTAATTAAATCTGACCCTAAAACAGACAGTAAAGAGTCAGGCAAAGACGCTGAATAGCTCTATGCAGCTCAAACGCCCAGAGTCAGTCTTGGTTGTGATCAGAGATGAACACAATCAAGTGCTGATTATGCAGCGTGAAGATGACGCTAATTTTTGGCAATCGGTCACTGGCACTATCGAGGAAGGTGAAATACCGTTAAACGCAGCCTATCGCGAGCTAGCAGAAGAAACGGGTATCGCATTGCCCAAATCAACGCACCCAATAGTTGACTGTCGATTAGTGAGTCAATACGAGATCCGTCCTGCTTGGTTATATCGTTACCCCAAAGGCTCCCAATTCAATAATGAATACGTTTTTAGTGTGAAAGTTCCTATAGGCCTGCCTATTGCGTTAACTGAACACACTGACTTCGAATGGACGAGTAAGCAAGAGGCTATGCAAAAAGTATGGTCAAGAAGTAATCGTGATGCGATTGCACTGTTTGTTCCGGATTAAGGCATGAGCATAATTTTAGGGATTGACCCCGGTTCAAGAATTACAGGCTACGGCGTTATCAAAGTAGTAGGCGGCAAAGCGAGCTACTTGGGCAGTGGTTGTATCCGGCTAACTCATGACGAGCTCTCGCTTCGTTTAAAGCAGATTTTTGACAGCGTGAGTGAAATTATCACTCAGTTCACACCTACCGAATTTGCAATTGAACAAGTGTTTATGGCGAAGAACCCTGATTCAGCGCTTAAACTTGGCCAGGCGCGTGGCGCAGCAATTGTAGCTGCCACTAACTTTGACCTGCCTGTGGCAGAATATTCAGCACGACAAATAAAGCAATCTGTTGTGGGAACAGGAGCAGCGGACAAAACGCAAGTTCAGCACATGGTCACCAGTATATTGAAGTTGAATGCCACACCACAAGCAGACGCTGCTGATGCATTGGCAGTAGCTTTGTGTCATATTCATACCTCGCAAAGTCTGATTAAAATGTCAGGCAAAACGTCAGGCAAAATTTCTAAGATCGTACGCGGTCGCTTAAGAAGATAAATAAGGCAGGGCAATAAATCGATGATCGGCAGAATAAAAGGTACGTTAATTGACAAAACTCCCCCAGATGTCTTAGTTGATGTTAACGGCGTGGGCTATGAAATTCAATTGCCGATGACCAGTTTTTATCAGCTTCCCAATATAGGTGAAGTGGCAACTATTTATACTCACTTTATTGTGCGCGAAGATGCGCAATTATTGTTCGGCTTTTCAGATACCTCAGAGCGAGCCTTGTTTCGAGAACTCATTAAAGCCAATGGCGTGGGTCCGAAGCTCGCATGCACAATTTTGTCTGGCATGTCGGCACAAGATTTTGTGCAGTGTGTCATTCACGAAGATATTTCAAATCTGGTCAAGCTTCCTGGCGTCGGAAAGAAAACTGCTGAGCGTCTAGTGGTAGAATTAAAAGATAAGTTAGAAAAACTATCTCGCTCTGATGTGCACTTTGATAGTTCAGCGCCAAGCATGCCGAATAGCCAAATTCAGCGACCGAGCTTACGTGGCGATGCGCATGCTAAAAATGAAGCCTTAAGTGCGCTACTCGCACTAGGTTATAAACCCATGCAGGCCGAAAAAGTCATCAAGCAAGTTTATGTTGAAGGGATGACAAGTGAGCAGGCTATCCGAGAGTCACTCAGAGCAATGAGTTAACAAAATGATGTTTATGATAATGAATGGATGTTTGCTAGTTGGTATTCAGCTTATCGTTAGTCTTGAAAGATTATATAAAGGCAAGGAGTCGTTATGATTGAAGCAGATCGCTTAATACAAGCCGTTGCTGATCCAGAAGATGAAGTTATCGATCGCGCAATTCGACCCAAAATGCTCAGCGACTATACTGGTCAAGCTCATGTTTGTGAACAAATGGAAATATTCATCCAAGCGGCTAGAAAGCGCAGTGATGCGCTTGACCATCTGCTCATATTTGGACCTCCAGGCTTAGGTAAAACAACTTTGGCCAACATCGTTGCCAACGAAATGGGGGTAAATATAAAAACTACCTCAGGACCGGTATTGGAAAAAGCCGGTGATTTGGCTGCTTTACTTACCAACCTTGAAGAAAACGATGTGTTGTTCATCGATGAAATTCATCGCTTAAGTCCGGTTGTCGAAGAAATTTTGTATCCCGCGATGGAGGATTATCAATTAGATATTATGATTGGCGAAGGACCCGCAGCGCGCAGCATTAAACTCGACCTACCTCCATTTACACTAATTGGTGCAACCACGCGAGCCGGTTCGTTAACCTCCCCATTGCGAGACCGTTTTGGTATTGTGCAGCGTTTAGAGTTCTACAATGTTTCCGATTTGACCGACATCATTCAGCGCAGTGCTTCGTATTTAAATCTAAGTATGGATAAAGAGGGCGCATTTGAGATGGCAAAACGCTCGCGCGGCACCCCTCGAATTGCTAACCGCTTATTGCGCAGAGTAAGAGATTACGCTGAAATTAAAGCCGACGGCAATATTAACGCAGACGTCGCAGCTAAAGCGCTGAATATGCTTGACGTTGACAATAAAGGCTTCGATTTTATGGATCGTAAGTTGTTGCTAGCCATTATTGAGAAATTTATGGGCGGACCTGTTGGATTAGACAATATTGCAGCGGCCATCGGCGAAGAAAAAGAAACCATTGAAGACGTAATAGAGCCATATCTAATTCAACAAGGCTTTTTACAACGAACGCCACGTGGACGAATTGCAACCCAACATGCATATTTGCACTTTGGCTTGACCATGCCAAAAATCGACTAAAAAAAAGCCCACGCAGAACGTGGGCCAAACAACAAGTTAACGGAAGGAGACCGTTATTAGGGAACATAAAAAAGCAACACAACTGAGTTGTAGGACCTGTTTAAGTAGGGCGTATTCTATACACATCCGATGAGATATCAAACTAGAAATATTCTTGCTGAGGATTAGTTTTTCTAATCCTTTTTATTTATTGCATTAACGACCTCTTAGTTCGATACTGTTCTTCGTCCCTTTTAATATATAACAGTGATGAAATTGATATTGATAAAATGTAGCGTCAATTTATTGTTATTATAATTTATCTATACAAAAACTAACCTAAAAGGAGCGTTTTTTTGTCAAGTAATGAACCTTTTTCCATACCTATACGCATATATTATGAAGATACCGATGCTGGTGGTATTGTTTATCATACTAACTATCTGAAGTTTATGGAGCGCTCTCGAACCGAGTGGTTAAGAAATTTAGGCATAGAACAGCAAACTTTATTGGAACAATCCATCGGTTTTGTCGTCAAAGGCCTAACTATGAAAAATAGTAAGGCTGCTTTGTTCAATGATATGTTGAGTATTAGCTGCCAAGTAGTAGAATTGAAGAAGGCAAGTATGGTGTTTAGACAGCACGCTTATCGTGTTAATGATTCTGCCAAAATAAATAATAATAAAGATACTAATTGTAATGTTAAGGGTAGTGAAAAAGAACTACTTGTTAGCGCTGAAGTGAGAGTAGCTTGTGTCGATTTGGGAAAAATGAAACCCATCGCTATACCTGACTTTATATTAAGGGAAATAAAACGTGACGTCTGAAATCTCTATCCTCAACTTGTTTTTAGAAGCAAGTATTGTTGTGCAATTTATTATGCTGCTGCTGTTAACAACTTCCGTTGTTTCTTGGGCATATATCTTTCAAAGAAATGCTGTATTAAAAGCAGCGACAAAAGAAATGAAAACTTTTGAAGATAAGTTTTGGTCAGGTGCCGACCTCAACAAACTTTATCAAGAACTTTCTTCACGAGCGCACTTAACTGGTTTGCCGCTAATATTTTGTGCAGGCTTCAAAGAGTATGTGCGCTTGCGCAAAACATCGGGTGCATTGAACGAAGCCATTATGGACGGAACCTACCGGTCCATGCGAGTCACTATGTCGCGCGAAGTGGACGAGCTAGAAGCACGCTTACCTTTCTTAGCAACAGTTGGCTCTATTTCTCCCTACGTTGGTTTACTAGGAACAGTGTGGGGGATCATGAATTCCTTTATCGCACTGGGTCAAGTGAAACAAGCCACACTCGCCATGGTTGCACCTGGAATTGCAGAAGCACTGATTGCAACTGCAATCGGTTTGTTCGCCGCAATCCCAGCCGTTGTTGCATATAACCGCTTTAGTAATCGCGTTGAAAAACTAGAAAATGCGTATGGCAATTTCATGGAAGAGTTTTCAGCTATATTAAACCGTCAAAATATGGCGTCCTCTAGTCAGCAGGTACCGTAAGTCGAGTGCTTATTGTATGAATAAGGAGGAATATCATGTTTGTTAGAAAACGCAGAAAACCAGTATCAGAAATTAACGTCGTACCCTATATAGACGTGATGTTGGTGTTGCTCGTGATTTTCATGGCAACGGCAACGGCAGTAACACAGGGTGTAAAAGTTGATTTGCCCAAAGCCGATGCTAAAACCATAGAGACAGATGAAGACGACATGTTAATTGTGTCGATAAACGCTGCGGGCCAATATTTTTTAAATATAGGTGATAATCCCGACGACGAGTTAACGGCAGCTGACGTTGCCACGTTGGTGCAAGCTAAACTGGCGCAAACACCGACTATTCCCGTTGTAGTAAACGGTGATGGTAAAGTGAGTTACGAAAAAGTGGTTGAGTTGATGGTGGTGTTGCAAAACGCAGGAGCGCCGTCGGTGGGCTTAATGACGGATCCCAATAAAGCGTAATTGATGATGCCTGATAATCAAACTCAACATAGCGGCTCAACAGAAGAAAGCGATAAGCCTGAGAAAAAATCGCTTTCATTACAACAGAAATCATTTTTGATCTCTATTGCTGTGCATGTGTTCATTGTGGTGTCGTTATTGGTGAGCTTTAAATTCGCAGCAAAGCCAGTTGATCTGGCGAGCGGTACTAAAGATACGCAGGCGCCGATAATTATTGAAGCTACTTTCATTGATAGCAATGTGCTAGCGCAAAATAAACGCGAAAAAGAACAGGCTGAAGCTGCGGCGAAAAGAAAACGAGATCAAGAAGCAGCAAATAAACGTAAAGAAATAGAGCGTAAAAAAGAAGAACGCGAAAAGGCTAAACGCAAAAAAGCAGCTGACGCTAAGAAACAGAAAGAAGAACAGGTTCGTCAAGAGCGTGAACTGCAGGAAAAAGCAAGATTAGCTCAAGAAAAAGCTGAGCAAGAGCGCATTGAAAAAGCGAAACAAGAAAAACTGGCTAAAGAGCGCGCGGCCCAAGATAAAGCGATGCAGCAGCAGATGGCTGCTGAGCAGGCTGAGCGGAATGAGCGAAGGCAGCGGCAGATATTATCTGAGCTGCAAATTGCCACTGGTAAGATCAAAGCGCGGATTGAACAGAATTTGATTACAACGGGCAGCGTTGCTGGTCGTTCATGTAGATTAAAAATGCGCATAGCGTCGAACGGTTTAGTGCTTGAAGCGGTTGGAACAGGAGATGATTCTTTGTGTTTATCGTTGCGTTCAGCGGCATTAAGAGCTGGAACGCTTCCTATGCCAACAGATAAAGATGTAAATGAAAAGCTTAGAGACGTGACTTTAGTTTGGGAGAATGATTAGTCACTAGTAAGCATAGCGGCTGAATAGTGGTGTGATGCTAACGCTGTAGATATTTATTAATAAGAAACACGTTTTAAAAAATATACATAATATTAACCAATTTTAACGACAATAGGGCTATCTAAATTTATGTCAACTTGGATATTCAAATTAGCAAGAAAACAGCTTAATCTTGCTGCTTTAATTTTACTTTTCATCAGCGCTCAGGCTAGCGCTGCGACGACTGAAATCATTATCACAGGCGGCGTTGACTCAGCGCGTCCAATTGGCGTAGTGCCGTTTAAATATGCAGGTAGCGCCACTTTGCCAGAAAATTTAAGCGAAGTTGTTGCTTCAGACTTACAGCGAAGCGGTAAATTTAATCCCTTGAAGTTGTCGTCTATGCCACAATTTCCAACAACCGACAGTGAAATAAACTACGAAGCTTGGGCACAAAAAGGCATCGACATGGTTGTGGTAGGAAGCATCGAAGCAACTGGCTTGAACCAATATTTGGTGACTTTTGAACTTATCGACGTCTTGCGCGCTAAAGCAACAGGCGGACAAGCTAAGAATCTTGAGAATGGAAAATTGGTGATGACGCGTGATCACGTTATCGAAAAACGTACAAAAACCATCAATGGTAGTGATTTTAGACAATATGCCCATATCATCAGTGACATTGTTTACGAAAAGCTGACGGGTGAGAAGGGCGCTTTCCTAACACGCATTGCATACATCAAAGTGTTAGATCGCGATACAAACCCGAAACCATACCGTTTAGTGATTGCCGATTACGACAACGTCAATCCAACTACTTTGTTGTCGTCACCTGAACCATTAATGTCTCCAACATGGTCGCCAGATGGCAACAGTTTGGCATATGTGAGTTTTGAAAATAAACGCTCGCAAATTTATTTACAGGATATTTATACGACTAGTCGCACGAGATTAACCGATTTTCCGGGCATAAACGGAGCGCCTAGTTTTTCGCCAGACGGCCGCAGGCTAGCAATGGTGCTGTCTAAGGACGGTAATCCGGAAATTTACGTAATGGATTTACAAACGCGAAACTTAACGCGTATTACGCGAAACAGAGCAATTGACACAGAGCCGTCTTGGACGCCTGATGGAAAAAGCTTGATATTTACTTCGGAACGGGGTGGTAAACCGCAGATTTATCAAGTAAATTTAGAAACTAACCGGAAAAGTAGGATAACCTTTGAAGGGGAAATGAATTTAGGGGGGGCAGTAACACCAGATAATTCGCAATTAATTATCGTAAATCGCACAAGAGGCGATTATCATATAGCTAAACAAGATTTAACAAACGGTGACATGTTGGTGCTGACGAGAACTTATCTGGACGAGTCGCCTAGTATTTCCCCGAATGGAAGTATGATAATATACAGCGTGTTAGAAAATGGAAAACCGGCTTTAGCTTGGGTTTCACTGGATGGACGCTTCTCGTTTAAAGAACCAGTGGCTGATGGGGAAGTTAAATCTCCCAGTTGGTCGCCGTTTTTACTGTAAATTGAATTTTAAAATATAAAAAAGGAACTAGTATGTTGAACAAAAACACACTTAAAACGCTCATGATTGTTGTACCATTATTAACTTTAGCGGCATGTAAATCTGGTCCAACGGAAGCAGAACTTGAAGCTGAAGCGAACCGTCAAGCAGAAGTAGCGGCACAGCAAGTTGCTGACGCTAAAGCTGCAGCAGAAGCTGAAGCTAAACGCGTTGAAGTAGCGAAAGCTGCAGAGATGCAAAGAGCAAAAGACATGATGCAAGCAGAAAAAGACAAGCTAATTAGTCAAAACGTTGTTTACTTCGACTTTGACCGTGCTGCTGTTAAATCTGACTTTCATTCAGTATTAGATATGCACGCTGCATTCCTAGTGAAAAACCCTGGTCAGTCAATTGTAATCGAAGGGCACACGGATAACCGTGGTACGCCAGAATACAACATTGCATTGGGCGAGCGTCGTGCAAAATCTGTTGAAACATATTTGATGAATGCGGGCGTAAGCTCTTCACAGGTATCAGTTGTTTCTTACGGTGAAGAAAAGCCAGCAGTTCAAGGCGGATCTGAGTACGCATTTGCTCAAAACCGTCGCGGTGTAGTGGTTTATCAGTAAGCGCTTATGATTAAACCAATTATTACAGTTGGTCTCATTAGTTTCACAGGCGCTTGGGCATTTGCTCAAGCGCCTGTTGTCGATTTAAACGACCCAAAACAAACTAATCAGGCACAAACTGTCAACACACAAAACGCAAGCGTGCAAAACACGCCTCCAGTTATTTCTAGTCCAACAGATGTTCAGTCTCGTTTGCTGATATTAGAGCGTAAAGATCAGAGCCGTGTTGAGGCGCAACAACGAGTTCAGCAGCAGCTTGATACATTGCAGTCAGATGTGGATGAAATTAGAGGCTCTATTGAGCTTCATAATCATCAGCTAGAGCAAATTTTAGAGCGTCAGCGCGAACTCTACCTTGAGTTAGAAAACCGCTTTGCCAGCTTGTCTCAACAAACAACTGCAGCAGGTAACTCTGTGGGTGCTGTTCAAGCAAATACGCCTGCGACACGTCCGGCTGGGCAGTCTGAAGAGCAAGCTTATCAGGCAGCAGTTAATCTGATTTTAAAAGAGCGCAACTACGATCAAGCCATTCCCGCTTTTCAAAGCTTCTTAAGTACTTTCCCTAGTTCGAGTTACACAGATAATGCACATTATTGGCTGGGACAATTATTGTTTAACAAGCAAGATTGGGACGGAGCAAGACAGCAATTTGAAAGCGTAGTGAATAATTTTGCCCAATCGCCCAAGCGAGCAGACGCAATTTTGAAGCTCGGCATGGTTGAAAAATCGGTCAGTAATAAAGCAAAAGCAAAAAGATTGTTCGAACAGGTGGTTTCTGAGTACCCTGATTCAGCACCAAGCCGCTTAGCAAATGAGCAATTAAAAAGCTTGTAGTTTTTAAACTATAAGCTTTTTGTTCACTTTACAGACAGATTTGCAATTAAATGAAATAAAACGCATTTAAAGGTTGCACCGAGTTTCGATTTCAGTATTATATGCCGCCGTTGAGGTAGATACGCAACGCAAGAAACGCAATTGGGTCGTTAGCTCAGCTGGTAGAGCAGTTGACTTTTAATCAATTGGTCGCTGGTTCGAATCCAGCACGACCCACCAATTATCTACACCAACCATCCTATTGAAAGTGGGTCGTTAGCTCAGCTGGTAGAGCAGTTGACTTTTAATCAATTGGTCGCTGGTTCGAATCCAGCACGACCCACCACTTCTTTCTAAATGCTTGTATCTCAAGCATTGGCACAAAACAACAATAAGACAAATTGATTAGGTAAATTAGTGAATAATTTGCAGTCTCATTGTGACCTTTTGTTTGCACTACGTTATACTACTCGGACCTCAACGAACTTGCTATTTCGCATATGACTAACGCAGCGTTAACAGAACGAATTTCATATCCTTTTCCAGCGAAGCCTACTCCGATTACAACGGATTATGCAGAGCAGCTAAAAACAGAAATTAGACTCCTTCTTAAACAAAAGAATGCGGTGCTAGTTGCGCATTATTATACAGACCCCGTTATTCAGGCTCTAGCCGAAGAAACTGGTGGGTGCATTTCAGACTCACTTGAAATGGCGCGCTTTGGTCGCGATGCTGAGCAACAAACCTTAGTGGTTGCTGGCGTGAAGTTTATGGGCGAAACAGCAAAAATTCTCAGCCCCGAAAAAACCGTCATTATGCCTACCCTAGAAGCAACGTGTTCGCTCGACTTAGGCTGCCCTATAAAAGAATTCTCCGCGTTCTGTGATGCACACCCCGATCGCATTGTTGTGGTTTATGCAAATACCTCTGCAGCAGTTAAGGCGAGGGCGGATTGGGTAGTAACATCAAGCATTGCGCTTGAGATTGTTGAACACTTAGATAGCCAGGGTAAAAAGATTATTTGGGGACCAGATAGGCATTTGGGCGCCTATATTCAAAAAGAAACTGGCGCAGATATGCTGATGTGGGATGGTGAGTGTATTGTGCACGATGAGTTTTCGGCGCAGGCACTGCATAAAGCAAAGCACTTACACCCTGATGCAGCTGTGCTTGTGCATCCAGAATCGCCCGCTAGCGTGGTTGAAATGGCTGATGCTGTTGGTTCTACGTCTCAGCTGATAAAAGCCGCGACAGAGCTTCCTAATCAGAAGTTCATTGTAGCAACCGACAAGGGCATCTTTTACAAGATGAAGCAGTTGTCGCCAAACAAAGAATTTATTGAAGCACCTACCGCAGGCAACGGCGCCACGTGCCGCAGTTGCGCGCATTGCCCGTGGATGGCAATGAATGGATTAGAAGCCATGAGAGACGCATTGGTGAGCCATGAAGGTAAAGAGATATTCGTAGACGAGACCTTACGTTTACGTGCTTTAGTGCCACTTGACAGAATGCTTGGCTTTGCCGCTGAGTTAAATATGCAATTGAAAGGAAATGCGTAAAGTAGTACTTGAAAGCTGCCAAGGTTTTCCATACTATACGCGCCGCATTTGCTGAAAAGCAAAACAAAGTTTTGGAGAGGTGGCTGAGTGGCTGAAGGCGCACGCCTGGAAAGTGTGTTTAGGGTTAAACCTAACGAGGGTTCGAATCCCTCTCTCTCCGCCAGATAATTTCAGGGCCCGCTATTTTAGCGGGCTTTGTCGTATGTGTAATTAGCATGTTATCGACTCTGCAACATAAATCAGTTTAGTAAATAGGTTAGTTGCCAATCATTAACGTCTAATTTAGTGATTGATGACAATGTTATGGCAAATTTAGTGACAGCATGAGCGTTTTTAGCTACGCAGTGACATAGTTACGCATACAAGCTGGTTTTTTCCACCTTCTTTAGCTTCATAGGCTTTTTCATCTGCTTGTTTTATAATTTTATCGAGTAGCAGACTGTTTTCTTGCTCCTCCACACTATATGGCGTGTCAGTTGCAATTACGGCTCCCATACTCACGCTTAGCGGCATAGCCATATGTTCGCCGTCGTATTCACAAACATGATTCTGTAGCGCTATTTGTATACGCGAAAATATTCTTGTTATTTCTTGTTCGTCTGCATTGGGCAGTAACAATATAAATTCTTCGCCGCCATAGCGACCAATGACGTCGTCTTCTCGGAGCACTCCTTTGATAATTGATGATAAATTTTGGAGCACCTGATCGCCTACATCATGACCATATGTGTCATTAACAACCTTAAAGTTATCGACATCTAAAATGGCTATTATCATTGAGTTTTCGATGTCATTCGGGCTACTCAACATACCTTTGGCTTGCTTCAATGAATGTCTGCGATTTGGGCAACCGGTCAAGTGATCTGTCATCGCCAAATGACTCATCTCTAATTTGGATTTGTGCTCCCTCAGATACACATAAAAAAGTAGTAGCAAAACGGCGCTCGTTCCAACAATGACGCTTATCAATAATTGATTTTTGCTTTCATTGTTTCGTAGCAAACTGGCAGCCAGTTTGTTTTCTTGTTCTAGTCGCAGCATGGTTTCCTGGGCTATTTCAAGTTCATAATCTAACATTAATCGTTGTGCTATTTGTTTTTGCAGAAGTTCAAATTTGTCTTCTTTTATTTTTAACATCTGTTTGTAAAACTCAAGCGCTTCTTTGTAGTTACCCTTTTTTTCTTCAATAAGAAAGCTGGTTTCAAAAAACTTTTCATCGAGCTTAATATTTGTCGCAGAGCTTGCTAGCAATTGATTAGCCTCCAACATTGTAATTTCTGCGGGCTCCCATTTATTTAGATGAATATGAAATTCTGCCAGCGCTACCAAAGCATCTATCGTCTCGAACGTATGCTTCCATTTTTTCAGTATAGATATGGACTCTTGAATAATTTGGATGGCTTCAACCGTTTGCCCAAGTTGATGTTTAGCCCTTGCAATAATATTATTGGCGTAAGCCCAGTACAAATCATTCCCCAACTTTTGGGCTTCTTTGCTTGCCGCTGTTGCGGTATCAAGAGCTTGTTCCCATTCTTTTAATTTTAATTGAGAAAATGCGATGTTGTTTAAGTTGCCAATGTTCTCGTTAATTTGATATTGCTTAATGGCGTTTTTATAATCTCCTAACTCCCAGTATGTATTTCCAATATATTGATTTACCTGAGCTATTTTATTCGTTTTATCGCCATCTGATATGTGGCTACTGTTTTTAATCAACTTTAAGGCAAGTCTAAAGCTAGTCATACCGTCTTTGTATTTGCCTGTCATAATGTAAAGTTGCCCCGAATACATGTGAAACGAATACTTGTTCAAATCACTTATATCATTCAGAGAAAAATATGGCTGAATTTTATTTACCAAGTTACTTGCGTTATTAAACTCCTTCAACATCAAATATGTATTTACAACGCGGAGGATGGATAGCATATAGTTATTTATGTTTTCTTTTGAAGCAATAAACGTTTGCAAGAACTTTGAAGCTTCATACAATTTTTTAATTTCGTGATCGCGTCTTAATGATGCATACAAAAGAAATATTTGTTGATAAACGCAGAGTATTTCATTTGTATCCAAATCCGCCTTCATAATATGAGTATCTAAAAGAGCAGTGTATTTTGATAATTTGTCTTCGTTAGATAGCTTAGATTCATCAATTGTTGTGACCGTTGATTGGCAAGACAGATAATCCAGCGTGCTTTCTTTTGCTGTTGCAGACAAAGAAATCACAAAGGTCAAAACAAAAATTGTAGTGAGAAAAATCCGCTTCACGTCAGTTCAGCCTTAATTTAAATTGAAAATGTTGGCGATAAAACTTCGCCCACATTAAGTGTACTTATATATTTCCAAATATGTATATAACTCAATATGCGGTGGTATTCAGTAATATACCACTTGAGAATAGTAAACCGAGATTGCTCTATGTGTAAAATTTAGTTACATTTTAATTTGTTATAAGAGTGAAATTAGAGTCGTTATGCAAAGTGAATGATCAAACAATATATAGCTTATCTGAGACGACAGATTCAAAAAAGGCCAGTGCCAATGACCAAAGAAAGTAAACCTAGAGGGCATTCATCTAACGACTTTTACAACAACAGCGTTAAAGAAATAACGCGCCAATACCTTTCTCTCTCATTTGAAGATGTTCATAGTCATTGGACTCACCATTTACAATCGGCCCTAAAAAAGCAAAATGCAGCAATTCTGGATGTCGGTGCAGGTGCTGGCAGAGATGTTAGTTACATTGCCAAACTTGCTGCGCAATATTCGAGTGATACCAGCAGCCAAAATATCTATGCGGTCGAGCCTGCCATCGAAATGATGAAAGTAGGGCAGGCAACCACGCAAAATCAAAACGTTCACTGGTTGCAGGACGCACTTCCTTCATTAGACAAAACAACAAAATTAGAAATTAGTTTTGACCTGATTTTGTTAAGTGCGGTGTGGATGCATATCGCACCAAGCAATCGCGCCCGTTCAATGCGTAAATTAGCCAACTTACTCAAACCGGGCGGAAAAATAGTGATCTCGCTTAAATTTGGTATGACCAAAGAGGAGCAGCAAGAGCGAAGTACGTATGATGTTAGCGTTGAAGAAGTTGAGCGCTTGGCGCAAAACCTTGGTTTAATCGCTCAATTAGAATCCTCAACAAGCATCGATAAACTGAATCGTGCAGGTATTTACTGGCAAACGGTCGTGTTGCAAATGCCTGATGATGGCACTGGTGCCTTTCCTTTTATTCGCCATGTCGCGATTAATGACGGTAAATCGGCAACTCATAAGCTTGCATTGCTAAGAGTGCTGCTAAGAATTGCAGATGGTCATCCAGGCGCTGTTTTGCGTCGAGAACATTTCTCAGGAGGTGATAGAGTAATATTACCCTTGGGTTTAGTTTCTTTGTATTGGATCCATCAATATAAAGACTTAATTGATCATCACGGTCTATTCCAAACACCCAATAAAAGCGCCAAAATGGGTTTTATGAAAAAAGGAGGCTGGAGTGAATTAGGCGAAAGAACATCTTCTGATTTTCGTGTTGGTAATTTATTTATGGGTGAAGAAGCCGTCGCTCTTTGCAAAACTTTGTCGGCGTGCGCACAAAATATCAGAGATATGCCAAGTCGATACATCACTCTTCCAAATAGCGATGCACGCGTATTTGAAGTGGCAAGCAACAGGGTCAAACCGGCTCAAAGCCTTTTTCTCGACTTGGACACGCTTACCCAATGGGGCGAATTCTCATTACCTGAGTCTACATGGCTAGCCTTGAGCCGTTATGCTTGTTGGATTGAACCTGTTATCGTGAGTGAATGGGTAAAGACAATGGCGTCATATTCAGGGAACAAGCAATATGCAGCGCCAGACAAACAATCATATCTGAGCCAAGCCTTAAGCTGGCTTGAGCCAATCCGAACGACAACAGAGGTGCGCAATCGATTTGATGCACTCAAATCGAAACAAGCAATGCAGTGTGTTTGGTCAGCAAAAGCCCTTAAGCACAAATATGACATTGACCACAGTATGCCATTTTCGCGATGGCCGAATAACGATTTGTGGAATTTAGTGCCCAGCGATCAACAGGTCAATAATGAAAAACGTGACCGCTTGCCCACGGAGCGAAAACTGATAGAGGCAAAAGAACGCATGCTTGATTGGTGGAAAATGGCGTGGTTAGACGATGTTTCAATAACAGATAATGTGGCTTTAAAAAAACGCTTTTTTGCTGAAGCAAATATCGCTTTGCCTGGTTTACCGAGTCATAATTTATCTATAGATGATTTGTTTGAAGCGCTGCTCTTGCAGCGCGGGAGATTGAGGGAAATGCAGCAGTTGAGCGAGTGGTAAAGCAAGCTGCATTTTCACAGTGACTTTGTCATTATCTTAAATTCGAGAAAAAGCTACAGTCCCAATTCTGACAAACTGGGGTGTTCGTCAGGTCTTCTGCCTAAGGGCCAATGGAACTTTCTGTCTTTTGCTTCTATCGGCAAATCGTTAATTGAAGCATAACGATTGGTCATCAAGCCATTGTCGTCGAATTGCCAGTTTTCATTGCCGTAGGAACGAAACCAATTTCCGCTATCATCATGCCACTCGTAGGCATAGCGCACAGCGATTCGGTTGTCAGAGTAAGCCCATAACTCTTTAATCAATCTGTAATCGAGCTCCTTATTCCACTTTTCAGACAAAAAGCTTTCTGCCTGCTCGCGTCCATTAATGAAACAAACACGGTTTCGCCATTGAGTATCCAAACTGTACGCTTTTGAAACTGCTTCAGGGTTACGATTATTCCAACCATCTTCAGCTAAACGCACCTTTTGTGTTGCGCTAGCGTGGTCAAATGGTGGAACAGGTGGACGTTTTTGCATGCTTATCTCCATATTGATTAACAAAAAAGTGAAATTGAAAGCTAATAATACATAGACTGCATAAAACCTAAAGGAGCAAAGAAAAAAATTACAAGTTAGTGTCGACCTGATTTTATTAAGTGCTATGTGCAGCCTTTACTCCTGCATCAAATCCGCTATTATTTCCCTTTCAAAAAGGAGTAACTAGTGAAAAAACGAATTGGAAATTTTGCGCTTATTGGATTGTTAGTATTAATTGGGGGCTGCGCTCCTGAAGTCGGCAGTAAAGCATGGTGTGATGACTTGGAAGAAAAGCCAAAAGGTGACTGGTCTGCCAATGAAGCGACTGATTACGCTAAACACTGCATCTTTAAAAGTAGAGATGAAGAATAACGGTTTGTAAGCGAACAATCGCCGTGAAAGTATCGAGCCGAAGATATGATTAATAAGCACACACTTAGTTTACTCTGAGCAAGCACATCTATCGCTAAGAACACAATTACCCCTAAAAACGGCCCTTAGCTAAAACATCAATCTCAAACCTTAAAAAAGGAAAATAGTGTTAGATCTACTTTGGTGGCAATACGCCTTAATTGGCGTAATTTTTGTGTGGAGCGGCTTTGTTCGCAGTGGGCTTGGCTTTGGCGGTGCGGTATTGGCTTTGCCATTTTTATTACTCGTTCTCAACGACCCGCTGGTATTTTTACCCATTATCTCTATTCATTTGCTCGTGTTCTCCAGTTGGATAGCTGTTCAAGGTGCAAGAACTAACAAAAAACAAGCCGCTCTAGCAAAACAAAGAGGAGAAGCCTTGAATGAGACACAAGGTAATATTGCTTGGGCTTACTTGAGAAAAGCACTTGGCATTATGATTATCCCCAAGCTGATCGGTGTGTTTGGCTTATTGACCTTACCTGGCGACATCGTGACCATCGTTATTTTCGTTATCGTGGCTATTTTTGCGGTCTCTTATATTCTCAATAAACCCTTTTATTCTAATAACAAAACACTCGACACCCTCTTCTTAATGTTGGGCGGTTACGTGAGCGGCACGTCGCTGATCGGTGCTCCGCTTATCGTCTCAGTGTTTGCGACAAAAGTACCGCGTCATCAGCTGCGTGACACTTTATTCGTGCTGTGGTTTATATTGGTCATGATCAAGATGATCTCATTTGTGATTGCGGGTGTCGACCTGCAGTTAGTTCATCAACTTTGGTTATTGCCTTGTGCTTTACTCGGTCATGTTTTTGGACAGCGTCTGCATGAGCGTATCGTTGAGGCTGAAACGCCGCGTTTTTTCCAATTTGTTGGTATTGCGCTACTGGTTGTATGTGTATTTGGTATTTATACGAGTTTGATTTTATGATGCGAGTCTACGTAGGCTCGCGTTTACTTTACAAGACGCTCTTGTGTCCAGTTAATATACTGTTCAATTGGCATTGGCTTAGCGATACCGTAGCCTTGACCAAATTCACAGTTTAATTCAGCAAGCGTTCTCGCTATTGCATCTGTCTCAATGCCTTCAGCAACAACTGGTTTATCGTTTGTGTTCGCGATGGCCAAGATACTTTTGACCAGCAGTAAACTTTCACGATCAGAATTGATGTTTTTTATAAAACTCTGATCAATTTTTAGTTTTGATATTGGCAGGGCATGGAAGTAAGTCAGTGAGGAATAGCCAGTTCCAAAATCATCAAGCGAAAATTTGACGCCTAATGCTTCGCACCGAGATAGGATTTTACGGGTAGCATCGAAGTTGTTTATTGATTCCATCTCGAGTATTTCGATTTCTATATATTCACCATCAACATCCCATTTAGATAATAAGGATTTTAATAAATCGGGGAACTGAGTATTTTCGAGTGAACTCGTATTGACGTTTAAACTAAACGGCCCTTGTAAGCCTTTTGCTTGAAAGATTTTACTGTGGGACAGGACGGTATTAATAACCCATTTATCTAACTGCCATTCTAAGGCTGTGTTTTTTATTGCTGCGACAATCTCCAAAGGAGAAACAGGTCCCTCTGGCCTGAACCAGCGCAGCAATGCTTCTGCCCCAAAAAGCTCGCCGTCAGACAAGCGAATTCGTGGTTGATAAAACAATTCAAATTGTTCACTTTCAAGCGCAATTTCAATTTCTTTTAGTAAATGCCGGCGCGACCAGTTGGATTGAAAACGCTCGGTGTCAAAATATCGGACCCTCGATTTGCCTTGCTCCTTGGCTTCGTATAATGCCTGATCGGCGTGGCGCACCAAAATATCAGAGTCAGCATCATCTCGCGGGTAAATAGTGACTCCTATACTCGTAGATATATTGAAGCTGTGCATTTGCGTTTCGCAAGTTCCCTCTATAGCCTGCTTTACTGCAATGACCGCATCGTCAATATCAGCGTCATTAACACCAAATAGAAAACCAGCGAACTCATCTCCGCCAATTCTTGCAAATAGATCAGAGGGCTTTGTGCAGTTTTTTAGATTGTTTGCGACGCTAACAAGCACTTCATCGCCAATATCATGACCACATCGGTCATTGATCAGTTTGAAGTTATCAAGATCAATAAACAAGACCACCAAGTTCGTCTTTTGCTCATTGGCTAGTAATAACGCTGAATCTAGTTTGTCTGAGAAACGCTTTCGATTGGCTAGTCCGGTAAGATCATCATGATAGGCCATATGCTCTATTTTTTGCTGAGCAATAACCATTTCGGATATATCTTCAGCTGTGCCAATCGTGCGTTCTGCTTGTCCATTTGTGTCATAGTAGGTTACGCCACGTGCCTCTATCCATTTATATGAGTCAGCTGCTTTAATTCGATAACGAATGTTGTATTCGTTGCCTGAGGCAACAGAGTCGCGGTAGCTGTTATCTACAAGCTCTTTATCTTCTTCATAGATTAAATCGAGAAACAATTGATAGTTGGCGCTGTTGTACTGCGGATCAATTTCATAGATAGAGTAAATTTCTTCAGACCAATAAAGAGACTCTGCTTTGTGATCTAGCTCCCAAAACCCAACGCCAGATAAGCGCTGAGATTCCCGTCTTCGGCGTTCGGAAATGATTAATTCTTTTGACAATTGGTGTGAGCGATTTTCGGTCATATTTCAACCTTTGAAAGAATATTTCGGAGTTTGTGCATTTATTCAGTCTCACAACAACAGCGATGTAGGCGATAGAGTTCCAGTATATCAAAGGTTATCGGCCAAAAATCGCAGAGCTTAATTATCATAAGTCCTAGCTCTTGCCTGATCCCACTAGAGAGTCTATGCTTTTGAACCTAATATACATGTAAAGCATTATGATATTTTGAAGCTTTCACATACCCGAGGTTCTATTTCAAAGGCCCTCGCGGATCTTTACCTGTAAGTCCAGTGCAGTATTACATGGCTTACAACACGAATTTTCGTCATAAAGGAGAAAACGGTACATGCATGAAATCATCTGCCCACATTGCAATAAAGCATTCAAAATTGACGAAGCGGGATATGCTGATATTTTAAAGCAGGTTCGAGATACTGAGTTTGAAAAACAACTGCACGAGCGCTTGGAATTGGCCGAGAAGGATAAATTGAATGCGGTAGATCTTGCCAAGAGCCAACTCACTAGTGAAATGCAAAGGGTTGCTTCGGAAAAAGATACCGAGATTCAATCGTTAAAGGCAAAATTAGACACGGGTGAAGTTAACAAAAAGCTCGCTGTCAATGAAGCTCTTGATGATATTAAAAAAGAAAGAGATGCATTAGCCAACATGCTTGAACAGATAAAGCGTGACACCATGGCAGCATCAGAGCTAGCTGACGCAAAATTAGCCAAAGAGCTGCTAGAAACTGCGGCAGTGAAAGATAAAGAAATTCAGGAGTTACAAGCGAAGCTAGGCACAACGTTACTTGAGCAAAAAGTCGCTATTACCGCTGCAGTAAGTGCGGTTGAAAAAGAGCGTGATGAATTTAAGAACGGTCTCAAGCAAGCTGAACTTGAAAAGCAATTGGCTGAAACATCACTTAAAGATAAGTATGAAACGCAAATCAAAGACCGAGACGATGCGATTGAACGACTTCGCGATATGAAGGCACGTTTGTCTACCAAGATGGTGGGAGAGACTCTAGAACAGCACTGTGAAACAGAATTTAATCGCATCAGAGCAACCGCTTTCCCTCGTGCCTACTTCGAAAAAGATAATGATTCAAAGTCTGGTAGTAAAGGCGATTACATTTTTCGGGACTCGGACGAAGCAGATACTGAAATTGTCTCAATCATGTTTGAGATGAAGAACGAAAATGACACCACGGCAACAAAGAAAAAGAACGAGGATTTTTTCAAGGAGCTTGATAAAGATCGCAATGAAAAAGGCTGTGAGTACGCCGTGTTAGTGTCTCTTCTTGAGCCTGATAGCGAACTATACAACTCTGGGATTGTGGATGTGTTTCATCGCTATCCGAAGATGTACGTTGTGCGTCCGCAGTTCTTTCTTCCTATCATTACGCTTTTGCGCAATGCGGCGATGAAATCGCTCGAATACAAGAAAGAGCTCGCATTAGTTAAGGCACAAAGTGTGGATATCACTAACTTTGAAAATGATCTCGATAATTTTAAGACGGCATTCGCTAAGAATTATGACCTTGCTTCAAGGAAGTTTAAAACAGCGATAGATGAAATTGATAAATCTATTGATCACCTACAAAAAACTAAGGATGCGCTGCTTAGTACTGATCGTAATCTTCGTCTTGCAAATGACAAGTCTCAAGATGTCACGATCAAGAAGTTAACTCGCCGCAATCCGACAATGGCGGCTAAGTTTGATGAGTTAAATAATCCAGATGCGCCTGATTCTGATAAATAATTACAACTAGTTTACCCTTAGGCTGTCGCAGCAGCCTTATTATAGGTTTTTATGTGCTCGCCATTTTCATAAGGAGCTGGATTGTAACGAAAAAGAAAAATCACTCATCCACTAAGCAGTTAAAGTAAAGATATAAAACAATCAATCCATCCATCAAACAAGATAGGTAATTAATCAACGCTAAGCCATTCAGCTACCATCGTTTTGATCCTCTCAACGTCAGTGCTACCACTCTGGCTTAAATAAGCTTGATAGATTGGATGCGTTGCTTTCATGTTAGCTATTTCAGACTCACCGTCGTTTTTACGATAATATCCGGTCACTTCACCCATACTCATCTTATATTGCTTGGTTGCTGCTAATAAGGTGTCTTCAATATAAGCTTTCATTGTGGGATGTTTACTTAAAAAAGCGGCATTGCTTTTTGCATTAGTAACAAATTTAACCAGAAAACCAGCCGATTTAGCATTGTTGTTATCGGCTTGATAACCAAGCTCATCCAATAGACGACGAACATCAGCAATATTACTTGGATTAAAGTCCGTTTGATTAACTTTTGATATTTCGCTGTATTTCTCTTCCAATACTTCTAAAGAGAGCGTGACTTGAATGATAAAACAATCGCGGTCAGGGGCTTTCCCGATGCCCTTCAATGTATCACACAATACTTTTGAAGAGTCTAGGACATCAAACAGTTGATAGTCGTTTGCATCAACATCGTCTCGCCAATAGCCAACTGCCGCAATGCGATAATACGCTAATGCCAGCTTGGGGCTGCCAGCGCTTACCATAGCGTCACCCGACTCATGAGCCAACGCCGCTAAATACGCTATCTGCTTTTTCTCTGCAGTGTTGTTCTTTGCTGATGACTCTATTAATAGCGCTGTTAAGTTGTTGTCCATCTGGTTGATGTCATTCGCGGCTGTAAATTCTGCGGTGCTTATGCATGCACTTAAGGTGAATGTCGCAAACAAAGTTATCAGGTACTTCAGTGTTCTATTTTTAAAGGTTAATTTGCAAGAATTGTAGGTCAATTTCATGATAAAACTCCCTGGGTGATAGCGCTTTTAATTGAGTCGGTAAGATATTCTTTTATCGTGTCGCTACCCCATTTGTCTGGGTCGTCGACAACTTTTTGCAGTAAATCGTCCATTAGATCATTGATGATGGTTGGTTTGCTCAATAAACCTGAAATATCGCCCTTCAATCCATCTACCGTAGTACTGACTAAATGCATAACAGTACTAGCCTGCCAAGCAAGGTCTGCGCTATCGCTATTGAATTGCTCTATTCGTTGCACTAAGGGAATAATAATGGCTGTGATTAGCGCTTTCTGTTCGCCAGCTACGGAAATGCTTTTGTTAAACAAACGCTCAAAGTCCGTTACGGCCGCGTTGCTGAGCAGCTCAGTAAACGCCAGCCACTCTTCGTTCGATAACATGAAGCTGTTATCTTGCTGGATGATCGCAATGCTGCCTTTTAGCACCTTTAAGGCGGTTTGATCATGAATGCTTAACATACTAGGGCTTTGACTTATTTGGGTCAGAATAATGTTCGATAAGCGCTGCTGCTGTTCGTTGTTAAATAAATCAATGCGTCCACCGTTTGCTAAACTTGTGCTCATTTCTGCACTAAAATCATGTATCAAAGATGCGGCAAGTTTGTCCCATGGCTTATTCGCATCTAATTTAAACAGTACATTTGCATGTTCACCGACGGCGTTGATAACATTAATCGCAATGGCAGTACTAAGCTTTTTATCTAGCGTATTACTAGCGCTTGCAGAAAAACTAGTCGCAATGTTGCTTAATAAACCTTGCATGGCTTCAGTGTTGTCGATGCGTTTACTTTCGTCAAAAAATACCTCTGGCTGTTTAATCGCAACATCCAGTCCAGCAACGAGTAAGGCAGATAAACCTTGTTTAGAAAATACGGCGGCGATATTTTTGTCCTGGGCTGTTTCAGTTGCAGCGTTCAAAAATGCCTTCGTTACGACCCCCAAGGCCTTATCATCTACAAAATTGTCACCTAAATAACCCTCAGTGTTATCCACAATCAAGCGCATAACCGCAATCGACGATGGCCCTATTAAGGTATTGATCAATTCACGGTATTGAATAACCTCACTCAAGTCTTTGTTTTCCATTTGCGTCACGATCGGATTTATTACCCCGCTGACTATGGCTGAAACCTGTTCATCATCAATAATGACTTTGGTATTTTCGGCAAGCACCGCCAAACTCGAGCGTACAAACACGGCTAAAACTCGGTTTTCAAAGTCATGCCGTTTACCCATGTCCTCCACGTCGTTAGGAATAAGGCTATCGAGCTTTGTTGCAAAGGAGATCACTAGTTTCTCACCTTTAGAATCTGCGCCCATCACAGAAGGGTAAGCGGCAATAAATTCGGCACCGATATCAACTAACGTTAACGCCATGCGCGACCAAGCTGTAGGAGGTTGATTGTCATATCGCCATTGCTCAATCATGCGTCCACCAATGAGCATGTATTTTTGCTCCGATGAACTATCAGATAATACATTTGCGCTTTTCAACTCATACATTTTGGCGATACAGGCCTGTGAATTAGCGGCGTCAGTATAAGTCCAAGAAAGGCTTGGTTCATGCCAGCCCTTTGCAAACGGAGGCTGAGTGCGCAGCGCGATATTATCAAACTCGTTTAAAAACTCGCTAACTTGCTGCAAAGGTGTGCTTTGCGGCAAGCGGATGGTGGGTAAAAAAATAGGTTTATCAATTTTACGTTCAACACTCAAATCAATGCCTGATTGTGCAGCTCGCATCATTGCTTTTATGCCGGCGCTTATAAGTAAAATGTCCATAGAATTTCCTTAGTAATCGGATTGTCAGCTAATTCGGCAATAAGCTAGTGACGATGTTTCATGAATGGATAAATCGCTGAGTGTATTTTGAAAGATAGTTAAACGAGAAGGATGAACACATGATTTCACCGCCACTGTGCCAGTTGAGCGGATTGAAAAGCTAAGAATGGGACGTGCGATAGCTAACGCAATTTCAAGCTCGTTCATAAAGTTCGTCCTTAAAACGTTTTATGAGCCTACAATTACTGCTTTGTAGCACTTTTTATTTAATGAATTTTTGTGCTGTTTGGAATAGTTAACACAAGCAACGTAATATAGATTGATTGAAAAGTAAACGAATTTAAACGTTGTAGCAATTTAAGGGCTGCTTTTCGCATAAATTAGAGTTAACGATAAAGTCGAATATTAACGGCGGTATTTATATTCACTTAAGAAGACTTTTTCTGAAAGTAACGCTTCTTGCGCGTTGGCTTCGAACTCTTCAAACCCGCAAACTGGCTTGTATCTAACTGTTGACTGTTGTCAATAAGCCGCGCAATAGACTCTGTTAAAGGTTGCATAAAGCCATCATAACGTAGTTGTCGTTGGGCTATTTTATCTAAGTCTGCCTCCCAAGTTGCGGTCATGTCAGGATAAGTAGTTTCACTAGGTAAAGCGTTAATAAGGGCTTTACCTGTTTCAGTTGCATGGACTTCTTTGCCCACTTTCTGCATAAACTGACGTTTAAATAACAAATCAATAATTGATGCTCGGGTTGCCTCTGTGCCCAGCCCATCAGTCTCTTTTAATATAAGCTTAATGTTGCGATCCTGAACATAACGAGAAATACCGGTCATGGCTGCAAGCAAGGTAGCTTCTGTAAAATGTTTAGGGGGTGATGTTTGCTTCTCCGTTAACTGAGAGTCTGTGCATTTCAGAAGCTCTCCTTTGTTTAACTGAGGCAACAACGTGTCGTTTTTATTATCGTCGGATGCATTATATTGGTTTTTAGTCAGTGCTAACCAGCCTAAGTCTTGACTCGATTTGCCTTTGGCAACAAATTCACCGCCCGCAATATCAATCTTAGCCACTTGTTCTTGATATTTATGTGGCCCATAAAACTGCATTAAATATTGGTTAGCAATGAGCTGATAAATTTTCCCTTCATACTGTGTAAGGCTGTCTATAGCCTTACTGCGATTGGTCGGAATAATGGCATGGTGGGCATCAACTTTGTTGTCATTCCAGGCTTTAGATTTTAACTTTGGATTAGCGTTATCTACTGCGCTTGCAAGATTCGGCACATTTGACTTAATCGCGCCTAACACGTTTGAAGCCTGCCCAAACTGGTCTTTTGGTAAATAGCGAGAGTCTGATCTAGGGTAAGTAATCAATTGGTGTTTTTCGTACAGAGACTGACAAACATCTAACACCATCTTAGGCGACAAGTTAAAGCGCTTTGATGCCTCAATTTGTAATACAGATAAACTGAATGGCAAAGGCGGGGGACTTTGCCTATTCTGTACTTTGTAGTCAGTTACCTTAGCTTGTTGGCCTCGCGTTTTATTCACTACCGTTTGCGCTAATTTGCGCGACAGCACACGACCTTCTTCGTCTTGATATGGTTCGCAAGCTTTGCTTGGTTGCCATTTGGCATTAAAGGTTTTCTTGTTCTGTGATTCAAGTGAAGCGATGACTTCATAAAAGGGTTTAGAGACAAAATGTGTGATGTCTTGATCGCGCCTGACTACCAAACCTAAAACTGGGGTCTGAACTCGCCCAACAGAAAGAACACCGCTATAACCACCGCGCTGTCCTAGCAGAGTGTAAGCTCGGGTCAGATTTAACCCATATAACCAATCAGCGCGAGAGCGAGCCAAGGCCGAAATCGACAAGCCTAAAAACTCACGATTAGTCCGCATGTTTTGAAGCGCTTTTTTCACTGCACTGGTGTTTAAGTCGTTTATTAATAAACGTCCGGCATTTTCAATAATTGAGGCTTTTACTCCGCAATAGGTGATCACTTCATCCACTAACAACTGGCCCTCGCGATCAGGGTCGCCTGCATTTACGATATGCGTCGCTTTTTTTAGCAGACGTTTAACCACGGTGAGTTGCTTTTGTGTGTTCTTTTTCGGCACAAGCTGCCACTTGTCGGGCACAATCGGTAGATGTTGCAGCGACCATTTGGCAAACGCAGCATCGTATTTATCTGGCTCTGCTTGTTCTAGTAGATGACCGATACACCACGTTACGCAATCGCCATTATCAAGCTCGATGTAGCCCTCGCGCTTTTGTTGTTTGCCAGGAAAACCTGTCGCAATTGCCCGACCCAAACTAGGTTTTTCTGCGATGTACACGATCATAAAAGAGCTTACTGGATGAAAAAACAGTATTCTAGCAAGCTTTGTTGTAAAAAGTTAGCTAACTGAAAGGACAGTTAACTATAAAACTCTGCGTTTGGTTTCATGATTCTGCGCTATTGCGGGTAGCTCATTGGTAGGATTTTAGATTTTTCGTCAGATACTGATGCCAATGGTAAATGCAGCTTCCGACAGTAAGCAAAAATCCAAGTTTGATGCTCTGCACAAAGCAATAGCTATAATCAACACAATACAAGGGTTAGCTTTCTTCGTTGCAGCGCTGCTTTACCATTGATACGAGATCCCAACACTCGCAACGTTTTGCTGGTAAGTTAAACTGTCTAATTCAGAGCGATAATCTCCACGCTCGAACTCAGTATTGATGGCTAGATTATCAAGAATATTAATAGACCAAGTTGCTGTTATTATGTGTCTATTCTCGTCGCGCTCTGCATTTTCTTGCGACTCTTCTGATTGCATTGGACTGAGGTAGTCCTTGTTCTGATAGCGCCAGTTGAGGCCTACCTGAGAGCCTAATCCAAATAGTGTAAACTTGTGAGTCACTTTGGTGTTTAATCCTAAGCCATCGAAAGTGAAGGTTTCATTTACGGCCTCTTCTTCTTCGTAGTTTATACCAAGCATCAGCATAGTTTTCGCGTTATTGGAAAAATGAAAGACATCTGCCGATAAAGCGACTGCTTCCGCATCTCGGTCACTTAATTCTGCGAATGTTTTATTTTTAATTTTGAGACTGCTGCGAAAATAGGTTTGCGGCTGTAAAAATAAACCATAATAAAAACTCGCCTGTTGGAAATCTAAGAATGTGCTTTGCGCTAAACTCGCTCTGGCGGCATCGAGTCTTAAACCAATTTCACCTGTGTTTAATTGGTAGCTAATATCCACATTAAATTGATGTAACGCCAAGTCATACTGACTATAACGAGTAAAATTTTGCTGTTGATAAGCATAACCGGCAACTAGCTTTAGTTTTTGATTGGCCTGCCATTGTCCAGTAAACTTTATCCCAACTTCATTTCCGCTGTCACCTTCGTCAGACACGTTATCAATTTCTTCGACACTTAACGCTGAATTATGAATAAGTCCTGCATTAGCTTCACCGCTAAAACTTAATTCGCTTTGCGAATTTGCTAATACGAACGAACTTGTTGTTGCTGCTAATAAGCCAATTACCTTGCAAAGAATTATTTTCATTGTAGTGTCCTTATAAAAGAAGAGAGCGCCGGCTACTCGCCGGCGAAGATTGTTAATTGAATGAATTAGAGTCCAAGGTCTAAGTCATTACTAATGGTGTTGACTACTTCAGTTGCAGTAGCAACCGCGATTTCATTGTTTATTTGTTCAGAAACCAAGGTAGTGATCTGGCCGTTCACCGATTCAGATATTGAACTTTGAGTATTGCTGCTAATTGAATCAAGCACGGTTGCCTGAACGGTTTGGTTTATGATTGCGGATGCGTCGGTAGCAGCGCTTAACGCGGTGTCTTGACCTAAGGTGTCAGCGACGTTGCTAGACAAGTTTGCTGTTGTATCAGCTAAGATTGAATTATCCAAAGTTGATACCAAATCAGCCTCACTGCCTTGTAGTTCACTCTCCGTAGCGTTACCAGACTCGGACGCAGCATTAGTATTAGCGCTTAGTATTGTTACCGTATCTAGCGCTGTATTGCTTGCTAAGTTTGTTGCGCTTGTTAGCTGGCCTTCGAATGATTCAGACACATCTGCTACTAACTGGTTGCCGCTGCTGGATAGTCTGGCTAGTGTTTCACTCGTTGCTGTTTGGACAGGTCCAATTTGCACGACATTATTTACATCCATGTTACTCATGCTCGATTGTTCGGCTTCCGTGGCACTTGCACTTTCTTCTTCATTTGCTGGCTCATCTTCAATCTGGCCGTCTGTGCTGGCGTCATCATTATCGGTTGCGCTAGGGTCGGACATATCAGACATCGATGTGCTTTGAGTTTCTGCATCTGCTTGAGTAGATGACTCTGCAGAAGTGTTCGAGCTCATCTGAGCACTAACTCGGCCTTCTTTTGTGTTGCTTGACTGAGATACGTTAGTTTCATTTGAAACCGTGACTGTCTGGCTTAAGCCAATGTTTGCAGCGAACGCGCCCACTGAAAATTGTGCTACGCCTGCAATTACCATTACTTGTGCTATTTTATTTAACTTAGTCATTTTAGTTTTCCTCGTGTTTGTTTGAATGACACTTAGATAACGAAGCACAAATTGATTTATTCCGGATAATTTAGAAATTATTCGTAAAATAATGATTTTTGTCTTGTATGTTTGAGGTCTTGCTATAGGTATTATTCAGGTGGAAATTTGTTGCAGATACCGTTTATAGAGGTGCACCAGTGTGTTGCAATGCCGAGGCAGACTATCAAAAATGGGTTGAGGACCTCTAAAGCAAATGTTGCATAATGCGATGCGACTTTGTGTCAGGCAATTAAGGGGATTTTATTAGTAGGGTAAAGATATCGTGTGACGTTTTGTTACCGTGTTTCGTTGCTATGCTTCATTAATGACTTGTTCACTAATGACTGTTCCACTGGTGAGCGCTTCACTGTTGAATACTTCCGATCGTAATCGTATTACGGCCTAATTCTTTACTTTTATAGAGAGCAAGATCGGCAGCTTTAAATGCATCACTATAATTGTAATTTGCGGGCTGCAGTTGAACCATACCAATACTGATCGTGATTTCTACTTCATCTTTTCCAATAAAGCGTAACTGTGAGGCAACCTGCTTGCACAGACGCTGACCAATTTTGAATGCAGTTTGTTGGTCAATATCAACTAATAGGGCCGCATATTCCTCACCACCGACGCGACCGATTATGTCATAGCTGCGCAATTGTTTTGATAACACCTGGGCCACCGATTTTATTGAAAGGTCGCCCACGGCATGACCAAAGTTGTCGTTTACATTTTTAAACAGGTCGATATCAATCATCATGATTGCTGTTGGTAAGGAGGAGGATTTTGTCCAATACCGTTCAACTTGGTTGAAGAAGTATTCTCGATTAGATAACTTTGTCAGTCCGTCGCGCTGAGATTTAAGCGTAAGCTTACGTTCAAGCTTGAGAAAACAAAGCCAGGGTAAAAGTAAAGCGGTGAGTGTGGTTAGGAATATATGACTTACTAATGTATAAATCGACGTCTCTGGCAGATCAGTCTGGGTAACTACACCCCAGTTTATAATAATCAAAGCAGCTTGAATAAACATAGTTAAGCTGTGCAATATAAAAATTGTTTTTAATGTGCCAGTAAGAACGGGTTCGTTAATCACTGATTTATGTAACAAAAAAGCGCATAGGCTAAACGTTGCGCCGATAATTATCGCAGCAATCAAGCTTATCAATTCAACATGTTGATGGCTGACCAACAATAAAATACCAATAACAATGAGTGCCGCAAAAGATTGTTTTCTTCTGTACTTTGTAAAGCGGAACCGAGAGAATTGAATAAGGCCTGATAAGATTAAAACAGGTGCTAAAATGAGTAAATAATCAGCAATAAAGAATGTAAAAAACTCAGGCAGCCCATAAGATCGCGACGATGCTAAAGCGGCACCTACAACGAAACTCAGGCACGATAAAGCCCATAGGTTAAAACACGTATCCTTCGGTTTACGACGGTATAATACATTCAAGTAAAACCCAATTAACACATTTGTCGCTAATGTCATGAGAACTAGAGTGGGTAAGTGCATTTTTCCTCAATGGACGCTTATAATGATGTCATCGTGCTTTGTCGTAATCGTTAGCGGTCAAGGATACCGTAGTTTCGCTAGCCTAGCTATTTCTTGGGTTATCGGAAATGAATTGTCGGTATGTTTTTTTATAAACTGCCAGGAGCTATTGAGACTGAATAGCGCCTAAACCAAAAATAGGGTCTTTACCTACAGGGCCAAGATCTACCGCCATTTCAGTCAGTTTATTGATTACTTTGTTTGTGTCCGCAATTGGCCCATTACTTAAATTGGCTAACGTGCATGCCAGCGCCGCACTTACCACGGGTGCTGCCATGGATGTCCCTGATTCACGACCAATCCCTTGCTGCGATTGCGCGGTTAATACGTTGACCCCTAACGCCGCAAAATCAATATAGGCCCCTTGATTTGACCATCTATAGGGTTGCTGATGCTGATCGATCGCGCTCACGGCAATAACGTCATCGTACCCCGCGGGGTAAACTGCCGCCGCCGCGGGTCCGTCATTACCAGCAGCAGCGACAATAAATACACCTTGCTGGTGAGCCGCTTTGACAACCGTGCTAAGCACAGCGTTATCAGGCCCTGCTAAGCTCATATTAATTACGTTTACGTCCTCTATTATCAGCCAATTGATTGCGTTTATAATGGCATTTAGGGTTGCACCCTGAGCATAATCAGTTTGACGATAAAATACTTCAGCTGAAAATAAATGAGCGTTCTTCAATAGTGGTGCTTGATTATCAATTGCCCCCAGAAGCACACTCGCTACAGCGGTTCCGTGCAATGTAGGTGATTCTACGTTATCAGTAAGAAAGGACTTGGCGGTTATTTTAGCGCCTCGGAAGACACGATGGGCTTGGTCAACTGCACTATCTATCATTCCAATGCGTAAGGTGTTTATACAAAATGAATCCTGCAATGGTGACCGTTTTAACTCAGTTTGTTTTTGTGTGCCAGCGAAGGGATATTTCAGTTCTTTTGCCGATTGAGCTTGGTAAACGTGGTTTCGGTCAAGTGTACTTAGCACTGGTTCGGATAGATAACTGGCGAGCGCTTTTTTTGAGTCGATTTTATCGGGTACTGTAAAACGCAATAATGAAAGCTTCAAGCCTGCGTATGCCATTTCTGTTTCGATGCTCGCACCTAAGGAAATCAAAATGTTTTTGGTACTGGCATTGGCGAGCACTATCCATTGATTTTTTATCGCGCGCCAATCGTCTTCAAGGCTCACTTCTATCCAAGCTGGATTTTGAATATCATCACCAATGGCCAAAGTATCAGGTAGTGAATCCAAGGGATTCAATATTAATGAATCAATGCTGGGTAATAAGCTTTTGTTAGATTGGAACTCTATAATGTCGTTATCTAAACGCTTGGGAAGTTTATTAACTAAAGAGTCAATTTTATTGACTTGCGGCAAGCCTAGCCTATTTTGATCTAGAATTTGGGCATTGACCAATTGGCTAATGAGGCCTATTGCGATCGCGGTTATCATGAGTTTTGTGGTTTTCATCAAAATAATGAAGTCCTCTATATTAAATGGCTTATTTTTTAAGGTAACGTTTCAGCTAAAAATAAATTTCATTTTTTTTGGAATAAAAATAATCTTGGCGCGTTAACCTCATAACAACTAAGAAACAAGAGAAATAATATGAGTGAATCATCTGCAAATGTGGAGTTCGAAAGTATCATACCAATGTTACGTAGATTTGCCTATTCCCTAACTGGCAGCAAAGATGACGCTGATGATTTGGTACAGACGACATTCGAGAAGATATTAACTAAAGGTACTCCTGAGAATGTTGAAGTGCTGAAGTGGGCATTTAAAGTATGCCGTAATGTTTGGATCGATGAATATCGTGCGCAAAAAGTACGCCAAAAAGCGACTCAAACGCCAGAATTACAAGAAAAACAAATTGACTCGCAATCAGCTCCGCACGAGGCAAAGGATCATATTGTCAAGGTCAATGCTGCAATGAGCACATTACCTGATGATCAGCGTTCAATTCTGTCATTGGTGGCGCTAAAGGGAATGTCATATAAAGACGTCGCAGCTATTTCTGGCATTCCTGTGGGTACGGTGATGTCTCGCCTCTCAAGAGCGCGTGCTAGTTTATTGGAAATGCTTGGTAATCATGTCGAGGGGCAAAAATTATGAGAATAACTGACGAAAAATTGAGTGCCTTTCTCGACGCAGAACTGCCGCCTGAGGACATGGAGAATATTCGTGAAGCACTCGAAACGGATGATGATTTAGTTATGCGGTTAGCAGAACTCAGCCAAGTCGATCAATGGGTCTTAGAAAATGCTCAGCAAATTGACGCAACGCCGGTGCCGGACAAGCTTGTCCAGTTGGCGAAGCAAATCGACGCAGAACGAGTCAAAAAGGAAGGAGAGCAGCCAAACATTGTGCAGCTGTCTAAGTGGCAAGCGACCAAATCGAAGCTAAACATGCCGATGTCTTTGGCTGCAAGTATCGCATTAGTGGTGACGGTTGGCGTATCAACCATGAATTATCAGGGGGGAGAAACCTTTTCTAATGAGATAGCGACTATTTTAGATTCGTCTATTAGTGGCGAAATAAAGCTCATATCTGAAGAAACGAGTGTAAAGGCTCAACTTAGTTTTGCAAATCAAGAGGGCGATTTGTGTCGTCAATATCTATTGACGGAAAAGCAGGGTAGTTCAACAAATATTGCATGTAAGGAGAACAATCACTGGCGCTTGCATGCGACGACCAAGTCAATTGACATGAATACAATAGGCTACCAAACAGCTAGCAACAATCAGCAGCTGGATCAGGTGATAGACGATATGATTTTAGGAGCACCATTAAACAGAGAGCAAGAACAAAGCGCTATTGTTAAACAATGGCAATCAAAATAAGCAAAATAATCAAACGAGGTGACATATGAAAACATTAATGATGTTTTTATCGATAACAATATTGCTAGCAGGCTGCGCGTCAAAACCAGATTATCGACCCGCTAGTAAAGGCTCTGCAGGCTATAGCGAGCACAAAATATCGGATGACAAATATAGAGTACAATTTAAGGTTTATTCAAAGAGCGTGGGGGACGCGACCGATTATGCATTATTACGATCTGCGCAGTTGACCCAACAGCAAGGCTTTGATTGGTTTGTGGTCACCACTAAAGAGACATTTGTAGAGTCGACTAAGATGCAGCCTGCAGCCACCGTTGGCGTATCGCAAAGTCGTCAAACTGTAAGAGACTGCGGTTTACTCACATGTGATACCTATGAACGCCCCTCTAGTCAAATAGGAGCATCAATTTCAACGGGTTCACAGAGCGATCGTAAAGAAGTACAAACAATTTTAGAGATTAGAATGGGCAAAGGGACGAGGCCGAATGATGACAGCTATCACGCACAAGATGTCATTGATAATTTACGTACCAAACTCGAAGAATAGTATTACTGCTACGTTTAGTACGATAGAGCGACCGTGGGCAAAAGCTCGGTCGCTTCTTTTTATTTTAGTTAATCAAAGTTTAGGGTGAAAATGAGTGAATGGAGCAGGTAAATAGGGGTTGGTTAATCTAAATGTTTGACGCTTGCGCAAATGCAAGCGCTGGCTTATATCTGGGTGGTGCAAGTCAAATAAACGCTGGTGTGAACCCTTCTTGATTGCGGCCTGTAAACCGCTCTTGATCAAAGTAGCAAGATCAGTTTTAGCCGGATGAATATAAAAAACAAGTGGAAGTGGATAGTAAATTAATAGGTTTGGTTCTATTACCAGCTCTTTTTTTAAGTCTCCTAGTTTATCAAAAATCGACTCTACTTCATTGGCGCCAAGGGCGATATAATCAAATTGCTGAGTCAACAAACGAGTGAAAATATCCTCTAAACTGCCTTTTTCTGAAACTTCAAAGCCGTTCTTTCTAAATAAGTCGGCATCAGCCCAAGTTGCAGGAATACCGATCGTCATTTTTCGTAATTGTTCTATGCTATTGATATTGCTAAACCGTTGAATGTGTTGTTTTTTAATGACTAGCAAGCGATGGCCTAAAACTCCATTACAAATCGGTATTTCTATTATCGTGGTGTGTTTACCTGCAAACTTTTGATTCCCCGCTACGCTAACAAGCACGTCGCATCCATTCGAAAAAATATTCCCTTCATCTTCAGCACTTGGATAGTCGCATTCATCTACTAAAATATCTGCATCCATAACCCCAGCTTCATTTAAGCATAAAGAAAGCAACTGCTTTTCGTATTCACGTCTAATGGGTGATTTGTTGCCGTTCCAAAAACGGACCTGTTTTTCATCTTTTATCATTATTTGGCTTATTAGAAACATTATGTTGTTAATTTATTAGATGTTAGGTGAAACTAAGAAGTACCGTTTTGATGTAGAGTTTTACATCTAGTCATTATTAAAACGCTTGCGAAGAGACACATAAAATATCATTCTAATCTTTAGTTAATACAAGTAGACATTAAAATAACAAGGTAAACAAGACGGATAAAGCATTACTAAATTGCTTGTTAAATAATCGAAAAATTGTGGGAATTGTTGCGATAGCGATTTGTGTTTTAGCTTGGACTTCAGAACTCACTGATTTAGTCTATGTTTGTCCTTATTGCAGAGCACAGCGCACGATCATCGGTATATTTGGACTATCGTTATTGCTGCCCAACCCTAGAAGCTGGATAAATTTGTATCTTGCAAGCACAGTTGCTGCTTTTGGTTTTTTCGTTGGCGCTTTTCAACACTTCGAAGGATGGAAGAAAATCATGTTTGGTAAGTTCGAATGGGGCGAGGTTTGGTTTATTAATCCATGGCTATTATCCGGCTGCGCGCTGTTCATTATATCGGGCTTATTACTGCTTATTTGGGCATCTCCGGATACGCTCAAACCTTTGTCAGTTACTTGAAAAGTTTACTATTCAAAATAACGGATATTGCTTGGTTTTATAAATTATACTAAAGTTTGATAAAGCGAAGGGTAAACGTACTCACTTTATTTAAGAAATGAGAGACTAGCACCGATATAACAATTGTCGATTTACATAAATAAAAAGAGAGCCTGATGTTATCCATTATTAAGTTTTTCGAAAATATCGACTTTATTTTTATTCGGTGTGATCGCAATAATAAAATAGACCACTGTAATCCTTTCTCAACGCATATAACTGCTTTCACATCAGATGACCTTCTTGGCAAAAACTTACTTTCCTTTTTTCATCCCGATGAGCATAAAGCGGTTACTCAAGCTTTAACGCAAAATGACGAAAATAGTACGCATCATACTCATCGTTTTATTAAAGCAGACGGCAGTTTTTTTTGGATTAAATGGCAACTCACCGTAGATGAAGCACAAGGTGACTACTATATTATTGGAGAGGATGTTTCTGAAAGTAAGCGTGTTAGTTCAGCATTGAGCGCATTAGAGAGAGTTACTGATACCGGGTATTGGGAAATTGACTTAGATACTCGTTACTTATATTGGTCTGACTATGTTCATCGTATTCACGAGACTGACGCATCAACGTTTAGACCTAAACTCGAAGACGGTCTGAAATTTTTTCCACCGGATGCAATTTCAACGTTAACCGATGTTCTGCAAAAATTGGAGCAAACGGGGGAGCCTTATTCTGTTGATCTAAATTTTATCAGTAGTAAAGGTAAAAATTTAATAGTAAACGCAACGGGTTTTTCAGAAGTCATAAATGGGCGAGTAGTCCGAAACTTTGGGACTTTTAAAGACCTCACCATGCAAAAAGAGGACGAAATGGCGCGTCAAGGACTCGAGCAGCGAGTAGTGCTCGCGCTACAGGCCGCTCAAATAGGGGTTTGGGAATACGATATAGTCAATGATCTATTGGTTTGGGATGACAGATTATTTGAAATCTATGGACGTAGCCGAGACTCTTTCAACGGTACATTGCAAGACTGGAGTGACAATGTTTACCCTGATGACCTTGCCGAAGCTCAAAGCGCATTCTTAGATTCAATTACTAACCATAAGTATTTCAAACACGAATTTAGAGTCGTGACCAACAGCGGTGAAATCCGCAGCGTACTGGGTATGGCGGCGTGTATTTACGATGCAAATAATAATCCAATAAAAGCCACTGGGGTTAATATTGATCTGACTGAAGCTAATCAAATAAAAGATGAACTTAAAGCGATTAGTGAGCGAGCTCAAAATAACGCCCAACTTGCCGAAAAAATGGCTGAAAAGGCGAAAGCTGCAGATATACAAAAAAGTGCATTTTTAGCCAATATTAGTCATGAAATACGAACGCCAATTTCGGGTGTCATTGGGCTCGTTGATATGTTGATAGAAGATGCTGTCGTGAATGCAGTAAGTGACGAAAAACGTCAACATTACTTAGGGTTAATCAAAAATAGTTCACAACATTTGCTAAATATAATTACGGATATTCTCGACTTTTCTAAGATTGAAGCGGGTAAGATAAGCATCAGTAGTCAACAATTCAACTTGACGAAGTTAGTCGCAGAGTTAATAGATGATTTTGCGCACCGTGCCACAGAAAAGGGCTTAAAGTTCGATTATCAGTCCGTTGGTATGGAAAACGCTCTGTGCACTGGTGACCCCCATAGGTTAAGACAAATATTATACAATTTGTTAGGAAATGCTATTAAGTTTACTATTGCTGGCAAAATCAGTGTGCGAGCTCGACTTAATAAACAAGCGGATGGAAATGCTAACTTCATTTGTGCAATTATTGACACTGGGATCGGGATTAAAGAGGATAGCCAGGGGGCATTGTTCGAAGCATTTGAACAAGTCGACTCTAGCGCGACTCGCAGAGCACAAGGCACTGGTTTGGGTCTACCTATTAGCCGTAAACTCGTTGAGTTAATGGGTGGCTCTGTCAAGGTAGATAGTGAATTTGGTGTAGGCTCTAATTTTACAATTAAGGTCCCGTTTGGTAATAGCGAAAAGTCAAATGTCAGTTATTCAGCGATGACAAATGCCGAAACTGACGATATAAATTATCAGGCCTTTGAAAACTGTCATGCGCTGGTTGCTGAAGATAATGAGATAAATCAGGTTGTGATCCAGAACTTACTTGACCAGTTAAAGATCAAATGTACCTTGGCAGCAGATGGTGAAGAAGCGTTAGAGTGTTTACATTCAGACGAAGGGGCTCAGTACAATTTCATTCTAATGGATTGCCAAATGCCTAAACTCGACGGATTTGAAACGACTCGAATGATCCGCGAAGATGATAAATATCAAAAAGTAAAAAATATTCCTATCATTGCATTGACAGCTAACGCGATGAAAAGCGATAAGGAAAAGTGTTTACGTGCTGGTATGAATGGTTATTTAGCTAAACCGGTTACTAAAGCATTACTAAGCGCGAGCATAATAGAACTGCTTCAAGCGTCGCGATCTAGCAACTAGCAGCACGACCTAATACTTTTATCTCAACATGGTGTTTTTCATAGTAGTTTGCCTAGTTTGATGGTATGAATAATGTTTATCATTGCGTTATCAACTTAAGGTTAAATACGGTCAATTATGTCTACACAAGTTGTACTCCCACGAATACTTCAAATTGGCGCGCATGCATCAAGGAAAATTGTAGAGGTTGTTGCGAGTTTAGCTTGTTGTCGTCCGATTATATTGACCGATAAAACGATGGTTGAACTTGGCTATGTTCAGGCGCTATTAGCACAATTTGAGGACGCTGAGCAACTACCGGATGTATTTGATAATACTATCCCTGAACCTACCGTTGCCTCAATTATGCAGGCAGTGAGTAAAGTAAAAAGCAAACCTTATGATTGTATTATCGCCTTGGGTGGTGGAAGCCCGATTGATACTGCAAAGGCCGTCGCGGTGCTGGTCAAGTTTGGCGGCGAAATGAAAGATTACAAGTTTCCTTACATACAAACTCAAGCAGGTTTGCCCGTCATCGCTATTCCTACTACCGCGGGCACTGGCTCTGAAGTCACTAAATTTACGATTATCACAGACCAAGATACAGACGAGAAAATGCTCTGTGCTGGTCCTGGCTTTATGCCTGCAGCTGCACTTATTGATTACACGCTGACCTTGAGTTTACCGCCGCGCATCACTGCAGATACAGGTATTGATGCGCTAACCCATGCAATTGAAGCCTATGTCAGTAAAAAAGCGAATTTGTACAGTGACAGTCAAGCCTTAGCGGCAATGAAACTGCTTGCGCCTAACTTGCGAGAAGCTTATAACAATGGCAAAAATGAGAGCTGTCGAGAGGCCATGATGCTAGGTGCGACCTTAGCTGGTTTGGCATTTTCTAACGCATCTGTAGCCCTAGTGCACGGAATGAGCCGACCGATAGGCGCTTTTTTTCATGTTCCTCATGGTTTGTCTAACGCAATGTTGTTGCCTAGTGTTACTGCATTTTCGATTACTTCTGCAACTGCTAGGTACGCAACTTGTGCGCGCACAATGGGGGTTGCCGCAAGTCATCACTCTGATGAGCAGGCTTGTGAACTGCTTATCAATGAACTGCAACAAATTAATGTTGACCTTAAAGTACCAACTCCGAAAGAATTTGGTATTGAAAAGGATGCGTTTTTTGCAGTTTGCACCACAATGGCAGAGCAAGCGTTAGCGTCAGGTTCGCCAGGAAATAATCCTAGAGTGCCTAGTGTTGAGGAAATGGTCGCCATTTATCATGGGCTTTGGGACAAATAATTTTCAATTAACGAATACAATACTGCGAATCAAATGACAAAATTACAAAGCCAAAATTCAGCGCAGACTAGCAACGAGAATATTATTATTGTTGGCGGTGGTGCCGGTGGATTGGAGCTCGCTGTGAAACTCGGGCGGCGCTACAAAAGTGCATCTAAAAAAGTGATTCTGGTTGATAAAAATCGAACACACATATGGAAGCCTCTACTACATGAAGTTGCGGCAGGTTCGCTCGACCCGGATATCGATGGCGTTGATTATTTGTCGATAGGTAATAAAAATGGCTTCATTTTTCATTTAGGTAGTATGGTCGAACTTGATCGAAAAACTAAAAAGATAACCTTAGCGCCCTTGCTTGACGATGACGGTAACGTGGTCCTGAATGTTAGGGAGTTAGCGTATGCGAAATTGGTTTTTGCAATAGGCTCAGTTACCAATGACTTCGGAACTGGCGGCGCTAAAGAGCATTGTATTTTTTTAGATTCACCAGCAAGTGCTCAAAAATTTCATATTAAATTACTCAATGAATTCTTAAAATTACAATCTGACGATGAAAACCATAACTTGGAAATCGCCATTGTTGGGGCAGGAGCGACCGGCGTTGAACTGGCTGCAGAGCTTTATAAAACCTCTGAACTACTAAAATCATATGGTTATAACCATTTATCAAGCAATAGACTTAAAGTCACGCTAGTAGAAGCTGGTCCGCGATTATTGCCGGCTCTTCCAGAAAGAATTGCAGAGAGTACAAAAAGAGAACTAGAGAAATTAGGTGTTGAAATACTGCTCGATACAACGGTATCAAAAGTCGAGTCAACTGGACTGCACACTAAAGACGGTCGATTTATTTCTAGCAGAATGTCGGTTTGGGCGGCGGGTATCAAAGCTCCCGAATTTTTGGCCAGTATTGGTGGTCTTGAAACTAATAAGATTAATCAAATTGTAGTAACACCTCAGCTATTTAGTGTGACGGATGAAAATATTTATGCCTTAGGTGATTGCGCACATTGCATAATGGCTGATGGTTCGAAAGTACCACCGCGCGCGCAGTCTGCTCACCAAATGGCTAGCCACGTGTTTAAGAATATGAAGTTGCTAGACGCAAATAAACCCCAAGTTGACTATAAATACGTCGATTATGGCTCTTTAGTGTCGTTATCCACCTATTCAACAATTGGTAGTTTGATGGGTAATCTGACTAGCGGCAGCATGTTTATTGAGGGACGCTTAGCGCGCATCGTCTACATTAGCTTGTACCGAATGCATCAAGTGGTTATTTATGGCAAATTCAAAACACTGCTATTCATGTTTGTGAGTCGAATAAACAATAGGCTACGACCCAACCTGAAGCTGCATTAGCAGTTGCCACCAAGTCTAATAATAAAAAATGAGGTTTTTATGAATTTTGCAGAATTTGCTGCTTCTCGAAAAAGTGTACGTGGTTTTAAGAAAAAGGCCGTGTCCAAAGAAACGGTCGATGCCATTATTAACGCGGCTAAATGGGCGCCTTCATCTTACAACACGCAAACTTGGAAAGTGCATGCTGTGACTGGCGACGTGTTGGATAAAATACGCGAAGGAAATACGCAAGATACGATCGCTGGCAAGCCTCATGTGCGCGATTTTCCGTACAAAGAAGACTATGAAGGTGTGCACAGAAAGCGCCAGATTGACGTTGCTATTCAACTATTTGATGTGATGGGCATTAAACGTGAAGATAAAGAAAAGCGTATGGATTGGATGATGAGAGGTTTTCGCCAATTTGACGCTCCAGTGTCGCTTGTTCTCACCTACGACAAGTCGCTAGAGCCAGCTGGCATTACGCAATTTGGTTTGGGTTCGTTGGCATACGGCATTGTGCTTGCAGCTTGGGATCTTGGCTTAGGATGCGTTATCAATGGACAGGGCATCATGCAATCTGACGTTGTGCACAAATATGCGCAAATACCAGATACGGAAGCTATTATGATTTGTATTGCTTTGGGTTATCCAGATGAGGATTTTGCGGCAAATGACGTACGTTCCGTGCGTGCAGATAACGAAGAGTTTGTGAAGTATCACGGTTTTTAAACTGCCAAAAAATTGAAAAGACTAGCAGTATATTCGAAGTCAGGTCATTTTAGCCTTTCACAAAAGGTGTGGTTTAAAAAAATAACTATTTGCTCAGTGATGCCGATAAATCCAATACTGAAGCAAGTTTTCTCTCAACATTGGCGGACCATATGGGACTTTTTGACAATAAAAAATTAGCTGAAAAAATCATGCAGTTGGATGCATGTAAGGCTGATAATAAAGTGCTCAACCGCACACTCAATGCGATAGAACATGCAGTACCATTCATAACATTTAAACCAGACGGCACGATTACTCATGCAAATGGCTTATTTTTGCAGTTGTTTGAATACCGACTTGAAGAAATAAAAGGAAAGCACCATAAAACGCTTTGTGAGGATGTTTACATACGCTCACCTGAGTACACGGCGCTTTGGAAGGACTTAAGCGCTGGCGTCGCAAAGCACGGGCAATTCCCGCGAAAAACGGCATCGGATAAAAAAGTATGGTTGGAAGCCTCCTATTTTCCGGTAGTAGATGAAAGTGGGACACTAACCAAAGTCGTCAAAATCGCTAAAGATGTAACAGCATCTATGATAGAAAATGCAGATAAAGAGGCGCTCTTATCTGCGCTTGAAAACTACATGGCAGTGATTAAATTTACGCCTGATGGTCACGTGCTAGAAGCCAATAATAATTTTTTATCAGTAATGGGATATACCAATAAAGAGATATCGAATAAGCCGCATAAAATATTTTGTTATGACGACTTTTACCGAGAACATCCAGAGTTTTGGTCAAGACTCAGGGCTGGTGAGAGTTTTTCAGGTCGATTTGAACGTAAGAACTCTGCCGGAAAAACAGTCTGGCTAGAGGCCACATACAGCCCAGTGAAGGATGAATTAGGTAAGGTCTATAAAGTCGTTAAGTTTGCGACAGATATCACAAAGCAGGTTGTTCGCTCTCAGGACGCAAGAGACAGCGCAGCAACGACATCTGAAGAAACATCACAAATTGCTGCAACGGCCAATCATGCTTTAAGCGAAGCGGTAAATGTATCTCAGCAGACAGCGAAAGAAATAGCGCTGGCTGTGCAACTTAGTCAACAATTAAAAGAGCAAGCAACCCTTGTTTTTAGCATTGTAGAGGCTATTCGTTCAGTTGCTGACCAAACTAACTTACTCGCACTTAATGCGGCGATTGAGGCTGCTCGGGCAGGTGATGTTGGTCGTGGTTTTGCGGTAGTTGCAGATGAAGTGCGAAAACTCGCAGGCCAGACAGCTTCATCTTCTACAGAGATTTCAGAAGTGGTTAATGCTAACAGCCGATTGATAGAACAACTGCTCGAGAAGATGAATATAGTTGATGAATTATCCAGTAGCAGCGTTAAGCGGATCAGTTCTGTCGCATCTGGTATCAATGAAGTTGAGCAGGGGGTTTCAGCGCTTGCTGTGATTATGTCTCAACTCACAGAGTGATAAAAAAGAGTTAGATCAAAGTAGTATAAAATAAGCCGACAAGAAAAGAGCAGTAAAGCAGTGTGTTTTACCGCTCTTTTTTGTTGAATAAGCAGATGCTTATTTAGTGATTTTTTGCACCATGACAAAGAACATAGGAACAAAAAATATCGCTAAGAAGGTTGCAGCAAACATTCCGCCGATCACCGCAATACCAATTGCATTCTGAGATGCAGCGCCAGCACCGCTTGATATAGCCAATGGCGTTACCCCTAAGATAAAGGCCATGGAAGTCATAATGATTGGACGAAAACGCTGTTTTGCAGCGGTTGAAACTGCAGTCATGATATCAACGCCGTCTTCACACTGCTCCTTTGCAAACTCAACAATCAAAATTGCATTTTTTGCAGCTAAGCCAACGGTTGTCAGAAAGGCTACCTGAAGATAAATATCATTTGGTAGATTGAAGATAAAGGCGGCCACAACAGCACCTAATATACCGAGTGGCACAACAAGCAGGACTGAAATCGGTACAGACCAACTCTCGTAAAGAGCAGCCAAGCACAAAAATACGACTAAAATTGAAATAAGATACAGCTGACCAGATTGCGAACCAGCCTCTTTTTCTTCATAAGATAAACCAGCCCAGTCAACGCCAAAGCCGCCGGGTAGTTGACGCACCATATTTTCCATTTCCGCCAAAGCCTCACCAGACGATACGCCCTGCGCTGGATTACCTTGAATGTTGACCGAAGCAATGCCGTTGAAACGCTCTAATTTTGGCGAGCCATATGTCCACTGGGTGGTAGCAAACGCGCTGAATGCCACCATTTCACCGGTATTATTCCGTACATACCATTTTTCTAAATCTTCAGGAACCATTCTGTGCGGCGCGTCAGCCTGCATATATACGCGTTTAATACGACCATTATCAATGAAGTCGTTAACATAGCTTGAGCCCCATGCAATTTGCAGTGCGCTGTTTATGTCGCTTAATGGAATACCAAGCGCAGAGGCTTTTTCACTATCGATATCAATTTTGAACTGAGCTACGTCGGCTAATCCATTTGGACGAACGCCGGCAAGTTTTGGATTTTGTGCAGCCATGCCGAGTAGCTGATTTCGAGCGTTCATTAAGGCTTTGTGACCTGCTCCAGTTCTATCAACAAGTTGCATATTGAATCCTGTGGCATTGCCAAGCTCTTGAATAGGAGGCGGCAGGATAGGGAACGCAGTAGCATCTTGAATTTGAGAGAACGCGCCATAGGCTTGATTCACGATAGCAAAGGCACTGTTCGACTCATCTCTTTCGTCCCAGTCAACTAAGTGAACAAAGCCCATCGCGGCATTTTGCGCTTGACCAGCAAAACTAAACCCAACAACGGTAAATAAGTCAGATGTAACGTCACCATGAGTGTCTAAAAAGAAATCTTCAGCTTGTTTAACTGACTCCAGCGTTCGTTGCGCCGTTGAACCGGGAGGTGTACTCAGCAGCATTAAAATGCTGCCTTGGTCTTCATTCGGTAAGAATGAGGTAGGCAAGCGCAAAAATATGATGACCATGACGCCAACCAATGCAGCATACACAACTAGGTAGCGTTTTACGCGCTTTGCTATGTGTGTTGTTGCGCGCTCATAGCCGTCTCTGCCTTTATTAAAGTTGCGATTGAACCAGCCAATGAAGCCTTTGCTCCTATCTTTTGTCGGATCATGTGGTTTTAGCAAGGTCGCACACAAAGAGGGAGAAAGGATAATGGCGACTAGAACCGAAAAGCCCATAGCCGATACAATAGTAATTGAAAATTGTCGATAAATAGCGCCGGCGGAACCACTAAAGAAAGCCATTGGAATAAATACAGTGGACAGCACTGCCGCAATGCCAACCAGCGCCCCGGTGATTTGTGTCATCGACTTTTTAGTTGCTTCTTTTGGCGACAGGCCTTCTTCAACCATGATGCGCTCAACGTTTTCAACGACAACAATCGCGTCGTCGACTAACAAACCAATGGCTAACACCATCGCAAACATCGTGAGAACATTTATACTGAAGCCAAAGGCGTAAAGCACGCCAAAGGTACCTAGCAAGACGACGGGAACGGCAATCGTGGGAATAAGCGTGGCACGCCAGTTTTGCAAAAACAACAGCATTACTAAGAAGACCAATATAACGGCTTCAATTAAGGTTTGTACGACTGATTTAATCGAAAGCTCTATAAAAGGTGACGAATCTAGCGGATATACCACTTGAACACCATCAGGCAAAGTCGATTTTAATTCATCGACTCTGGCCTTTACTCTCTCAATAGTATCAAGCGCGTTTGCGCCTGTTGCTAAACTAACGGCCATACCGGACGCTGGACGGCGCTTATAGCGCACAACAACATCGTATGACTCTGCGCCGAGTTCGATTCGAGCAACATCGCGCACTCTCACTTGCGACCCGTCAGTGTTTACTCTAAGCACGATCCTTTCAAAGTCTTCTACGGTTTTTAGTCGGGACTGTGCCTGTATCGTTGCATTAATCTGTTGTCCGTCTATTGCTGGCATGCCGCCGAGCTGTCCCGCAGATACGTCTGTGTTTTGGACTGTGACGGCGTTACGCACATCAACCGGCGTCAGATTGAAGCTGTATAATTTTGCTGGGTCTAGCCAAATCCGCATTGAGCGTTGTGAACCGAAAACTCGCACATTTCCAACGCCATCAATTCTAGAGATAGGATCGCGAAATTGAGAAACTAACATGTCACTCAAGTCGAACTGACTGATGTCTTCATTATCGGAATAAAATCCAACAACAAGAGCAAAGGACGAGTTTGACTTATTTACCGTAACGCCCTGTTGCTGAACTTGCTGTGGCAGCAAGGAAATAATTCCTTGTACCTTATTCTGAGTTTGCACCTGTGCGATGTCTGGATCTGTGCCAGGAGCAAAGCTTAGGGTAATTGTCATTGAATTGTTTGCACTGCTAGCTGAGAAATAGCTCAAATTGTCAATTCCTGACAAACTTTGTTCAATGACTTGAGTTACTGAGTTTTCAACGGTTTCTGCTGAAGCACCAGGATAAGCTGCGGTAATTGAAACTGTTGGTGGCGCTACCTTAGGGTATTGCTCTATGGGCAGAGAAGAGATTGCAAGCACGCCGGTGAGCATGGTGATGATGGCGAGTACCCAAGCGAAAACGGGTCGATCGATGAAAAAGCCAGCCATAAAAATTGCCTTCCTAAATGTGTTTCTAAAATTAAAATATAAAAATCAAACCAAGCGTAACTAACGGCTGTCGGTGTTGTTAAAGCGCGTTTCTAGTTTGTTACCCAAGGCACCGCGTTTACCGTTGCACCCGGTTTAACTTTCTGATATCCCGTAACAATCAGTTGTTCGCCTGAATCCAAATTGCCAGTAACAACATAGTCCGAACCAATCGATTTAATAGGACTTATTTTTTTAGCAATAACTTGATTGTTGGTATCGACTAAATAAATTGTCAGACTACCGTCAGCTTGGCGCATCGTGGCGCGCTGTGGCACCAAAACGGCATCTTTTGAACCTACATGAACCCTTGCTTTCACAAATAAACCAGGCAGTAATATGCCATCTGGATTTGGCATAATTGCGCGCAACGTGATTGCGCCAGTGCTCTGATCGATAGTGACTTCTGAAAACTTAAGCTGACCTTGTTGTGAATACAACTCGTTGCTAGTTTCGTTAACTAACAGCGATACCGGTAAGGCTTGTTTTTGTTGCATCTCACGACGTAACTCTAAAATTGCAGCACCAGACTCCTGCATATCTACATAGATTGGATTGAGTTGAGTAATGGTAGCGAGTTGCTGTGCCTGATTACCGGTAACTAATGCGCCTTCAGTGATATATGAGCGACTTATTTGCCCGTCAATGGGGGCATATACTTTGGTGTAATCTACGTTTACCTTGGCAACGGTCACTTTAGCTTCAGCAACACTAATGTTTGCATTAGCTTGTGCATTTTGGGCAATCACGTCGTCGTACTCTTGTTTACTTACCGCATTTCTCGATACTAAATCTTTATAACGTGCTGCTTTTGCCTGCATGGTTTTTTGATTTGCAAGTGCGCTTTTAACATCAGCATGCGCGCTATTTAACTGCGCTCTGTACCTCGCATCATCAATTTGATAAAGCTGCTGACCTTGTTTAACTTGCGCACCTTCTTCAAAGAATCGTTTGGTAATAACGCCATCAACTTGCGGGCGAACTTGCGATTGTTTGAAGGGAGTAACACGGCCTGGTAGATCCATTGAAATATCGACGCTCTGTTTTTCTAAAATCATAATGGAAACAGTGGGCGCAGGCTGTTGAGCCTGTCCTTGAGAGCCTGTGGTGGTATCAGAGCAGCCATAAACGGAAGCAGATAAAAATAGCACCACTAAACAAATTCGAGTTGCGTTCATATGTAAAACCTTGAAGAGAAAAGATGATTAGGCTAGACAAGCACTAATTAATTGATTATCGTAATATACATACATGAATGTATGTTGTCAATTTGCTAGGCGCTTTCGGTTAAAAAAAGTTGATACATAAATCAGTAATAAAATTAGACGACCGAAGTCGAAAAAAGCAAACTTATCATCAGCGTAAATTGTGTTGCCATTAATATGTGCGGAGCAGTTGTAGATTATGAGAAAAACAAAAGAAGATGCAGACAGTACGAAGCAATCCATTCTTGATGCTGCTGTTAAATTATTCAGTGAGTATGGCGTTGCAAAAACGTCATTAGAAAAAATTGCGAAAGCTGCCAATGTAACAAGGGGAGCAGTTTATTGGCACTTTGCAAACAAACAAGAAATTTTTGAAGCGCTACATGATCAACTGCATTCTCCTTTCATACAAATGATCACCGACGGCCTCGACGCCGATAGCTCGAACGCAATAGCGCAATTGCAAGAAGTCTGCACAGAACTACTGATTGACTTAGAACAAAATAAAACCAAGAAAAAAATTGCCACCTTATTTTTATTACGTTGCGATTACTCCGGTGAGTTTGCACACAGTAAAGACCGTTATAACGAAAAGAAGAAACAAAAGCATATTACTTTGTCGAGGTATTTTGATAAGGCAATTAAACAGGGCGTTCTTCCGGCAAACACAGACTCTATGCTATTAACGATAGGTATTAGCGCTTATTTGAGAGGCATTGCCGTGGAGTATCTAGAGGACCCCGATGCATTCTCTTTGCAAGATAATGCTGCGAAACTTATTGGGATGTTTTTTGAAAGATTGCAAACACACTGAGTGCAGCGACTATTGCTGATGAAAGCCATAAAAAGCGACATTGCCTCGAAAACTACTTTTTCTTTTTGCCTAGGTTTTGCGCGAGATATTTTTGCAATAAAGAAATAAACACGAGTTGTTCGTCTTCATTAAATACGGAAACAATTTTTTCTTGCGTCTTCACGTGCTCTAAAATAACCTCATCAATCAACTTCAGCCCTTTTTTTGTTAATCCTACATTAACGCTCCTCTTGTCGTCCTTCTTTGTTTTTCTTTTAACGAGGCCTTTTTTTTCCAATTTGTCGATTCTGGTAGTCATTGTGCCGGATGTAATGTGCATTTGCTCTAATAACTCAGAGGGCGAAAGCGAATGGGGTGGTCCGGCTCGAAGCAATGTAGCAAGCACATCAAAACCAGCGTCAGTTAATTTATAGCTTTCGAAATTAGAACAAAGCTCGTCATTCATTTGTTTGCTGGTCAACTGTAAGCGCGCAATAAGTGCCATAGGGCCTGTATTTAAATCAGGGAGTTGCTTCGACCATTGCTGAATTTTTTTCTGAACTGGATCCATCTGCATAATGTCTATGTGTGCTGGGAGCGGATAAAAATACTCAGAGATTATCTTTGCGTCAAGATAAACTCGATATTTACTTCGCGAACAGTTTTATAGAAATGCCGAACTCACGAGTGTCTACGCAAAAAAGCCCAGATTTAGTAACGATAAAGGGATAATTGTGAGAAAAAGTTGCGAGATAAAATGCAATGAAATAATTCTGTAATAAAAGCGTCACATTTATGTCATAATTCACCCACAATTAAGTTATTACATAATTAATGTCATTTTCTTTTGTTTTTATTATAGATATTGGAAGCTGATGTTTTTAAGCCCTAGGGAGCTAGCTTGAAACTCACAATTAAACAGAAACTTTGCACAATTGGGGCTGTATTACTCAGTTACATTCCAATTACGTCTGCAAATATCTCAGGTATTATGGGACCTGACATTGATCCCAATGACCGAAGCTTTCAGTTCCGAACGGCTGTGTCGCTAGCCGATAACGACTCCCAACAAGATGCTTGGGCCTATAGAGTTCACTATCAGCACGCTTTTAATGATACTTTTCGCGGGCGAGTCGTAATGCAGTATCGTGATAAAGGAACTTTTGAATACGATTTTTTCAGAACTGAATTACTGTATAACTTCAAAAAACGAGCGCAGGGGGAAATTTGGTCCAGCGCTTTCCGTTTCGATTTTAGAACTCGCCGTGCTAGTCGTCCCGAGGAGTTTGCGGTGAATTGGGGCAACCAATGGTCATTATCGGACGGCTATAGAGTGCGCACCACGCTAATACTCGGCCAACAATTGGGCGGAAGTCGTGATTCGAATGATTTATCCGTACAAACGCGCGCAAGCTTTAGCCGTAAACTGGACAACGGCACAAGAGTAGGACTGCAAATGCTTAATCAACACGGTGAGTTAGGTGATTTCGGCTCAATAGACAAGCAAGGTATCTATATTGGACCATCAGTAAGCGGCAAGATAGGGGACTATGTGTATGAGTTGAGGTATTTGAACGGTGTGAGCGACGGCGCGCCTGACAATAACTTCTTCTTCAGGATTACAGCTAGATTATAAATCATTGAAACACGTTTCTTCACACTACATTTGGCATAAATAAGCATATCACGGTGACAAGCATGCTTATGCTATGTCACCGTTGGTTGCGTTAGTTTTGATCTGCGCAATCAAGCTGATTTTCTAGTCGATTGATCGTCTCGACCTCTTTTTTTCTCTTCTTCCAGCTTTTTGTATTTCACAATATCTGCGCCGAGTATACGTTCAACTGTTTTTCTTCCTAACATTGCAACGGGAGAGTAAGGGTACTTTCGTTTAAAAAACTTCTTAAATGCTTTTGTGATTATCATAATAATATTTGCCTCCCCTTGGAGTGAGTTCAACTTTAAAAGACACGTCGTGCATTAAACAGATAACGCTACCTGTGTCAGGCTCTTTGCCTTAAGTTCTCTTCGTAAATAAATAAAAATCTGACGAATTATATTTACCTTGATGTCAAGATAGTGCAAAAGTATCTTGAGGTCAAAGTATTTTTTAATTTAATTTTGATTTATAGGAAAAACTGATCAGTGACGTGTTTGTATTTGATGTGAAACGACTAAATAGTTTGCAATATTTAAGGAGTCAATTGGTCACGGATACTTTAATTTTAGAGTTTCCCTTGAATAAATAGTAAATGACTATATATTTTCTATAAGAGTCGAGTGGATGTAATCAATGTTAAGAGCATTTCTCAGTGTAGTATTGATATTTGTGGCAAACGTCGCTTTCGCAAGCGATAAGTTTGAGCAATATGATAAGAAAGCGTCAAGCGTTCTATGCTACACCGATTCTGAAACAGCATGTGGTCAAGATATCAATGACCTTGAACTGGACTTAGCTCCCTCGTCTATTCAAGTAAGCGCAATTAATGCTGTCAACAACTCGCGTCGTTCGCATAACGAGTTCAATACTAAATCATATTCGGCTTTTTTCTCGATTAGAGCTCCCCCAAATCATTACTCATATTATTAATATTTAAAAATTGATTGATATTTAATGATGCATAGTACTGACCGTCAGTGGTCGTCAGCATCTACACGGTAATGAAAAGGAAAGTTTTATGAAAAATTTAACACTCTATAACACTGAATCTATTGATGAATTGGTTTGGCCAAACGACCAATTATCTGTTTCTAAAAACACCCCCGCGCTCAACATTTTAACTGATTTTCGTCACAATTTACCCCGAGTCATTGGTGCAAACGTCAAGGCTGTTGATGTAGAAGCGATGATGAAACTTGCACATGTGAAGATGAAGTTGGTTGTCGACACCAACAATAAGTTCGTTGGTTTCATTACACTGACTGACATATCTGAAGAAAATCTTTTAAAAAAAGTAAACAAAAGCACGAGTCGTGGTGAGCTTTTAGTAAGCGATTTTATGCACCCGAGGGAAAGTTTGAAATGCTTTGACTATACTGAACTTACTAATGCAACGGTAAGTGACGTTTTGGAAACACAAAAAAATAATCATCAGCAGCATTGTCTAGTGATCGATCGGGAAAAACATGAAATTAGAGGTCTTATTTCTGCACGTGATGTGGCGCGATTAATTCAGCGCTCATTTGATATTGAAGAGCACCTCTCGTTTAAAGCCTTGTTCAAAGAATTGGAGGTATAAATGGCGTTTAAGATGAATAGGGTACTAAAAATAGTGTTTACCTGCTGTTGTTTGCTCACGCTATCACTAAATGTGTTGGCTAGGCAAAGCAGCACACTATTTTTAGGCAAATTAGATTTAAGGGCGAAGCCGCCAATTACTGAATTAAGTCAAGTGTCGACAAATCTAGCAATTGCAGATGAACCTTACTTCTTCGACCGAACTCATCTTTATTTTACTCAGGTCTTTGAGGCACAAAACGACCAGCAAGCGACGGTATTTGTCTGGGATACATCAGCAAAAACGATACGCAGCATTATTCGCTCAAATGAGAGCGGTGCGGCTGCTTCGGACTTACCAAAGCAATCTGGTCTGTTAGTAATTAGACAAAAGGACAAGGATAGTCCTGAGCTGCGAGCCTTAGATAAAAATGCAAAGCCAGAAAGCTACTTACTGTATCGCAGTCAAGCAGGAACGACGCAGACGTGGATAAATGCTTATCAGTTTGAAAAGTCACCGTGGTTTCTGTACGTTGAAAATCAGCAAAAAAACCAGTTGAAAGCTTATAATACAAGGAGTAAGAATACGATAGTGGTTGCACAACTGCCAAAGGGAAGTGAATATTTCTCAGTCAGTTCAACCGGACACGTTATTGCGAGTGACGGTAGTCAATTGTACCAGCGTCAAGTGATTGCTAAAGGGGAGCACCTTCAAGCTGCCGCGGAATGGAAAGCAATGGCGATTGATTCTCCTTTCTGCAAGTCGGGCGTCAGCAAAACGGCAATTTCACGATATGGTGATATGATTGCGATACTGTGTGACAGCGAATAGAGCAATAAGCCTTATATTGACAAAAGCGATGTTGATAAGTGACTTGGGGAGGATAGTCTCGCGCTTCAAATATTAATGCGAATACTCGGTGCGCAAGCGACATAAAGAGAGAGTTTTCAATGGCATCAAAAAGTGACAAAAAATCGAGCGTTCAATTAGAAACGAAAGCAGATGACGATGCCTTGCCCTTATTGGATAACGGCGTGAAAAACTCAATTAAGGCGGCTAGTAAGCTTAAGTTCAACCGAAAATTACTATTCTTACCCTTAGTCGTGTTTATTTTTGCAACTGGCGGATTTGTCGGTTTGTATTTCCAACCGCCGGGCCTGCAGTTTTTCATGAAGGTCACGGGCTTATCGCCGGGTGGCGGCAACAGTCACCCAATTGCTGTGTCCCAGACCAATAATACGCCGCTAAAAAACTCAGCTGAAGTCGCTACCATTACTGCGCTCGGTGCACTATTGCCGCTGAAAGATGTCTCCGTATTAGCTCCGCCTTATGGCTCCAATGATGCCAGAATTGCTCAGCTAAATGTACAGGAGGGAGATTATGTTGAAAGTGGCCAAATTATAGCTGTCATGGATAATATCGGTAAGTTGGAGGCTGAATTACAAAGCTCACAAGCAGACGTTCAGGTTGCTCAAGCCCAACTTGCTCAAATTAAAACAACGGTTGCGAACAATCGGTTAAAGGCCGTCGCCGAAGTAGAACGAATTGAAGCCAATTTTCAGCAAGCTAAAAATGATTTAGTCAGGGGAAGAGCGCTTAAGAATAATGGGGTGATTACTCAATCTGAGTTAGATCACTTGATAGCTATTGAAGAGGCGATGTCACGAAGCCTTGACAGCGCAAAAGCTAACTTGGCGAATTATCAATATAGCGATATCGAAGATCAAGCGGATGTTAAGCTAGCGAAAAGTAATGTGTTTGCAGCCAAAACTAAACTCAATACAAAACAGCAAGACCTGACAAGTGCAACACTGCGAGCACCAACAGATGGCTTTATCATCTCTATTCACACAAGAGTAGGTGAACGACCAAGTGATAAGGGTATTGCGACCTTCGGTGATACAAGCCAAATGCAGGCTAAACTTGAAGTATATCAGTCTGATGTGCAGTTTTTGCAATTGGGTGCTGCGGTCTCTATGCAGTCTGATGCTCTGGGATCAAGGCTATTAACGGGTAAGATTATTCGTATAGGGCTCGAGGTTAGAAAACAGCAACTGATGGCAGCGTCTCCGGCGGCGAATACTGATGCTCGTATCGTCATTGTGAATGTAGCGCTGGATGCCGAGTCATCTAAACAAGCTTCACGGTTAAATGGCTTAGAAATTATTGCAACCATTCAAAGGGCAAGCAACTAGTGCTCAAGTTATTGAGCAATCTGCTAGGGCGGACGCCAATCGGTTGGCTGCAACTTAGCCACAACCGAACACGTATGCTGGCTGCCATTTTTGGTGTTGCATTTGCAAACGTGCTGGTCTTTGTGCAGTTGGGTATTATCGGTGCGTTCAATACCAGTATTAAAATGACTTATAAACCGTTTATTGCTGATATCATCATTTCATCAAGTAATGCCAACACATTTTCGGATGGTTCATCAATATCCCGTCGGTATATGTATCAAAGCCTCTCAAATCCTGATATTGAAGCTGCAGCAGCAGTTTACGTTGGTCTGTTGAGTTGGAATATGCCAAACGGAAAAGCTGCCAGTATGCAGGTTTATGGTATACCTCCAGAATCAATGGCATTTATCGAAAGCAGTTTGCGCGAGAGTATGGCAAGGATCACGCTGCAAAATACGCTGCTAATTGACAGCAAAACCAGAGGATTAGACAAGCAAACGCTGAGTACATTACTTGATAGTAATAAGTCTATTGAAATGAATAATATTGCTTTAACCTTGGCTGGAACGGTAGTTATCGGCAGTGGATTCGGTGCTGACGGTACTCTCTTCGTCTCAGATCAAACCTTTTTGAGACTCTTTCCAAAGCAAGAGGGAGGAACGCCATCGCACATCCTGCTTAAAACCAAATCAAACAACAATAGTGCTGATATGCTTTCTTCAATCGTTAATAACCTGAGAGTGAGTTTAGGCAATGATGATATTCAAGTTCACTCCATTGACGAGCGTATAAATGACGATGTGACGTATCAAATGACCAAGCGGCCCGTGGGGGTCATATTTGGCTTTGGCGTGTTCATCGGTGTTTTAGTAGGAGTCGTCATTGTATATCAGGTTTTATCCACAGATGTTGCTGATCATCTAAAAGAATACGCGACCTTCAAATCGATGGGCTATGAAAACCGATTTTTTTACAGTGTTATAACCGAACAAGCGGTTTTATTAGGATGTATTGGTTTTATTCCTGGCTCATTGCTAGCTATGTTAATTTATGCACTAATGACCATGGCGACTGGTTTGCCTGTAAGTATGGAATGGTCGCGCATGTTTATTGTTTTATTCGGCACCATTATCGCTTGTATGATTTCTGGTTTTATTGCCACGCGCCGACTCAAGTCAGCCGATCCGGCAGAGTTGTTTTAAGATGAATTCAGAAAACGCCCCAATTATCGTAAAAAATCTCGACTATTGGTTTGGTGAAGGCGAGGCAAAGAAACAAGCTCTTTTTGATATTAATCTAGACATCCACACTGGCAGTTTGACGGCTCTTATGGGGCCTTCAGGATCTGGAAAAACAACATTGCTAACTTTAATGGCCTGCTTGCGGACATTGCAATGTGGCAGTGTGAGGTTGTTGGGTAACGAACTGTTTGCGATGACTGAGCAACAGCAAGTTATTATTCGTCGTAAATTAGGATTTATTTTTCAAGCGCATAACTTACACGAAAGCCTTAGTGCTCTTGAAAACGTGCTGATGGGTTTGCAAGTTCATGGTGGTGGTGACCCGCAAAAGCAAAAAAAAGCGGCAAGACATGTTTTAAGTATCTTAGGCTTGTCAGAACGCATAGATTATTTGCCAATGAACTTGTCTGGAGGTCAAAAACAGAGAGTTGCTATTGCAAGAGCACTCGTTGCTAATCCACAAGTCATTTTTGCCGACGAACCCACTGCTGCACTCGACAAAGATTCTGGTAGGCAGGTGGTTGAGATTATTAAAAAATTAGGTACTCAACGACGCACCACAACGCTTATGGTCACTCACGATAATCGTATATTAGACCTTGCGGATAGAATAATCACGATGGAAGATGGTGCGATAGTGTCTGATGAAAAGACTTAAGCTCAGCCGATAGGGATCAGCACTCAACAAATAGGAGCGTTGGCTCATTATTCCAAAACTAAGCCTAAGTTGATTATTGAAGTAAGTTTTTAGCGCTTAGGCTTACACGTGTTTCTTCGAATTCTCTTTTTTTCTAATTAGATCAATATCTTAAAATAACAATTTTGACACTTTTACCGCATGTTGGCGCGTATTTTGCGTTACACTTTACAGTTGTTAGTAAAATTGAATGAAAACATGAAAAATATCGCTAAAAAATTAGTCCATTTTTGTACACAAAAACCGAAAATTGTCTACGCCGTGTTGTTGCTTTTAGCCGTGGTTTTTACAGCACAAATACCGCGTATAAAAATCGACACAGACCCAGAAAACATGCTGTCTGCGGAGCATCCAGCACGAGTGTTTCATAACGAAGTAAAAACACGCTTTGCGATGCACGATTCAATCGTTGTTGGTATAGTCGATACCAACACTGAAAATGGTGTGTTTACACCGGCGTCGTTGACTGACATATATGACATAACAGAGTCAATATTGTCAATTGACGGCGTTGTTTCTGCCGACCTTATGTCGATTTCAACCGTCGATAACATCTCGCAGTCTGAATCTGGAACGATTAGGTTCGAGTGGATGATGGACAAACCGCCTTCCACCCTTGATGAAAGTAAAAAAATTCGAAACTATCTTGAGAGACTCCCCCTACTGCAAGACACCTTAGTGTCTCAGAATGGCAAAGCTGCAGCCATTTATGTTCCTATCAAAGACAAAACTGAAAGCTACAACATTGCCGAGCAAATCAGAGCGAATATAAACAAGTTGGAAGGCAGTGCTGATTGGTATATCACCGGTTTACCCGTTGCTGAAGACCAGTTTGGCGTTGAGATGTTTATTCAAATGGGTATTTCTGCACCACTCGCCGGACTCACCATTTTCATATTGTTATTTTTCTTTTTCAGAAATATACCTCTAATTATTGCGCCGATGGTTGTTGCCATGGCCACCGTCATGATCACTATGGGGGCACTCATAGGTATGGGCTATACGGTACACATCATGTCCTCTATGATTGCAATTTTCTTGATGCCTATCGCGGTTGTTGATTCTGTGCATATTCTTTCTGAGTTCAGCGACCGTCATAAACCAGGAGCAGATCTCAAGGAAACGATAGAAGAGGTTGTAGGCCACTTATTTACGCCCATGTTATATACCTCAGTTACCTCATCCGTTGGTTTTTATTCGCTTATGCTTACACCCATCCCGCCAGTGCAAATATTCGGCGCGTTTGTTGGAAGCGGTATATTGCTTGCGTTTGTGATCACAATAACATTTATGCCATCTTATCTTTCACGCATGAACGATGCGTCATTGGACAAGCTGCAATTGGTCATGCACTCGTCGGAAGGCGGCAGTCGCATTGCTGAAGTAGCTAAATTTTTGGGTAGTTTTGCGCTCAGGTTTAAAGCATCATTAGTCATAGGGTTTGCTATTGTTTTTGCCATTTCGGTATGGGGAATAACCCAAATTCAAATAAACGATAATCCCGTTCGTTGGTTCAAGCAAGATCATGAAATACGAGTTGCTGACAAGGTGCTTAACGAAAATTTTGCGGGAACGTACGACGCTTACGTTGTTTTAAGTTCAAGCAATACGCTGATGTCGCTTCAAGATTTGTTGGCTACAGATAAACCGGCTAGTCTAAACGATTGGGCAGCAGAGCAGCTAACTCGATTATCTGCACAACCTATGAGTGAGCAGTATCAGCAGCTATTGCTGAATATTGACGACAAGTTGTTCTCAGAAGTGTCTGATGCAGAGGCAGATTATTTGAATGCGACACTCGCAAATGCAGAGTCGGCCTTGAGTCAATCGAAAGCCTTTCAGTCGCCCGAACTGCTTGCCTATGTTGAATCGCTGCAAAATTATTTGAAAGCATCGGGTTTGGTTGGCAAGTCAAATTCACTTGCTGATGTAGTAAAAGTGGTGAATAGAGAATTAAGATCGGGAGAAGAAAAGGACTATGTACTGCCTAATTCCCCTCAGGCTGTTGCACAAACGCTGCTGCAATATCAGTCATCGCATCGACCAAATGATCTCTGGCACTTTGTCACCCCGGACTATCAATCAACGCTCATTTGGCTGCAAATGACTTCGGGCGATAATCAGGATATGAGCCAGGTTATTGCGCTGGTCGATGAGTTCATGACGCAGCAGCCTCTGCCGCAAAATATTCAATTAGACTGGGCTGGCAAGGCTTATTTAAACGTCGTTTGGCAGGACAATATGGTCGCTGGGATGCTTGATAGTTTAGTCGGTGCATTCGTGATTGTATTTATCATGATGGTACTGTTGTTCCGCTCGTTGGTATTTGGTGTGTTGGCGATGCTTCCGCTCACTATCACAATCACTTTTATTTACGGTTTAATTGGCATTATCGGAAAAGATTACGACATGCCAATTGCTGTGCTGTCTGCATTGACTCTAGGCCTGTCGGTTGATTTTGCAATCCACTTTTTGGAAAGGGCACGTGAAGTATATAAACAAACTAAGGATATAAAACAAACTTTTACTGTGATGTTCGATGAACCTGCAACGGCGATTACTCGCAACGCCTTAGTCATTGCGCTTGGCTTTACGCCACTGCTATTCGCACCCTTGGTTCCTTACATCACGGTCGGCATATTTTTAGCAAGTATAATGGCGATATCTGCTTTAGTAACACTGTTAATTTTGCCTGCAGTGATGACTATGGGCAAACGAATAGTCTTCAAGTAAATAAGGAATCCAGATGATGTTAAAGAGAATTAAAACGATAAATAAAATAGCCAGCTTTATGGCCGCGAGCTTGGCGCTATTGGCAGCAGTGCCGCTCCAAGCTGCTAGCATTGATGTATCTAGTATCGTAAAAAATGCAGAAAAAGCGGCGTATTACAGTGGCAAAGACGGCCGCTCGGATGCGAGGATGATGATTGTTGATGCTCAGGGTCGAAAGCAAATGCGCCAATTTACTATATTGCGCCGAGATGTGGCAGATAACGGCGACCAACAAATGATGGTGTTTTTCGAAAGACCTGCTGATGTTAAAGACACTGTCTTTAGAGTCGAAAAACACGTTGATTTAGCTGTGGAAGACGATCGATGGTTATATTTACCTGCACTTGATTTAGTTAAGCGCATTTCTTCAGGCGACAAACGCACGTCTTTTGTAGGCTCTCATTTTTTCTATGAAGATGTGTCGGGTCGTGCTATTTCGGAAGATAACTTTGTGTTACAAGAAGATACTGAGGCAGCATATGTATTAAAAGCTACCCCCAAAGCGCCCGAGACCGTTGAGTTTGCGTATTACGTTGTTACCATCGATAAGAAGACTAACTTACCAATTTTGATAGACTTCTTTAAATCGAATAACGATAACTATCGTCGAGTAGAAGCCGTGAAAATTGAAGAAATACAAGGTTTCCCCACAGTTGTTCGCTCTAAAGTAAGCGACCTTGAGAGCGGTGCCTATACCCTCATGGAGTTTCGCAATATCAACTTCGATCTTGGCTTAGCCGATGATGTGTTTACTGAGCGCAGTTTGCGTAATCCGCCGCGTGAATGGTTAAACTAAGATGAAAAACGTTTTTTCTGCATTTGTCCTGTCAATTGGAGTAGCTAGCGCAAGCTTATTAGATGTTGCGTTAGCTCAAGAAACCGAGTGGGATATGGAGGAGTGGGGTGAAGAAGAGAAAGCGCCTAAAAGCTTCTCTGGCTTTGTGGAGTTAGCCGCAGGTGCTCGGCTGTCATCTGACCCTGTTATTAACACTGATAAGACCCTGGCTGACTTAAGAGCTCAATTACAGTGGGATAAAGACTTCGACGCGTCCCGAGTTAAGTTTACCGCAGACCTGTATTATGATGGTGTGCTTGACCAAACAAAACTACAAATAAGGGAGCTAGCTTGGCAAGGCAGTTTGAGCTCAATCCTTGACTTGGGGGAATGGAGTAAAAAGTTTGATATTAAAGTCGGTCAACAAGTTCTGACCTGGGGTACAGGTGATTACGTATTTCTGAATGACTTATTCCCGAAAGACTTTCAGTCGTTTTTTGCAGGCCGAGACGATGATTATTTGAAGGCGCCATCGCTGGCAGCAAAAGTATCAGGCTTTTTTGATTGGGCTAACGTCGACGCTGTGATAACACCAAAGTTTAGCCCTGACAACTATATCAACGGTGACTATTTTTCGTTCTTTTCGCCTTTTGCAGGTGCTAACGTAGCGCCGGGATTCGAGGTTTCATCACCCAACAAACCAAGCTCGCCTGAATATGCCTTGCGTGTATACAAAACGATAGGTTCAACAGAATATGCGGTTTATGCCTATGACGGGTTTCATAAATCGCCGGCTAGTTTTACTGAGTTTGGTGAACCGTATTTTTCTGGCTTAAGAGTGTATGGCGCTAGCGCTATTACGCCTTTTGCCAGCGGCTTATTAAATATGGAAATGGCCTACTATGATTCAAAGGACGATGCACAAGGCCGCGATCCTTTAGTGCCCAACAGTCAATCGCGCTGGCTTGTCGGCTATGAACAAGAGTTGGTGAAAAACTTAACCGGCAGCGCGCAGCTATATGTAGAGCGAATGAGCAATTTTGATGCATTGAAAGCCAGCTCACTCACGCCAGAGTTCGATCCGAACAAAAACCGTGTTTTATTTACGCAGCGTCTTATGTATAGAGCGCTGCAGCAAACACTGACCTTAAATGCGTTCAACTTCTATTCTACGAGTGATAAGGACGGTTATTTAAAACTTAGCGCAGATTATAGTCCCGTTGATCAGTGGCAGCTATCTGGCGGGTTTAACGTGTTTTATGGTAAGGAACGATTTAGCTTCTTTAATCAATTTGAAGATGCCAGCAACGCATTCGTACGATTCAAATATTATTATTAACGACATTGATTAACAAACTCATGATTTTACTCAAGTAAGTAGTTGAAAACATATTTTATAAACTAGGCTTTATTTAGGAGGTAGCATGTCAGCAGAAAGAGCGTTAACTGCATTTGCAGGATTTATGGTATTGGTGTCTATTGCACTAACAGTGTGGGTTCACCCCAACTTTGTTTGGTTCACGGCTTTTATAGGCGCAAATTTATTTCAACAAAGTTTTACGGGTTTCTGCCCAGCCACTATTATTTTGCGTAAAGTGTTTGGTCTTAAAACTGAAAAAGAATTGGCTTTAAAGCAATAATAAGCATTGATGAAAGACAGTCCCCAATTGTTTTCCTATGAACAATAGGCTTTTGGGAGACTCACCTTACTGTTAGCCTAGGCACAATTCTCTACCTGGGCTTTTTATTTTGTCCGGATGCTCAACTACTCGTATTTCAATCCAAATTTTTGAAGTTTCCGATACAACGTTCGGGTACTTACTTCTAGTTTCTCCGCCAGTTCATCAATCGACATATTTTGTGACTCACATACTTCAGTCAAATACCTTTCCTCTGCTTCCTCTAAACTTAAAATTTCACTATCGGAAATTTGTGGCTTCGCCGGTCTAGCAAATATTTGCTCGGGTAAATCATGCACTTCAATTAAATCTTCATTCGCCAATAACGTCGCTTGTTCAACTATACTCTTGAGTTCTCTGATGTTTCCTGGGTAATCATATTCTGAAAGGCGTTTTAGCGCGGCACTGCTGAATTTTTTGTGTCGCAATTCTGAATGACTGAGAAAGTGTAATATTAAACCTTTAATATCCTCAGAGCGCTCAGCGAGCGATGGCAAAGAAATAGGGAACCCCGCTATTCTGTAATATAAATCCTTGCGAAATTGTCCTGATTCAACAAGATCCAATAGATTTTTATGGCTAGCGCAAATGAGTCTAAAGTTTGCTTTACGTTGCTTTAGACCACCGACGGTGCGATAACAGTGAGTTTCGAGTAAACGCAGCAGTTTAACCTGCATGCTTAATGGGACATCTGCTATTTCGTCAAAAAATACGGTGCCGCCGCTAGCAATCTCTATTAAACCACTCTTCGCATGAGTTGCTCCGGTGAAGGCTCCTTTTTCATGACCAAATAATTCTGATTCAAAAAGGTTCTCATTTAAGCCTGTGCATTCGATCACAACAAAAGGCTTTTCAGCACGGCGACTAGACTCATGCAGCGCTTTAGCCACAAGCTCTTTGCCTGTTCCTGTTTCACCCTGTAAAAGCACTGCGATTTCAGACTTAGCGGCACGGTTTATTTTGGTGAGTAGCCTCTTGAAGGGCTCAGAGCTACCTATCATTTTATTTGTTTGCGAATCGGCCGAAGCAAAGTCGATGCGATCTAGTATTTCCAAAAAGCCGGTGGTAATGCCATCGGCATCCTTCACTGGCTTCATTATTATGTCGCAGTAAGTCTTCCCGCGTTCAGTGTTATGAATATGCACGACGCTACTGGTTCGGTCCGTTTTAATACAGGATTGAATTGGGCATTCTTCACCATGTTTATCACAAGGTGATGTATGGCCATGGGATATTTCGAAACAACGACTATTGCCCACAACGACTTCATTTTCGTAAGTGTCCCTGTAAGCTTCATTAACAGCCAGTATCGTGTATTGAGGGTCGATAAAAATAGCAGGTTTATCGATAGCATTGATCATGGCTTGTACGATGGAAATGCTCATAATTTTTTAAATTATCATTCTGACAAAGTTGTCTGAGTATGTGACAAAACTGACATAAAATTCAAGTTAAAAGATAAGTGATTTGTCGTTTCTTTAAAATAGCTAATAGAAACAATGGCTTGATCTCTCGAGATAAGTGGCACGACTTTTGTTAACAAGTAAGTTACAAGTGACAAAAATGATGCAATTTCATTTTCAAAAAAAAGGAATCGATATGGCTAAGGTCGTTGTTTTAGGAGCTGGTACCGGCGGTATGCCAGCGGCTTACGAAATAAAGGAGATGTTGGGTAAAGATCACGAAGTAGTGATGGTTAACGAACGTCCAGAATTTAGATTTGTGCCTTCAAACCCCTGGGTTGCTGTCGGTTGGCGTAAAGCAGAAGCAATTACAATTCCGATTGAGAAATATTTAAATAAAAAGAATATTGCTTTTGTTTGCGCGCGCATCACAGAAATTGACGCGAAAAATAATCAAATGAAAACTGAGTCAGGTGACACAATCGACTATGACTACTTGATTATTGCAACGGGCCCTAAGCTAGCATTCGCCAATATCGAAGGCGCGGGACCAACGCACTATACGCAATCAGTTTGTACGCTTGACCATGCTCAACAGTGTTACGCTGATGTGAAAAAGTTAATCGAAAACCCAGGCCCAGTTGTTGTAGGTTCATTTCAAGGTGCCAGTTGTTTTGGTCCTGCCTATGAATACGCCTTCATCTTAGATAAAGCACTGCGCGACGCTAAGATCAGACACAAAGTGCCAATGCATTTTGTCACTAGCGAACCCTACATCGGTCATTTAGGTTTGGGTGGTGTAGGTGACTCCAAGTCAATGTTGGAATCAGACCTGCGGGCAAAAGACATCAAATGGATTTGTAATGCGACAGTTGACAAGGTCGAGGATGGACTGATGCACGTGTCCGAGCTCAATAGGAAGGGTGAGGTTGATTTTAATCACGAATTACCCTTCAAGCACTCTATGCTGATCCCGCCATTTGCTGGCATAGATGCAGTCGCTAATGTTGAAGGTTTATGCAATCCCAAAGGATTTGTTATTACCGATGAATTTCAGCGTAGTCCCGCGTTCCCAAATATATTCTCAGGCGGTGTGTGTGTAGCAATTCCGCCGGTCGAGGCCACACCTGTGCCAACAGGAACGCCCAAAACAGGGTATATGATTGAAACGATGATGACCGCCATTGCTCATAATTTGAAATCAATAATTATTGATAATGACGTACCTTCTACTAAGGGCACATGGCATGCGATTTGTTTAGCTGATATGGGCGACACGGGCGCTGCTTTTGTTGCTATGCCGCAAATTCCACCTCGCAATGTTACTTGGTTTAAAAAAGGTAAGTGGGTGCATTATGCCAAAATTGCATTTGAAAAATACTTCATGCGTAAAATGAAAACAGGTACAAGTGAGCCTATCTATGAGAAATACATGCTCAAAGCATTAGGTATCGAACGTTTAGAACATAAATAAAATAGTGAAGCTAGGGTAAAACCGCTAGAGAAACCAATGGATAAAGGGAAAAATGATGAAGAGAGTACTTATTTATGTTGCCACGCTCACACTGTTTGGTTTTTCTCAGTTCGGGTTGGCTGCTCTAGCACAAGTTAAGCAGCGTGCGGTTCTGTTTGAGTTCGCCATTAATCAGGCTGAAGCGGTCGATACGCAAGCTAGGCTAAACGATAGTGCCGATGGGAAGGTTGAAAAAGCCGCTGAGGGCTCTGTTGAAAAAACACCGGAACTAAAAAAACAGATGATGGTAGATAGAAATGCAGCAGGGAATGATCAGCAGGAGCTTATTACACAAGCGAGTTTGAGAGTGAAACAGTTCTCAACTCAATTGAAGGCGGAATTAATTGCAGCTATTCAATCTGGTGGCCTTAACGCGGGTGTTGAGGTTTGTCACTCCAAAGCGCCAAAAATTGCTGAACGTTTGTCTACAGAAGGCTGGAGTGTGGCTAGAACCAGCTTGAAAACGCGGAATCAAGAAAATACACCGGATCAATGGGAAACTGACACGCTCTCGCAGTTTGATGATCGTTTTAAGCAAGGAGAGGAGGCCACCAATTTAGTTGCAACACGGTCAGATAAAAAACACTTTCGCTTCATGAAGGCAATTCCTATGGATCAGGTCTGTCTTGCTTGTCACGGTAGCTCTATCGATCCTAGTTTGCAAAAAACGATTCAAAAATATTATCCAAACGATCGTGCAACTGGATTTTCCCTTAAAGATATTCGCGGTGCATTTACCTTGCAAAAAGACCTTTCTGAATAGTCTTAAAAAACGATTTCATGCGCTGACAATAATGTCAGCGTATTTTGCCATATGTGACTAAATTACTGTTAAAAATAAAGCTTATACGTTTCTTTTTAATTTAAATTAAATAAAAACAAGTGCTTGTGAATATTTAATCTTTGGCACACCGTGTGCAAAGCATTAGCAAGTTATTAATGTTTCTAGTTTTTCGCGTTGCTTTCAATAAGGAGCAGTTTGATTACACCTAATACGGTTTGACTGTGCGGACAAACAAAAATTCTACTCTTCTTTCTATGAGGTCAAAACACATCATGAATAAACTCAGTATCCAATCGTTTTTTGATGACAATACGCAAACAGTGACCTACGTTGTGACAGATAAGGCAACTTGTTCGGCAGCGATTATCGATCCTGTACTAGATTTCGACCCTACCTCAGGCAAACTGTCGTCTGTAAGCGCTGATAAAGTTATTGCTTTTTTAGATAGCAATAACTTGCGACTTGAATGGATACTAGAAACCCATGCCCACGCCGACCATATTACTGCTGCAAATTACATTAAAGGAAAGCGCGGTGGTAAAATTGGTGTCGGAGAACATATTAAAAAAGTGCAGACGACATTTAAAAAGACCTTCAATTTACATGATGAATTGCCGTGTGATGGTAGTGAATTTGACTTCCTATTTGAAGATGGGGAAATCATCAGTTTAGGGCATTTGGATATTCAAGTTATGCACACACCAGGCCATACACCCGCCTGTGTCAGTTATATAATTGAAGATGCTGTATTTGTTGGTGACACCATATTTATGCCAGATTTTGGCACTGCACGCGCCGACTTTCCAATGGGAAGCGCTAAAACCCTCTATCAGTCAATCCAAAAAATATTATCGCTGCCTGATCAGACTCGTATTTTTGTTGGCCACGATTACAAAAGTCCCACTCGAGATGACTATGCTTGGGAAACGACAGTTTTACAGGAAAAGCGAAATAACATTCACGTTAAGCTAGGAACAAGCCAAAGTGAATTTGTTAATTTGCGTGAATCACGTGACGCAAACCTGCCGATACCGAAGCTATTGCTGCCGTCCATTCAATTGAATATCAGGGCTGGAAATTTGCCAACAGAAGAAACAAATGGTGTGTCCTATTTGAAGCTACCACTGACCTTGGAAGTGAACTAATGATGTTTGAACCAACGATATGGATTGGTGCAATTCTGATGGGCCTGAGCTTGGGATTGCTTGGTTCAGGCGGCAGTATTTTGACCGTTCCGCTGCTAGTGTATATTGCGCATGAACCCGAAAAAGCGGCGATAGCGGAGTCATTGTTAATTGTCGGCATTGTTGCGCTAACAGGCAGTATCACACAGTTTTTAAAGCGCTTAGTCGACTTTAGGTTGGTTGTTGTTTTTGGATTGCCCAGCATGCTGGCTGCTTATTTTGGCGCTTATCTTTCTCAGTATGTCGGCGCACAAGTACAAATGTTGATATTTGCTAGTGTAATGTTGTTAGCCAGTGGGTTTATGTTGCGGCCCATCAGCGCTTTGCCTAACACGAACAACACTCCAAATTCGATTAACAGCAGGGTGGATGATTTTACCTTATTGCAGTATCTGTCATTAATAATCGCCGGTATAGGTGTTGGAACATTAGCTGGTTTGATAGGTGTAGGCGGTGGTTTCTTAATTGTGCCAGCACTCCTATTCATAGCTAAAGCAACAATGCGAAAGGCGATTGCAACAAGTCTTTTTATTATTGCGATGCAGAGCTTCGCTGGGTTTATGAAATATACCTATTTACAAAGCACGCAAGAACTTAGCCTTAACGTACCACTGATAATATTGGTCACTGTTTGTGCCGTTTTCGGAGTATTGCTCGGAGGAATGGTTGTCAATAAACTCCCGCAAGCTCGATTAAAACAAGTTTTTGGAGGCGCGCTAATCCCGCTTTCTGTGTTCATTCTTTACAACAACGTTTAGTGGGGGACTTAATATGTCAACTGATCCAGCGAATTTACAAGCAACTAAAATTGCGGAAATTACTAAACAGTTTTCTGTATCCGGAGAGCTCACGGAAAGCGAACTAAGTAGCTTGGCGAAGCAGGGTGTTGATACTCTTGTTAACGTTCGTCCGGATAACGAATGTGAAAACCAAATTAGTGACCAAATGTGGCGAACTTTGGCTCAGAAATATAATCTTCGTTACTTCTTTATCCCTGTAAAATCTGGCTATTATACAAAGACAGATGTAGCACAGTTTAAAGCCGCATTGTTGCAGTCTTCCAAGCGCGTGCACAGTTTCTGCAGAACCGGCACAAGAGCGTTACATTTATGGGCGTTGGCAAACAAAGACAAGCTGTCGTTCGCTGATTTGCAAGCGGTTCTTCAAGTTCATGGATTTGATATGCAGGTTATTTCTGCAATGTTTGGTAATGACCAATAGCGAATATCTTTCGATAGTCAGCAGGTTCTTAAATATTAACAACGGATGCACTCGCAGTAAGTGCCATCGTTTAACTTCTTAATTGTCTTCAATAATGTCTTTTTATTGATAATAAAAAGCCAAGTTTTTATAAGCTTATAAAAATATATGCAAAACTCCCGTAAAAATAGTAAACTTCACTAGCACACGAATATGACATTAATATGACAAATATATGACACACTCTACGTGTTTTTATTGTTTATATTTAGTGCGGCGCTTACTTACCTTTATGTAACTTGGCGAATAAGTACGTTTGCCTGTGATTACTATTAAATGCACAAAGATGCAGCTATAGGTTAATTGGCTTTGGTTGAGTCAATATTCAAATAAAGCCTTTTATCCTTTGACTTTCAAGATATATTTTAGGGGATATTATATGTTTTTCAGTAAATTTTTTAAAAAGAAATACCCGTATGCACCCATTGCTTATTTGGGCAGGAAGACCGTGGAACGGACCTTAGATGCGAATATTCGTAAATTGAAAAAAGTAGAAAAAGAGATTGGAGAAGAACAGGATCATACTAACGCTGAAGCGAGTAAAGCAGAGAAAAAAAACGCTGAATCCAATAAAGCGTTAAACAAGAAAGTTGATGCTAAAAAAAGTCAAAAAAAGGCTGTCGATCAGAGTAAAAAGAGTGTTGAGAAAAGTAAAAGTAAAGTCAGCACAAAATCGAAGAAGTGAATGAATGCAATCGCCCTACTGTAGAGGCTTAAGTTCTTTTTAAGCCTCGTTCAACTGATTAAACAAAACCAACTTAAGACGTGATGATGGGGCGGTATGCTTCAATTTCGCCTTGGTACTAGTCTATTAAGTGCACCTCGTTATAACTCTTTATTATACCTATCAGTGACACTATCGCCCATGCAACTTCAAGCGTCAATACTGGATAGTTAGCGCTGAGCCAAAGTTGGGGCAGCAAGGCCAAAGCAGCATAAACGTTGCAGCTTAAATAGGCCCTTGAGGAAATTCTCTTCGCTGAAAATAAAAAATAACTAGAGCAGAAAAAATAAGCAGAAGACCAACCCAATACTTCATAGAATGTGGTGATTTCTATAAGAAAGAATGAAGCGCAAGCTGCCAACAACATTAGCGCTGAGAACGAAAAATAAGATTTAGCTGTTATCTTAACAGTATCCATTTTTACATCGACTAAGAGTAGCGTGCTCACTGTCATCCAAAACCCGTTAATGACTGCAGCTTGCCAAGATGAAAGATGGACTGACTGAACCGTAAGCGCCGTCGCCGCAAATAGATTACCGCTAAAATAAACCTTAGGCCGCCAACTTGTAACTAAACTGATGTAAGCATGATTAGCGAGATATAAAAAAGTACCGCACCAACCGAGTATTAGCATAAACACGGTTAATTAACGCTCCAATATAAGCTGTGACACATTATTTTTTAACCTTAAAGCCTTCGTGATCCGCGCGATAGTCTTCTTCCATGCCAAGTCCAGCGATTTCCTTTCCAGTCAATTTGCTCAACCACTTTAACGATAATATTCGAGACGCAATGTAGGTTTTAATCGCTTGGTTACCAAACACGATGCGTGCTTTATTGCGCATTATCGAAGTGGCAATGTGCAGAGCTATCGCTTTAGGCTCGGTAGTTAAAAAGCGTTCTTTAAATTTTTGGCTTTGTGCTAGTCGGGTAATGTTGGTATTGATCCCGCCTGGATGAACTAAGTGCACTTGTATTTGAGGGTGTACAAGCTCTAGTTCAGCGCGCAGCGACTCGGTATAGCCGCGAATGGCGAATTTACTGGCACAATAATCGGCAGTATTTGGAGGGGCAACAAGCCCAAATATACTAGATACATTGACTAATGCAGCCCACGAGCGCTGAGCTAAATATGGAAGTGCCGCTTTGCTACCGTAAACCATGCCATAGAAATTCACGTCCATGACCCGCTTTAAAACGTCGTCATCCGATGCCCATACTGGTTGAGACGAGCCTTCAATACCTGCGTTATTGATTACCACATCGATGTGACCGCAATGAGTCGCCACACTAGCTAGATAAGTTTGCCAATCGGCTTGACTAGAAACATCAAGACCTCTGGTAAATAAGGTCATATCAGGATGAGCGGCTCTAAGTGCTGTTGCAACAGCGGCAAGTGCTGATTCGTCAATGTCGCAGAGTGCTACTTTGCTGCCCAACTCGGCAAATACGTTAGCGAGTGCTGCACCGATACCGGAAGCAGCACCAGTGACAACAATGGTCTTGTTGGCAAAAAAATCATGTAATGTAGGCATTAAGCAAAGTCCTATTTTTTATTTAGTAGATGGGGCGGGCATATTATCGATGAATTTCAAAATACTACCGAATGCGCGTTGTCCCACTTTTTCGACTTGTTTGTCAAAATACCAGTTTCCTAATAGCGGAATATTAATATGACCTCGGGAGCGCCAGTGCACGTGAGTTTTGCCAGCTTTTTCAGTGAGTCTAATCTCGCCTAGTTCGTGCTTGTAAGGTAATGGTTTTGAATAAGTGATTATATAGCCGAGTAAGTAGGGTGGTTCAAACGCGACAATTTCTTCATGTAGCGTGGCGCCTGCTGCCTGTATTTCTCTCACAGCTCCCAAACCATTCGATTTGTCATTGCCTTCCTTAACAAGGCGAGATTTATCAACGGCTTTGAATTGCGAATAATTAGCGTGATCGCTCAATATGCGAAAAACCTCCGCAATGGGTTTATCGACAGTTCGTTCCACAGAAATCGAAAACATGGTATTCCTTATGATTTTTACGGCTAGCATTTTGGTAACAAAGACTCATCCATTATGACTTTTAACTTAAATGCACAAGAAAATTGTCAATGAGTGTTTGTTTTTTAAACAGATTTAACTTTATGACACAATTTGAGCTAATTTGTATCATACTCTTACGCTTGAGTTTAGGTATTATAGAAAAAGAACGTCGTTGCGAACTAGACAATGACGACAGTTCGACTTAATTTTACACTTTAACCACTACAATTAGAATGGATAACAGAATGCGACATAAAATCGGAGTAGCGACACTCTCACTTGGATTAGCAATGCTCTTGGCTGGTTGCGCGAAAACGTCATCAATGGCTGAAGATAAAGCGTTAGAGATCGTAAGCACGGCTAATACACCCGCTTTAACATATGCACTCAAAGTAAAAGAAAGCAGTCAAAAAAGTGCGTTGTCATACGATATTGTTAAGTCACTTACGGTTGAAGTTGGCCCGAGAATTCCTGGCTCTCAGGGTGATAAGCGCGCTGTTGCTTGGGCAGAAGCTAAATTGAATGATTTAGGTTTTGATAAAGTATACAAAGAACCTGTTCGTGTTCGAAACTGGGAACGCGGTTTTGCCGATGCAAAAGTGGTTTCTCCTTTTCCTCAAGAATTAATTATTTCAGCATTGGGCGGCTCTATTGCAACGCCTGAATCAGGGATAGAAGCAAAGGTTGTGATGTTTGATTCTCTCGATTCTCTTATTGCCGCGGACAAAGCTTCAGTGCAGGGCAACATCGTTTTTCTCAATACTAAAATGCAACGTGACAAAGCCGGCCGCTTTTATGGAAAAGTTGTCCCTAATCGAGTGAGCGGTGCGGTTGAAGCTGCAAAGCAAGGCGCGCAAGCGGTTATTATCCGCTCTGTTGGCACCGACAACTCACGTTTTGCACACACTGGCGTAATGCGCTACGACGATACGGTTGAAAAAATTCCTGCTGGTGCTATCTCAACGGCAGACGCGGATAATTTAGCTGCGATGTTTGCCAGTCAACAAAGTAGTGCAGAAGATATTATCTTGAATATCAACATGCAGGCAAAAGATGCAGGTTGGCAGACTTCATACAATGTGATTGGCGAGTTTACGGGTTCAGAAAAGCCAGATGAAGTTATTTTAATATCTGCTCATTTAGATTCATGGGATGAAGGTACCGGCGCACTTGATGATGGTGCAGGCGTCGGTATTGTTACCGCAGCGGCCAAGTTAGTGAAGGATGCTGTGGGGCAACCTAAGCGAACTATACGCGTTACCCTTTATGCGGCAGAAGAAATTGGCCTAGTGGGTGCATACCAGTATGTGCGTAGCAACAGAGACACATTGAAGGATATTATCTTCGCTGCTGAATCAGACTTTGGCGCAGGTCAAATATACCAACTCGATACGCGCTTTGCTGAAGACGTGAGAAATAACCCTGCGGACTTATATGCGGCACTGCAATCGATGGGAGTGGAATTGGGCAACAACACCACCTCTGGCGGTCCCGATGTTTCTATGCTGCCAAATTATGGCGTTCCTGTCATTGCTTTGAAACAAGACGGCACGTATTACTTTGACTATCATCACACGCCGAATGATACCTTAGATAAAATAAAACCCGAGGACATCCAACAAAATCAAACCGTGTGGGCAATGATTACTGCGTATATGGCGATGTCCGATTTTGATCCGCGTCCAGCACCGAAAAGTTAATCGAAAATCCCTAGTTCGTCCTTGCGTAAGCATGGACCTCCCCCCCCCCTAGGTCATCCTTGCGAAGGCAAAATACTGTTCGCTTTAGCCCCCGTCTTTCTTGCGAAGGCAAGAATCTCCTTGATGCTACCTCTATCTGTTCAAAAATAAAGGATGTTTTGGGAGATCTTTGCCTACGCAAAGATGACGAGTAGGATATGTCACTTAAGCGAACAGTATTATGCGAAGGCAAGGACCTCCCAAATCACTCTAGGTCATCCTTGCGAAGGCAAGGACCTTCCAAATTGGCGACAGTGTTGCACAAGCTAACTACTACAAATGATTCAATGGAATAGCAGTACTATTCTTAATTTTTTCCATAGCAAAACTTGAGGTGACTTCGCGCAGTTCAATTCCTGAAATAAAGCGTTTGTAAAAATGATCATAGCCTTGCATATCAGAAACAAGCACTTTGAGCATGTAATCAAATTCACCGCTAAGTCTATAAAATTCAACAACCTCTTCGAATGCTTGTGTGTGGTCTGCGAATTTCTTGAGCCAGCTAGAGTCATGTTTAGCTACCTTCACGTTCACAAAAACAGTTAAGCCAAGATTAAGCTTTGCAGGTTGTAACAGCGTGACTTTCTTTATGATTATTCCCAATTCCTGCATGCGTTGGATTCGACGCCAGCAAGGCGTAGTGGTGAGCCCAACTTGCTCTGCAACTTCGGCGGTTGTAAGTGCGGCATCGAGTTGAATAATCCGTAGAATATCTTTGTCTATTCGGTCAATATTCACTGTTTCTATTCTATATTAAGCGTATATCCTAAAAGGATATGCTAATTTCGAGGATATTTAAAGCGCTGATACTATCTGTTGGGTTGCTAATCTTGCTGCATAGTTTGGCATCGATATCCAGGCTATAGAACTCAATATGCAGGTCTTATCCGGTTTGTTTTTCTGGTAGGAGCATATTACTCGCAACTGTTTGATTGCGACCTCTATTCTTAGCCAAATACAACAAGTGGTCTGCGTTATTGATCGCTTGGTCGACGCTTTCGTTTGGCTTAACTTCGTTAACACCAATGCTGAGAGTAACTTTGATAGCATTATTTTTATAATGAATTGTTTCGTTCTCAACTTGCTTTCTAATTTTCTCTGCCAGCAAAAATGCATCGTTTGAATTGGTGTTTGGTAGAAGAAACAGAAACTCTTCTCCTCCCCATCTTGCCACAATATCTTGTTGTCTAATCTGTTGAACGAAAAATGCAGATAAACTTTCAAGTACAAAGTCACCGCCATCGTGAAAGTACTTATCGTTAACCTGTTTGAAATGGTCAATATCGCATAGCAGCACAGAAAGAGGCTCTTTTGAGCGCTGTAACCTGCTGTATTCATGGTCTAAATGGGTTCGCATGCCTCGTCTATTTAGCAACCTCGTCAATGGGTCACGCATCGCTAGTTGTTCATTTTTTTGACTAAGTTCTTGAATGTCATTATAAGACTTTTGCCGAGAGTATTCGTAGAATCCAAACAACAGCGTGACCGTCAGAAATGAGTATATTAAGCGCGTTTTGAATTCAAGCGTATATGTCGTTCCTAACAATATTTCATTAGGATAAAGCAACATGATAGCCATGATAATAGTAAAAGCAGCAAGGCTTTTGAGACCTTTGCCCAAGCCACTGAAAAAGAATGCTACCGGAGGAACTATGTAAATCCAGAGTGGCCCGGTATTCGATACGCCACCTGAATACACCAAATAGACCATTAATATCAACAAACTAATGAAAATGAGGCGTGTTGAAATTAAAATGGTATTGCCTAATTTCGGAAAACGATGAACGTGGTGACAGAAGAAAAAAACGCTGCTCGCTGCGAACAGTGACATAGATAGGGTTGGATTTCCCCTGATAGCTGCGCTGAGCGCTAATATTAGAGTGATTGTATAGCCAATAAAAGAAAACAAATTTGAGACAAAAAGTTGCTGATTAGCGTCAGGTCCCTTTTCGTCGCTAGTGCCTACTTCCAGGTACTTTACAAATGCCTTCCTTGTACTTGCGAACATTATTGTTGTCTCATGTCTTGTGTCTTTTTAACATTGGATTGTTTTAAGCTACTTATATAGAGTGTTGAAGCTTGCAACTGTTACATTTAGTAACATATTTTTACCTAGTTCACACTTTTAAACAACAAATTTGTCATACAACAAGAATGACAATTAGTTTTCTCTTCATCTAATTCGATTGGAAGTCTTTTGTTTAAGCTATTTGAAAGCGTACTGTGGTTTTATCTAATTGCTCTGCAGAAAGCACTTTGTGATTTTTCTGTCTATTTTTTGTTCGAACTGAGTGCGTTCATGGATAGAGAATTATTACAGCTTAATCTTTATCTCGTTAATATCTGTGGTTGATATTGAATGTGAGTGATAAAAGGCTACTGGTGAAGAACCAAGTAGCCTAAATGTCGAGCAAGGGATTGTTTTTAAAATTTATATGAAACGCTTACCCTAGCGTTCAGAGGCTCGCCAATGCTAATGTTGTTGTCATTGTGCGCTGCAGGGTAGTAGTCTTCATCAAATAAGTTTTCAATGTTTAACTGCACCTTTGTATTCTCAGTTATATCGTAATATACCGCTGCGTCAACACGCGTAAAGTCCGGCAGCTCGACAGTATTGTTTAACGATGCATATTGTTCCGACTGATGAATTAAGCCTAAACCAAATGCCCATTTATCATCCCATTGATAGTGATTCCAAATCGTCAACATGTTTTCTGGCACTTGCGATAAAACTCTGTTCGCTAAATTTCCTTCAACGACACGTCCCGTCTCATCTGCATCTAGGTTGCTATAGCCAGCGTTAACCTGCCATTTTTCGCTAACATAACCAACTAATTGTATTTCAAAGCCCTTTGTTTTTGTACCCGTAATAATCGAATTTTCAGGATTGTTTGGGTCAGTTACGGTACCGTTTTCTCTTGTGACTTCAAATATTGCGGTGGTGAAGCTCAAGTTGTCTGATAGGTTCCATTTAATGCCAAACTCTTTGTTTTCAAATTCTTCTGGTGCCAGTGCTTGAGAACTCGGTGTTAGTGATAAAAACTGGTCGCCCGAACGTGGTAAAAAAGACTTACTCATGCTGACATAGAACGACAGATCGTCGTTTGGTTTATAAATAGCACCTAAACGCGGAGACGTTTCGTTATCTTTTCGGCCTAATAAGCCGCTGTTTCCATCGGAAGTGCCATTGGCTGCTTCTATTGCATCGACAACATCGATATCAAAGCTGTCGTAGCGTAAGCCAGCAACGACAATAAACTGTTCGTTGAGTTTGATTTCATCCTGAAGGAATACAGAGCTAAAAGTCACGTCGGAGGCGCTATCGCGAACAAAATCCGTAAACCCTACCGCAGGAATAACGAGCGGGTCGGAAAACGCAAAGGTGATTTGGTCATCATTGCTATCAACAAATAAAGTATCGCGGCGGCTATTGCTGGTATCTTGATTACCATGCTCTGCGCCAACTAACAATGTGTGCTCTATGCTACCCGTCTCAAATTGGCCAACCGCATTGAATTGCAGGATTAGGTTTTCTCGCTCAGTAGCATCTCTGTAGCCATCTAAGCTCACCGTATTTTGCACAGCGTCATAGCCAGTAGGATACAAATTCTGATACAACTTGTCGAAATCAGCATATTGCAATGTTGCGTTGATTGACCACGATTCGTTAAGTTGATGATCGATCCTTGCTCTTGCCACATGTGCTTGCAGGGTGGTGACGTTAAGATCGGGTGAACCAAAAAACGTTTTATCGACACCTTGCAGTGGCGCATTATTAAGTGAGGGTACACCGCGGTCAACAACTCGATCGTCATCAATATATTCGTATGATAAAACCAGTTGCGTTACATCACTTAAATTAGCAGAGAACGTTGGATTTATTGCAAAACGTTCACCGTCATATTCGTCGCGGTGATTATCTAACTGCTCATAAAAGCCGTTGATACGAAAGGCTTGGTCGTCATTCAATGCAATATTGTGATCAACACCAACCACCGTATTTGTAAAGGTATCAATGTTGGCATTTAAAGCGGTAAACGTTTCTTTGGTCGATGCGGTCTTAGTGACTCTGTTGACAATCCCACCGCCGCCGCCACGGCCGAAGAGTAGTGCATTTGCGCCGCGTAAAATTTCAACACGCTCTAAATTATAAAGAGGGCGGAAATACTGGACATCATCGCGTAAGCCATCAATGAAAAAATCAGCTGTCGTATTTTGACCACGAATAGTCATTTGATCTCTGTGGCCTTCACCTTGCCCAATGGATGCGCCAGGAGTGTACTGAAGGATATCAGCTAAAGACTGGAAGCCTTGCTCTCTTATTTGTACATCGGTGACCACCGACAGTGACTGAGGTACGTCCACCAAGAGCGTTGGTGTTTTGAGCGAGTCAGCATTTTGTTTGCCAAAATATGCACCGCGAACTGTGATGCGTTCAATGTCACCGGCTGCTGCTAACAGAAAAGGGCTAGATACAGCAGAAGAGACAGAACTCGATTCTGCGGCCTGAGTTCCGCTTGGTGATAATGCGACGGCAATGGCTAAACTAAGAATAACGGGTTTAAACATAGGAAAATAAAGCTCGTTTAATTAAGATACCGCTATGATAGTAAAACTGTAAATGAGAGTCAATCTCATTTGTATTTAGATTTTTGAAAAGTTACTTTTCTTGCTCGTCATACTCTTTTGACACTAACGATAACTTGAATCCGCTTTCTTCTAACCATTTGACTGCGTCTGCTTTGTTGGTAAACAATCTTCTTTTGTAGCCACTTAACGTGGGCGCTACATCATTGATAAGTTCAAGGTATGGCGAATTATCTTGGATAATATAGGCGGCGTGTGATGAACCAGCAGCAACTAATCGGTTGAGTTCAGCTTTAGCCGCAAATCTAAATTCATGATTGCCACCTTCCCATTGCCTTAAGTCAGTCATGCTTCCCCATTCTTGACCTCTAAGGCGGATCAGGCTGACTTTGACTTCAGAAATAAACGACTCAAAAATATCCGCATCCCAATGATCATAGAATGTTGCTTCTAATATATGTCCATTCATTCTTAGGTGATAATGCTTTATGACTATTGCTCCAATTATAGTTTTAATTTCATTTTTGAGTCTACTGCTTGAAAATTAAACAATCAAGCGTTGCTCAGGTTAATTTAAAACGACTTTTGATGAAAAAAAGCGTTGCTTGATCGCTACAAATGGACGCCCGAGATCGAGTAATATGATGTAGAGACAAGGCACTAAAATTAACGTGACGAGAGTTGCATACATCACCGCAAACCCGAGTGCGACAGCCATTGGAATAACAAAGGCAGCTTGCAGGCTGGTTTCGAACATGATCGGCAGTACGCCAGCGAATGTCGTTATCGACGTTAAGGTTATTGCTCTAAACCGCGCACAACCGGCGTCGATAACTGCGTCGCGGATAGAATAGCCTTCTTTTCTGCGTTGATTAACAAAGTCGGTCATTACCAGGCTGTCGTTAATTACAACACCCGCAGCAGCAATTAGACCGAACGTGCTAAATAAGCTCATGTCCAACCCTAGCCAATAGTGTCCCCAAACAGCACCGGTGAAACTAAATGGAATAACAGACATTACTATCAATGGTTGGGCATAGCTCTTCAGCGGCACCGCCAATAAAATATAGACCATGATCAGGCCTGCAGCAAAAAACATGAGTTGCTCACTGTTCTGTTCTTGTTGCTCTTTAATGTCGCCACCTAGTTCTGTTTTTACTGATGGGAATCGTTCTTTCATTTGCGGTAACAATTTTTCCTTTACTGTTTCTGTTACTTCATTCGGCTCTACTAGTTGTTCATCAATTGAACCCCAGACATAGACGCTTCTGTAACCGCCTTCTCGGCGAATATAGCTAATGCCTGGTTTTTCTGTCAGTTCAACAACATCACCCAGTAACACTTCTTGACCTGAAGGTGTTTTAATTACCGCATATTTTAATTCGGAAAAACGCTCTCGAGTGAATTCTGGATAACGAACCATCACTTTTACCTCTTCACCATTGCGCAGCACTCTTTGTGCTTCACCACCATAAAAGCTTGCACCGACTTGAGACGCAATTGAGGTTAAATCGAGCCCGAGATCATAAGCGACCGCCTTGAGCGTCATTTGCACTTCTTTGCTATCTGGGTCAATTGTTGAACTAACGTCAAACAAGCCCTTTTCCTCTTGCAATAAGTTGATGAGATAGCGCCCAGCGTTGTTGAGAGTTTCAATGTCTGCTCCAAACAATAAATAGGCAAACTCTCCGCCATCACCGCCGCCGTTTACGTCATCTCGTACCGTAAATGACTTCATGCCTGCAATATTCGGGACAGCCTCACGCCATCTTCTAGCGAGTTCGAATGTGTCCATGACGCGATCATCTTCCGCAACAAGCGGGACCATCACTTCGCCTTCAGTCCGGCTGTTATTGAACACCAGAATATCTCTGACCATAGGACTGCCATATTCTTCTACTATTTGCTTATCGACGTCTTGAATCACTTTTTCAATCGTCTTCAGAGCGTCAATAGTGGTTGTGTCACTGACCGTTTCTGCCATTTCAATGCGAATGCTTGGGAAGTCATGTGGTACTTTCGGATTTGGGACAACGCGCACATAGTTTGCATTAATTAGGCCTATACTGATAAAAAGCATCGCAATAAATAAGCCTAATACTGGCCAACGCCATTCTGTGCATAAAGTAATGAAGCGTCGATAACGGCCATTTACAAAACCGAAGTAAGCGGTATTAAATTTTTGTCGCCAGCTATCTTCTTTTAATGGTTTGAAATTGGTATGTGCAATGTGGGCAGGGAGTATTAGTTTTGATTCAATCAAACTGAATATCAAACAAAATATGACGACGACAGCAATATTAAAAAAGAAATCACTCTGCGGTCCTTCACCCATTGTGAAGGGGGCAAAAACAACGATGGTCGTTAGTACACCAAAAGTAGCGGGAGTAGCGACGCGTTTCGCACCTCTAACGACATTTGCGACACCACCACCGTTGGCTTCTACCTCTGTGTAGGCGCTTTCTCCAATGACAATGGCATCATCGACCACAATACCCAATACCATAATGAATGCGAACAGTGACAATATGTTGATCGTCATGCCAAATATAGGCATTAGCATCATTGCGCCAAGAAAGCATATTGGAAGCCCAAGCATAACCCAGAACGCCAGCTTAAAGCGAAGAAACAACGCTAACATTAGAAATACTAGTATGGCACCCTGAACTAAATTTTTGAGCATCATGTCGAGACGACCATTTAAATAATAAGTCATATCAACCAGTACTTTAATCTCGACAGATTCTGGTAATGTTTGGTTACGTGCCTCCATGTATGATTTTACAGATTCAGCCACTGGAATAATGCTTTGCGCCTTGGTCGCGCTTACTTCCAGTGAGATGGCATTTTTACCATTGTATTTGAAGTAACGTTCACCTTCGGTAAAACCATCCTTTATCGTCGCGACATCTTTGAGCAGCACTTTTGAACCGCTAGGGCCTATTTTGACCGGGATATCTCTAAACTCTTCGCCATTATAAAATTGATTCTCAACGCGAACCGCAATCATGCCCGATTCGGTCCTAATTTGACCGGCACTAAAATTGGCTGAAAAGCGTCTTATTGCTTGCGTAACATCATCAATGCTTAGGTTATACTTGCGCAGCACTTCTGGTTTTATCTCAATCGCAATCTCGTCATCTGGGGAGCGCGCGTTAGCTAGCTGCACATTTTGTAGCTGTAAAATTTCATCTTCTATTTGTTCAGCAATAGGTTTTAGGTCATCAAGCGAAAGGTCGCCTACAATGGTAAGCTGCATAACTTCTTGTCTAAACTCTTGCTGCGATATGGTAACGGGTTCCATCGCAGCTGGAAAAGTGCCGATGCTATCGACGCGCGCCTTTACTTTGTCGAGTACTTCGTTGACCTCTTCATTTAAATTAATTTCCAAAGTAACTCTGCCGCCACCACGCCATGAACGGCCGATACTTTTCTTAATTTCTGTAATGTCATTCAGCTGTTCTTCAATTTTTAAAACGATATTTTCTTCAATTTCTTGCGGTGATGCTCCCGGGTATTGAACTGAAATATTGATATAATTGCGTTCTACTGTTGGGAACATTTGCCGCGGGATCGTGATATAACTGATGACCCCCATAATAATGATGAAGCCCATTAATAAGTTTGCAGCAACAGAATTATTCGCAAAGTATGCAATTATTCCATTCTGTTCCTCTGCGAGCTTTTTGTCATTATCAGCGTTTGAGTCTGTCATGATAAATTCCTAGTTTGTCGCTGAGGCAAGTGGATTGTTTGCTTTACCAATGACTTTTACTGCCATGCCGTTTTGCGGGTATTCGGGAAGCGTCATGACTAGCTTGTCATTCTCCTTCAAACCACTTGAAATGTAGAAAAAGGAGCCTTCTTCACGTATTACCTCAACGGCGTGTGATTGCAACTGTTGGTTTTCATCTAACAGCCAGACTTTTCGATTGTTGACCAGTGTTTGTGGCACCTTGAATACATTTTTCAATTCTTTACCAGCAAAGCTAACTTCAACATAGGTACCAAATTTAAGACTGGGGAGTTTGGTATTCAAACTGTATGGGTCGTCGACCCGAACAACCAAATGATTCATTCTGGTGACTTGGTTGACTACACCCAAGTCGCGCTGTAGGTAGGCGTCTCTGCTTACGCTAACCAGTTCTTTCGTGGTGATAGTGGCTGGATTATCATTAATGGAGGAGGGTAAAAACTTACTATCGAAACCTGCTACTGGGAAAATGATTTCAGCGGCTTCAATATTGTTAATTTCAGCCACTTTTGTGCCCATACTAACGAATTGACCAGTGCCAATGTCACGAGAAATAACTAAGGCGTCGTAAGGTGCTTTGACGTCACAGTTTTCTAAATCACGCTGAGCTATGCGATATTTCGCTTGTGCCGATTTTAACTGCGCTTGTGCACTCAATACTTGTGGCTTTCGTAGATAAAGGTCGCTTACCTGAGTTGCGGGCAAGTTTCTGGATTCATTCATCGCGACCTTTTGGCGCGCCTGCTCTTCTATCAGCGTTGCTTCGGCTAATGAAATTTCTGCCTCAGCCTGAAGTAGGGCGGCCTCATAAGCGTCTTTTTCTATTCTGAATAGAATATCACCGCGTTTAACTAAACCGCCGGCCACAAAGTTTGGATGCCAACTAATCACTTCGCCAGATACTTGAGCCGACAGAACGGTCATTTCTAATGGTCTGACTTCACCAAAGCTTGAAATTAAAACTGGGTGATCGATGGCATTGATTAATTCAAAACTAACCGAGGGTCTAACGTCAACCTCGTCTTTATTTTCAGGTTCTTTTTCTGAGGCTTCGATGCCCATTTGGATTGCGAATCCGACTGCTATAACAATAAGAAAAATTGAAAATTTGAACCAAGTGCTTTTCATTTAAAAAACGACCCTAAATTATGTGGATTGATAGTGTTCTATTTGCCGCCTAGTCTAACGCAAAAATGTGACTATTTTATGTGCTAAATGTAACGATTTGTGATGTTGTCAGGTTTAGATTGATTTTGATTTTCAAGAAACCTGGCCCCTTGATCTAAAAAAGGCTTAATATACAGTGCATATTAAGCCTTTTTGTTATTTAGAAGCTAATTAGTATTGTGCATTGCCAGGTGTTCTTGGGAATGGAATAACATCGCGGACATTTTGCATGCCGGTGACGTAAGCAACTAAGCGCTCAAAACCTAGGCCAAAGCCTGCGTGTGGCACTGTACCAAAGCGTCGTAAATCACGGTACCACGAGTAATCTTCCTGATCCAAGCCCATTTCTGCAAGGCGGCGGTCAAATACATCGAGGCGTTCTTCACGCTGTGAGCCACCGATAATTTCACCGATGCCAGGTGCCAGTACATCCATCGCGGCAACGGTTTTGTTGTCATCATTAATGCGCATGTAAAATGCTTTAATATCTTTTGGATAGTTTTGCATGATAATCGGTGCACCAACATGTTCTTCCGCTAAATAGCGTTCATGTTCAGAAGACAAGTCAACACCCCATTCCACAGGGAATTCAAACGTTTTGCCACTGTTCTTAAGCACTTCGATAGCATCAGTATAATCCATGCGCACAAATTCTGAGTTCACTACATTTTCCAAGCGCGTGATGGCGTCTTTGTTTACGCGCTGTGCGAAGAAAGCCATGTCATCGGGACGTTCTTCTAACACCGCTTTAAACACATACTTCAACAAGTCTTCTGCTAGTTGAGCGACAGTTGATAAATCAGCAAAAGCGACTTCAGGCTCTATCATCCAAAACTCTGCAAGGTGACGGCTTGTATTTGAGTTTTCAGCTCTGAATGTTGGGCCAAAGGTATACACTTTTGACATTGCAGCGCAGTAAGTTTCAACGTTCAGTTGGCCTGATACCGTTAAAAACGTTTCTTTACCGAAGAAGTCTTCTTTGTAATCAACGTTACCATGCTCATCACGCGGAATGTTCATCATATCAAGCGTCGATACACGGAACATTTCGCCAGCACCCTCAGTATCAGCAGCCGTAAGAATTGGCGTACTGATCCAAAAATAACCTTGCTCATGAAAAAAGCGATGTACCGCTTGTGACAAACAGTTTCTTACACGCGTTACCGCGCCAATAATATTGGTGCGAGGACGTAAATGCGCCTGTTCTCTTAAATATTCCATGCTATGACGTTTAGCTGCCATAGGGTAGGTATCAGGGTTTTCTACCCAACCAATTACTTCAACTGACTGCGCATCAATTTCAATGCTTTGACCCTGACCTTCTGACTGTTTTACAGTGCCTGTAACTGACACCGAGCAACTGGTGGTCAAGCGAGTAATCTCATCATAATTTTCGAGGGTATTTAGCGCAATTACCTGAATAGGGTCAAAGCAACTGCCGTCGTGCACGTTGATAAAAGAAAGACCTGCTTTAGAATCTCGACGGGTTCTTACCCAACCTTTAATTGTCACAGTGTCGTTGACACCATATTTGCCAGCCAAAACGTCGGCGACTGGTGCATATGTCATATAATTCTCCATGGGGTATGACTAGATTTCGCTAATTCGTTTATACTTGCGTTTCGTTTTCGACATTGCTGTAAAACTTGTATAAAAAAAACACAAGTGTCAGAGTAGGCGAAGTTGTGCGCAAATCACGCGATATTAGAGACTTCTCATTTAGTTCTCGATATAGCCGTTAAGTATACTTAACTATGCGACGGATAACAGTAGGCAAATTGGATTATGCAGGATATTCGTAAAAAAAATCAGGCGGGAAGGGAAGGTGGAGCCGAACCGCTGGGTTTCACTGATCGTCGACAAACACCAGCAAGTAAAGAACCTCTTTTTAGAATTATGGTTATATTAAACATCGTTGCTTGGTTTTCGCTCTTAGCTGCGTTGATATTATTCCATTATGCGCGGCCTGAATTTATAAGCGGCGTGCAGAAATTCTGGGGTGTTGAGGGACGCATATATTGGTCAGAAGATCATATCGACGGTTTATTGGCCACGTTGCAGGTTTGTTTGGGCTTAAGTTTAGTTTCCATGCTTTTGCGCTTGAGACGAAATAGACGCAAAACCGATAGTTTTGGAGTGAACCTTTTTATCTTGGCCGCAATTACTATCATCAGTTTAATTACCATATACACAACAATGGGGTAATAGAGCCGCCTGTTCAATGCGCGCTTTTGTTAAGCATTTTTGTACATCATAAATCTACCGTTAATTAGCAACTGAGATAAATAAAACAATAAATACAATTATTGTTTTATTTACTTTGTCTGCTATCTGCGACACCTTGAAGTAGTTTCTAAGTTGTTGAAAAAAAACAATATTGCGCACGTTACTGCAGTGGACTTATTCGATCATTAGTAAAGTGTTTCTTTTTCGCTTCACATTTATCCTCTAAAAACTGACTTTATTCTGTAAGTGCATGAATTTATTGTACTAAAAATGTTGGCTTGTATTTTGTATTACCGACTTTAACATCCAATAAATAGAAAAAGCGATAAAGCGCTTACAAAGGATAATACATGACTGATTTTAAAAAGTTCGCAACCGTTGCGTTAGCTATCATGCTTGTGCAGGGCGTGCTGGCCTTGTTGATTTCATCAGCCGCAAATGCCCAAGAAAGCTTGATGAGTACGCTAGATAACGACCGAGATGGTTTAATTTCTCTACGCGAAGCAACAGGACATAGAACTTTACTCGAAAATTTTAATAAAATTGATAGTAATGAAGACGGTTACATCAGTTTAGATGAGCTTGAGGCTAGCCAAATAAGCAAAGGTTAATGTTTAGTTTGGCTAAGCAACTGTTTTAGGCCCAATACATGGATGAGTGGGCCAATTTCTGATTGTCATCAATATGCAACTATTGATGCAATGCTTCGGCTATGTAATGCTTAGAAAAATCCATTTGAAATTATTTCGTCACGTGCAGATCCGTTCTCTTAAACAGCTTATCCTCGGCAGCTTCATTGTTGCACTCATTCCTTTACTTACTTTGCTGTGGCAGAGCCAAAACGATCTAGCCAAATTAAATGACAATACGGTAAAAGAAACTCAATTTTTCGTTAAAACAGCGGGGACAATAAGAAACTTAGAGAGCATGGCGCTTGATATTGAAAGGTTACTTCGTCAACATTTTATCTTACCTAATGCAACCCTCAAACAGCTCAATGATGACTCTTTGAATATGTTCCAAGAACAGTTAGCGCCTTTTTGCCAACAGCTCAAAAAGTCTGATGCGTGCGGGCAGCTTCTTCGCCATCTGATTCAACTTGGTAACTATAGTTCAATGACTGATAAAATTGTACTTGATGCACATTTGCAGTCATTTCGTGTGGCTGTCAGTGCTCTTAGTGATGACGTGCGTGATACGGTTAATGAGCGAGTTTCGATGCAGCAGGATTACTTGTCTGAACTCCAGCAAAAGCAGGCATGGTCAACCGCGGTGTTGACTATTTTATCGTTGACTCTCATTACATTCGCAACCAAGTTGATAATAAAGCCTGTCGATAAATTGAAAAGTATCATCGGTGCTATTGCTGAAAATCAAAATGAATTACCCGCAAAATCTTCGTCCGGACCGCGCGAGCTATTAGCCGTTGAAAAAGATTTGTTTTCGTTGCATCAACGTATCCAACAGCTTGAAAAAGTAAGAACCGCCTTGCTGCGACATGCTTCACATGAACTCAAGACCCCTTTAGCGAGTTTTAAAGAAGGGTGTGCTTTACTTGCTGAAGAAATGGTTGGGTCGTTAAATGTTCAGCAGAAGGAAGTTGTTAATTTGCTTCAAGCTTCAACGATGAGGCTGAACTTGCTAATAGAAAAATTGCTCGATTACAATGCCTTATTGCAGCAAGCTGAGCCATCAATTGAAGACGTAGAAAGCGCTAAGATAATACAAGAATGTTTAACGCAAAATGGGTTGGCACTCAAACAGTCTGGCTGTGAAGTGGACGTTAATGTGCAGGCAGATGCAGAAGAGATCCCCACTGATGCTGAGTTGTTCAGGCGTATATTGGACAATCTTATTTCAAACGCAGTGGCACATGGTGCACAACATACTAAGATTTACATTTCGATTGCAATTGATACTAACAATGTCATTCTGGATGTTGCCAATCACGGCAATGAAATCTCTGCTGAAGCCCGAACAAATATCTTTGAACCTTTTAAGCGCGGAGATTTTATGCGAAACGACCGAGTAGTTGGCGCCGGTTTGGGATTATCGATTGTCTCAGACTGTTCTCGATTGCTGGGTGGAAGCGTCACCATTGTCGATGTCAATTATGCTGAGGTGTGCTTCAGAATAAAATTACCAAGGAATAATGCATAATGAAAATGCTATTTTTTTTGCTAACTGTACTTGTACTTTCAGGCTGTGAATTATTAAAACCATTAAAACGCGAACCAAGTGAAGTGGTTAATTTGATGTCGACAAAATATTGCGAAAGTGAGGATACCATGGCGCGTTTTGCCGAATATTGTGAACTTGACACGTGGGCGGATACATTAATTTTAGCGTCAACAATTTCATGGCCCAATAGAAGCGAAATGATTGATGCTTTACCGAATGACCCAAAATCTCTCATCGAAAAAGTGTTGTTGAGTCAGGGCGACGACACGCCTTATCGTAACCGTTTGCGTGCGCAAAAGTGGATTGAAGAAATCCAAACCTTAAGCGACAAGTCTATGACACAAATATTAGATATTCTGATATTTCAACCGAGCCAGCAACTATTAGAATTAGAATCGGCAATCACAATTTTGAGCAAGGTAAACGGTCGTCAGGAGAAGACAATCGCGGATCAAGAAATTCAACTAACAGTAAAGAACCAAGAAATAGAAAACCAGCGCAAACAGGTTGAGCAATTGCTCGATATTGAGGCGTCTATGGTGAACCAGAATAGGAGTGATAACAAATGATCACAAGCCCAGCGGAGACTGAAATCTCTGCGCTCAAGCAAACTAAAAATAGGCCTCGCTTGTTATTGGTGGAAGATGACGAAAACCTTCTGCGACTATTAACCATTCGTTTGCAAGGCGAAGGCTATGATGTGACATCATCTGAAAACGCAACACAGGCCTTGCGCATGATGTTTAACAATACATTTGATGTTGTGTTGAGTGATATCCGTATGCCTGGTTTGGATGGCCTGAGTTTCTTTGATGAAATTTTGCATCGTTACAACAATTTACCGGTGGTACTAATGACGGCGCATGGCACAATAAAAGATGCTGTTGCTGCCACTCAGAAAGGTGTTTTTGGGTTTTTAACGAAACCTATAGACCACGATGAATTGAGGAAAGTGCTCAAAAGAGCGACTCAAAAAAACGCGACCAGCGAAATAGGGGATTGGTGCAAAGACATCGTTACTCGCGCCCCGGAAATGAAGAAGCTACTGCATCAAGCGCATCGTATTGCGAGCAAAAATGTGAGTGTGTTGATTAATGGAGCGAGCGGCACAGGTAAGGAGCTATTAGCTAAAGCCATCCACAAAGCGAGTGATCGAGCGGATAAACCTTTTGTGGCAATAAACTGTGGGGCACTGCCGGAAAATTTGCTTGAATCAGAGTTGTTTGGTCACACAAAAGGGGCATTTACGGGTGCAGTGCAATCTTCAACTGGCCTCTTTCGTGAAGCACACGGCGGTACTTTGTTTTTAGATGAAATAGGTGATATGCCGACCTCTTTACAGGTAAAACTGCTGCGAGCAATACAAGAAAGAACCGTCCGCCCAGTTGGCAGTGCGACCAATATCGATATTGACGTGAGAATCATTTCAGCAACACATAAAGATTTACAACATGAGATGGAAGAAAACCGTTTTAGAGAGGATCTCTATTATCGCTTGAACGTTGTTAACTTGCGCATCCCGTCATTGAAAGAAAGGTTTGAAGACATTCCTTTGCTAACTGATTACTTGCTTAAACAGAGCGCTGAAAGGCATGGTGTGAAGGTAACACGATTTGCACCTGATGGACTCAAACGTTTGGTCACGAGTGATTGGCCTGGTAACGTTAGGCAGTTAGTCAATGTGGTTGAACAATGCGTGGCGCTAACGCAAACTCCGGTAATACCCCTGAGTCTAGTTGAACAGGCACTGTCTGAGTTGTCGCAAAACTGGCCAACATTGACTGAAGCAAGAGATTCGTTTGAATATCAGTACTTGTGTCGCCTGCTCCAGCTTGCTGACGGCAACGTCACTAGAGCATCCGAACTTGCAGGACGCAACCGTACTGATATGCATAAATTATTGAAGAAACATGGTTTGAACGCCGCTGATTTTCGCGGCGTTAAAGACTAATTGGGATATAAGCGTTCAATGGCGAAACCAATTGCCGATGTCAGTTTTCTTAGTTGTTCAGGCTGAATGATGTAAGGTGGCATGATGTATATGAGTTTTCCAAATGGTCTTATCCAGACGCCTTGTTCAACAAATATTTTTTGAATTTCAGCGACATCGACAGGCTGTTTCATTTCTACAACGCCAATTGCCCCAAGCACCCTGATGTCGCTTACTGATTCGTACTTAAAAAGCGGGGTCAGTTCAGCGCGCAGTTGTTTTTCTATACTAGGAATTTGTTGCTCCCACGCGCCTTCCAAAATTAAATCAATGCTCGCATTGGCAACCGCGCACGCTAAGGCATTCCCCATGTAAGTTGGGCCATGCATAAACACGCCGGGGCTACCTACGCAGGTTCCTTCGGCAACTTCATCGGTGCATAGCGTTGCCGCCATAGTTAAGTAGCCGCCGGTCAGGGCTTTACCCAAGCACAGAATATCTGGACTTATTTGAGCATGGTCGCAAGCGAATAACTTACCCGTTCTGCCAAAACCAGTCGCAATTTCATCGCAAATGAGCAGCACGTTATATTCATCACAAAGCTGTCGACATGCTTTAACGTATTCTGGATGATAAAGGCGCATTCCGCCGGCACCTTGCACAACGGGCTCAAGTATCAATGCTGCGATTTCATGATGGTGTTTTTCAAGGATTTCTCGCATTGGCAATATATCATCGGCGTTCCATGTCTGATCAAATCGCGTTTGTGGCGCTGGTGCGAAAAAATGCTCAATTAGGCTTTTTTGAAACAAGCTGTGCATGCCGTTTATTGGATCGCACACCGACATTGCAGCAAATGTGTCGCCATGATAGCCATTACGCGGTGCAAGCAGCTTTGTTTTTTGTGCACGGCCTTGGCAAGCCCAGTACTGCAGCGCCATTTTAATTGCTACTTCGACCGCAACAGAGCCAGAGTCGGCTAAAAATACACGATTTAATCCATCTGGCGTCATATCTATCAGTCTGCGACACAAATCAATTGCGGGCTGGTGAGTGATGCCACCAAACATAACATGTGAGAACGCGTCTATTTGTTTGTGAGCAGCTTGATTAAGGAGTGGATGATTATAGCCATGCACTGCAGCCCACCATGATGACATACCATCAACCAGCTTCTCGCCAGTGGCTAGCTCTAATTCAACGCCTTCAGCGCCAACAACTTCATAGCAAGGGAGAGGGTGAGTGGCTGATGTATATGGGTGCCAAATGTGGCGTTTGTCAAATTCTGTGTTGTTCAATTTTTAATCCGTAGTACAGTTTTTTGATTTAGTAAAGTTGACAACTTTGTCGGTGCGCATAGACTAGTGGACATAATAAGAATAGTAAACCCTGTTAGCACGATAAAACGTGATGGGACTCACAAGGAAAATAGACCTTCATGAACACTTCAGTAACTTCAGCTTCGGCATTAGCAAATGAATTTGAACCTAGACACGATTGGACAATTCCTGAGGTCAATGCCTTATATGCCTTGCCATTTAACGATTTAATGTTCAAAGCGCAAATGGTGCACAGAGCGCATTTTGATCCCAACTATGTGCAGGTCAGCACGTTACTGTCGATCAAAACGGGAGCCTGTCCGGAAGATTGCAAATATTGCCCGCAGAGTGCGCGATATGATACAGGCCTTGAGAAAGAGCGCTTAATGGAAATAAACAAAGTTATTGAGCGCGCTAAAGAAGCAAAACAAGCCGGTTCAACCCGTTTTTGCATGGGCGCTGCATGGCGTAATCCAAGAGAGCGTGATATGCCTTACGTGACAGACATGGTGCGCGAAGTGAAAAAGCTTGGCTTAGAAACTTGTATGACTTTAGGTATGTTAACTCGCGATCAGGCGCTTGCTTTAAAGCAGGCTGGTCTCGATTATTACAATCATAATTTGGATACTTCACCTGAATTTTATGGTGATATTATTACCACTCGAACTTATCAAGACCGATTAGACACGCTAGACAATGTTCGCAAAGCGGGAATGCATGTTTGCGCCGGTGGAATTGTTGGTATGGGCGAAACGGGCGATGACCGCTCTAGTTTGCTAGTGCAATTGGCAAACCTTGAGCAACATCCTGAAAGTGTTCCGATTAACATGTTAGTGAAAGTAGAAGGCACGCCGCTAGATTCGGTGAAAGATTTAGAACCATTTGAATTTATTCGCACTATCGCAGTTGCTCGCATTATGATGCCACAGTCGTTTGTGCGCTTGTCCGCTGGACGCGAATCAATGAATGAACAGATGCAAGCAATGTGTTTTATGGCTGGCGCGAATAGTATTTTTTATGGATGTAAATTGCTGACAACATCGAATCCAGAAACGCACGAGGACGTAATGCTGTTTCAAAAGTTAGGTATTAATTCAAAGCAAACTAAGGATTATTCCGACGAAGCATTCGAAGCCGCATTGACAGAAGAGATTGCGCAGAAGCAAACTGAATCATTATATGTCGATGCAACAGCAAAGGCTAGACAGACCAGCACTGATAACTCCAAGGTAAACGAGAAACCCAAAGCTCAGGCAGAGCAGTCGATTAACTAATGCCTTTTGACTTCATCAAAGCGGCGCTTGAGCAAAGAGCCGCAGATTCGTTGCTCAGAAAGCGAGTAGAGGTAGCCAACAATAGCCAAGCGATTATTGAGGTGGACGGCAATCACTATATTAATTTCTCGAGCAACGATTATTTAGGGTTGAGTCAGCACCAAGATGTGTTGCAAAGCTTCGCTGAAGGCCTCAGTTTGTATGGCGCTAGCAGCAGTGCCTCTTCTGTTGTTACAGGCTATTCGCGCGAGCACCGATTATTAGAAGAGGATATTTGCGAACACACCCAGTTTGATAATGCACTTCTTTTTTCTAGTGGGTTTGCGGCTAACCAGGCTGTATGCCAAGCCCTTTTTCAAACAACTAATATCAATATCGACACCGCGCGTTACGTGATTGCAGACAAGTTAATGCATGCCTCATTTATTGACAGCGCGATGCAGCTGAACAATGGGCAAAAAAATCCAATATTTTCACGATTTAGACATAACGATATGCAGCATTTACAGTCTAAATTAGTGCATGGCGCTGATAATCTTGTTGTCACCGAGGGAATTTTCAGCATGGATGGTGATAGGGGCGATATACAAGGTATAAAGGCAGCCCTCGACGATTCGAAATCAAGTGCGTGGCTTATGGTGGATGACGCTCATGCAATAGGATGCGTTGGTGAAAATGGCATGGGGAGCACTACCATACCTATTGCATCGGCTAAAGCAAATGCTTCGCTTGGGTCTTTGCAAACAAAAGCGCACCGTCAACGCAAAGTTGATGTGCTAATGGGGACGTTTGGCAAAGCAATTGGAACACAAGGTTCGTTCGTTGCGGGTTCTAATGACTTTATTGAGTACTTGGTCAACTTTTCGAAGCACTATGTCTACAGCACCGCAATTCCTGCCGCACAGGCGCGCGCGACGAGAACTAGTTTGCAAATAATGCGAAAGGGCATTGAACGTGAAATGCTGCATCAGAATATTTCGAAATTTAAGGAACTAGCAATAGCTGCGGGCTTACCTATTTTGCCTGTTGATGGGCCTATTCAGCCTATTATCATTGGTGACCCTATAAAAGCATTAGCAATTAGCCAGCACCTAAAGAGCTTGGGTATTTGGGTGAATGCAATTCGAAGCCCGACTGTTCCAAAACACTCGGATCGATTACGTATTACGCTCAGTGCGCTGCACCAAACACAAGATATTCAGGCTTTGGTGGACGCCTTAAGTTTAAGTATGGCGTCAATGCAATCAGAGAGTACTAGTTGATGATTGAAGTTCTAAACGAGACACCTGAAGCAATGGCTTGCGCAGAAATCGATACCCTGACAACAGTAACGCTTAACACAGTAAACACGAGTGTTTGCGAAGCAAAGCAGGCGCAAAATGTTAGCAAAAATACAGTCGCCAAACATTTTTCTGCGGCCTCTGGTCAATACGATCGCTATGCGCAAGTGCAGAAGCAGATAGCACAAGTTAATCTTGAATTGCTGAATAAGGTCAGGGCGGGGCAGGATGCTGCTTACTCGGTAGATTTGGGGTGCGGGACCGGCATTCATACTAAATCATTGGCCGGAATGTCAGAAGACTGTTTGGCAATTGACATTTCACTCGGCATGTTGGAAATGGCGAAACGTAATCATGCTGAAACGACAACTGCCGCGAATAAAGCAATTCAGTATTGCACTGGTGATGCAGACAATCTGCCGCTGCAATCAGGAACTGCAGATATTATTCACTCGTCAATGGCCCTGCAGTGGTGTACATCGCCTAATATAGCAATTGATGAAATTGCTAGGGTGCTATCGGAGAATGGTTCTGCTCAGCTTGCTATTATGCTCGATTCTTCACTTCATGAACTGCGACTAGCTTGGGATAGTTTAGGTATAGCGTCCAGAGTCAATCGGTTTTTTAGTCAGCAGCAGTGGCTGGAGGCAGCGGAACAAGTGGGGACGGCACAAGTTAGAACAAATACCGTGGGGCAGTTCAACATTCAATACCGAGTTGAACAATTTACAGAATGGCACAAAAGCAGCCTACATATGCTCAGAGCATTGAAGCGAATTGGTGCGGCAACGAAAAACAATCCAACACATGTTAATAGCGCTTTGAACACGTCAGCGATGGCAGCATCAGTTGGGATTAGTAAACAAGAATTGCGTGCACTCGATCAGAAAATGTATCAACAACTCCTTGCTGATAGTCCGCAAGATGGGAGTGACAGTAATCCAAGTTCACTTGAGCAAGGTTTACCTTTAAGTTATCAGGTTTTATTTCTATCTATTCATAAGAGTCAAGATTAACCATGCAAAGCGTTTTTATTACAGGTACGGACACAGATGCCGGCAAAACTTTTGTGAGCGTGTTATTGCTTGAAGCAGTTAACCGTGCAGGATTCAGAACAAGCGGTTTTAAACCCATTGCCGCAGGGTGTGAGCAAACAGCAGAAGGTTTACGGAATGACGATGCCCTCAATTTACAAAGGGCTTCAAGCCATAAGTTGCCATATCACATGGTTAATCCAATTGCTTTGGCAGCGCCCATAGCGCCGCATATTGCTGCTCACAATTTGGGCGCTAGGATTGATATGCAGTTGGTGTCTAAAACCCTAGCTGCATTGCAAGAAGAGGATATCGATTTTCTTTTGGTCGAAGGTGCTGGGGGATGGCGGCTACCTACTTTTTTACCTTCACTAAAGCCCTCCCTTAATGAGAAGGAGCATGACGATGAACGCCAGCAACAGCCCCGAAAAGCTGAATTTCTATCAGACTTTGTTGCTCAAGCCAAGCTGCCAGTCATACTCGTTGTTGGAATGAAGCTTGGCTGTTTGAATCACGCTGCGCTTACGTTTGAGCAAATAAAACGTGATAATTGTGAACTCGTCGGCTGGATTGCGAATCAGGTTGACCCAGATATGGATTGTTATGCTGAGAACCTAGCGTCACTGCATGCCCTTATCGACGCGCCCTTTCTTGCTGAAGTGAAACATGGACAGCAAAGTATTGAGCTTGCTGAAAAGACTCTCAGTCAACTTTTAGCGTAATTACAAATAACCTGAAATATTGCTACCTGCGAGAATGACATCACGCTGTTTGCCAGTAAAAACAACCGCATCTTGCTCGCCTAACAGGACGAGTTTGTTGTCCTTGCGTAATAGCGCACTGCCTTCGCGAATACCGATAACCGAAACATCGGGATATAGCGCACAAAATTCAGCGATACGCTGATCTCTAGTTTCACCATTGTGACCTGGCGCTACGTAATCGGTATAGTGAGGGTTGATTTGTGCATTGATAAAGCCAAAAGTAGAGAAGCTTTGTGGCTGAATAATTGGCATGTCGTTGGATGTTTTAATGCTCAAACCACACAGGTTAGAGCCCGCGCTCCACCCGATATACGGCATTCCTGCAACAACGCGTTGTTGAATTGCCTTGAATAAATTTTGTCGATATATCTCGTTGAGCAGATTAAACGTATTTCCGCCACCAACCAAAATGGCTTGAGCGTTGTTAACTGCTTCTTGCGCATCATCTTGCTGGTGAATGCCTGTTACTGTAATTTCAGGAAGCGCCTCTTGGACCTTGGCTGTATAAGCATCCCAATTTAAACTGACACCCGCAAACGGAATGAATAGCACGTTCTCAATGCCGCTTAAATGAGCTTGAATCATTGTTTTAGCATGATGCAAGTATGGCTCATCACCTTGTCTTGAACTGCTCAGCATCAGCACTTTTGCCAAATCTAACATCTTGAAATGTTATCCTACTAAATTGATATAAAAACTGATGTTAACAAGAGAGCGAATTGTTATAAACTCGTAATGTGTTTTTATTTGCAACTTAGGTCCTTGGGCCTAAAAAATAGGTCTTAAGATCTACAAACGAAAAGGGAAGTCCATGTCGTCGCCAGCAATACTGTTTGTATGTTTAGGTAACATTTGTCGTTCGCCTACCGCTGAGGGTGTTTTTACGCACAAGGCGAAGAGTTTGGGTCTCAATTTGAAAATTGATTCTGCTGGTACTGCAGGTTATCACGATGGAGCCGCACCCGATAAACGTTCGCAAGATGTTGCGAAAGCGCGAGGCTATAATTTATCTCGCTTAAAATGCAGAAAAGTAAATGAACAAGACTTTACTGAGTTTGACTTAATTTTGGCAATGGATGAGGCCAACGTTAAGGAGCTAAGGCGCAAATGTCCAGAAGAGTATCAATCTAAAATACAATTGTTTTTGGATTACGCAACGGCCGACTTTGATGAAGTTCCAGATCCATATTACGGTGGTAAAAGGGCTTTTGAACTGGTTCTCGATCTGATTGAAGACGCATCAGACGGCTTATTGAAACGCTTGAATCAATAAACGCTAGCATGAGCCAATATAAACCCGTAGTTTGGTCCAGTATCCTATTTCTTGTTGTGGTATCGCTATTTGTCTTCGCTGATGGCTATGCTTGGTTAACTACAGACATTGAACAGCACATTTTTATCAATATCAGGTTGCCTGTTTTGCTTACGGCTATTGCGGTAGGTGGCGCTATTTCAATTAGCGCAGCGGCACTGCAAATCTTATTAAGAAACCCCTTAGCTGACCCCGGAATCATTGGCATCAGTGCTGGAGCCAGTTTAATGGCTGCAGTCGTATTGCTGTCTGGAAGCGTTGCTTTTTTGCCTAGCAACGTAGAATCAATGTCGTATTACGTGCTTCCAGTTGCTTGTTTTATTGGGGCTTTGCTCAGTAGCTTTATTATTTATGCGCTAGCTCGTAAGCTTCAAGCATCGATTAGTGCTGTGATTTTAGCAGGGATAGGCATTTCAACTATTGCAGGTGCGATTATTGGGTGGTTGTTTATATACGCTCCGCCTCAGTCAATTAAAAACTTAAGCTTTTGGTTAATGGGAAGTTTACACAATACCAACTACACGAGTTTGACCTTTGCTCTGCCAATTATTATTGTTTCTATGGCCTTGTTGCTTAAGCAAGGGAGAAAGCTTAACTGGTTATATTTGGGCGTTGCGTCGGCGCAGTTAAAAGGTATCGATCCTGTTCGCTTTGAACGCAAAATATTGATGTTAGCCGCGTTGTTGGTGGGAGTGAGTGTGTCTATTGCCGGCAGTATCGCGTTTATTGGCTTGCTGATACCGCATTTTGTGCGCCAGTTGGTGGGGCATGATAATCGAATAGTGCTGCCTGTGTCAGCGTTAATGGGAGCGACGTTATTAATAATGACAGCAATAATCAATGAATGGTTATTCGATATGATTGTGCCAGTATCCATGCTGACCGCCACGCTGGGCGGTCCACTGTTTATTTATAGTTTGCTTAAGCAACCTGCAGTTTTAACTCATGCTAGTCGCGACTAAATGCGAGAGTAGAATCCACCGCTTTTTGCCATTTCGTCAACAGCTTCTGCCTTACGTCTTTATCGATACTCGGCGTAAAACGTTTTTCAATTTTTTTATGCGACGCAATATCGTTTAGATCGCTATACAGACCAAGTTGCAACCCTGCTAAGTATGCCGCGCCAATTGCTGTTGTTTCCATATTGTCGGGGCGTTCTATTTCAACTTGTAAAATATCGGATAAAAACTGGCATAACCAGTCATTTGCGACCATACCACCATCAACTAGAACCTTAGATGAGCAGATGCCATCACTCGCCATGGCTTGCTGCAGGTCATAGGTTTGATAACACACAGCCTCTAGCGCAGCGCGAGCGAAATGAGCCTGCGATGTGTCTCTCGTCATGCCATATAGGCTTGCTCGAGCCTCAGGATCCCACTGAGGTGCTCCCAAACCAGCAAAACCGGGTACTAAAAATACGCCGTGATCATAGTCGAGCGATTCTGCTAACGCTTGGCTCTCTTTTGCCTCGGTAATAACGCCGATACCATCTCTCAACCATTGAATGTTAGCCCCTGCGGTAAATATAGAGCCTTCTAAAGCGTAAGTTGTCTCACCATTTATAGTGTAGCCAATAGTCGTCAATAGTTTGTGCTTTGATTGTAAAGCCTTGCTACCCGTATTTAGCAATGCAAAACACCCTGTGCCGTAGGTAGACTTTAAATCACCTTGTGAAAAACAACACTGGCCAAACAATGCAGCTTGTTGGTCGCCCGCAACACCAGCTATAGGTATCGCACGGCCAAATAAACTTGCTTTCGTATGGCCGAAATCATCCGCACTTTCGAGTACTTTTGGCAGCACTGAAGAGGGGATATCAAAGAGGGAAAGCAACGCTTCATCCCAACATAAAGTGTGAATGTTATACAGATTGGTGCGTGATGCGTTGGTCATATCTGTAACATGACTTATACCACCGGTAAGACGCCAGATTAAAAAGCTATCAACAGTGCCAAAAGCTAATTTGCCTTGATTGGCAAGCTCCCTCGCACCGTCTATTTCATCGAGCAACCATCCTATTTTGGAAGCCGAGAAATAGGGGTCTAACAATAAACCGGTTTTGCTTGCAACAAGCTCTTCTTGTTCTTTTATGCTATTGCAAAAAGCAGCAGTACGGCGGTCTTGCCAAACGATTGCGTTGTATATCGGTTTACCTGTTTCTCTATTCCACACTAGCGTGGTTTCACGTTGATTTGTAATGCCGATACCAACAACTCTGACCCCTTTTTCTTGGGCTTGATGTAATGCCGATTTACATGTTTCAACCGTTGTTTTCCAGATTTCTTCAGGATCGTGTTCGACCCAGCCGTTGTAGGGGTAAAACTGTGTAAATTCTTTTTGGGCGCTGGCTATTTTAGTGCCATCCAAAGCAAAAACTATTGCTCGAGTAGAGGTAGTTCCCTGATCTATCGAAAGAATTCCTGATTTTGTAGACATGTTGTCGCGCCTTTGTTGTATGATATTTCTAAAGCAACCGTTGCTGAAGACTAAGCCGTTTCAGATGACCTTGCAAATAGATAATCTTGTAAACCATAAGACACTGACGTATCGATTGTATTTAGCAAAGTTGCTGCTTCGAGGCGACATTTTGCAATCAGGGCAAGGTTTAATACTAGCGCGAGCTGAGGGTAAATATTTATGATTTTGAGAGACACGAATATCAAGAAGTTATCTGCGGAGGTCTTCGACGTGCTTGTATTAGGGGCAGGCATCAACGGCGCGGTTTCCGCTGCTTCTTTGTCGAGGAAAGGAGCAAGCGTCGCGATGATCGACAAGAATGACTTTGCTGGCCATACTTCTTCTAATTCGTCGAATCTTGCATGGGGGGGAATCAAATATCTAGAAAATCATGAATACTTCTTGGTGAATAAGTTGTGTAAAAGTCGCAATCACTTAATGCGCAGCTATCCCTCAACGGTGCAAGAAATTCGTTTTTTAACCACATTACAAAAAGGCTTCCGCTTCCCAGCTTGGTTTGTGTTTATAGGAACATGTTTGTATTGGGCGATGGGCCGGTTCTTTACGCAAAAACCCGTTTTTTTATCTTCGAAGAAAATAAAGGAAGCTGAACCTGCTATTGATGTATCAAACGCGCAAGGAGGCTTCGAATATTCAGACGCGTTTTTACACGATAATGATGCTCGTTTTGTATTCAACTTTGTGCGCAGCGCAATGGACAACGGCGCTATTGTTACTAATTACGTTGGCGCAAATGGCAGTGAAAAGATAGATGGCATTTGGCATACAGAAGCTGTAGATGAACAATCTGGCAGGACATTTACCATTCAATCAAAGACAATTATTAACGCCTGTGGGCCGATGGTCGACGAATATAATGATAAAACGGAGCAAGAGACAGAGCATCGTCATTTATTTTCGAAGGGCGTACACCTTATTGTTAATAAATTGACGAAAGTAGATAAGGTCTTGGCATTTTTTGCGTCCGACGGCCGTTTGTTTTTTGTCATCCCCATGGGGCAAAAAACCTGCATAGGTACTACCGATAATCAAGTCGAAAACCCGAACACGTCGGTTACTGAAGAAGACCGAGACTTTATTCTGGATAATGTAAATGCACTATTAGACTTGCCTAAGGCTTTGACTCGCGATGATATCATTTCTGAACGTTGGGGCGTGCGTCCATTAGCAGTGAAAGGCTCCGGTGGCAAAGCTGACTGGGTTCAGTTGTCTCGCAAGCATGCTATAGATGTTAATAAAGAAGACAAGTATTTGAGTATTTTTGGCGGTAAGTTGACTGACTGCATTAATGTAGGCGAAGAAATTGCTGCTTTAGTTGAAGATTTAGGTATTTCACTGCCACATAAAGACGCGATATGGTACGGAGAATCATCGCATGAAATAAAAAAGGAATTTGAGTACAGAGCAGGGTTGATTGGACTAGATGATATGACACCAAGTTATAGTTCTGAAAAACTTACCGTGAGATTATGGCGTCGTTACGACATCCATGCGCTACAAATATTGGATGAAATTCAGCGTGATCCGGCTCAAGCGGAACAGCTAATGCGAAACGCGGAATACTTGAGAGCGGAAGTGCACTATGCAGCAAGAAGAGAAATGATTACAAATCTTGAAGACTTTTTGCGTCGGCGCTCTAAAATTGAAATGGTGCTAAGAAAGACTGAGATTATCAACACGCCAGGTATTATTGAAGCCTGTCAAATTTTGTTCGGTGATCAAGCAGAACAAAAACGTAAAGAGTATGTTGATAAAGTGCTGCAAGATTATCCTGATGCACCCGTAGCTCAGCCAAATTTGCTATCGTAGAATACGTTCACCCACTTGCTTTACACGCTACAAATAGAGACACTAGCTGTACTATATTAACGATATCCTTTTTGTATTTAAAAGTGCTTTTTTATCAGGCGCTTTTAATTAAAAGGTCATTTCCAGTTTAAGGTACAACACGCTGTATGCTTACCGTTTCTCAAGTGAATCTTGAACATCGCCTAAAGAACATAAGTGCCAATATGTCTGCAGGAGAGTGTTGGCACGTTCTTGGCCAAAATGGTGCAGGTAAGAGTTCGTTATTTGAAGTGATTTCTGGACTTCTGGAGGCTGATAGTGGCGTTGTTGAATTGAACGGTGTTGATGTATCTGCATTTCCGATATCAGAATTAGCGACAAAGTTAGTCTATTTACAGCAGCATTATGCACTATCATTTTCACTAAGTGTTGCCGAAATTTTACGCTTCTATGCTGGGCATATCGATATTCCTAGCGAGATCGAGCAAGCGCTTTCGATAAGCACTCTGTTAAATCGAAAACTCAATAATCTCAGCGGTGGCGAACAGCAGCGAGTGCATATAGCGCGCTGTTTAATGCAAGCTTGGCATGCAGTGAAAAACGGTGAAGCTTTGATTCTTTTAGATGAGCCGATTCAAAGCCTTGACGTTGTATTTCAAGAACAATCATTAGCGATGTTCAAAGCCCTTGCGCGAAAGGGGAATTTGCTTATTCTAAGCATCCACGATGTGAATTTGTCTTTGCGATATTGTGATCATGTTTTGATGATAAAAAATAATGCAGTTTTTTGCTGTGGTGCTGCAAACGCGATTATGACGGCAGATAACATTAGTGAGCTTTACGATTATCCATTCAGCGAAGTCACAAGTAAGAATAAGTCAGAAAAATTCTTTATTAGAAGCCCACTTTAAAAGCCCTTATGATATGCTATATAGCCTGTTTTAAGTCTGTTTCAGCTAATGTCTACAGCAACTAATATTACGACATGTAAGCGTTGTAAAAGAACAGAAATTAAAACAACAAAGCACAAAAACGAAAAGTAATCATCTGAACGCCCTCTGATTAGTAACTCTATTCAACGCAATCGATGTATCAAAAGCGATTTATTAAAAACGATTTATTTAAAGGAAAGACCGTGAGTCAATGGAAACCCGATAGTTGGAGAGCAAAGCCGATACTTCAACAACCTACATATCAAGATCAGCAAGCACTGAAAGACGTCGAAGCTAACCTAGCAGGCTATCCGCCTCTGGTATTTGCTGAAGAAACACGTCAACTTTATAAGCAGCTCGGCGACGTATGTGAAGGTAAAGGGTTTTTACTTCAGGGCGGCGACTGCGCCGAGTCATTCGATGAATTCAATGCGCCAAAAATAAGAGACACTTTTAAAGTTATCCTGCAGATGGCGATCGTGTTGACTTTCGCAGGGCGTTGTCCGGTAACAAAAGTAGCGCGCATGGCGGGGCAATATGCAAAACCTCGCTCATCTGACTTTGAAACTATCAACGGTATTTCTTTACCTAGCTATCGCGGGGACATTGTCAACGGCTTTGAGTTTACAGAAGCCTCTCGTCAGCCGGATCCAAATCGTTTAGTTGAGGCCTATCACAAGAGTGCGGCAACGCTGAACTTGCTGCGAGCATTCGCGCAGGGTGGCTTAGCCGACTTACACCAAGTTAATCGTTGGAATATGGCGTTTTTGGAAAACAATCCCTTGAAAGAACGCTACCAAGATATGTCCGATCGTATTCAAGATACATTGTCTTTTATGGATGTGATTGGCATTAACGCACAAAACAACAGTTCATTGCATGAAACGACTCTGTTTACCTCACATGAAGCCTTGTTATTGAATTATGAGCAAGCCTTGACGCGCATTGATACATTAACAGGGAAGCCTTACAACTGCTCTGCGCATATGCTTTGGATTGGTGAGCGCACACGTCAATTAGACCATGCGCACGTTGAGTTTTTCAGCGGTATCAACAACCCGATTGGAGTGAAAGTTGGGCCGAGCATGCAGGAAGATGAATTAATTCGTTTGATTGATGCCTTAAATCCGAATAACACGCCAGGTAGATTGACCTTAATTACACGCATGGGCGCAAACAATTTAGGCGATAATTTACCTCGACTACTGCGCAGAGTGAAAGCTGAAGGACGCAATGTAGTATGGAGCTCTGATCCAATGCATGGCAATACCATTACCTCTTCGAGTGGATATAAGACGCGCAACTTTGATTCAATATTAACTGAAATTAGACAGTTTTTTGATGCGCACAAAGCAGAAGGCACACACGCTGGTGGGATCCATTTAGAAATGACCGGTCAACATGTTACTGAATGTACGGGTGGTGCATATCAAATAAGTGATGCAGACTTGTCTCAAGCTTATCAAACACAATGTGACCCGCGCTTAAATGCTGATCAAGTGTTGGAAATGGCGTTTTTGGTTGCAGATCATTTAAAAACGGGGAAGGTGTAGCCTAGGCAATTAACCGCCTAAGCTAAATTAGCTTGGTCACTCGACTCTGTATGCAAAAAATTGTTTAGCACCGTGCTCATTCTAAGCGTTCAATTCAGCCCTAATTTAGGTTTTTAATCTAGTATTAGGGCTAGTGCACCAAAAACGCCAGAGCGTGAACCTAAACCTGGCGCTGTGATGATCTGCTTCAAGCCTTGGTTATATGGAAATACGATATAATTTTTTAAAGACTGCTCAGCATACTCGATGGTCTTTTCCAGTAAGCCTTTCTTTGACATAACGCCGCCGCCTAACACAATGCTTTGTGGGCTGAAAGAAACCATTAAATTGTGACAAAAATTGCCCAATACTTTAGCTTCGATATCCCAGGCGGGGTGGTCTTCTTTCATACTGTCCGCAGATTGTTGCCAGATAGCAGCCATTGACCTACCCGCAGCTAATCCTTCTACACAGTTTCCATGGAAAGGGCATACCCCTTTTATTTCAGGAACACCGGATATCAACATATGACCAAGTTCCGGATGAACCAAACCTTTCAGCGTTTGACCATTGATCACAACGCCGCCACCCACACCGGTGCCGACAGTGACATAAATATTAACGGAAGTGTTCTGGCTCGCGCCCCACTTAAATTCGGCTAAGGCTGCGGCGTTCACATCGGTGTCGATAAAAACAGCGCAATGAAGTCCTTTCTCAAGTTGTTGCTTGATATCGACATTAGACCAATGAGGTTTGGGCGTAGAGGTAATCGAACCAAAACTAAGAGACGCAGGATTCAAGTCTAGTGGGCCAAAGCAGGCTAGACCTAATTTACTGAAATTGTATCCTGCTTGTTGCTGTTGTTTGAAAAATGCAATGACCGCACTGATAGTGTCGACTGGTGTCGTCGTGTCAAAACGCTTTTCAACAAGTATGTTGCGTTGCTTATCAGCAATGGCGCAATTAAATTTGGTGCCGCCTGCTTCAATTAATGCATAGAATTCTTGCATTGTGATTCCTCTATTTTTTTACTATCAAAGCATAAGCTGCTTATTGCCAAATAAATTTGTATTGTTAACTGGAAGCAGATGGATTTGAATACTCTGTTTTCTCAACTTCTGCTAAGCGTTTTTCAGTTGGGTTAAATATAAAGTTATACAGTAAACCCAAAAATAGCAGACCGGCAAATCCTGTTGCAACCATAAATCCGTATTTTGCATCGCCGCCATAAGCGTCGCTCACGATCCCCATAATAAGCGGTCCTGCTGCTGCACCCGCAGCAGTGAAAAACAGGATAACGCCAGCCACCGTGCCGTGTTCTGATTTAGGGAAACAGCTGATGCCTTTTGAATTGAATGTCGGATAAATAACCGACATAAAAATACCAGTCAATGGGAATAGATAAAGAGCGACTTCTTTTCCGCCTATTAACCCGCCTACAAAACAAATAAGAATAGCGAAACTAAATAGTAGAAGTACTAACGCCCAATTGAAATGTTGCATCATCCAGATCCCAATGAATCTGCCGGCAGCGCGCAATGAAAAGAAGACAGAGACGGCATACATCGCTAAGTACTGTTGAGAGTCTGATCTATAGCAAGCAAAGGTGTCTTCTAAGTTAATGGCATCACACACCAAATAACTGGGCATCCAAACGTATATTGCGCTCTCGGCTGCAACGTACAAAAACGCACCGATAGAAAAACCCATCGCATAACGATTTTTAAGCAGTTTCATGCTACTCGCAAAATTGTTTACCTTCGCTGTATTGTTGTCGCTATCAACAGGTTTTTGATATTCAGGGTAATCGACTTTATAAGCCATCAAGATGAGCAAAGTACAAAGTCCACCAGCAATTACATATAACCATTTCCAATCAACGCCCTCGCGCACCAGCCATGCGACTAACAATGGGCCAATAATAGCGCCAACACCGAAGAAAGCCTCAGCCCCGTTCATGGTGCCGGTATGTTGTTTTGTTGACGTGGATATATCACCTATCAGTGCCAGTGCTGCAGTTTTAAATACGCCAACTGCCACACCTGAAAGTGTGATCAAACCGAGGATAAAGGAGAAGCTTGTACCGACTAAAAACAGATAACAAGAGACGGCAAACAAAGACAAGCCAAGAATAATGGTATTTTTTCGTCCAAATTTGTCGGCTAAAAAACCGAGGAATAGTCCTGAAAAAGCAATGCCAATCATAAACAGAGTGTGCATTAAGCTTGCTTGAGTATTGGTCACATCAAATTCGCGCTTCACTTCTTTGATGATTTCGCCTACGGAGTCAGACGTCATTGCAAACATCATGAACATCAAATAGGTTAACCAGCGTACAAGCGCTAAGTTTTTCTCGTTGCGGGCCTTATCAGTCATGATCGTATCTTCTCCAGTATTTATTACCTAAAAAGCCCGCATTAAGCGGGCAAAACTAGGGAGTTTACTTTTTTAGTCAAACATATACTTGAATGAAACTGAAGTTGTTCTGCCATTCAAAGGTCTAGCTCGAATAATATCACCAGCACTTGCCGACGCTTCTTCTGATTCAGTGATGACAAACTCGTCCGTTAAGTTATTCACGTTAAGCGATACCGAGAATGACTCAGACACATAATACGTAGCAAACAAATTAACGATGTTGTAACCATCTTGCTTCAATTGGTTACTGTCACCAACGAAATACTCAGACGAACCCTGAAGTGCTGCACCCAATAACATATCATCGTCCTGATACTGTGGTGTAATTGTATAGATTAAATCAGCTTGACGACGAGGTGTTTTGCCAACCAATGCAGGGTTGAACGCGTCGTTGCTGATTTCAGCATCTGTCCAAGTAAAGTTACCCAACAGACTGAAACCAGAACCTAATTCATAACTTCCTTCTACTTCCAAACCGGTCGCTTCGTACTCGCGAATAAAGGTTAGGCCGCTAGTAAGTTCCGCCTGAGTGTCTTCTGTCACTGTGTCAAATAAGGTTGTATAAATACGCAAATCGCTTGTGGCATATTTGAAACCAATTTCGAGCTGTTTGGTTTCGTCAAAGCCTGATGTTGTGCTAGTTAAACTGCCGTCTGAATTCAAAGTACCTGCAATTTGTAGTAAGCGGTCTGCGATAGCGCGGCTACCTTTACTGTAACGAGCAAAAATAGTCTTTGAATCGTCTAGCAAGTAAGACCCACCAAATGAATATGATGTGTTGCTTGCTTCGTAGTCAACGATTTGGCTGGCAGCGCCGGCGCGGTTTAAGTTTATTACACCACCACCAAAGCCAAAGCCGTTGGATGCTGATGCATCTTCCGAGTTACCTGAAATAACGCCATCGCCATTCAAATCGAAATCTGTATTGCCACCGCAGCACGAGTTAATTAACTCACCGTTAGCTTGCACGGTGTCACGACGAATACTTGCATCGAACAACCAGTTGTCACCCATTTCATAACCAACGTTAAGATAAGGTGCAGTCGTTTGATAGCGTAAGTCCCATTCCCAAGATAAGAAGCTAGGCGCCCACAAACCATTGTCAACTAGGGTTTCACCATCAGCATCAGTAATATTTAAGTATTGAGAGTTATCGCCATCAACCGTTTGAATGAAAGTATTCCAGCTATTCCAACTGCTCGCAATATCTTGCATTGAGTAGTAGTAACCGGCTGTAATTGAAAAGCCATTATCAAATTCTTTAGTTAAGTTCAGATCGTTAATGAGGTTACCAAGGTCTTTGATCTCAGTATCAAACTGCAAGTTTAAGAATGTTAGACCGTTATATGCACTGCCTGCGTTTGGACCATTTGCTAGTGTTACATTCGTTGATGCGCAGTTAAATGCGTTACCATCACCATCAAGGGCCGAATTACAAATGTTATTTGCCATACTGCTTGCTGATTGCGGGCCGTAATCGCCAAATGTATCTGTGAAGGGAGAAATAAAGCTGCCGCTAATGTCAGAAGTTCTAAACTTGTTAACAAAAGTTAAATTTTCAGCAACCTCAACGTTCGCCTCAAAACCAAGGGAAGTTACTAGTGAATGAATGCCGTCGGTTACATCTCTATTTCTTGGGTTACCAAATGAATCAAATGTAGACACATTAGTGGTATAAGCTGAATGCAAAGTTTGGCTGCTTGCATCAAAGTTTTCGACAGGACCAAAGTCTCCATTACTCTTCACTCTTACTGGAGCAGGTAAATATGTTGTTACTTTGTCATCTAAATGTTTGAAGTGAAAACGAATAAAACCGTTGTCGAGAATCTGTGTAATATTTAGTTTGATCTGGCCACCTTGGTCACCATTAAATCCAGTTTCACGCGTTCCTTCACCGCCACGTGCAAAACCACCGACATGGAAGTACAGGTCGTTGTTAATTTCGCCACCATATGAAAAATCAAGTCTGAATTCGTCGTAATCAACACCAAATGAAGTGCCAATCGCACCACCACCGCTTTCACCGGTGTTACTGATCATGTTAATAATACCGCCGGGAGAGTTACTCGCGAAAGTAGAGGCTGAACCACCACGGACCGCTTCAACTAAACCAACAGACCAATCGTATCTTAAGAAGTTATCTGCGTTACCAAAGTTGATATCGCCATACTCTAAAACAGGAAGACCATCTTCGTGTATTTGTAAAAATTTCGAGCCGCCTGTCGCTAAAGGAATACCGCGGATAGTGATGTTAGCGTTACCGCCACCGCCAGAAGATTCTGCACGAATACCAGGTAATGCACGGTATACTTCTGCAGTAGAGCGAGGCGCTAGCTTAAATATATCTTCTTGATTGAAAGAACTAACTGAAACGCTGGTTTCTTGCTGAGTTGCGCCACCTGGACTACCTGTAACAACAATTTGTTCAAAATATTTAACATCTTCTTTTTTAGCGTCTTCTGCTTCTTGTGCGACAGCGGTAGCAGTAAATGCCAACGCTAACGCGATTGATATTGCTGATTGCTTATAGTGTGTGTTCATGTGTGTTCTCCGATACCTTAATTTAGTGTTTTATCACCGGTTTTATTTGCCGTGAATGCAGTCCTAATGTCAGTACGAAGAATAAACCTACTACTCCTCTTACCGCCTCTCAACATTCTTTCTTACTATTACTTTAAAGCGAAACTATTCTGTTTGATTATTAACCATCAAAAACGTTTAAGTAGAATCTATCAGAGTTTTTATTCGGTGTAAACAGTTTGTTAAAAATGATTGATTAAGCGCAACATCTAGGCTATATTCTCGATCATTGATTTATCTTAAACGTTTTATATGGATTTCCTGTGAACATAAAAATTGAAAGTAAAAAAACGGTGGAGAGGCTACTGTCGGACATTGATTTATCAGACATGTCAAAAGCCGATGCTAAGTTGTTCAAGTTGCGTGTTGAGGCCAACTTTCCTCAATTGTTTGCACAACTGCATCATGTTTACAGCGAACACTATGATTTCTATTATTTTTTACAACAATTGTTAAAAATCATGCAGGTAAGTTTCAAAAAGCGTAAACCGGCACTAAAGAAAAAAGACAAACAGCGCTTATTAACACCGGATTGGTTTAAAGATGAAAAAATGCTGGGTATGGCTTGCTATGTCGATCTGTTTGCTGGTGACTTGCAGCAGTTACACAAAAAGATTCCCTACCTCAACTCACTGGGTATCACCTATTTACATTTAATGCCTTTGTATAAATCTCCTGAAGGGGATAGTGACGGTGGCTATGCGGTGTCTGATTATCGTGAAGTTGATACTAAACTCGGGACTATGAGCGATTTAGAATCACTGGGTGAGGCATTATCAAAAGCTGGCATTAATTTAGTTCTCGACTTTGTTTTTAATCATACTTCGGATCAACATGATTGGGCGATGCGGGCTAAGCAGGGCGATCAAGAATTTCAAGAATATTACTGGATGTTTGATAACAAGGAAATTCCAAACCAATACGAACAAAGTTTAAGGGAAATATTTCCGCAAGTTCGTAGAGGTAATTTTACGTGGGATGAACAATCTCAGAAGTGGGTTTGGACTACGTTCAACAGCTTTCAGTGGGACCTGAATTATTCCAACCCAGCTGTTTTTAATGCGATCACTGACGAGATGTTATTTTTAGCTAATGTGGGCTGCGATGCGTTGCGTTTAGATGCCTTGGCTTTTATTTGGAAAGAGATGGGCACCGACTGCGAGAATCAACCAAAAGCACACGCGCTTATAAAAGCATTCAACTGCTGCTTAAAGATAGTCTCGCCATCTGTCGTATTTAAATCGGAAGCGATAGTGCATCCGGATGAAGTCGCTAAATATATCCATAAAGATGAATGTGAGTTGTCATACAATCCGCTACTGATGGCGTTAATCTGGAATAGTGTTGCAACCCGAAAAACCAAGCTGCTTACTAAATCAATGCAAAAAAGTTTTGCGATATCACCAGACTGCGCGTGGGTAAATTATGCACGTTGTCACGATGATATCGGATGGACGTTTGACGATAATGTAGCGGCTCAGATAGGCATAAACAGTTATGATCATCGTTATTTTCTAAACCAATTTTTTACTGGCCGATTCGAAGGTTCTTTTGCTAAAGGCGTCGCTTTTGCTGAAAATCCTGCGACAGGCGATTGCCGTGTTTGTGGTTCTCTCGCCTCTCTCTCTGGCTTAGAACAAGGTATAGAGCTTGGCGATGCACTGTTGATAGACAACGCCGTAAAGCGGGTGCTGCTAATTCATTCGATTATTTTGGCAATTGGTGGTGTACCTTTGCTGTATTCGGGAGATGAATTAGGTCTACTCAACGACTATAGCTATGAGCAAGATCCATCTAAAGCGCATGATGAAAGATGGGTTCATCGAATTGCTGTTAAAGACTCTGACGTTTCGTTGGCTAGAGATGAAACTACGCCCTTTTATAAAATAGCGAAAGGATTGGAGAATATGATTAAGGTTCGTCAACAGAATGCAATTTTTGGAGCCGCTAGAACCGATATATTCGAAGTGGGTAACGAGCACATCTTTAGTTTTCGTAGAAAGCAAAACGAAATGTCCGAAGATAAGTCAGAGCTTATCGCACTGTGTAATTTTAGTGAAAATACCCAATTAGTTGATATGGCATTTATGAAACCGACTTGTGATTCACTGCTTGTTAATACTGCTATTGATTTATTGACTCAAACTGAATACACAGATATACCTGACGTCTTAACTTTAGGGCCTTTAGAAGTGAGATGGTTACTGCTTACAAATTAGTCGGGGCAACTGTTTCTAACCACTAGCCGTGTGTTTAGGACAACGTGTTGAGTTTCAATATCATTAGAAATTGAGTCCAGTAGAAGCTTCGCCGCAACACGGCCCTTCTCAATACTCTGTTGGCAAACAGTGGTTAAGCTAGGTTGGCTCCTAGCTGCTTCTGGAATATCATCGAAGCCGGTTACTTGCAGTTGCTCGGGTATACTAATACCAAGCTCACGGGCCACCCGCACAGCGGAAAGTGCGATAACGTCACTCATACAGAGTAAAATGTTAGGACGAGGGGTAGTTGTCAACGCTTCTCGTGCGGCTTGTTCAGCACTAGTGGTTTCATTGATGGGTATGTGCCAAATTTTATTCGGCTCAATGTTGATATCTAACTGCTTAGCCGCTTGTATATATCCTTGTAGTCTACTTTGAGATATTTCTTGTGAATCTATACAAGCATCCTCAGGCATTAGTCGACACACTCTTGCAGAATCAATCAAGCGTAGACCCAGTATCGCAGCGTTGATGTCTTTTTTGTGGGTGACTAGAGAATTAGTAAACGCATGCTGAGCGACCGCCTTAGCACCTGCTTCATTATCGATATTAACGGTGTGTGAGCCTTCAGTTCGACAATCTACTTTTACAATAGGCTTACCCAAGCGTTCAATTTGCTCCAACGATTTTCCTTTCATTGTGCCATACAAAATAAAACCGTCGGGTAATGATTCTGCACTGCTTTGTTCCGCGGAATCCAAATTGCCTGAAAGCAATAATAATTGCTTTTTGTTATCTACAAGAACTTCTGAAACGCCCTGTAAAAGCTGGCTAGCTACGGGGTCGGAAAATGAATAGCTTAAGGAATCGGCAAGCATCACACCAATAACGCCGGATGCCCCCATTCTCAGAGAGCGAGCCGCTAAATTTGGGCCGTGATAACCCAATTTTGAGGATTCTGACAGAATACGCTCACGCAACTTGGCCGACAGTTGGTCAGGTCGATTGAAAGCGTTAGATACCGTCGCAATTGAAACCCCTAATTGCTTTGCTACCTGCGTTAAATTTAGTTTCTTATTCATGTAAAGCCAGTCGATGTGATGCAGATTTAACGTCAATTGCGGTGTATGTTAACGGAATGAAAGAGGAAGTTCTCTTAAAATTTTAGTAAACCTGAGAAAGACCTTGGGATTCGTTTTGCTGGTTGTTTATGTGGAATATTATTTCAAGGTTACAAAAGTTTAATCTTTATTAAAGAACTGTATGTTTATTGTGCAGGTATTAACATATGTCCAAAACCTAAAAGGAAGACCATGTTAAAATATATATTGATGCTATCTATCCTGTTTTTTCTCGCTGCATGTGGTTCGGATGATCCAGATCCGATAGCACCTCCAGCGATGTTCACGCCGACCGGCAGTTTTAATACTACGCTAACCTCTGGGCAACAAGTCCCACAAACTGTTAGCGCCGATTCTGCGTCTGCTACGGTCGAATATGACTCGGATGCCAGCATGATCAGAGTAACGCTCGATATAAGCGGTGTCAGTATGCTAAACGAAGCCACTTTGAATATTGGAGCCTTGGGAACAAGTGGCACTGCAGTATTTACGTTTGAGGACAACGGCACTGATACGCTTGAGTTGACTAACGAGGTGAGCGCTGACCAATTGGATGCTTTGCTCGACGGTTCAATGTACATCGATATTTCTACGACCGATTTTCCTGACGGGGCTATCCGAGGTCAAATATTGCCGGAAGAAGTCGCTGTTATTAGTTTTTCATTATCTGGTGCTCAAGAAGTTCCTGCAGTTGTATCAGCAGCAACTGGAGACGGATATGCGAGCTACAACACATCAACTGAGGCCCTTACTCTTCGAGTTAATACGGTAGGAGCAGACGATGCAACCATGGCTCATATCCATACAGGTCGGGTGGGAAACAATGGCCCAGTATTAGTTGGTCTAGCGTCTGGTGGCACTGGTATTTGGGAAGCACCAGAAGGCGCAACGTTAGATGCCGACACTTTTGCTGTTTTGGCATCAGGAGGTCACTATGTCAACGTCCATACACCCGCTAATCCGAGTGGCGAAATCAGAGGACAGATCTTAACAAGCGACTTTGCCTTGGCCACATTTTCACTCAGTGGAACGCAAGAGGTACCTGCGGTATCGACAACAGCTAAAGGTGATGGTTACGCATTGGTCAATACAAGCGATTTCGGCGTTGAATTAACTGTAGTTACTCAAGGTGTTGAGGACGCTACTATGGCGCACATCCATACTGGAAGAATTGGAGAAAACGGTCCAGTCCTAGTTCCCCTAGAGCAATCTGAAGCCAATGCTAATGTTTGGGCGACACCAGATGATGCAGCCTTAACAGCTGAAATTTTCGGTGTATTAGCGTCAGGTGGTCATTATGTCAATGTGCACACACCAGCAAATCCAAGCGGTGAACTAAGAGGTCAAATCTTAACTGACAACTTCGCGTTAGTCACATTTGCACTGAGCGGTGATCAGGAAGTGCCGGCAGTATCTTCTATGGCGACTGGCAGCGGCTACGCACTGGTCGATACCAATGATTTTGCTTTAGAGCTTAAAGTTGTTACCCAAGGTGTTGAAGATGCCACTATGGCGCATATCCACACCGGTAGAATTGGAGAAAACGGTCCAGTTTTAGTGGCGCTTGAACAATCAATGGATGACGTCAATGTTTGGTCTGTGCCTGAAGGAACGGCTTTAGATGCAGAAATATTTGGTGTACTTGCATCCGGCGGTCATTATGTCAATGTTCACACACCGGCGAACCCAAGCGGTGAATTAAGAGGCCAGATCCTCACTGACAATTTAGTGCTTGTTACCTTTGACTTGAGCGGCGCTCAAGAGGTGCCTGCTGTATCTACCAGTGCTTCAGGTAGCGGCTATGCGATCGTTAATACTAATGATTACGCGCTAGAACTAAAAGTTGTGACAGACGGTGTCGTGGACGCGACAATGGCACATGTTCATACCGGTAGGGTAGGTGAAAACGGTCCTGTATTAGTGGCTCTCGAGCAATCACCTGATGACGCAAACGTATGGTCAGCGCCGACAGATGCAGCACTCAGCGCGGAAATATTTAGCCTACTCGCATCCGGCGGTCATTACGTTAACGTTCATACACCGGCAAACCCAAGCGGTGAGCTTAGAGGTCAGATATTGACGGATAACTTCGTATTGGCCACTTTCGCTCTGAGTGGAGAGCAGGAAGTACCTTCATTAGACACCATGGCAAGTGGCAGCGGTTATGCATTGGTTAACACTAACGATTACGCAGTGGAACTGACGGTAGTAACCCAAGGTGTTATGGACGCAACGATGGCTCATATTCATACCGGTCGAATTGGAACGAACGGTGGTGTTCTGGTTGCTCTGGAGCAATCTGAAGATGACGCTAACGTTTGGTCAACGCCTGATGGAACAGCGCTGAATGCGGAAATATTTGCAGTGCTAGCCTCAGGCGGACACTACGTTAATGTGCATACTCCAGCTAACCCAGGTGGTGAATTGAGAGGACAAATAATCACAGGTAATTTTGTGCTCGTGACGTTCGAATTGTCTGGTGAACAAGAAGTGCCTGCAGTTGCTACTGATGCAGACGGTGATGGTTACGCCTTGGTTAATATGAGCAATTTTGATCTTGAATTAGTAGCTAATACGCGTGGCGTATCTGATGCCAGTATGGCTCATATCCATACTGGCGATGCGGGTTCTAACGGACCAGTATTGCTAGCTTTAGCTCAACCTGAAGGTGTCACAGATACTTGGATAACACCGTCAGGCGCGCAAATTACTGCAGAGATATTTGCCGTGCTCGCTGGTGGTGGTCACTATGTAAATGTGCATACACCAGCAAATCCATCAGGTGAAATACGCGGACAGATTCAGTAAATAGTATCAACGCGAAAGCCGACATTATATCTTAGAGTAATGTCGGCTTTTTTATTTAATTTAAAGCAGTTAGCTGTCTATTGCTAATCTGCAGGTACAGCCAATCAATACATCAGTCATTCTTATAGCCCACTCTGTACTATTTACACAAAATTAAAACTCTTTAACACTTAATACGATAAATATCAGTAGCTTAGTATAGGCATGAGAATTGCTGCTGTTCGCTCTATGTAGTGTAAAACTAAGTTAATACGCAGCGAATGAATCATCTCAAATGTTCATCACGCAAAAGTAAAGTAAGGAAATCAGGGAGATAAAATGAAAAACACGTTAATTATTGGAGCAAGTGGACAAATTGGAAAGCAATTGACTCAATTGATGCTGGATGACAAGCAGCATGTTACCGCGCTTGTTCGCGATAAAGACAAGCTATCGGACATTAATAATGAAAATTTAACGATTGTTGAAGAAGATCTTACAGACAATTTCGAAAAAGCGTTCAAACATTGCGACAACGTCGTGTTTGTTGCTGGTTCTGGCGGAAATACAGGCGCAGATAAAACGCTGTTAATAGACTTGTGGGCGGCATGCCGAGCTGCTGATTATGCCAAAGCCAATAACATTGAGCATTTTGTAATGGTCAGTTCAATCGGCGCGGGAGACCCGTCGGAGGGGCCAGAAGACATGCAGCCTTACTTAGTTGCCAAGCACATGGCAGACGAGCATTTGAAGCGCAGTGGTCTGCATTATTCAATTATTCGCCCTGGTACATTGACTAACGATGAGGCGACAGAGAAATTCACGACTGAACGAGAAAGCCTGAAGTCCGATCAATTCACCATCACGCGCGCAGACGTCGCACACGCTTTACTGTTCTGCATTAATAATCCGCCGAAAGTGAGTGCAATAACTGAGATATTTAATGGCAGCAAGAGCATTGGAGAAGCATTAAAATAACGGTGCTTTATTGGCACTTGTCGGTGGGTGAAAGTAAATATTAATATAGGTTCGAAAAGTTATATTAATTTGGCTTGCAGCCCATCTGCATTGTGCTCATTGGGGATCGTCGAGGATGTATCCTTGACGATCGGCTTAACGGTATAAGTCGTCGTTGAAACGCCCGCCACCTTTACCTGTTCAACTCGGTCTCAAATATGGCAATACCGAGCGTTCAGCCTGTCGTTAATTTCATCTCTTTTTGCCAAACTTGGCTGCACATAATTCAATGGTGAGCGAATGTGTTGGCATCGCACCAGGGTCTATAATTAGCGTAGTACCAGCATAGTTGCACTATCAACACATATTTTTTCAAAGAATATCAGCTGGATTTACTAGTACTTGACTATATTAGTGGGTTAAATACTTGACCATTTTAGTAGGGTATGAAATGATCCAGTTTTTAGAGGCTAGGAGCATTATGAAAATCACTACCAAAGGTCGTTATGCAGTAACCGCTATGCTCGACTTGGCGTTGCATTCAAAACATGGTCCTGTCTCATTAGCCGGCATCTCTCAACGCCAAGACATATCCTTATCTTATTTAGAGCAATTGTTTGCAAAGTTGAGGCGCTCTAAATTAGTTGCCAGTGTGCGCGGCCCCGGCGGCGGCTATATCTTGAATAAAGAGCCTGATCTTTTATCGGTTGGTGAAATTATAGGGGCAGTCAATGAAAGTATCGATGCAACTAAATGCAGTGGCAAAGCTAATTGCTCTGGTGGCCAGCGTTGTTTAACACATAATTTGTGGGAAGATTTAAGTGACCGTATTAGCGAATTTTTAAATGATATTTCGCTTCACGAATTAATGCAAAAGCGTGATGTTAAAGAGGTCTTAGGGCGTCAAAGTTGCTTTAAAGCAACATCGAAAGAAACCAATATTGATGTGATGAACAGCTTGTAATGCACAGACTTCACATTGACAGTAAACAATACACGACAACTAAAAATACTATTATGCTTATCCGTTGAGCTATACACCTCACTAACGGTATAAGACCTTCACAGGAAGTGACGAATAGTTAGTAACAGTTAACACACAAATTTAACGTAAGTAAAAGTGAGATCAAGATATGAGTGAACAGATCGAACAAGCATTGGACCGAAAGTACGAGGCCGGCTTTTATTCTCAAATTGAATCAGATACCTTCGAAACAGGCTTAGACGAGTCTATTATCCGTCGTATCTCTGAAATGAAAAAAGAGCCCCAGTGGATGCTCGAGTGGCGCTTAAAAGCTTATGAAGCCTGGCTTAAAATGGATGAGCCTGAGTGGGCTCATGTGCACTATCCTAAAATAGATTTTCAAGCTATTTCGTATTACTCGGCGCCAAAAAGCATGGCAGACAAGCCACAGTCTCTCGATGAAGTGGACCCTGAGTTGTTGCGTACCTATGAAAAGTTAGGCATTCCTTTGCACGAGCAAGAAATGCTAGCAGGCGTTGCAATGGACGTGGTATTTGATTCGGTATCGGTCGTCACCACCTTTAGAGCCAAGCTAGAAGAGTCAGGCGTCATCTTTTGTTCTATTTCTGAAGCCTTACATAGATTCCCGGACTTGGTAAAAAAATACATCGGTTCAGTCGTACCGCGCGCGGACAACTACTATGCCGCATTAAACAGCGCCGTATTTACCGACGGCTCGTTTGTTTATATTCCAAAGGGTGTGCGCTGCCCTATGGAATTGTCGACTTATTTTCGCATTAACGAAATGAACACTGGGCAATTTGAACGCACACTTATCATCGCTGAAGAAGGCAGCCACGTAAGCTATCTTGAGGGCTGCACAGCTCCTCAGCGTGATGAAAACCAATTACATGCTGCAGTGGTTGAATTAGTTGCACTCGATGATGCAGTCATCAAATATTCTACCGTGCAAAACTGGTACCCAGGCGATGAAGAAGGCAAAGGCGGCATATTCAATTTTGTGACCAAGCGCGGTATCTGTCATACCAATGCAAAAATTTCATGGACACAGGTAGAAACTGGTTCAGCCGTGACTTGGAAATACCCGAGCTGTATTTTGAAAGGCGACAACAGTGTGGGTGAGTTTTACTCAGTTGCGCTAACCCGAGGACGCCAGCAGGCTGATACCGGCACTAAAATGATACATTTAGGTAAGAACACGCGTTCTACGATTATCTCAAAGGGTATATCGGCTGGAAAGAGCAACAATACCTATCGTGGTTTGGTCAAAATGGGGCCAAAAGCAGACGGTGCGCGAAATTTCACTGAATGTGACTCCTTATTGATTGGCGATCTTTGCGGCGCCCATACCTTTCCTTATATAGAGAGCCGCAATCCGAGTGCAATTGTTGAGCACGAAGCAACCACCTCAAAAGTCAGCGATGAACAGTTATTTTTATGTCAACAACGTGGACTCAATCCTGAAAAGGCTGTGTCGATGATTGTGAACGGGTTTTGTAAAGAAGTATTTAAAGAACTGCCGATGGAGTTTGCCGTCGAGGCGGGTAAGTTGCTTGAAATTAGTTTAGAAGGGTCAGTTGGATAATATGTTAAAAATTAATAATTTACATGCAAAAGTAGAAGACAAAGTCATTTTGAAAGGATTGAATCTGGAAATAAAGCCAGGTGAAGTTCACGCCATTATGGGGCCAAACGGCGCCGGCAAAAGTACCTTGGGGTACGTATTGTCAGGCCGCGAGGGTTACGAGGTTCAAGAGGGCGATGTTAGCTTTAAAGGTGAAGACTTGTTTGAAATGGACATTGAAGAACGTGCCAGCAAGGGTTTGTTTTTAGCATTTCAATATCCGGTAGAAATTCCTGGCGTAAGCAACATGGAGTTTATGAAAGAGTCGGTGAATGCAACTCGCGAGCAACGTGGTGAAGAGCCATTGTCGGCGACGGAGTTTCTGAAAAAAGCCAAAGAAGCCTGTAAACAGGTTCAGCTTCCCTTAGATTTTTTAAAGCGCGGCGTCAATGAAGGCTTTTCAGGTGGTGAAAAGAAGCGCAATGAAATCATGCAGATGATTTTACTTCAACCTTCATTGTGTATCTTAGATGAATCAGATTCAGGTTTAGACGTGGATGCACTCCAAGTGGTTGCAAATGGCGTGAACAGCCAGCGTGATTCAGCTCGTAGTTTTATTATTATTACCCACTATCAGCGTTTATTAGATTATATCAAACCAGACTTTGTGCATATTTTAGCAGACGGTAAAATTGTGAAAACTGGCGATGCATCACTTGCCCATGAGATTGAAAAAGAAGGTTATGCCTTCTTAGGCAAAGAATATGAAGGGGTAAGCGCATGAGTCAATGGCTAACTCAGGTCATTGATGATGCCAAACGTGTCGACGATTTTTTGGCTCCGATGCGTCAACAAGCCCTGTCAAAACTTCAAACTCAAGGTTGGCCTCACGCCCGCAGCGAGGAATGGCGTTTTACACCATTAACCTCAATAAAAGAGCGTTCGGTAGATGCAAGCTCTATTGCTGGCAATTATGAAGTGCCTGAAATTGAAGGCTTAAATGCTATCGATTTAGTATTTGTTGATGGTTTATTAGTGACTAACTTAAGTGACATAAGCTTGCCCTCAGGTTTAAGTGTTTATGCTCTTAGCGATGCTCCAAGTGCAGTACAAAGTAAAATTACCTCTTTGTTCGGCCATGTTAAACCTGCTCGCCATGTGTTTGGCTTAGTCAACGATGCACTTTGCCAACAAGGCATTTATGTCGAAGTTGACGAAGAAGCCAGTATTGACACTCCTCTGCGTATCGTAAATCTAGTGACTAAAGACTGCGATGCGCACACGCGTGTTTTAGTTAATTTAGGCAAACACAGTCAACTTAAAGTCATTGAGCATGGTAGCGGCAACGTTGCTAGCTTCACCACCGCCTTTGCTGAATATGTTATTGGTGAAAAAGCGAGCCTTGAGCATTATCGCTTTGCTTTATTTACGGGTGCTGCCAAACAAGTCGGCGGCAGTCATTTTAGTTTGCAACACAGCGCTAACTTAAACAGTACATTGGTGTCTTATGGTAGTGAGTTGTCGCGATTAGACGTGGATATTATCCATGCTGGTGAGCACGCTAATGCCAAAATGAACGCCATTTATTTATTGGCAGAAGGTGAGTTTTTTGATTTACATTCGACCATTGAGCATGCAATGCCAAATGGTACCACTGAAGAAAATGCACGAGGCATTATTGGCGATCGCGCGCGCGCGGTGTTTAGTGGCCGTATTCATATACATAGAGATGCGCAAAAAACCTTGGCTGAACTGAATAACCGTAACTTACTGTTATCACGCAGAGCAATGATTAACACTAAGCCAGAACTTGAGATTTACGCCGACGATGTTAAATGTGCTCATGGCGCAACCGTTGCAGAAATAGAGGAGAAAGCGCTGTACTATCTACTGAGTCGCGGTATAAAGCGTTCCAAAGCTTTAGTTATGTTGAACTTTGGCTTTATCCAAGAGTTAGTAAACGCCATAGATGACGAGAGTATTCGCACTTGGTTATTGCCTATGCTGAGTGAGCGTTTTGCTAGCATGGAGGTTAAATGAGTTTTGACGTAGCGGCTATTCGAGCACAGTTTCCATTATTGCAGCGCGATGTTGACGGCAAGCCGCTAGCTTATTTAGATAATGCTGCGACCACACAAAAGCCGCAAGCGGTAATAGACGCGCTCATAGATTTTTACACGCAGTGCAATGCCAATGTGCATCGTGGTGCACACCACTTGTCTGACGAAGCGACCCGTCGTTACGAAAAGGCACGTGATACTGTGGCGCAGTTTATTAATGCCAAGCATCGCGAAGAAGTGATATGGACCAGCGGCACTACCGAGTCAATCAACTTAGTTGCAAATGGTGTAGGGCAATTGTTTAAAGTGGGTGATGAAATCATTGTGACCGAGCTTGAGCATCACGCTAACTTAGTTACTTGGCAGCAGGCTTGTAAACGCAGCGGCGCTACTTTAAAAATATGCCCAATCTTTGATTCTGGTGAGCTAGATATCGATGCCTTTGATGCATTGTTGAACGAGAAGACGCGATTGGTTGCACTTCCTCATGTCTCGAACGCCTTGGGTACGATTAATCCGATAGTAGAAATATCGAAAAAAGCCAAACAAAAAGGCGCATGGGTATTGGTTGATGGCGCACAAGGCATCGCACACGGTAACGTTGACGTACAAGCAATTGGATGTGATTTTTATGCGTTTTCAGGACATAAATTATTTGGTCCCACCGGAGTGGGAGTGCTCTGGGGACGTAAAGAGATACTTGAAACCTTTCCAGTGTGGCAAACTGGCGGTGAAATGATAGCGAATGTTGATTATCAAGATGCCACCTGGGGAGCACTGCCTAACAGACTTGAGGCGGGTACACCTAATATTGCAGGCGTGATTGGTTTAGGTGCTGCGGTAAAGTGGCTGTCGAAGCTTGATATAGAGGCCATGCAAGCGCATGAGCAAGACCTGTTAGACTATGCAACGAAATGCGCTGAGGGTCTTGAAGGAATGCGTATAGTGGGAACGGCGCCAAATAAAATCGGCGTAATGAGTTTTCAACTAGATAATGCGCATCCTGCGGATATAGGCTTTATCTTAGATAAACAAGGGGTTGCAATACGCACCGGCGACAACTGCGCGCAACCCCTAATGAAAAGATTGGGCTTGCCGGGTACTGCGCGTGCGTCTTTTTCTATATATAATACCCGTAACGATATTGACCAACTATTTGAGGCCTTAAAAAAGGCCAAAAAAATGTTGGCTTAGGAGATAACATGACTGTTGAAACTTTTGTTCCAAATAAGAAAGTCATTTCGCTTACTGACAGCGCTATTCGGCATTTTGAAGGTAAGCAAAAGGCACAACCTGAGAAAATCATTCGATTTTCAACAAAGCTTAGTGGTTGCACTGGCTACGCTTATGTACTTGACCTAGTGAATGAAGCACAAGCGAGCGACGAACTGATCAGGTTCAGTGATTCTTTAGTCATTGCCATTGACGCAAAAGCGTTAGCGTTGCTAAAAAATACCGAGATTGATTTTGTCAAAGAAGGCGTAAACGGCATTATTAAATACAATAATCCGAATGTAGTAAACGAATGCGGCTGCGGCGAGAGTTTTAACGTAGGCTAGCAAAGCGTAATTCAGAACACAAAATAATGAACAATAAATAATGAAACAAAAAATGGTTGTCACCGAAAGTGACTGCAAAGCGCGATTAGTGCCAGTAGGTACCCCTGCGATCATTCCTGCCGGTGAGTTTGTGACGATAACGCAAGACTTAGGGGGCAATTACACGATAACTTGGCGCGGTAATATGTATCGAATAGATGGTACCGACGCACATGCTATAGGCCGAAAGACCTTGGTTCTATCATTTGAGCCACCTAGTGATGGCAACATCGACAAGGACCAAGTCTGGAAGGCGCTTCAATCGGTATACGACCCAGAAATTCCTATTGACTTAGTGTCTCTTGGACTTATTTACGCGGTGAAGATTGATATCGAAAACAGTCGCGTTAATATTGACATGACATTAACTGCCCCCGCTTGTGGTATGGGCCCGGTGTTAGTGGGTGATGTGGAATATCGCGTGGCGATGGTACCGAATGTAGATAGCGTCGCCGTTAATTTAGTGTTTGATCCACCATGGTCACGCGAAATGATGAGCGAAGAAGCCCAATTAGAAGCGGGCGTATTTTTTTAAGCGCCTTTTTTTAAAAGCCTGTTACAGATTTTATAGAACCAAGGAATATAAATGCAGTTACCCACCAGCCAAGAGATTGTTGAAGACTTAGCCTTTTTTGATGATTGGGAGCAGCGCTACCAATTTATTATCGATTTAGGCAAGCAAATTCCTGGCTTGTCGGATGAGGCAAAAACCCCAGACAAAATCGTTAAAGGCTGTCAGAGTAGCGTATGGTTAGATTATACTTTGCAAGACGGCAGATATCAGTTTGATGTCGACAGCGATGCAGTGATCGTTCAAGGCTTATTAGTGCTAGTGCTTAGCGCGTACCATGATAAAACCGCACAAGAAATACTTTCCTTTGATATGGATGCTTATTTTAAGGAGCTAGATTTAGAGGGGCATATCACGCCAACCAGAGGCAATGGCTTGCGCGCCATTGTCGGTAAAATTAGACAAATAGCGAGCGCGGCTTAAGCAAGCCAAGCTGAAAATACATACATTCTGCTTTCTGCCATTTTTCGCCTAATCAACTGGGGCTTAAATACGGCAGCTGTTGCGGTTGAAACGCCCACCGCCTGCAAACTGCCCATTTACAACTGGTTAATTACGATCATGCGCTCTTCTTCAGTTAATACCTGAGTAAATACAGTTGCTCTTCGCATATTGCGCATTTTAACCGATTTTTCTAAAAGCGCTTCGTTGAATTGAGTTGGTTTATCTTTCAATTCAAGGATTGCAAGCCACGTTAAATATGCCCCATAGCTCATTTTTTTTGCTGAATATCGCATCTCTATTCTGGCTTTAATTTCAGAAAATAACTCTGGATTTGCAAAGCACTTTTCAGACATGGCAGCGTGTAGGCAGAGAATTTGATGATCAATACCGACATCTTTTACAGGCACTTTCTCATATTGTCTTCCACGCTTTGCTTTTGGCTTTTGGTTTGTATTATAGAAACTCATACTAGTATCGGTTGGTATCGCGTTTCTTCATCTCTTTTATATCACTAGAGCTTGCAAAAGCGGCCTGGGTGGCATGTCTATTTTCGTAGAGAAGGGGTTTTAGGAGTGGTTCAAGGCCATTGAGTTTGATTTCATACATCGTTGCTAATTGCTCACCCAGCTTTCCCGCAGGAAAGCCTTGTTTATGAAACCACACTAAGTATGGCTCAGGTAAATTAAGCAATTTAGTGCCCGCATATTTACCAAATGGCATTACTGTGTTCACTAAGCTTAATAAGGCTTCTTGTGAACCACTGCCAAAGTCAATACTCATCTATTAATTGCCTCAATAATGTTAATCATTGTCGCTGTTTTTTTGCTGCGCTTGCCATAGCTTCGTATACAGGCCATCGAGCTTAAGAAGTTCGTTATGAGAACCTTGTTCTGCTATCTGCCCTTGATCCATCACGATAATCATATCAGCATCAACGATGGTCGACAGTCGATGTGCAATCATAAAGCTCGTATGACCTTTAGCAATTTCTCTCAAAGCGGACAAGATTGCTTGTTCCGACTGCGAATCGAGTGACGATGTTGCTTCGTCGAAGACCATAATGGGCGGCCGCTTTAATATGGTTCGAGCAATAGCCACTCGCTGTTTTTCACCACCACTGAGTTTTAAGCCTCGTTCGCCAACTTGGGTGTTTCCTTTATCGGGCAAACGCGTAACAAAGGTATCGAGGTGTGCTAATTTTATTGCTTCTTCAATTTCCAGTTCAGATGCATCAGGGCGACCGTAGCGGATATTTTCATATAAAGTGTCGTTAAATAACACGGTGTCTTGTGGAACAATTCCAATATGCCGCCTAACCGAATCTTGGGTATGCAATGCTATATCCTGTCCATCAATTTTGATGCATCCTTCGGTGGGGTCATAAAAACGAAAGAGTAATTTTACTAGCGTTGATTTACCCGCGCCACTTTCACCGACAACAGCGACTTTTGTACCTGCTTTGACCACAAAATTGACGTTTTTAAGTATTCGACGGTCTTCATGATAGGAAAAGCCGACGTTTTCAAAGCTAATTTGCCCTTTAGTAACCTTTAATTCTTTTGCATCAGCTCGGTCAACAATGGCGGGTTTCTTTGCTAATAGTGTAAATAGGTTTTCGATATTAGTTAACGAACCTCTAATTTCACGATAGACGAAGCCCAGAAAATTCAGGGGCATAAATATCTGCATGGTAAACGCATTCACCAACACGAAGTCACCAATCGTCATTTTACCGTTTGCTACATTAATTGCAGCAAGTGCCATCATTGAGGTCATTGCGCCGGCGATGATAAAGGCTTGGCCGCCGTTCAATGCAAATAGTGACAGGCGGTTTTTACGCCGCGCGGTTTCCCATTGCTCAAGGTCAACATCATATCTATTGGCTTCAAATTTCTCATTATTGAAGTACTTCACGGTCTCAAAATTCAGTAAACTGTCAATAGCACGAGACGTGGTGGCGTTGTCGGCCTGATTTACCTGCTTAACGTATTTTGTGCGCCAATCGGTCGCCTTCATTGAAAAGAACACATAAAGCACGACAGACACAAAAATGACAACAGCGAAACTGGCGCCATAGTTGTAGAACAGGAGACCCACAACCATGCCAATTTCAAGCAGAGTAGGGCCGATATTAAAAATCAAAAAACGCATTAAAAAGCTAACACCTGAAGTGCCGCGTTCTATATCACGTGATAATCCGCCGGTTTGACGTGATAGGTGGAAGTCTAGATCAAGTTTATGTAGATGGTTAAATACGGTTAGGCCTAAGCGACGCATTGCGCGTTCCGTGACACGACCAAATAAGGTGTCCCTTATTTCTCCGAACAAAACGTTAGCAAGTCGCAGCACACCGTACGCAACAATAAGACCAAGCGTTGCAGCCATTATCGCTTCTTTTGTGGTGTCTAAATTAAGATTGTCTACCGTGTCTTTTAATACAAAGGGAAGCCAAACGCTCGCAACTTTAGCGGCAACTAAACAACCGATAGCAAGCCATACTCTGGTTTTAAACTCCTTAAGGTAGGGCCAAAGTTTAGCAAGTATGCGCCAATTTACTGGACGGTCGTCTGAGGGAGAGGAGTGGGATGGTCGCATTTTTGTTTGGTACTGCCTTTGCTAATAAAAGAAATTATTCTGTAACAAGATAGTACCTGAATTATGGCGCAAACGTTCATTCCATTCTTTATTTAAAAGTCACTCAATGATCAAGTCACTTAAACGCGTCTATATGAAATTCAAGCTCAGTCGCCGCGCTCTCTATTTCGCTAAATGCATCGACCAAGGCGTCATGATGAACTGAGGCTTTACTAATGGCATAGTAGGTAGGGATCGCAACCAGTAACTCAGTATGCGCACTATTTAGTGTTAACAACTCTTTTTCGCTTTGTTGATTTTTGGTGTAGTCCTCAAACGGCCCCTTGTATGACAATAAATACTTCGTTCTTTTGTTAGCAAAAATACGAATGGCATCTTCTGCATTTGAAACATCTACAAGCTCAAAACCTTGTTGAGTTAGCGTTTCTCTAAATCCGTTGTAATCATAGCCTCTGATCGCAGCGATTCTTTTATCTATTTGCGCGTTATCAAGGTTGGTGTAAAAATTTAACATAAGCGCATCGAAAGGGATGTTCGTGAATGAGACCTTATCTTGAACTGCTAATGTGGACTTTATATTCAGTGATAGATCAACAATTCCGCTGGATAAAGAACGGTATATTCTGGCTGGAGCCGCGCAAGAATTATTAATTTGAATGGATTTAGGCTGAAGTAATTTTTGAGTTATAGCAAAACCAATTCCTGTGCACTCTCCTGTGGTTTCATCAATGCTACTGTATGGTTTGAATATAGCAACACCAAAGTTTATTGTTAGGGTTTCTTCTGCAGCAATAAACTTACTGAATAGAATCGTTAATACTAAAAACGTAATACTCTTTCGCAATCTATTCTCCAACGAGGTAATGCTGCTGTTGTTACATTATCTTAACATCTTTGTTGCCATTATTATCAATACTCGCGTTAATAGCAATTGTGGAAACAACATTAAGCAAAAGTTACGCCTTTTAATGAGCGTTCGGGATTAGTTTGAGTGAGTACTTGAGTAAATATCACATAGACTTTTTAAATTTGAGAAGTTAACTTGTCAACACTAACTTAAGCTAGGTGCACAATAGACATCTATGGTTACAGAGGGTTGAATAATGGTAAATTTAAAAACGATATTGGTGTTCTTTTTAATGCTATCGGTGCACAGTATAAATGCTGCGCCGGCAGTAAAGATAACTATAGATGCAGATGGCCATCCCATGGCACTTTGGGAAAAAACCGTCGATAACCCGAAAGGCTTCATTCTTTTTCATCATGGTAGAACGTGGAGTGCACTTCCTGATTTTGATTTACAGGTTAAAGGTGAAGAACTCTCAATGATGGATGGCTTTAATCAAATGGGGTATAGCGTTTGGGCACTTGATGCTAGGGGATATGGTGAAACACCTCGGGACGCCACTGGTTGGAATACGCCTGATCGCGCAGCAAAAGATATAGCCATTGTGCTTGAATGGCTTGCTAAAAAGAACGGTGAAAAGACGCATCTTTGGGGCTGGTCGATGGGTTCCATGCTCGGGCAACTGGCTGCTCAAAAATACCCAGATAATATGGCGAGCCTTATATTATTTGGTTATCCGCTGACATTGGGCTATCAGTATTCTGAAAATATTATAAAAGATGCACCACCGCGTGAGGCTAATACCGCTGTTAATGCGGCGAGTGACTTTATTACCCCTGGCTCTATCAGTCAAACAGCGATAGATGAATATGTAAGACATTCTTTAGAGGCCGATCCGTTCAGGGCTGACTGGCATTATACCCATCAATATAATCAATTAGATGCAAAGAAAGTATCGGTTCCAGTGTTGTTGCTCCAAGCTGAATTTGATCCACTCGCAAAAACTGACATGCATGCAAAGGCATTCTCTGAATTTCCTAACGCAAATAAACAATGGGTAGTATTAAAAGGGGGGGATCACGCAGCACTTTTAGAAACACCTAGAGCAAAAATGATTGCTTCTACTGTTGGGTTTATTGAGTGGTTGGAAAAATAAATTTGATTCTATTTGGTGGAATAGGGTGGTTTGCTGACACCAGAATACTGAGGCTGGATTTATTTTTAACAAAACCTTTAGACAAGCTTATGATGGTTATTGATTGTCTGGATATGGCATTATTAATACGCAAATTCTCTGCTGTATTAAAAAGTTCATCGACAATCCTTTATTTGCAATACAAATACCATATAAAGAAGCGCTTGATCCTAGTGATGGTGTGGTGCTCATTCGCAGAATGGAATCGGAATAGTGTGTCCAAAATTTGGCTTAATGGTGGCGATTCTATGGTCCTATAAAATAAAAACGGGACCTCTTAGATCCCGCTTTGATATCAGCTCATTATTTAGTGTTTTTTTGTTGTAGGGCTAATTAACTTAAAAAACTTTCCGCTTTGCCACGACCTTCAACAACGCGTTTACGCAATGTGAATGCAATAATACGCTCTAGCTTGAAGGCTGTTCGTTCTTCAATGTCGTCACGAGAAGAGTTACCGGTACGTCGACATACACGTTGTAGATCCCAAAATACCGCGCTCGCGAATAGCGAGAGAAAGCGTCGTTCAACAAAATAGCGGTTCTTTTGTGCATCTTCACTTTCTTCGCATATTGGTTCGACAATTTTTGCCATTTTGTCATAAAGCCGCGAGCGAATAGTGTCTTTTGTACCGGAAAGAACAAGGTCTTGGATAGTGCTGACAATACCATCGTAGTCGCCAAGAGCGTTCAATAGCTTGGAGTCGGTCTTTTCGTCCGCTTTGCCATCGCGTGATTCGGGAATGTCGTTACCCGGCAACAGGCTGAGTGTCACTTTAAGAATAAAGCGCAGTCTGTCTTCTGTAGGTCGTAAAATATTTTTTGTTAGCAAACGGTCAGTTTTACCCGCTGGGCGCATGACATGTAATACGAAGCATTCATCATGACTACCGTAATTATTTGACGAATGCGGGTAGAGGCGATGGAGCTCGTTTACGTAATCTTCGAACAAATCGTAATCTTCTTCAATTGCGGATTCAGTAGGGTGCTTGTCTTCGGCAATGCGGCCTGGGTTCGGATAAACCGTAACGCCACTGATACGTTTGCCATTGATATCAGGCTCGATATTATTGCAGTATTCGTTAATTTCATTGATTAGACTGTCTGAAGGGACAATCTTATCGCCATTAGCATAGTTATTTACATTGCCATAAAGCCCTAAAACAAGAGAGCAAAAGCGCGGGTCTATCACTTTATAGGCAGTTGGTCTGGCTGAATTCCCAAGGTTATTAATTGCTTGTTTGGCGACGATGTCTGCCGTTGGCGTAACCAATGGAACATGGCCTAGCTGCTTTTGAATAGCAATGATTTCTTGCTCGAACATATCCAGTGCAGTTTCCATGGTCACATTAAGCATGCGACAAACTTGCGTACTCATATCTTCTAAGATAAACGGAATTGCGCCACCCGGCACACCGATGCTTACCATACGCTTCAGGGCTTCAAGCGATATTTTAAGATCTTGGCGTTCGCTAACGCGGTTACCATAGGTGTCATTCATGGTGGTATGCAGTGTCGCAAGCGCATCGGTGTCAATATCTTGTATAGTATTGCCATGAATTAAATAGTTGATATCGTTATGCGAGGTGCCTCCTGCTAATGGCGCAATCGCAACTTCTATACCATCGATACCAGCTTCAACGGCGAGCATTTGTGTGGCGGTTGCTTTCGCCTCATCCGTGCTGTGGCAATGAAGGAAAACAGGCAGGCCTAAGGCTTTTAATGCTGGGATCAGGTGCTTTGCGCAGTCCGGTGCTAACTGGCCGCTCATATCTTTGATAGCGATTGAGTCTAGTTGCCCTCCGGCATCTTCTGCTATGTCCATCAGTTTTTTGGCGTAGGCTATGTAGTAATCGGTGCTATAGCAGGAAAGTGCATCGAAATCTTTTGGTCGTACATAAGAAAGTGCTGCCTGAACATGTAATCGTTTAGCTGTTGGGTTTTGACCTTTTGCAATAAGTGCTTGGTTTACTTGTGCTGCTGCTAAGTCCTTACGCACCATATAATCTATGGAGGTACGTAGATTTTCGTAGTCATTTAAGGCATCAAAATTTCTGATGATTAAGGCATCTGCCTTATCGTAGGTGCTACCAGCGTCGACCAGTAAATCGATATTTTTTTGTTGCAAGCTCTTTGGGTAATGTTTAAATCCAAGTTGATTTGCGCCGCGAAGTAATATTTGAAGTGGCAGCGTTTTGCCTGTTTTATCGACTGCCGTTCTGGCTATACGTAGAATGTTGTAGGGGTTGTATCCCTGTTGAAGCGCGATTTGATAGCTTTGGCCACCGCCAATCTCTAAGCTGCTGAAACCAACATGTGCAGCTTGCTCCACTAAGCGAGTAATTGCATTGGTTTTAAATGTCCATATTCCAGTCGATTGCATTGAATCACGGAGCACCCACCCTATCTTAACCTTGTTTTGCCGCATATTTATCCAGATACTCTTCGTTAACAAAGGCAATAGTATGCGGTAAGGCAGGCGTTAATGTAAATTCTAAAATATTCTAAGTTGTGCGTTATAATTTGCGATACAAATACGTATTGGCTGTTTATGGTCATGAGGCCATAATGTTGGCTATGCTTATACTGTGCGGGTTGTGTCTATTAGCATAGAAATGTGCTTGATAATCTGAGATGAGTCTGTGAAAAGTAGGATTGGTGGACGCTACTGGGCTTGAACCAGTGACCCTCGCCTTGTAAGGGCGATGCTCTCCCAACTGAGCTAAGCGTCCGATGTTGCTGATTTTATTAGAAAAGAAGTGGTGGACGCTACTGGGCTTGAACCACTCGCCTTGTAAGGCTCCGATATTGTTTATAATTTTAAATAATCTTATATCTCTCTAATCTCAATTATTTTTGATTAATTAACTCTAAATCATTAAATATCATATGTTTATATAATATAAAATAGATAAAAATTTAATATTTTGATAGTTTGGTATAAAACTAAATTAATATCTATATTATGCAATTCAACGAATGGCTTAAGCTTGTAATAGAGAATGATGGACTCACTGCAGATGATGTCGCGGTTATCTATGACTTTATTTCCCCATTTGAATCCCCAGGCGGCGATATATATCAGTATATAAATGCAGGTCCGTTTTTAGCATCTATAAGAAACTCTTTATTAGCGTTGAAGGCTGTTTTAAATAAACGTGAAGCGTCGCTAGACTCGCCAGCCAAATCCTTTGTAGACGCCATAGATACTCTATTGAAAACCCTCAGCAAAGTTACGTTCAAACTAAATAACGTTAAAATTGAAATTGAAATGGAAGAGCGAACTAATGTTTCTTCGATGGTAGTCGCTTTATTCCAAACAACGGCGGTTTCAAGTATGACGGAATCACAATTAACTGAATGGAAATTATCACAAATTTTAGCGTTTCTCTCATGTCGTGAACACATTATTCGTAAGTCTAGAAATGCTAACGTCAAATTTTTATACTCAGATAGACTTTCAACGAGAATGAAAAATCAACTTACAGAGCTTGCTCGTTGCAAGTCCAAAAGTGGCTCTTCTATTGAAGAACACCTCCGCTTAGAAAGTCTCTATAATCTGTCAGCAGCTTTTTCTTTTAAAGTTGATTTCGACCGAAACTTTATTCAAGACAATATGAATAATGTTTTTAGTTCATGGTCGGCGCATAAGTTAAATGCATCGAATGCTAAACCGCCCAGTAAAGTTATTAAAAGTCAGTTTGATAGTTTGACCGATGAAGCCATAGAGAATGTTAGCCTATTGACTAAGCCGTTAGAGGAGCATGTAAGATTACCTAAAGTTATAGCGCCACTGTTACCCGAAGATAGAACAATTAAAACAGTGGATGCACAACGATATCGCAAACAAGTCGAACATGCACTCAACCTTCCGTATACGTGTATTAGTCTCGACTTAATCTGACATATCTCTTGCAAAAGAGAGAGTTACCCGTTTTGATAAAGGTGTCGAATCTTTTAATCAAAACAACCAAAGGTAACTCTCATGTTGCATACTAACAATCCAA